>WNGR01008986.1_pt1 | contig 11128 bp, 10 predicted proteins | sample 5407581 | NCBI WGS metagenome assembly WNGR01 (sample SAMN13153383, study PRJNA577476) | soil metagenome | isolation source: 80 cm soil or saprolite under Garry oak tree replicate 2 | place: USA:California | collected 2016-06-15 | reverse complement strand
CGTCAATTGTCCAGGAAGCTCCGCAGCTTCCTCGATCGCGACGGATGCTTCAGCTTCCGCAGCGCCTTCGCCTCGATCTGCCTGATGCGCTCGCGGGTCACCGAGAACTGCTGCCCCACCTCCTCGAGCGTGTGGTCGGTGTTCATGCCGATGCCGAAGCGCATGCGCAGCACCCGCTCCTCGCGCGGCGTCAGTGACGCCAGGACCCGGGTCGTGGTCTCGCGCAGGTTCGACTGGATCGCGGCGTCGATCGGGAGGATCGCGTTCTTGTCCTCGATGAAGTCGCCGAGGTGCGAATCCTCCTCGTCGCCGATCGGGGTCTCGAGCGACAAAGGCTCCTTGGCGATCTTGAGCACCTTGCGCACCTTCTCCAAGGGCATGCCGAGCTTCTCGGCGAGCTCCTCAGGGGTCGGCTCGCGGCCGATCTCGTTGAGCATCTGCCGCGACGTGCGCACGATCTTGTTGATGGTCTCGATCATGTGCACGGGGATGCGGATGGTGCGCGCCTGGTCGGCGATCGAGCGGGTGATGGCTTGGCGGATCCACCAGGTGGCATAAGTGGAGAACTTGTAGCCGCGCCGGTACTCGAATTTGTCGACCGCCTTCATCACTTCGCGATCGAGATCACGAGCCGCAGGTTCGCCTCCACCATCTCCTTCTTCGCCTGCCGGGCCTCGCGCTCGCCCTTCTGCACCATCTGCACGATCTTGCGGAACTCGCCGATCTCGAGCCCGGTCTCGCCCGCGAGCGTGTGGATGTGGGAGCGGTGCTCCTTGATCTTGTCCTTGTCCCTGGCGACGAGGCTCTTCCAGCCCTTGGCGGAAAGTTTCGACACCCGGTTGAGCCAGCGCGGGTCGAGCTCGGAGCCGTGGTAGTTCTTGAGGAAATCCTCGCGCGCGACGCCGTGGCTCTCGGCGAGCCGCATCAGGCGGCCCTCGTAGCTCACCAGGCGCTTGTTGATGTCGTAGAGCTGCTCGACGAGCGCATCGATGCGCGCCTGGTTGAGGCGGAGCGACTTCACCTCGCCGATGATCTCGTCCTTGAGCTTCTTGTACTTGCGCTCCTGCGCCGGCGAGAGCGACTCGTTGTGCAGCTGCTTGTGGATGTCCTGGTCCTGCAGGCGGCGCAGCCGCTTGTAGCTGGCGGCGACATTGTCGAAGGTCTCGAGCACCTTGGGCTTGAGCTCGGCCTCGATGGCGGCGAGCGAGAGCGAGCCTTCGAGATCGTCCTCGTCGAGATCCGCCTCGCCGAGCGCAGGCTCGGCGGGTTCCTCGCCGTCGCCCCTGCCGTCGCCATTGGCGCCCGCGGGCTTGAACGGCGTCGGGGCAGGCGGCGCGGTCGCGGGCGCCTGAGTCTGCGGCGGCTGCGCCAGCGGCTGGCCGGGGACCGCGATGGTGCCAGGGATCGGCTGCCCGTCGGGGCCGATGACCGGCGCCGGAATCGCCTTGGCGTCGGGGCCGGCATAGGTCGCTTCGAGGTCGATGATGTCGCGCAGGAAGACCTTGCCCTCGTTGAGCTCGTCGCGCCAGATGATGATGGCCTGGAAGGTGAGCGGGCTCTCGCACAGGCCCGCGATCATCGCCTCGCGGCCGGCCTCGATGCGCTTGGCGATCGCGATCTCGCCCTCGCGGGAGAGAAGCTCGACCGTGCCCATTTCGCGCAGGTACATGCGCACCGGGTCGTCGGTCCGCTCGGCCGGCTCCTTGGCCTCGGCCTTGGCCGGGACCGCGCGCTGGACCTCGACCAGCTCGCCCTCGGCCTCGGGCTCCTCCTCCGGCTCCTCGCGCGGCTGCTGCTCCTCCTCCTCGGTCGCCTCCTCGGTCTCGACCACGTTGACGCCCATCTCGCTGAACATGGCCAAAACGTCCTCGATCTGCTCGGAATTGACCTCCTCCGAGGGCAATACCGAGTTGATCTGGTCGACGGTGACGTAGCCGCGCTTCTTGGCCGTGCGGATGAGCTTCTTCACCGCCGCGTCGGAGAGGTCGAGCAGCGGCAGGGGCGTATCCGGGGTTTCCGGGGTTTCCTTCTCCGGGGCCTCCTCTTTCACTGCCTCTTTCTGGGCGGTGGCCTTGGTCTTGGTCGCCATCAATCTCTCCTCACGTCCCCTACCCTTGGGGAAACGCACACATGCCCCACTCTGGTCCCCGGCGCCGGTCAAAAACGACCGAAAGGGCAGCGCCTCCCCCGGCCCCGCCCCGATTCGCGCTCCCAAGTGTCGCCGGAGCCGCTTAAGCTCCGATTAACCCTACTTGCAGCGGGATCCTGAGCTTATTCCCCGGTCCGCCGCCGTTCGATCGCCCATCTTCCTGTCGCCGTTCATAATGTCTGGGCCGCGCGGCCGGAGGAAGCCCCGAAGCCTTCGATCAGGGCTTCCGTGCCCTCGATGACCGAAAGGCGAGCCTTCACGTCCTGCAACCACGAGTAGTTAGCCTCGGTGGCGTCCTGACCCAACGCGTGCTCGGCATCCCTTAGCTCCTTAATTAGGGAATGCCACTGCCGATGCAAGGCGACAAGCTGGTTCCAGGTCATCAGAACATCGTCGGGCGCCGCCTCCTCGCGCGCGCCCCAGACCGAGCGGGTGGTGATCGCCTTCTCGATGCGGCCGACCACGTCCGCGAGCCCGCGGGCCGCGAGTTCCGCCCGCATCGCCTCGCGGTCGGGCGCGCCATCATGGGCAAAAATGTCGATCAGCGAGGCCTTTACCTTGGCGGTCTCGGAATGGCGGAATTCGAGGGTCGAAAAGTCCTCCAGATGGTCGTGCAGCAGCCAGGGGTGGTTGAGCGCCGCCTGCAGGATCAGGGCCTCACGGCGCGGGATCGCCGAGCGATGGCCGCGGTGGACCGGGCTCGCCACGAGCTGCGGGCTCGCGACCACATAGAGTTCCCCGCCGAGCGGCCGGCCTGGGACCCGCGGGCGCTCCGCCCGATTGCGGCCGGCGCCACCGTAGCGCGGCAGCGACCAGCCTGCGCCCGCGCGCTGGTCGCGGCGCTCGAAGGGGCGCCGCGCGGGGGGCTGGGCGGCCTCCTCGAACAGCCGGCGCAGGCGGGCGCCGAGGTCCTGGCGGTAGTGGCGGCGAACCGACTCGTCTCCGATCGCGCCCGCCACCTCGCCGATGCGCGCTTCCAACGCCGCCCGCCGTTCCGGGGTGTCGAAGCCGCCGGACTCGGTCTCGCGCATCCACAGCACCTGGGCGAGCGGGCGCGCCGAGCCGAGCACCTCGTTCAGCGCCTCGCGCCCTCCCGCGCGCACGAGGTCGTCGGGGTCGTGGCCCTCGGGCAGGGTCGCAAAGCGCAGGCTCTTGCCGGGGTAAAGGAGCGGCAGCGCAAGATCGACCGCGCGATAGGCGGCGCGGCGGCCGGCGGCGTCGCCGTCGAAGCAGAGGATCGGCTCGTCCGCCAGCTTCCAGAGGAGCGCGAGCTGATCGGTGGTGAGCGCGGTGCCGAGCGGAGCGACCGTCGCCTCGAAGCCCGCGCTCACCATCGCGATCACGTCGACATAGCCTTCGACCGCGATGACGGGCTGCGTAGACCTGCCCGCATGCGCAGCCGCGCGCGCCGAGGCGAGGTTGTAGAGGGTTGCCCCCTTGTGGAAGAGCGGCGTCTCCGGCGAGTTGAGATATTTGGCCTGCGCGTCCTTCTCGAGCGCGCGGCCGCCGAAGGCGATGACGCGCCCGCGCAGGTCGGTGATCGGGAACATGAGCCGGTCGCGGAAGCGGTCGTAGGGCACCGGGATGTCCTCGCCCGCCACTAGGAGCCCGGCCTCGATCATGTCCTCGACCGGGATGCCATGGCCGCCGAGATGCTCCTTGAGCGCGAAGCGCTCGGGCGCGGCATAGCCGAGGCGGAACTTGAGCTGCATGCCGGGATCGATCGCCCGGTCGGCGAGGTAGCCGCGCGCTCGCGCGCCGGTGCGGGCGGCGAGCGTCGCCTGGAAGAATTGGGCGGCCAGCTCGACGATGTCGTGGAGCGTCTTGCGGCGTTCCTCCCGCGCCGCGTCCTCGCGCGAGATCTTGGGCATCGCGACGCCGGCAAGACCAGCGAGCCGCTCGACCGCCTCGGGGAAAGTCAGCCCCTCGGTCTCCATCACGAAATCGAAAATGTCGCCGTTCTTGCCGGCCGAGAAATCGAACCACGATGCTTTCTGGTCGTTGGCGAAAAAGCTTGGCGTCCTTTCCTTGTTGAAGGGCGAGAGGCCTTTCCACTCGCGCCCCGACTTCTGCAATTTGATGCGCCGGCCGACCACCTCCGACACCGGGAGGCGGGCGCGCAATTCGTCGAGGAATTGGGGCGGAAAGCGCATGGTGATTCGCAAGGGTAGCGCCTAGCCCGAGGGAAGATAGGGCGGCGGAGGGAGACCGCGGGGGTGCTGAGAATTGTCCTAGTTATCCACAGGGCGGGACCTGCAAGATCTCAAAGCGCCCCGGTCAGGACTTTCTTTCGGTGCCGCCCGTATTCGCGAGGTTTTGGGCCGCCAAGCCCTCATTCTCGTAATTTTTGTCCGACTCGAAACAACATTTTGGTCGTCATTGCCGGGCCTGACCTGGCCTGACCCGGCAATCCATCTTCTTGGCATGGAATCTTTTTATGCGATGGACCCCCGGGTCAAGCCCGGGGGTGACGTACATTGGTTCGCAACGGCTGAATCAAGTTGACCGGAACGCGGACTAAGACCTCCGCCAGAACGGGATCAGCATCGAGACTCGCTGGCGATAACGCCTGTACTCGTCTCCGAACAGATCGATCAGGTCGCGCTCTTCCAGCATGATGCCGACGAATATGTAGGCGGTCGTCACCGCGGCGAAGAGAAGGTGCCCGGGAGTCATCACCGGCGCCGCCCAGAACGCGACGATGAAGCCGAAATAGATCGGATGCCGCAGGAGCTTGTAGAGCGCGGGGGTCTTGAAGTGCGGCTCGGCCACGTTCTTCCCGGCAAGATTGATGACGACCTGATGCAGTCCGAACAGCTCGAAATGGTTGATCAGAAACGTGCTGACCAGCACGATCAGCCACCCGAGGAACGAGAGTGCCTGCAGGGACCACGCGATCTCCGCACTTTGCGCTTGCCAGACGAGCGTGGGGATCGGGCGCCACTGCCAGAACAGCAGAATGAGCGCCAAACTCGCGAACAGCACGTAGGTGCTGCGCTCGACCGCCGGCGGGACAAACCTTGTCCACCACCGCTTGAAGGGCTTTCGGGCCATCACGCTGTGCTGAACGGCGAACAGCGACAGCAGCAGCAAATCGATCACCAGCGCCTCCTCCATCGGCACGAGGGGTCCCGTGTCGATGGTCTTCGGCACCACCAGGCCGCTCACGAACCCGATGGCATAGAGGAACGTGCCGAGAAAGATGACATAGGCCGCAAGCCCATAGAGAAATCCAATGATCCGTCCCATTGTGGTCTCTCCTCACCTCGAATTTGCGCTTGCGAGCCCGGTGGGGCCCGCCCGTTCAAACCGCGAGCTTCGTTGCAAACGCCGGGATGCATCTGCAAACCCGCCGACCGATGCCACGGTCGATATGCTCCGGAGGGTGCCAGGAGGCGGGAAATGCTGCTTTGAGAAAGCCTTGATTTGTGCTTGAGACGCCCTTGATTTTTCGACTGGTCGCCTCTCCCGGCAATCGTGCGTTCAACTCCACGCGTCGATAGCCGAGTAGGCCGTAGGTTGGGTCTTCGCGAGACCCAACAATCGCGAACGCACATGGCGATGTTGGGTCTCGTGAAGAACTCGACCCAACCTACAGGCTACAGGCTACCCGTCAGCAGCCCCTTCACCAGCGCGCTCGCTTTGCCGAAGTCCATCTTGCCGGCATGGCGCTCCTTCAGCGCCGCCATCACCTTGCCCATGTCCTTCATGCCCGCCGCGCCGGTCTCGTTGATCACGGCCGCAATCGCCGCCTTGGTCTCCCCCTCCGACATTTGCTGCGGCAGGAACGCCTTGATGATCTCGATCTCGCCGCGCTCCTTGTCGGCGAGCTCCTTGCGTCCGCCCTGCTCGTAGAGCGCGATCGAGTCCTGGCGTTGCTTGATCAACTTCTGCAGCAGCGCCAGGATGTCGTCATCGGCGAGCGGGCCCTTGCCGGCCGCCAGTTCGATGTCGGCGTTCTTGATCGCCGCATTGACGAGACGCAGCGTGGAGAGCTTGAGCTTGTCCTGCGCTTTGAGCGCCGCTTTCATCGCCTCGTTGATCTTCTCGCGCAACACGGCTATGGCCTCTCGCAAAATCGCCCATTCGGGGGCGGGTTGGGCAACAGATTTAGGCTTCGCATGAGCGACTCACAACCCGCCGCCTCCGCCTGGGCCGAGCCCGAGGCGACCGCCGTGCTGGTGCTCGCCGACGGCACCGTGCTCGAAGGCTTCGGCTTGGGTGCGAGCGGGCACGCGGTCGGCGAGGTGTGCTTCAACACCGCCATGACCGGCTACGAGGAGATCCTCACCGACCCCTCCTATGCCGGGCAGATCATCACCTTCACCTTTCCGCATATCGGCAATGTGGGCACCAACGAGGAGGACATCGAGACCGTCAACATGGCGGCGACGCCAGGCGCGCGCGGCGTGGTGCTGCACACCGCGATCACCACACCGTCGAACTACCGCGCCACCCGCCACCTCGACCAATGGCTCAAGGCGCGCGGCGTGATCGGGCTCGCGGGGCTCGATACCCGCGCGCTCACGAGCCTCATCCGCGAGAAGGGCATGCCCAACGCCGTGATCGCGCATGCCCCCGATGGGAGGTTCGATCTCGACGCGCTCCGCAAGGAGGCGCGCGAATGGCCCGGGCTCGTGGGAATGGACCTGGTGCCGATGGTGACATCGGCCCAGCGCTTCACCTGGGACGAGACGCCGTGGCAATGGGGCAAGGGTTACGGACGGCAGGACGCGCCCGAATTCCACGTGGTCGCCATCGACTATGGCATCAAGCGCAACATCCTGCGGTTGCTTGCGGGCTGCGGCTGCAAGGTGACGGTAGTGCCGGCCAAGACTTCGGCCGAAGACATCGTCGCGCTCGCGCCCGACGGCGTCTTCCTCTCCAACGGCCCCGGCGACCCGGCGGCGACCGGCGAATATGCGGTGCCGGTGATCAGGAGCATCATCGACCAGGGCATCCCGACCTTCGGCATCTGCCTCGGCCACCAGATGCTCGGCATCGCGGTCGGCGCCCGGACAATGAAGATGCACCAGGGCCACCACGGCGCGAACCATCCGGTGAAGGACCTCACCACCGGCAAGGTCGAGATCACCTCCATGAATCACGGCTTCGCGGTCGACCGCGCGACGCTCCCGGCGACCGCGGTCGAGACCCATGTCTCGCTGTTCGACGGCTCGAACTGCGGCCTCGCGCTCAAGGACAGGCCGGTGTTCTCGGTGCAGTACCACCCCGAGGCCTCGCCCGGCCCGCGCGACAGCCGCTATCTGTTCGAGCGGTTCGTGGGGTTGATGCGGGAGCACAGGCGGGCGTGAGGCGATCACGCCGCCCGCAGAATCTCCTGCACTTTCGGCCAGGGATCGGGCTCGTTGGCGTAGCGATCGAGGTCGGCGGGGCGCAGCCAATCCTCGACCGCGGTCTTGAACGAGGGCCGCCCCCGCACGCGCTCGTACCAGGCGGCGACGCCAGGCCGGTCGTCCCACAGGCGGGCGAGCTTGAGCTTGTCGAGCCGCCACACATAGGGCGTCGCGGCGGCGTCGGCGAGCGACCAGCTCGCGCCGGCGATATAGGGACCGTCCCTCATCGCCGCCTCGATCCGGTCGATGAGTGTCTCGTGGACGCGCAGCGCGTCCTTGACGATCGGGGCATCGAGCCCGTGCGCGACCACCGCGCGCTTGATCGCCGAGCGCTTCGGATCGGGCGCCTTGGCGAGCTCGGCCTCCATCTCCTCGGGTGTCATCCGCGCCAGGCTCGACCGGTTGGCGGTCGCAAAGGTCAGCGTCATGCAGGAAACGTGCACATGTTCGTCCATCAGCTTGGTGGTCATGCGAACCTTGCCGCGCGCGAGCGCATCGGCAGGCATCAGCGACGGGCCGGCGAATGCCTCGTCGACGTAATGCATGATCACGGTCGATTCGATGATGATCCTGCCGTCGTGAACGAGGGTCGGAACAACGGCATTGGGATTGAGCTTCATGTAGCCGGGATCGAACTGGTCGCCCCGCAGCGTGAGCAGCCGGCTTTCGATATCCACGCCCTTCTCGGCGAGCGCTAGGCGGGCCTTGATCGAGCAAACGGACGTCCGGCCGTGGTGGAGGGTGAGCATGCTGCCTCTGGTCTCGTCAGGCCGGCCTGGCAAATGGGCTTCGATGGAAGTCTCCTCGCTCGATCCTAGGAGAGCGGGCTTTGCCCGGTCAATCGGAGACTTTCTCGGCGTTGATCGCCCTTTGTTTGCGATCGCCCGCAACCGCAGACAGGGTTAAGAGTTTATTTGGTAAGAAGGCCTTTACAGGAACGTGCGATGATCGCCGGCACCGGAGCCCGGATTTGAAGTCATGCCTGTCTTGACGAAATCGAGCACGCCGCTGGCGCTGATGTTTTCCGACGACGGCTCGATTCCCAACAACCCGCGGCTTCCCTTCCTGGTCTACCGCAGCGCGGTCGACCTCGCCGGCACGCCTAATCCCGAAGCGGTGATCGAAAAAACTTTTGCCCGCCACGGCTGGGGCGACATGTGGTGCAACGGCATCTATCCCTATGTCCATTATCACGCGATGATCCACGAGGCGCTGGGGATCGCGCGCGGCCGCGCCAAGGTGCGGTTCGGCGGCGCCCACGGGCGCGTCCTCGACCTCGTGGCGGGCGACGTGGCGGTGCTGCCTGCGGGCACCGGACATCAGTGCCTGTGGGCCGGACCCGAACTCATGGTCATCGGCGCCTATCCCAAGAGCGGCAAATACGACCTCCGCCTCGGCAGCAAGGCCGAACACGCCAAGGCGCTCGCGACCATCCCCAGGGTACCGCTGCCGGAGACCGATCCGGTCCATGGCAAGGACGGGCCCTTGATCGGGCTATGGCGGTCGTAGGATGGGTTGAGCAAAGCGAAACCCATCGCGTTCGCGGTTGCCGAGAGGTGATGGGTTTCGCTCCGCTCAACCCATCCTACGGCGCTCGATTTTGCCTTATAGTCCGCGGGAGTATGCGTATCCCGAGGATGCGGTGATGCCGGCAATGTCGGACTGGCGGTCCTTCTGGGACAGCAGCCACTCGATCTACGTCAACGCCCGTCACAAGGACGTGCATTACCGCGAGATCGCGGACCAGATCGCAGCCTTGGTTCCCGGCCCGGACGCGCGCGTGCTCGACTATGGTTGCGGCGAGGCGCTCCACGCCGACCGCGTGGCGGCGGCCGCGGCCGAGGTGCTTCTCTGCGATTCCGCGCCGAGCGTGCGCGCCTCGCTCTCCGCTCGCTTCGCCGGCAATCCGCGCATCAAGCTGCTCGCGCCCGAAGCGGTGGAGAGGCTCGCCGACCGCAGCCTCGACCTCATCGTCTCGAACTCGGTGGTGCAGTATCTGACCCAGGCCGAGCTCTGGCGCCTGCTCGCGCTCTGGCGGCGGCTGCTCGCGGGCGGCGGCGTGCTCATCGTCGCCGACGTGATCCCGCCCGATGTCGGGGCGCTGAGCGATGTCGCGGCGCTGCTGCGCTACGCCGCCCGCAACGGCTTCCTCCTGGCGGCGCTCGCCGGCCTGGCGCGCACCATCGTCTCGCCCTACCGCAAGCTGCGGGCCCAGCTCGGGATCGCGCAATACACCGAAGCCGAGTTCAAGCAGAAGCTCGCCTCGGCGGGCTTCGCCGCCGAGCGCCTGCCCCGCAACATGGAGCACAACCCGGCGCGGATGACTTTTGGGGCGCGGCTGGCCTGAGGACGCGCGACCCTCCCGCCGAATGTCGGTCTTGCGCGCGCTTCCCTGCTGCTTGCGGGAGGCGGGAGCGGGTCCCGTGATTCCACGAGCCGGTCTCGAACAGCGGTGACTGGGGGAAGGCCGATCATGCCGCCTGCGCCGTGCCTACCGTGTCCGCCATGACCGCGCCGCGGATGCCGAGCGGCTTTTCCGGGCCGACCGTCGTGTCGCGGGCGGGCTGATGCTCGACCTCGGAATTGAGCTCGGCGCCCACCAGCACCACGATGATCGACAGCCACATCCACATCATCAGGCCGACCACCGCCCCGAGCGCGCCATAGGTGGCGTTGTAATTGGCGAAATTGCCGAGATACCAGGAGAACAGCGAGGACACCGCGAGCCACGCCAGCGCCGCGAAAACGCTGCCGACGCTGATCCAGCGCCATTTGGCAAGCCGCCGGCTCGGGCCATAACGATAGAGCACTGCCAGGCCGAGGATGATCAGCACGAACATCGCCGGCCAGCGCAGATAGGCGATGACCGGCGCGTCGAAGCTCCTGAGGCCCAAGGCCGCGACCACCAGAGGAAATACGACCACGGCGCCGACGGCAAGGAGCGCGCCGCCGATGGCGCAAAAGGTGAACAGCAGCGAAACCGCGTTGAGCCGCAGCAAGCTGCGCTTCTCCTCTTCGTCGTAGATGATGTTGAGGGCGTCGAAGACGGCCTTCATCCCGGCATTCGCGCTCCAGAGCGCTATGCCCAGGCCGACAACAAAGCCGAAGGTGAGCTTACCATCGCTCTTTCCGGCGATGCGGGTGATCTCGTCGCGCAGGATGTCGAGCACGCTTGCCGGCATGATGTCGGAGACGAGCGAGAGATGCATGGCGATGGTGCCGGCATCCGAGAACAGCGCATAGGACGACACGCCGGCGGCGATCGCCGGAAACAATGCCACCAGCGAGTAGAACGCGACGCCGGCGGCGAGCGCCAGCAGGCGGTCGTCCAAAATCCCCTGATAGGTGCGGAGCAGAATATCCTTCCAGCCGCGCCAGGGAAAATCGAGCGGCACCGACGCCCGCCGCCCGCGGCCACGCTCCGCCGCCCGCGCCTCCTGCAGCGCCAGCGGCTCCTGCGCCGGGGAGGGATTGTCGAAGCCGGGCACCGGCTTCCTCTGATCGGCGTCGAGCTTGATGGCGTAGACGACGGCGGTCGTGACCGCGACCGAGGCCGCGAACCAGGCGATGAGATTTTCGAGCCGGGATTCGAGGCGGGAATGGTTCATGTGCCGTTAACCGG
>WNGR01008070.1_pt1 | contig 11130 bp, 8 predicted proteins | sample 5407581 | NCBI WGS metagenome assembly WNGR01 (sample SAMN13153383, study PRJNA577476) | soil metagenome | isolation source: 80 cm soil or saprolite under Garry oak tree replicate 2 | place: USA:California | collected 2016-06-15 | reverse complement strand
GCGGCTGTTCTTCAAGAAGATGGGCGCCACCGCCACCGATCACGCCGTGCTCGAGCCCTACACGACCTGGCTCTCTGGGGACGAGCCCGACGTCCTGTTTCAGCAGGCGCGCCAGGGACAGACGAGCCGCGCGGACGAGCGACGCTTCGAAGGGCACCTCCTGATGGAGATGGCGCGGATGTCCCTAGAGGACGGGCTGGTGATGCAGATCCACGCGGGCGCGTTCAGGAATCACAATCGGCCGCTGGTCGAGCGGTTCGGTCCCGACGGGGGCGGCGACGTGCCGATCGCCGCGGAGTTCACCCGCAACCTGCGTCCGCTCTTGAACGCTTACGGCAACGATCCGCGCCTGACGCTGGTGCTCTTCACGCTGGACGAATCCGCGGCCACCCGCGAGCTCGCTCCCCTCGCGGGCTCCTATCCGGCTGTGCGGCTGGGCGCGGCTTGGCGCTGCTACGCTTCCCCGGCGGGGATGGCGATGGGGATTCCCAAGACGGTCGGCTTCACGGACGGGACGGCGGCCTTCTGCTCTCTCCCCGGACGCTACGACCTGGCCCGCCGCGCCGATGCGAACTGCCTCGCGCGGCTCGTGGCACGGCACGTGATCGAGATGGAGGACGCGCGCGGCATGGCGCGGGCGCTCGCGTACGATCTGGCCAAGGAGACGTACAAGCTCTAGTGCTTCGCAGGCCGGTGCGACAGCAGCTCGACACCGTTCTCCGTCATCACGCAGTTATCCTCGATCCTCACCCCAAACTTTCCCGGTTGATAGACGCCGGGCTCGAGGGTGAACACCATACCCGGCTCGAGACGCATGGCGTTGCCTTCCACGAGATATGGCGGCTCGTGGCCGTCCAACCCGATGCCGTGACCCAGGCGATGGGTGAACTGGGGCCCGTAGCCAGCGTCGCTGATGATCTTGCGGGCCGCCCGGTCCATCTCCTGGCACTGCGTGAACAGGGGCCGGCCCAGCTGCAGCGCGGCTGTCTGCGCGTCGTACACCAGGTTGAAGACCTTCCGGAACTCATCCGACGGGTGGTCGCCGAACCAGATGGTGCGCGTGATGTCTGAGGTGTAGCCGGCCACGCGGCAGCCGCAGTCGATGAGGACCACCATCTCGCGCTCGAGCGTCACGCCCGCCGGCCCGCCGTGCGGCAGCGCGCTCGAGGCACCGAACTGTACCAGGCCACCCGCACCGCCCTCGGCCCCCCGCCGCTCCATTTCGCTCGCGAGCAATCGCGCCACCTCCTGCTCGCTCACGCCCACGGCGAGCCGGGCGAAGGTCGCCGCCATCGCGTCCTCCGTGATCGCGATCGCCCGGCGGATCAGCTGAGCCTCCTCCGGAGACTTGACGATGCGCAGGCGCTCGGTGACGGGCGCGGCATCCTCGAGCTTCCAGCTCGAGAGCGCGTCCTTGAGGGCGAGGTATGTGTCAAAGTTGGTGGAAGACTCGAGCCCGATGGGTCCGGTGGGCCGAGGGCGGCGGGCGCGGACGATGCGCCGCACCAGCTTGTAGGGGCTGGACTGCTCTTCCCAACCCTCGATGTCGGCGATGGACGTGTGCTGCTTGATGCGGTCGACCTCGAATGAGGGGCACACGATCGCGGGCTCACCCTCCGCCGGGACGATCAGCGCGATCAGGCGCTCGCTCCGGCCTGGGTTGTAGCCTGTGAAGTAGCGGTACGTGGTGCTCGGGGTGGCGATGAGGAAGTCCCACTTGCGCGTCGTGAGCTCGGCCTGTGCCCGCGCGAGGCGGCGGGAGAAGACTTCGGGAGCGAGGGACGGCTCTTGGAGCGTCGGACGGTCGGACTGCCGGACTGCCGGACTGTGGTAGCGCCTCTCCGTCCGACGGTCCGACTGTCCGACGGTCCGACGCGGCACCAGCACCGCCCCCGTCGCCGTCAGGAACTCCCGCCGCTGCATCGCTAGCCCCTCCCCATCGCGCGGCCTATATTATCCGCCCTCCCGGGCAGGTGGAAGGTGTCGTCTCCCATGAACTTCGAAGCGCGCATCGAGTCCCTCGACGGGAAGCTTCCCAAGGTCAGCTATCACTGGGATCCCGAGACCGACATCCTGTCGGTCGCGTGCAAGGGCGGTGCCACGTCGGACGGGCTGAACGGCACCGTGGATCTCGAGGGCGCCGACGGATCGTTCGTCGTGATCGACGTCGCGGGGGGATCCCTGCGCGGTGTGGACGTCGTGTCGTGGCCCGACGACGTGCGGACCGTCGCGGACCTCGCGACCCCCGCGGTGGCCAAGGACGGGCGCGTCGTGTTCCCGAGCCGCCTGTCGCAACCCGGCGTGGCCGCGGTCGAAGTGGAGACCGCATTGACGGTGGAAAAGAACCAGGCGGAGTCGGTGTTGCATCTGCGGGTCGGCCGCGCGCGCCCCATCACCGTGGTGCGCGTGGCGGACCTCCTCCTCGTCGAAGTCGACAAGCAGTCGCGCCTCTCGGGGCTGTGGTTCCTGGATGTCCCTCCGTTCCCCAACGTCGACGTCGGGGCCGGCGCCTGAGCGATTCCCTGCCGCGGCTCGGCGGTCTCTCCGAGCCGGACAAGTACGAGCGGTTGGTCGAGCGGGTCCCCGGCCTGTGGTGGAGCGACGCGGGGCCGTTCGTCGGCCTGCATCAGCTCAACGTGCTGCGGGTGGATTATTTCCGCGCCGTGTTCGGCGGGTTCGGCGGCAAGCGCGTGCTCGACGTGGGGTGCGGCGGCGGCATCCTGGCGGAAGCCCTGGCCCGTGAGGGGGCGAGGGTGACGGGCGTCGATCCGTCGGAGCAATCGCTCGCGGCGGCCCGCGAGCACGCGGGCCGCTCGGGACTCTCCATCGACTACCGTGGCGGCACCGCGGAAGCACTCGCATCCGGTGGGCTCGGCAAGGCGTACGACCTCGTCTTCGCGGTCGACGTGCTGGAGCACGTGGACGACCTGGACGGCACGCTGGACGCCATCTCGACGGTCCTCGCCCCCGGCGGCGGGCTCGGCTTCCTGACCCACAACCGCACCCTCGCCGCCTTCCTCGAGCTGATCTGGGAAGAGGAATACGTCCGCCACACCATGCCGGAAGGGTTTCACGAGTTCGCGCGCTTCATCGCGCCCGCAGAGCTCACCGACGGGCTCGCCCGCCACGGCATGGTGGTGCAGGAGATCAAGGGCGTGGCCCGGGCGCCGGACGGCAGCCGATCGCTGATGGACGACACCACGGTCACCTACATCGGTTGGGCGCTGCGGACGCGATAGCGATGGAGCGCTGGACGGACGCCCTCGTGGCGGCGGGCGCGGTGCCCGCCTCGCGCGTGCCGGAGGAGAGCTCGGGCCGCGCGGATGTGACCGAGATCGCGGGCGCCGAGCCGGTGGAGGACGCAGACCTGCGGGTGTACCCGCTGAGCGCGCCCTCGATTCCCCCCGCCGTCTCGTTCCTCGACGGCATCCAGCGCTGGAAGGTCACCTACTACGATGGGGTGGTGCCGATCGTGCGGGCGTACGTCGCGGCTGCGGTGCGGCGCCGCAGCGGCGACCGGCGGCTACGTGCGGCGGGCGAGGGATGGGAGGGGACCCGTGAATTCCACGCCGCGCCGGTCGCGGCGTTGCGGCCCGGCGTGCGCGCAGCGCTCGAAGCGAGCGGCGTGGAGCTCGTGGACGTGCCCCTGGAAAGCGGCGCGCCGGGGCAGCCGGGGCCCGCGCTCGAGGCAGCGCGGCGCACGGTGGAGCGGGCCCGCGTGGCGCTGGAGCAGGCGCTGGGGGAGCGCTACGCCCGCTCGCTCGGCGAGAGCGAGTGGCTCGTCGTGGACGGGGTGCTCTCGGAGTCCGCCATCCTCGCCGGTCACCCGCGTGCCTTGGGGGTGATCAAGAGCCATGCCGCCCAGTATTTCGAGGGCGATGCCCTGAGGCGTGCGCTCACGCTCCCCGCACTGCATCGCAGCAGCGTGTTCCGCCCGCGTGGCCGCGCGCGCCACGAGGTGTATTCCTGGTACCTGCGCCTGTGGCCGTGGGAGGGGAACGACCTGCTGTTCGGCCTGCTCCGGATCGAGGCGAGGGCGGCGGCCGCGACGGTGGCGGCGGCGTCGGCGACGAGCGCGTGGCTGGTGCGCGAGCGAGCGCCGGTCTCGACCCCCGACGCGCGGTGGGATCGCTTACTTTATCCTATCCACGACGTGGAGACATATCTGAGAGCTCGTGCCCCCCGGGATTTCCTGCCGCATCGCATGCCCCGCGTGCCGCGAGCGGCGTCGTGATTCAGGCGCGGTTGCCCGAGCCGATCGGGCGGGTCGTCGCCACCGAGCTCAAGCCCGCCACTCCGCACCAATTCCATTTCTGGACCGCCACCGAGACGCCGATCGGCATCGGGGCGATCGTGCGCGTGGAAGAAACGGGAAAGGGGAAAGGGGAAGGGGGAAAGGTGGTGTTCGGCGTGGTGACGGACGGGTTTGCGTACTCCGATCTCGCGACCCCCCTGCACGACGTAGTCGGTGCTGATGGCGATCCCGCCCGCGCCGCGGAGAGCCCGACGGTGCGCCAGGAGATCCGCCTCTGGACTGCGGCGGTGCTGCGCCAGGAGCCCGAGGAGCCGCTGCAGCCGGTGCCCCTCGGCGGCGTGTTCCTGGCATCCGACGCGGACGTGGCGCGTGCGCTCCGCATGGAGACGTATCTCCAGGGCGCCGCGCCGACCGCCATCCCCGTCGGCCTGTACGCCGCGGCCGGCCTGGAGGCGCCCGTCTACCTCGACGCCGACTTCCTGCTCGGCCCCGAGGCGGCCCATCTCAACATCTCCGGCGTCTCGGGGCTCGCGACGAAGACGAGCGCCGTCGAGTTCCTGCTGGGGTCCATCTTCCAGCACTTTCCCGCCCACAAGGGTCGGGTGGCGGCCGTGTGCTTCAACGTGAAAGGCCCCGATCTCTGCTTTCTCGATCAGCCGGGTATGCTCGACGAAGCGGACCAGGGCCGCTACGCGCGACTCGGGGTCGTGGCGCAGCCGTTCGCGCGGGTGCGCTACTACGCGCCGTTCAAGGCCGACGGCGTGAACCTCAACACCCTGCGCACCCATCCCGACCTGACCTCGAACGTCGAGCCCCTCGTCTGGGGGCTCCAGGAGGTCCTCGATTTCGCCGAGGTGCTCCTGAACCGCGACGACATCGATGCCAAGGCCGACGCCTTCATCGACTTCCTCGCCGATCGCGTGCTCAACAGGGAATTCGACGACGGCTTCGGCGGCAGCCATCGGGTCCAGAGCTTCGCCGACTTGGACGCGCTGTTCCGCGCCATCTTCGACGGCCTGGAGATGGCCGGTCGCAGCGACATGTGGCGCACCCATCACATCGCCACGGTCCGCAAGGTGCGGAACCGGCTGTCCAACATCTCGACCCGCTGCAAGGGGCTCGTGGCCGACGATGGCCCGTCCAACGACCTCCCCTGGGGGAGCTTCGAGGATCGGACCGTCTACGTGGTCGATGTGGCGAACGTTGACCCGCTGGGGCAGGATCTCGTGTTCGCGCGCGTCGTCTCCAAGCTGCGCGAGCATCTGGAGCGGCGCGACCTGGGAGTCGAGGCGGTGGTGGTGTTCGTGGACGAGCTGAACCAGTACGCGCCGGCGGACGGACCGGACACGTACGTGCGCAAAATGCTGCTCGATATCTCGGAACGGGGGCGCTACCTTGGGCTCGTGCTCTTCGGCGCTGAGCAGTTCCGCTCGCAGGTGCACCGACGAGTGGCGGGAAACGCCGGCACGATCGTGTACGGGCGCATGGACTACGACGAGCTGGCGACCCCCGGCTACCAGGTGCTCTCCCCGGCTACGAAGATCAAGCTCGCGACGCTCCCCATCGGCGAGCTGATGCTGCGCCACCCCCACTTCACGCAGCCGATCTTCGTGCGGTTTCCGCGGCCCGCGGTGCTGCGGGGGCGGGACGGCGTGGAGCGGTTCCCGCCGGCGAAGGACCTGCCGTTCGCCGACGCGGTGGTGCGGCAGCTCGTGCGGCTCGACGCCCGAATTCGGCCGAACGCGGTGCACGACCTGATCGTCGACCGGACGCCCGAGGACGTGCGCCGCGCGCTCGCGGCCACCCGGCGGGCCCGGGCCCCCGAGCCGCTGGCGTTCTTTCGGAGGACGCTGGGCGCGCGGGTCGCCGCCGCGGCGACGAGCGGGCGGCAGCGCGAGCCGGTGCCGCCGCTCAATCCCATCTCGGACGAACCCTACTGAGTGAGCGAGTGAAGCTCGCCCACCTCGCCGACCTGCACCTGGGCTTCCGCCAGTTCGAGCGGCAGACGCCCCGGGGCGGCAACCAACGGGAGGCCGACGTCGCGGACGCGTTCCGGCGCGCCGTGGACGACCTCATCACGCAGCGCCCCGACTTGATCCTCGTGGCGGGGGACGTCTTCCACTCGATCCGGCCGACCAACCCGGCGATCCTGTTCCTGTTCCGGCAGCTGCAGCGCCTGCGCGCCGCGCTGCCCGAGGCCCCGATCGTGATGATCGCGGGCAATCACGATACGCCGCGCTCCACCGAGACGGGCACGATCCTCCGGCTGTACGAAGCGCTGGGCGTCGACGTCGTCGTCGATGAGGCGCGCCGGCTCACGTTCCCGAAGCTCGACTGCTCGGTGCTCGCGGTGCCGCATCAGGCCCTGGCGCAGGCGGAGCGTCCCGCCCTGCGGCCGCAGGCGGGCCCGACGTTCAACGTGCTGCTGCTGCACGGCCTGCTGCCCGGGCTCGGCGACCAGCGGGGCACAATGGAGTACGGGGGAGCACCCGTCACGCCCGAGGAAATCTCCCCGGCGCAATGGAACTACGTGGCACTGGGCCATTGGCACGTGGCGCACCAGGTGGCGCCCAACGCGTGGTATGCCGGCAGCCTCGAGTACGTGCCCCCCAATCCCTGGGGCCAGCTCCAGGAAGAGGCGGACCGCGGCAGGTCGGGCAAGGGATACCTCGTGGTGGACGTGCGCGGCGCCAAGGTCGAGTTTCGACGCGTACAGCTCGCCCGGCAACACGTCGAGTTGCCCCTCATCGAAGGGAAGGGTCTCACCCCGAAGCAGCTGGACGAGCGGATCGCCGGGGCGGTCGCCGCCGCCAAGCCGGCGATCGACGACCAGGTGGTGCGCCAGCTCGTGTTCGACGTCTCGCGCGCTACCGCGCGCGACCTGGACCATGCGGCCATCCGCCAGTACAAGGCGCGCGCCCTCCACTTCCAGCTCGACCTGCGGCGTCCCACCGAAGCGCTCCGCGTCCCCGCTGCCGGCGCGACCGGCCGGCGGCCCACGATCCCCGAGACGGTGCGCGACTTCCTGGAGCGCCGGCCGCTCGACGCCGACCTCGAGCGCGCGAGCTTCGTCCGCCTGGGGGTGGACTACGTCGAGCAGGTGGGCCGCGAGGATCAGGGCTGATGGAGCTGCGCCGGCTGCGCCTGGTGAACTTCCGGCAGCACGCCGATACCGAGCTCGAGTTCGGTCCCGGCATCACCGGCATCATCGGGCCAAACGGCTCCGGTAAGACGACCATCCTCGAAGCGATCGCCTGGGCGCTGTACGGCGCGCAGGCGGTGCGCGGGGACAAAGACTCCATCCGGCGGATCGGGGTGAAGGGGCGCGCCGGGGTCGAGGTGGAGCTCGAATTCCGGCTCGGGGCGCACGAATACCGCGTGACGCGGAGCCTCGCGACTGCCGCGCTGCAACAGGACGGGCAGCTCGTCGCGAATTCCATCAAGGCGGTCACCGACAAGCTGGGGCGGGTGCTGGGGATGACCCATCAGGAGTTCTTCAGCACGTACTTCACCGGCCAAAAGGAGTTGAAGGTGATGGCGGCGCTCGGGAAGACCGAGCGGGCCGCATTCCTCTCGCAGGTGTTGGGCTACGAGCGGCTGCGCCTGGCCCAGGAGCGGGTGCGCGAGGTCCGCAACACGCTGGCGGCCGAGCTGCGTGGCCTCGAGGCGGCGCTTCCCGATCCCCAGGCGCTCGCCGAGCAGCGTCGCGGGACCGAAGCGCGGCTGGCGGCGGCGCGGCAGGCCGCGGCCGCGGCGGAAGCGGCCCGCGGAAAGGCGCAGCAGCTGCTCGCCCGCGAGGAGCCGCGCTGGAACGAATGGACCGCGCGACGCGAGCGCACGCTGTCGCTCGACGGCGAGCGCCGCATGGCGGAGCAGGCGGTCGAGGTGCGGCGCCAGGAGTTCCAGCGGCTGGACAAGGAGCTGGCCGATGCACTCGCGGCGCGCGAGCAGCTGCTGCGCCTCGAGGCGGAGCTGGCTCCGCTGGCGCGGCTCAAGAGCGAGGTCGCGGATCTCGAGCTGCTGCAGGGCGAGGAGGCGGCGCGCCGCGCGGAGCAGGCGCAGCTCGACGAGCTGGGGCGAGCGATCGGAGGGCTCGAGCAGCGGATGGCGGACCTCGCGGACGCGGGCGCTGCATTCGCGCGCGCCGAGGAGGAGGCCCGCGGCCTCGCCGAGCGGCTGCAGGCGGCCGAGGCGGCGGCCGAGGAGCAGCGGGCGGCCTGGGTGCGCGAGACGGAGTACGCGGCAACGCGCCGGGCCGAGCTGCTGAAGCAGTACGACGAGGTGAAGGAGCAGCGCGACAAGATCGCCGCGCTCGGACCTCAAGGGAGCTGTCCGACGTGCCGGCGGCCCCTCGGCGCCGAGCACCCGGAGGTCGTGGGCATCCTCGACCGGCAGCTGCAGGCGATCGTGGACGACGGCAAGTATTTCCGGCAGCGCCTGGAGCAGCTGGCGGAGCCGCCGGCTGCGGTGGGAGTGATCGAGGTGCAGCGCGACAGCCTGCGCGAGGAGAGCCGGCGCGCGAGCGAGCGGGCGGGCGAGCTGCGGGCGCAGGCGGAAGAGCGCGCGCGGGCCGGGGGCGAGCTGGAGGCGGCCCGGCGGCGGGCCGCCGTCGTGGAGCGTGGGCTCGCGACGCGGCGCAGCGGCTACGACGCCGCGCGGCACGACGCCGTGCGGGCCGAGCTGCGCCAGCTCGAGCCGGTGGCGCTGGAGGCGGCGGTCCTGGACGCGCGGGCGCAGCGCGCCGAGGGCCTGGTGCGCGAGGCGGAGCTGGCGGAGCAGACGCTCACGGTCGCCGAGCGGCGGGTGAGCGCCCTGGCCGCCGCCGTCGCCGCGGAGGGGTTCTCGGAGCAGCAGTTCCGCCGCGCCAAGGACCGCTACGACCGTGCCCTGGGGGCGCTACGCGAGGCGGAGTTGGCGCTGGTGGAGGCGCGCGGCGACCTCACGCGCGCCGAGGGCGACCTCCAGGAGGTCGCCCGCCGGGAGCAGGAGCGGGCTGCCCGCGCGCGCGACATCGACGAGCACAAACTGCGGCACCGCCTCCACAACGAGCTGGACCGGGCATTCTCCGACCTGCGCGCCGAGCTGAACGCAGGCGTCCGCCCCGAGATCGCGGAGCTGGCCTCGGGCTTCCTCGCCGACTTGACCGACGGCCGCTACCAGGAAATCGATCTCACCGAGGAGTACGAGGTCACCATCCTCGAGGAGGGCGTCCCCAAGCCGGTGATCTCGGGCGGCGAGGAAGACGTGGCCAACCTGGTGCTCCGGCTCGCAATCTCCCAGATGATCGCGGAGCGCGCCGGCCAGCCGCTGTCGCTGCTCGTCCTGGACGAGATCTTCGGCTCGCTCGACGAGGCGCGCCGCCAGCATGTCGTGGCGCTGCTGCGCCGACTGGCCGATCGCTTCCCGCAGGTTATTCTCATCACCCACATCGAGCAGGTGCGGGAAGGGCTGGATCGGATGATCCGCGTGGACTTCGATCCCACGCGGGCGGGAGGCACGAGCGTGGTCCGGGACGACACTGCGACGCTGGGAGCGGCCGATGCGGGCGTGGCTGCCTGACCGCCAGGTCTCCGGGCCTGAACGCGCCCTGGAGCGCGACATCGAGAGCCTGAACCGGGTGTTCGCGGACGCGTTCACCGACCGCTACCGCCGGGACGGCCTGGTGGGGGTGCGCGTGCCGCACTTGAACCCGCAGGTGTGGCGCTACGCCCTGCTCGACGCCGGGGACGGGGCGATGGTGTGGCGTGACGAGGCGGGGCAGATCGCCGCTTTCAACGTCACCCACCGCTCGGGCGCTGAAGGGTGGATGGGCCCGCTCGCGGTCCGCCCCGACCGGCAGGGCGCGGGGATCGGCAAGATGATCGTGCGCGCGGCGGTGGACTGGCTGGTGGCGCAGCACGTGACCACCGTCGGCCTCGAGACTATGCCGCGCACGGTCGAGAACATCGGATTCTACGCGCGGCTGGGGTTCACCCCGGGCTACCTGACGGTGACGATGACGCGCGACCTGACGATGCGCGGCCACGCCGCCCCGTCGCTCCTGTCGCAGCGCACGCCGGATGCGCAAACGTCGGCGACGGCGGCCGCCGCCCGTCTGGTGGCCGCGCTCGTCCCCGGCCCCGACTTCACGCGCGAGTTGCAGCTCACCGCGGAGCTCGGGTTGGGCGACACCACGCTCCTGGACGGGGCCGACGGCCTCGACGCGTGGGTGCTGTGGCACTCCGCGCCGCTCGCCGAAGGGCGGCCGCGGGAGGAGGTGCGCATCCTGAAGCTCGCCGCGCGGGACGAGCGGGCCTTCGCGGCGGCGCTCGTCGCCACGGAAGCCGCCGCCGCGCGCGCCGGCATCCGGCGCGTTGCCGTGCGGTGCCAGACCCGCGCCGACGTAGCCTTCCGCCATCTCGTCGAGCGCGGCTACCGCGTGCGCTGGACCGACCTGCGGATGACGTTCGAGGGATACCCCGAGCCCCACCCGAGCGAGGGCGTGCTGTTCTCCAATTGGGAGATATGAAGCAGGTGCTAGGTGCTCCTAGCACCGCCTTCGCATGACCACCGGTCTCGTCATCTTCGCGCTGACCTATCTCCTCATCGCGGTGCAGCGCCTCCCGTTCGTCCATTTGAATCGGCCGGCGGCGAGCCTGCTCGGCGCGGTGGCGATGGTGGCTCTCGGCGTGCTGCCGCTGCCGGACGCCTATGCCGCCATCGACTTCGACGTCCTCGTGTTCCTCCTCGGCCTCATGCTCATCGTCGGCTACCTCGAGGTCGGGAAGTTCTTCGAGTGGGCGGCGGAATGGATCCTGCAGCGCGCCGTCACTCCGCGGCGCCTGCTGTTCGGGGTCGTCGTGGGGGGCGGGCTGCTCTCGGCGTTTTTCGTGAAC
>WNGR01011557.1_pt1 | contig 11131 bp, 5 predicted proteins | sample 5407581 | NCBI WGS metagenome assembly WNGR01 (sample SAMN13153383, study PRJNA577476) | soil metagenome | isolation source: 80 cm soil or saprolite under Garry oak tree replicate 2 | place: USA:California | collected 2016-06-15 | reverse complement strand
AGCGCGAGAAGTTGGGGAACAGCACGTTGTTCCTGTCCCACCAGTGGTTGTTGGAGAGCGCGCCGTACGAACCGGCGTCGTGGTCGGCGACGTCGTTGAACACCAGGTCCCACGGTGTGACGCCGGTCGGATTGCCGATGATTCCGGCCTTGTTCAAGAAGGCGGCGACCTTGTCCGCCTCGGTGTTCGCATCAATGGTCGAGCGCTGGTCGCCAGCGATGTCCACGCCGCTGCCCCAAGAGCTGGCGTGGATGGCCAGGAGAGCGTTGGGCGCGTATTTGTCGCGCAGCTTGAGAAAGGCCCAGCCCATCCCCTGCACGGTGTTGGGCAGGCCCGCGAGGTCGGGGTTGCCGGAGCTGGCGACCACGGCCAGGATGGTCGACGGGTCAGAGCTCTGGTGTTCCATGAAGCCCCAGAAGTCCGGCTCGACGTGCACGACGACCTGTCCGGCGTACGCGCCGACCTTCTGCATCAGGACCGTAAAGTCGGCCCAGTACCTCTGCATCGTGCATAGCGTCTGGACTTTGGTCGGCAGCGTGCTCTCGTTTCCAGGCGACGGGTTGGACTGCACGATCTCGTAATAGGTGAAGACGGGAATCGCGGAGTGAGCGACGCTGTCAGCGATGTATCTGGTTGCGAAGTCTGGGTTTGAGTTCCACGTCTGCCATCCGTTGTTGGCCCCACATGGATCGCCTGCCGCACCTCCAACGTTGATTCCGCCGGCGAGGTACTGGTAGCGGTAGCGCCACGGGACGCCGCTGGCGATGAACCAATTGAGGTCGGAGCCCGGAGAGCTGGCGAGGCCGAAGTGAAGCCGGTCCGATGGAAGCGGAGTGCGTGTGGCCGTCGAGACGAGGCGAGCGGGGCCTGCACCGGCGGTGACCGGGACTATCGATCCGAACGTGAGGGCGGCGAGGACCACGATGCGGAGGTGTGAAGTTTTCAAGATCGTGGCTCCTAGGTCAGGGTGTACGAGAACGGCGCGTAGGTGTCGTAGCGGCCCATGCTGCCGCCGTCGTGTGTTCCCGGGCTGGCCGCATCGCGGACCCAGACGCCGAAGGTGTATGGGCCCGCCGGGGCCGAGGTGTTCCAGACCCAGCTCGCGGTCGCGGACCAGCCGCGAACCACGTACCAGGCCGTGCCGTTGAAGTACCAGAACTCGTAGAGCGGGTTGGCGCTGGTGCAACCCGAAGCGGTCGCCGTGAACGTGACCTGCGTCAGGTTGCTGTGCGCAGCGGTCGGAGGGGCAGCGCTGACGCTGACTGACGTGCACGATGACGCATCGAGCTGGAACGCGGTGGACGCGTTGATGTCAAACGTCGACGTCGGACTGCTGGTGTCTTTGGCCCACACGCCGAAGTAGTAGGTGTCGGCAAGCAGACCGCTGTTGTTCCACGCGTACGTCGCGGTGCTCGAGTACCCCTGGATCATCTGCCAGCCGCCACCGCTGGAGCGCATCCAGAACTCGTAGCGCGGGTTTGGACAGCCGGTCGCGCTCGCGGTGAAGGTCACAGGAGTGCCGTTGACCTGCGGCGGACCCGGAGCGGGTGTGATCGAGACGCCGGTGCAGACCGCCGCGTTGATCGTGTACGCGATGCTGTTCACGGTCTCGAACGGAACGGTCGATCCACCAGTCCGCGCGTGGACACCGATGTAGTAGATCCCTGCGAGGTTGGTCTGCGTCCAGCTCCAGGTGTTCGTCGTGCTGTAGTCCTGCTGCATCGTCCACGGACCGTTCGCGGCGCGGAGCCAGAAGCGGTACTCGGGGTTCACGCAGTTGGGTCCGGTGGCGGTGGCCGTCGAGACGACGGTGTTGCCGGCGGTCGTCGACATCGGCGGAGCGGCGCTCAGGCTGACCGCCGAGCACCCCGTCAGCATGTTGAACGACTTCACCTGCGTGCCCGCCCCGACGAAGATCTGACCACCCGCCTCACTTGGCGTCGAGAAGCGGTTGGAGCTGAACCCGGCGCTGTGATAGACCTGCGCTCCGGTGGTGGCGTTGAAGCCGTACAGCCCGGCGCCGCTGGTGCTGACGGCCCACACCACGCCGCCGGCGATGATCGGCGGGCCGACCGTGCCGACGTTTGCGTACCAGGTTCCGGCGGCGTTGCAGGTCGCGTCGCAGCTGCTGAACGACGGCGCCGAGGCGTTGACGCTCAGGCTGACGACGCCGCGCCCATCGCACGTGAGGTAAAGGCGGCCGTTGGCGTACGAAACGGAGCCGAACGAGGCGCTGCTGTGGTTGCCGACGCAGACGTCTACCCCCGTGTAAGGGTTGCGCGACGGGTAGAGCTGTCCGTTGGTGCCGCCGAGGTTGGTCGGATCGATCAGAAATCCCTGTCCGTACTTGCCGGTCGTGAACATCAGGCTCGGGCTGATCAGCACCGGGCTCACGGATCCAAGGTCGAGGTCCGGACCGCACCAGTGCGCGCTCCAGTCGAGAGGCTGGAAGAACGTCGGCGACCCAAGCGTGGAGTTGGTCCGGATGACGGAGTCGCTGTTGATGGCGCCGCCGCACGGGATGGCGTTGCCCGTGGCGAAGAACACATTGCTTGTGGTGTCGTCGATGACCACGCCGCCCCCGGCCCAGATGCCTTCAGCCTGCGAGGGCGTCTTGTAGATCTCGTCGATGTTCGTGCCGTTGGTCGGCACCCCGGTGACCCAGCCCCTGTATGGGCCGCAGTCGCCGGCGCGTCCACCGAACGGAACGTAGACATGAGTGCGGTCGACCGACATGGCGATCGCGCCGCGCTGCTGCTGGATCGTCCAGTCGAAGCCTGACGGCAGGATCTGGGTGGTCATCAGGATCGTGCCGTCGAAGAGGTTGAACGCGTACAGGTAGTACGCGCCGAAGTCCCGCAGGAACGGCACGAAATAGACGCGACCCCCGATGGGGTCGATCACGCCGGTGCTGAGGATCCCGGTGGGGTTGATGTTGCCGCACTGCCAGCCGCTGGTCTGCGGCGCGAGCAGCGTCTTCGACCACACCACGGTTCCGTCCGACTGGTTCAGGGCGTAAACGACGTTTTGCAGCGTCGCGACGTAGACGAGCCCGTTGTACACGAGGGGCTCGCCGTAGATTTGCCCGTTCAGAACCGGTGACGTCCAGCCCGCCGCGGCTCCGGCCGACACGGGCTGTGTGCTGTCGTAACCGGTGTGGGCGTTGTCGTGGTGATATACGGTCCACGAGCCGTTGCTCGCGAGCGCGGCGGCGGGTTTGGCCTGGACCGATTTGACCGGCGAAGACGCAGGGCCGGCCGCGGCGGCCGCGGACCCGCTCGCCAACAGCGTCGCCAACAGGGCAGCGACGGATCCAACCGTCAACCCCTTCCTCAGCACTGGTGAAGTGATCAACGCTGAAGTTCCTCGTTTCTGGTCGAGGGCCTCATGAGAAATGTGATGGCGGCGATCTCCAGGGCGGCCAGGACCCAGAACTCGAGGGATATGTCGTTGTTGAAGTACGGCGTGTCGAACATGCCATGGACTGTGATCGCGATGAACGACGCCGACGTTCCCCAGAGCAGCGGCCTGGCCAGGCCATCCGCTCTCGTCCACCCGGACCAGCCGCGCCACAACAGCATCCCGAGCAGGACCAGAAACGAAATCAGCCCGACGATCCCGAGCTCAGCCCACATGGCAAGGAAGAGATTGTGAGGATAGAGCTCTGGTTTGTGACCCGGTGTGACGTAGCCGGTCATCACGATCGAATACGCGCGCAGGCCCGCGCCGAAGATCGGATGGTCCTTCAGCATCTGCAGCGTGTCGTGCCAGATTTGAAGCCGGCCTTCGAATGTGTTGTACGGATAGCTGGGGTCGAACTGTTTGTAAAGGCGATTGATGATGAAGGGAACCTGAAGCAATCCGATGGCCGCGACCACCAGTCCGCCGAGCAGCGCGAGCTTGACGCGGCGCTGCGGCATCGTTATCACCGCCAGCAGGCCGAGCACCGCCAGCGTCAGCAGGCCGCCGCGTGAAAGCGTCGCGATCAGCGAGAGGAGCACGAACGGGAGGCAGATCAGCGCGACGGCGCGGTCGCGGCGATCGTCCGAGTAGAGCGCAAATCCGGTGGCGATCGCGAAGGCGGGCTCGAGGTATACCGCGACGGAGTTGGGGCTGGTGTACAGGGCCTCAGGCGCGTTGCCGAGGTCGATGTCCTTGTGGTTGATCAGCGCGATCGTCCACGCGCCCAGGTTGAGGATCGCAAAGACGGTCGTACCGATTGCGAAACCGAAGAGGACGGTGCGCACGTCTTCGGGCTTTCGCATCAGGTCGACTGCGATGTAGAAGATGACGACCGGCTCGATGAAGTACGCGCGGTAGAAGCCCAGCGCCCCGAGATGATCGGTCGAGACCACGATGCTGACCAGGCCCGCAAGCAACAGCGCCGCCAGTGGTATCTCGAGTCCGGTGCGCACCGGCCGCCACGCGTGCCACGTCTGCCGGCGCGCCGCGATGTACAGGGCGATGGTGGCGAGGATGAGCACCTCGAGAACGTTGGTGCGAAACGGCTTCGTTCCGACCCGCCCCACGTATGAAGGCATCGCCGCGACCGTGATTGCGAGCGACCATCTCGTGATGCGGATCAGCGGCGGTTCGATCGCCGTCGTCTCCGCTGTCGGCATGCTGACCCTGCGGATCATATCGGTTGCCTGCAGGCGATAAGCTGCGCGCGTGACGTCTCGCGAACTGCGCAGTCGCGTCCTCTATCAGGGACGAGACCGCGCCGCCGCGCGCTCATTCCTGCACGCCATCGGTCTCACGGCGGAAGACATCGACAAGCCGTTCATTGGGGTGTCCAACTGCTGGCTCGAGACGATGCCGTGCAATTTCGGGCTGCGCGAGCTCGCCGCGCCGTTGAAGGAAGGCATCCGCGCGGCCGGCGCGAACCCGATGGAGTTCAACACGATCGCCATCTCGGACGGCATCACGATGGGCACCGAGGGCATGAAGACCTCGCTCGTCAGTCGCGAGGTGGTGGCGGACTCGATCGAGCTCGTTTCGCGCGGCCACATGTTCGACGCGCTCTGCTGCCTGTGCGCGTGCGACAAGACGATCCCCGGCTCCGCGATTGGCCTTGCCCGCCTCGACGTTCCGGGCATGGTCCTGTACGGAGGCTCGATCATGCCCGGACGCTTCCTAGGTCGCCAGGTGGCCGTGGGCGACGTCTACGAGGCGATCGGCGCGGTGGCCGCAGGCAAGATGAGCGAAGCCGACCTCGCGGAGCTGGAGGCCGTGGCGTGCCCCGGGGCGGGTGCGTGCGGAGGCCAGTACACCGCCAACACGATGTCGATGGTCATGGAGGTCATCGGCCTTTCGCCTGTGGGTTTTAACTCGATCCCGGCCATCGACCCGGACAAGCACCCGGCGGCTCGCCGGATGGGCGAGATCATCTTCCAGGTCCTCGAAGACGACATCAGGCCGTCTCGAATCTTGACGCGCCGCGCGTTCGACAACGCGATCGCCGCAGTGGCCGCGAGCGGCGGTTCGACCAACGCCGTCCTGCACCTCCTGGCGCTCGCGCGCGAGGTCGGCGTCGATCTTGCAATCGACGAGATCGACCGCATCAGCCGGCGCACGCCGCTCCTGTGCGACCTCAAGCCGGGCGGTCGCTTCGCAGCGGTGGAGCTGCATCGCGCGGGCGGGATCGCGCTGCTGACGAAGCGCCTGATCGACGGCGGCTACATCGACGGCGACGCGCTCACTGTGACCGGCCGCACGCTCGGAGAGGAATGCGAATCCGCGACCGAAACCCCCGGACAGGAAGTGGTCGTGCCGCTTGCGCGGCCGCTCCGAGACGAAGGGGGTCTCGTCATCCTGCGCGGCAATCTCGGCCCTGAAGGAGCGGTGGTGAAGGTGACGCAACACACGCCGACCTCGCATCGAGGACCGGCGCGCGTGTTCAATCGCGAGGAGGACGCGTTCGCGGCCGTCACGTCCGGAAGCATCCAACCGGGTGACGTGGTGGTGATCCGCTACGAAGGCCCGCGCGGCGGACCTGGGATGCGCGAGATGCTGCAGGTGACCGCCGCGATCGTGGGGGAAGGCCTGGGCGAATCGGTGGCGATGGTGACGGACGGCCGCTTCTCGGGGGCCACTGGCGGGTTGATGATCGGCCACGGCGCGCCCGAGGCTGCGGTTGGCGGTCCGCTCGCGGCGATCGAGGACGGCGACGTGATCTCGATCGATGTAGAGACTCGCGCGCTCAACGTGGAAAACGTCGACATCGACGGCCGCCTCAGCTCGTGGTCGCCGCCAGAGCCGAACTATCGCAAGGGCGTTCTCGCGCGGTACGCGCTCCTGGTCAGCTCGGCCTCCGAAGGAGCCATCCTCAAGCCTTAACGAAGGCAAGGTTGACTCTCCCGCGCCGTCGGGCCTAGAGTGCCCTAGCCCTCAGCCCATGTCCCACCAGAGAATTCGGCACTTCGCGTTCGGTTTGATCTTCGGACTCGTTCCTCTGATGCCTCCGACGATCGCCCAGGGGGCCCCCACCCCAGCTGCGGTGACACCGGTCCACATGCCCGTGCGCGATTCGGGACTGCCCGTGATGGCGGAGGCGTCGCGTTACATCGCCACCGCCCCGCTCGGCAAATTCACGCCGACCCGAAGCGCGCCCACACCGCTCGCCGCGCTCAACAACACGCGCGTCTATCGCGAGGTGTTCGGTTTCGCGTACGCAAGCAGCATCGGTGATCCGAACATCGGCTACCCCAGCTGGAACATGGGCCTGCTTTCGACCGTGGCGTATTTCGGCGTGCATGTTGACTGGACCGGCGCCCTGGTCAACGACTCGGGCCTATCGATATGGGACGACCCCAACGGACCCGTGCCGGGACTGATCAGCACCGCGCACGCCAACGGAGTGAGGGTTGTACTGACGATCATCATGGGCGACAGCACGCCCGACCAGCACAACATGTGCTCCGCTCTCGACCGGTGGCAGACGACCGTCCAGCAGACCGTCGCTGAGGTCCAGGTCAGAGGGGCCGACGGCGTCAACATCGACTATGAGGGCAGCAATGTCATCTGCAACGACCCGGGCTTTGCTCAGGTCTCCTCGCAGTCGCTTTTGACGTCATTCGCCGCCCGCCTGCGAGCGGCGCTTCCCGCCGGGTCGTACCTCTCGATCGACACGTACACGGGCTCGGCGGGTTTTCGCAACGGCAACACGTACCTGGGTTTGTTCGATATCAGCGCCCTGGCCAGCTATGTCGACTCGTTCTTCGTCATGGCCTATGACATGGAGTACGACAACGGCTTTCAGCCTCCGCTCAACTGCAGCACCTACTGCCTAGGTCCAACGGCCCCGCTCACCACCTACTACTGGAACGACACCCGCGCTGCGTCTGAGTATTCGGCGGTGGTGCCGTCTTCGCAGGTGATCATGGGGGTTCCCTACTACGGACGTAAGGAGTGCCTCAGCGGCTATACGCCGAGCAACGCCCCACCCAACGCCCCGAGACCATCGGGGACGGTATGGAAGGCCGACGGGTATCTCGACGCAATCTCCGAGAGGACGTTTGGCAGCAACAGCGACTATCACACGCACCGCGACCAGGTCGACTCGCAGGGAAGCACTGAGTGGGACACGTGGTCGAGCCCGACCGACGGCTGCAATCGCGAGATGTACTACGACGACGTGACGTCGCTGGGGCACAAGTACGACCTGGTGATCAACACTCACCTGCGGGGCATCGGGATCTGGTCCCTTAGCTACGGAGGCGGCGCCCCAGAGCTCTGGTCGCTGATCAACCTCAAGTTCGGTCAGTGCTCGCAGGCGGCGATCAGCGCCGACCATTCATCGCCGCAGATCCCCGCCACCGGCGTGACGTTCCGCGGGACCGCGCTCTGCGCGGGCACCGCCACCTTCCGGTTCTGGATGCAGCCGCCCGGCGGCACGTTCTCCGTGGTCCAGGGCTACAGCACCGCGGACACATGGCTGTGGGACACGACCAGCAAGCCGCTGGGCCTGTACACGTTCCAGGTCGATGCACGCAACCAGGGCGCGACGGTGAGCTACGACACACAGCAGCGGATGACATTCCGGCTGGCCAACTGCGTGACGCCTACGCTGGGCGCCGGCCCGGCGTCGCCCCAGCTGCCGGGCACGACGATCACCCTGACCACGTCGGCGACCTGCACCGGCACGCCCGAATTCCAGTTCTGGGAGCTGCCGCCGGGTGGCGCATGGACTTTGGTCAGGCCGTCCGCAAGCGGTACCACTTTTGCCTGGAACACGACCGGCGCGGCGTATGGCAATTACAGCTTCACGGTCGGCGCCCGCAACGCCGGGACGACCATCGCATCCGAGAGCACGGCCAGCATCTCGTATTCGCTGACCTCCTGCATCTCCGCCGCCGTCTCGACCGACAAGGCGACGCCGCAGCCCACCGGCTCACTGCTGACGTTGAGCGCGAGCGCCACGTGCGTGAGCTCACCGCAGTACCGCTTCTCCATCCAGTCGCCGAGCGGAGTGTTGGCGACCGCGCAGGACTTCGGCAGCGCGACTACCTATAAATGGAGTGCTGGAGGGCCGGCTGGAATCTACACGCTGCAGGTAGACGCCAAGCAGTCCACCGCCCCCGCCTCCACAGTCTCGACCGCCCGGACCATCTTCGGGCTGACCGCCTGCACAGGCTCGGCACTGGTCACCAGCCCCTCCTCGCCTCAAGAGCCCGGACCGACCGTCCTGCTGACCGGCTCGGCCGGCTGCCAGGGCGCACCTCAGTACCGGTTCTGGATCCACAAGCCGGACGGAACGGTCGGCGTGGTCCAGGATTACTCGCCGGCCGCCACCTACAACTGGAACACGAAAGGCCTGGCGTACGGCCAGTACGGCCTGCGCGTCGACGTCCGCAACACCGGCTCCACGAGCACCACCGAGACCATCGCGACGCAGCAGTACATGCTCCAGGCGGCGCCCTGCACAGCGCCCACCGCGACCACGACCGTGGTCTCGCCTCAGGGCCCTGGAGCCGGCGTGAACTTCACCGCGGCCACGACGACCTGCCCGAATCCGGTCTTCCAGTTCTGGGTCCAGTCCCCCGGCCAGACCACCTGGACGTTGGGCCAGGCCTACAGCGCCAACCCGACCTTCCACTGGGTGCCCTCGGGCCTGCCGGCAGGGACCTACAAGTTCTCGGTGTGGGCGAAGGACCCGTGCACGTCGGCGGGGATCTCGACTGCGGGCACGTCCGCGCTTGCCGGCTCGAGCGTGGCCGTGACCGGCACCGCGTCCGGATGCACCAGCCCGGTCTACGAGTTCTGGACCCTTGCGCCCGGATCGACGTGGAAGGTCGCGCAGGCCTACAGCTCGAGCTCGACCTTCAACTGGAGCACCGCCGGGCCGCTGGCTGGGGGCGCGTACCGGCTCGGCGTCTGGGTGCGCGACTCGAGCAGCCCCGGCGCAAGCGTCGGCAGCATGGGCGCGAGCGATGCGGTCGCGGGCATGGTCTTCAGCCTCACGACCCAGCCCTGCACATCGGCGACGATCTCGTCGGGTGCGTCCTCGTCCGCGACTGCCGGAGCGACGGTCACCTTCACCGGCACGGCTGCCGGATGCCCAGCCCCTCTGTACGAGTTCTGGATGCGCTCCAGCGCAGGCGGCTGGCAGATGGTCAAGGCCTATTCGAGCGACGCGACCTACAGCTGGAACACCGGCGGTCTTCTTGCCGGCACGTACTACTTCGGCGTGTGGGCGAAGGACGGGAGCAGCTCGACTCCGAGCTTTGACGCCAACGGCGCAACGGCCTTCGTGGTGAACCCCGCTTCCTGCGCCTCGGCGGCGCTCACGCCAAGCCCGGCTTCACCGCTCGCGCACGGCACCGGCGCACACGTCACCTTCACCGCAACCGCCTCGGGCTGCACTCACGCCAACCCGCTGTTCGAGTTCTGGATGTTCAACGGAACAAGCTGGCAGGTGGTGCAGGGTTGGTCCACGATAGCGACCTTCGACTGGGACACGACCGGCAAGCCCGCCGGCGTCTACCAGTTCGGGGTCTGGGTCCGAGATGCGGCCAGCCCAGGAATCAAGGACGGCGGAAGCATGGGCCGCTACGACACCTTCGCGGGGGCGACTTACAGGCTCAACTGACGCTGGGCAGCCACGCGGCGCGGTTGTTCTCGTAGGCGGCGATGTCCGGCTCGTGGCGCTCGACCAGCGCGATCTCATCGAGCCCGCCGAGCAGGCACTCGCGGGCGAAGGGATCGATCTCGAACCGGTAGCTGAAGCCGTCTCCCCGAACCGCCTGTGCCTCGAGATCGACGACCACCTCGACCGCGGGATCTTCCGAGACCAGGTCGATCAGGTGCCTCACCTGCGAGTCCGGCAGGGTCACGGCCAGCAGGCCTGTCTTGTAGCTGTTGGCGCGGAAGATGTCGGCAAAGCTCGGTGCGATGGTCGCCTTGAACCCGAAGTCGCGGAGCGCCCAGACCGCGTGCTCGCGCGACGAGCCGCAGCCGAAATTCGCGCCTGTCACGAGCACCGACGCGCCCGCGTACTCGGGCCGGTCGAGCACGAAGTTGCCGCGCGCGCGCCAGTCATAGAAAAGGTACGGGCCGTAGCCGGTCCGCTCGATCCGCTTCAGGAACTGCTTCGGGATGATCTGGTCGGTGTCGACGTCGGCCAGGTCGAGCGGCGCCATCCGTCCCTGGACGCGATTGACGGGCTGCATTTCCTAGAGCAGCTCCCGGACGTCGACCACGTGGCCGGTGATCGCCGCGGCGGCGGCCATCGGCGGGCTCATGAGGTGGGTCCGGCCACCGGAGCCCTGCCGCCCCTCGAAGTTGCGGTTGGACGTCGATGCGCACCGCTCGCCGGGGGCGAGGATGTCCGGATTCATGCCGAGGCACATCGAGCAGCCGGCGTTTCGCCACTCGAAGCCCGCGGCCTTGAACAAGAGGTCCAGCCCTTCGTCTTCCGCGGCGCGTTTGACCATCGTCGAGCCTGGCACGACCATCGCCCGAACCTTTGGATGCACGCGCCGGCCCTTGATCACGCTGGCGGCCGCGCGCAGGTCTTCGAGTCTGGCGTTGGTGCACGAGCCGATGAAGACACGGTCGATCGCGATGTCCGCGAGCGCGACTCCAGGCCGCAAGTCCATGTAGCGGAGGGCGCGCTCGTCGGTCTCGCTGC
>WNGR01018519.1_pt1 | contig 11132 bp, 13 predicted proteins | sample 5407581 | NCBI WGS metagenome assembly WNGR01 (sample SAMN13153383, study PRJNA577476) | soil metagenome | isolation source: 80 cm soil or saprolite under Garry oak tree replicate 2 | place: USA:California | collected 2016-06-15 | reverse complement strand
TCGGTCGTGCGCGTGTGCGAACTGTTCCGGCTGCCTTTATCGCTCAATAGCGCCTCCATCATTGTCGCGCATAACCACCCGTCTGGAGCAAAGCAAGCAAGCCAGGAAGATATCGATGTGACCAGGTCCCTTATCCAGGCGGGTGAGTTGTTGCAAATCGAAGTGCTTGACCATCTGATTATCAGCCAGGGTGCATGGATGAGCATGCGCGAACACCGGCTGGGTTGGTGAGGAGGATGGAGATGACAAACAGCATTCACCCAGGCGTGGGCCGGTGCAAGCACATCATCAGGCACGACGCAGCCTCGCTGGCGCGGCTGAGCATTAACCCCACACAAGAACCAGCAGAGGGGGCCGGTTCCTGCCTCTTCAAAACGTGGGGCTTGATCCCTGTCGCTGCGGCAAAAGTGGTGCTCACCATGGAAGGGGAACAGCCGCTCTGCCTGCGGGAGATCGGCAGCACCGTCTACCAGTATCGACCCACCGACGAAGCGTGCGAAGGACTCGAGCCATGGCTGTTCGCGGCCTACCGATCACGGGCATTGCGCTCATCCAACACGAGGATGGGTCGGTGCATGAGAAGGCCAGAGCGAAGCTCCTGGCGGGGTGTGAACGCAACGGAGAGACGGCTCTGCCCTTCTATGAGACGGATCGGTGAGCCTATGGGCAGTGCCGAGGAATTTCCCTGGCACTGTCTCTTTTTGCCATGAAAGGAGATGGTATGTCTCTATCCCTGTTCCCTGAATATGAAATACAAGAACGCCAGCTCACGTTGCCAGAGGATCCGACCATCGTCGTCTCCATCTCTGGGGGCAAGGACAGCGTCGCGGCTTTACTTGCCACCTTCGAAACGTATGGCTCACAGCACGTGCTGGCCCACCACCAGGTGATCCTGGAAGACTGGCCAGGCACGCCCGAGTATTGCCAGAAGGTCTGTGACGTGCTCGGCGTTCCTCTTTACCTATCGCAGGCGCACTATTACGGGCGTGAGTGCAGTCATTGCACGAAGTGGTACCTGTCCTCGGACCCGGAGCCACACTGCCGGGCGTGCGGGTGCCGTGAAGCGAAGCTCATCATGATGGTGACGTCTATCCTGGACCTGGTGGAATGGCGCACGATGTGGCCCAGTCCTGCGGTCCGGTTCTGCACCTCCTACTGCAAGCGCGATGTCTTCAACGCCTGGGCCAGGCACAACAGGGGCCTCCTCGGTCCTTCCCCGGTCATGGTCCTGGGTGAGCGGTGGCGGGAATCGCCTAGGCGAGCGAAGCTGCCAGTGCTACGACGCCGCCCGAGCCTGGAGTGGATGCTGGAATGGCGACCTATCCTGGACTACCGGCGGATCGACGCATTCCGCGCCAGCCGAGCCTACGGTATTGAACCCCACTATTGCTACAAAGCGCAAGGGATGACCGACGACGATCTCTATGAGGTCGACCGCGAGGGTGGCCCGCGCATGAGCTGTGTGATGTGCTTCTATAAGCCTGCCCATGAACTGCAAGCAAGTGCTCGGGTGGCGATAGCCCAACCGATCTTTGCTCGTGCGGTCACGGTTGAGCGCACGATCGGTCATACCCTCAAAGCTAGCCAGTCGCTGGAAAGCATGATCACATCATGGTCGCGAGGAGAGAGCCATGAGGAAAGCAATGAATCCCCTGCTGACGGTGCTTGTCACGCGAGCGGTAGCCGACAACCTGAGAGCATATCCCAACTCGAGCACAATCAAGCGTGACTGAGTAGCACAGCATAGCTACAGAGGAGGACAACTATGGCCCCATTCGATTTCGGTGAAGCATCGGAGGAAGCACGTGCTGCATTGCGCGGCGACCCTCATTGGTGCATGGAATTCCTGTCTGCATGCCGGGAGCTTGCGACGCGCCTTGGCACGATCGGTGGCATCGATACCCCGCTCTCAGAGCAGGATGAAACAGTCTTGCAGGGATTTCACCGGGTGCTCGATGCCCATACCAGTCACATCGGCCAGTATGACGGAGCGTTTGAGCAACTCTGTTGTCTGGCAGGACTGCGACCCGGCGATAGAGGCCTGCTGAGCGGACGTATCCGCAGGCTCTACCAGATGAGAGAACCTGTGCAGTATGAAGCAGACGTCCACGCGCTCATCCGGCAATGGATGCTCGACAGCGAAGAGGGCAGACGGTAAAGCTGCGCAGGTATGGCAGAGAGCATCAAGACAAAACTCAAAGATCGAGAAAGCCTCGTCAGGGAAATGCTGACGAGGCTTCTTATTTGAAGAAGGAGGTATAGATGTCGGTGATTCATCAACCAGATTCAACGACTCGGATCATTCTGGGCATCGACCCTGGTGTCGCGATTGTGGGCTATGCCGTGCTGGAGGCACGAGGTGACGAACTCAGGATGATCGCCTGCGACGTCATCAGAACGCCCGCAGGTCTTCCCCTGGCACCACGATTACAACTGATCTACCACCAACTGGGCGAGCTGGTGAGCAGCTATCGCCCCCAGGAGGCGGCGATAGAGGAACTCTTCTTCGGCAAGAATGTCAGTACGGCTATCGCTGTGGGGCAGGCACGAGGGGTAACCATGCTGGCACTGGCGAATAGTGGCCTCTCCATTGCGGAATACACACCCAATGAAGTGAAGCTCGCCGTGACCGGCTACGGCGCCGCAAAAAAGGAACAGGTGGGTGAGATGGTGCGTCTGCTGCTCCACCTCACCGCGATTCCTCGACCGGACGATGCGGCTGACGCTGCGGCAATCGCCATCTGTCACGCGCATACGGTTCGCTATGCCCAGGAGGAGTTACACAACGGAGTGGTCAGAAGGAAGCGCTGAGAGGCGCGTCGTTCCTTTCATGGTGGGCCCGCAGAGCTGCTTTTAAGGTTCTGCGGGCTTGTTGTTTGTAAATATGAACAGTGCGCCAGGCCTTAAGGAAGCGGCCTGGCGCACTGTTTTTTTGTGAAAGGTACAGGAAATGAAACAGCTACGCGAACGTCTCTATGCCTATGGCTCCGAGACGCTCTTAACGGAGGAACTGCTGGCGATCATACTACGCGGCTCCCCACGCGAGCATGTCCTTGAGCTGGCAAGCAGGCTACTGGTGAAATACGGGGGTTTAGGCGGGTTACTGCATGCCGATTGTCGAGAACTCAGCCAGGAACAGGGTCTGGGTGAGGCCAGCATTGCGCTGATCAAGGCGGCATTGGAGATGGGGAAGCGGCTGAACACGCTGCCAGCAGGCGACAAATACCAGATCGCTGCGTCGGCCGATGTCGCCAGGCTGGTGATGCCAGACATGGCGCATCTTGACCATGAGCAATTACGGGTCATTGTGCTCGACACGAAAAACCGAGTGGTCAGCAACATGCCGCTCTATCGCGGGACCGTCAACAGCTCGGTTCTGCGTGCCGCCGAGATTTTTCGACCGGCCATCACACGCAATTGCCCGGGGATCATCGTCTGCCACAACCATCCCACTGGCCTGCCAGAACCCAGCCCTGAAGATGTGACTGTCACGAATCAGCTCGTTGCCGCAGGCAAGGTGTTAGATATCGAGCTCGTAGACCATGTGATCATCGGCCACCAGCAATTCGTGAGCCTGAAAGAACGGTTGCGGTGGTAATGGCTAGCAGAACAACACCCATGGTTCCTTCAGCACGTTAGAAACACATGTTATCCGCTGGTTGTCGTGAGATAAAAGAAGGCAGAAATCTCCTGTTTCAAAGACAGAGCTTTCTGCCTCTCCTTTCGATGACCAATGAACTCTAAGGTGTCATGCATTGAGAGCGTATCCATCGACGGAGCGCAGAGGGATTGGTAGTAGACGAAAGATGTGATCAGAATAACTGGCCTTTTTCTATTTTTGGGAAGTGATCTATCCTCATATGTGTCCAGACTGGTGCTGACTAAACACGATGCCTTACTTCCTTTTGATCAAGGGTGAGTGCCAGGAAACAGCACTTCTCCTGTATTCATCTATAACAGACCCAAATAGGAGTACGAGGAGTTCAACTCTCCCCCATCTCCACCACTTCTAAGAGGCGGGAACTGGCTTCCCGCCTCTCTTCTTTTTGGTTCAGGTCTGGCGAAAAGCACAGATGACAGCAAAAGTGACAGCAAAATGTAGAAATTGCTCAAGTTGCGATGGCATGAGCGAAATGATATGGGGAGGTTTTTGGTCGTTAACAAGGCTCTTTTGAGGATCTTTGAACAGATGAGAGAAACTAAGGAAGGGAAACTGCGGACATAATGCCCCTTATGTCTTCCTGTCTACGAGGGACGAGTGTAGAAGCACATGAAGGAGTACAGTTCAACTCCCAGCCATCATTTTTAACGATAAACCAAGAACAGCAAACTCGGAGTGGACAAGGTATTTCGACTGGGCAAGAATGAACCGAAGATTGATTGCCGAGAGCTCATCGTAGTTTTGATGTAATCCGACACCCAGGTTGTGCTAAGCAGCGAGCTAAGGTACAATCCAGGAAAAGTACCTGAGGGGGAAAGCATGACCACTGATATACCGCAGCACTTCGACGAGGCATTCCTGCGCTGGTTCCGGGAGCGAACGGAAGAGACGTGGCAGAGGTATCAAACGAGAACCTTCGAGGAATTTGTGACTGAGCGTTTGGGTGGACGCGATTGGCAACAAGGAACCCGTTGGCTGAGCGGGTTGAGTGAGCAAGAAATTGTTGTAAACGCTATCATACGAGTGAGCCACTCGCTGACCCAAAAGTGAGCCACTGGCCCCAACAATCCGCTATACTCGAAAGCAAATTCGAGCGAGCGGAGGTAAGGAAAGGTGTATCCCGTGGCACTTCGAGACGAAATTCGTACCTGGGTCTTGATCCAGGGCAAAAGCCAACGTGCAGCAGCCAACCAATTTGGTCTCTCACGCAATACGGTCGCTAAGCTCCTTCTCGAGGAGCCAGCCCCCAAAGAGCGTCGCTACCAGCGCCAGGCTGAGCACAAGACGCCGGTACGCGATGCTGCTCTTCCGCACATTGAGAAGTGGCTCAAGGAGAATGAATGGCTCTCGCGCTGGGCACCAAAACAGTGCTGGACCGCGCATCGTATGTGGGTAGAGCTGCACAAGCTTGGTATCCCGATTGGAGAATCCACCGTGCGCATGTACGTGCAGGAGAAACATCAGACCACGAAACCAGCTTTTGTTCCTCTCGACTTTGCTCCAGGCGAGCGGGCAGAGTTTGACTTTGGCGAGGCGACCGTCAAGATCAAAGGTCAGTTGGTAAAAGTTCCGTTCCTGGCCGGACGGCTCCGCTTTTCGGGGGCGATGTTTGTGGAATGCTTCCCCACCCAACGGCAAGAAGCCTTCCTGCTCGGCCAACGCCATGCCTTCGAGTTTTGGGGAGGAGTAACGCGCATGGCCGTTTATGACAATCTCAAACCGGCTGTCCTGCAAGTATTGGAGGGACATAGCCGACGAGAGCATGAGGTGTTTCTCCATTTCCAAAGTGTCTATCGCTTTGAGGCACTTTTTGCCAATGTACATGCCGGTTGGGAGAAAGGAAGCGTCGAGAATCTGGTCGGGTATGCTCGACGTAACTACTTCGTGCCGCTCCCAGAGGGTACTGATCTGGAAGCCATTAACACGAGCCTCCGCGAGAACTGCCTCTCGGATCAGCAGCGCATCATGGCAGGACGCATCGATCCCATCGCCTCGCGCCTGACGTTTGAGCGTGCCCAGCTGGGGCCTCTGCCAACTTACGCACCAGATCTGGGGCCATTAGCGGAGGTGCTAGTCCATTCGACAGGACGGGTCCGCTTCCAGACCAACGACTATTCAGCGCCCATTCACTATGCCTATCAACGCTTGACGCTCAAAGCCGATCCTTTCCGGGTGCGTCTGTATGCAGGCGCAGAACTGGTGGCCGATCATCCTCGCTGTTACCAGAAGCGCCAGGTGATCGAGGACTGGCGCCACTATGTTCCCCTGCTGGTGAAAAAGTCTTTTGCCGTTCCTTGGGCCTCGGCCTTGCGGAACGCCGATCTCCCCAGCAGTTTTGAGGCGGCACGCCAGGATCTGCTCACCCGCCGCTCTGATGGCAATCGCGAGTTTGCCCGGCTGCTGGAACTGTGCCTCACTCACCCGGTGGAAGCCGTTGATGCAGCCATAGCCCTGGCACATGGGCAAGGAGATTGGGGTGCAGATACCGTGCGCCAACTGCTGCGCTGGGCAGCCGAGCCAGACGCGGCGGCTCTTCCTCTCGACCCAGCACGCTATCCTGCTTTTCAGGGGTCAACGCCATCACCAAACTTGAGTGCCTACAATCGGTTGCTGGAGGTGCGCTCATGACAGAAGATACCCGCAAGGAGATTGTGATGACCTATCTCAAGCAGCTGCGCCTGAATCGGATGGCCCGCGATTGTGAGTCGGCTTCCCGCGAGGCGGAACAACGGGGATTAGGGTATCTGGGGTACTTGCAGTTTCTGCTGGAGGGCGAACTGGCTCATCGAGATGAGCAGCGCCTGCGCCAACGTCTCAAAGCCGCTGCCTTTCCTTATCAGAAGCGGCTGGAGGACTTTGACTTTTCCCTGATTCCTTGCGTTTCCAAAGTGCGCCTTCTGGAACTGGCACAAGGAGCCTTTCTGAGTAGCCACGACAACGTGCTCTTCATTGGTCCCAGCGGAATCGGGAAGACTCATCTGCTGATGGGGTTGGGGAGAGCCTTGTGCTTGGCAGGCTATCGGGTCCTGTTTCGACCAGCGGTGACGCTAGCCACCGAACTGGAGCTAGCTCACAAGGAACTGCGACTGCCACGACTGCTGGCACACTATCGTCGCTTTGACCTGATCTTAGTGGATGAGTTGGGCTACCTGCCTTTTGCCAAGCCAACGGCTGAGTTGCTCTTCCAGTTCTTTAGCGACCGCTATGAACGAACCAGTGTCGCCATCACCTCAAATCTGGCGTTTGCCCAATGGACACAGATCTTTGGCAATGACATCGCAGCCACATTCTCATGATGGAAGGTGAGAGTTTTCGCTTTCGCCAGAGTTTACAGAAGCAGGACCCCTTGTCCTGATCGTTTGAATAGAAAGGTGGGTGGCTCAGTTTTGCTACAGCGCGCGGCTCACTATCCTCTTGACGTTTACACCCACTACGGCAGAAGCGCAAGAGGCTCGTGTGCGAGAGCTTGTGAACGCCGCCCCTAAACTGATCCCCGTTTTCGCGCATCGTTACCTGCTGGCTTCTCCATGCGAGGCGGGGAATCCGGTCCTATCCATCTCCCAGTCAGATATTATCATGTATGGTGTTGACTTGCATGACTACTTTTTGACGGAGTTTGGGACGCTGATCGGAGGAGGAAACGCGTATGGCTCTCGACTCACACAAGAGAAATACGAAGCGTACCAGACAATTCCTTTCTGGAGAGAGTTTTTGTCCTAAGATGGCGCACCAGCACTGAGGAGACGCTGTTCCAACAGAGCTAAATAGGCACTGGGATCGCGACGAAACCGCAATTGCCTGCGACGGTCTTCGTGCCGATACTCCAACTGCTTTCGTAGCGCACGCCAGGCAGTGACATCGATGAGAAGCAAGTCAGTGGATGAGAAAGAAATGAGCTGGCTAGCTCCTGCGGTGATCACGCGGACTGATCCGCGTACGACGAGCATTGCTGACGCCCGTTTGCGTCCGGTGGCGTGTCGCTCCACATGGCGGGCTGTGCCAAAGAACTGTTCCAGGTCATAGTTCGTACGAGGCAGATCGTTCACCTGATAGCATGCAAAGAGGCCATCCCAATAGCTGGAAGTGACTTTCTGGAAGTGCGCTACCGCAGGGGCTAATGCTCCGAGGAGGTCCTGCTGTTGCACCATGGTCGCCAGGAGTTGCTGGTATTCCCGTTTCAACGTATCCCCATCGCGTTGCTCTGTATTGGCGAGTCCGGAGTTCAAGAGCTAACCTCTGCTGTCAATGCATGCCGTGATGCGGCGTGTCGTGAAGCCCAGGATAGGCATCGCCACGAGGGCACCAACAGAGATTGCGACCTCCGCAAGGAAGCTGTCAGGGCGGGAACGTGTGATTATTCCGTACACGGCTGTGGCCAGGACGTACACACAGAGCCTGGCCAGGGAGAAGCCCACGACCCAGACCGCTCGCTGCTCAGTGCGTTCTATCCGCTCCGCATCCTTGTCATATGCCTCCACCAGGAGCTGCCAGAGCAGGATGGCTTCGCTCACCAGTTCGATGACGCTGTCGAAACCAAAGGCGGTGAGGAGTGTACTGCGCACCACCATTCACAGCACTGTGAACGCTTCAACGCGTACACCTAGACGTATCTGGAATGCTCAGCTTGCCTGCACGCTCATGTTGCCTGGCCTTTCATTGCTTTCGTTTCCAGCTGCCATGTGTGCTGGGCTGGAGCGGTGCCTGCTCCACCTCGGGCGATCCACAGCAGTCTGCATTGCCGCAGCCACACGCATCCTGCTCTTGCACCTGTGCTCCTACTTGTGCAATACCTGCAAGGGGCCGAGCCTCGGTCTTCGGGAGCTTCTGACGGAGCAGCCGTGACGAATTGGCAAGGATACCCAGATCGGGCAGGGATTGTGCCGCAGCAGCCAGAATAGGTGGTAAGATGCCAAACGCGGCGAGCGAGAGGCCAACCAGGTTGTAGAGGATGGTAAAGGACAGATTCATCTTCACGACCCGCATGGTCCGTTTCGCAATCGTGAACAGATCCGGGACAAGCCGCCAATCCTCCCGCATCAGTGCTGCATGCGCGGCTTCCAAAGCGATATCCGTTCCCATGACGCCCATCGCAATGCCTACATCCGCTTGTGCAAGAGCTGGCGCGTCGTTGACGCCATCACCGACCATGACGACGATCTGCCCCTGCGCCTGGTACTCTTTGACGATGCGGATCTTGTCTTCTGGCAGGAGTTCCGCACGGTAGCTCACCCCAAGCGCGGAGGCCTGAGCCTGGGCCGTGCGCTCATTGTCGCCGGTCAGCAGCTCGACCCGTCTCACACCGAGTGCGCGGCACCGCGCAAGCGCGGCAGGGACCTCCGGGCGTAAGGTGTCAGAGGCTGCAAGCACCCCCACCAGCTCGTTTGCACGCTCGACAAACAGCAAGGTCTTGCCCTGCGCCTGGAGGGCAGTCGCAACGGGGAGGGATGCGCTTTGTGGGAGCATCCGCGCATTGCCAACGCGCACCGCAACGCCATCGACGTTCGCTCGAACACCATGCCCCGGCACGGCTTCAAACTGCTCTGGCTCGGATACCGTGAGGTGGGAGGCCGATGCGTGTTGCCTGACGGCCTCAGCTAAGGGGTGTTCGGAATACCGCTCGGCACTTGCTGAGAGCCGAAGGACCTCCGTCTCGGAATACCCGGGAAGCGCGATCACATCGGTGATCTGCGGTCGGCCAGAGGTCACCGTCCCGGTCTTATCGATGAGGAGCACATCGGCCCGCGAGAGCAACTCCAGGTACTTGCCACCTTTGATGAGGAGACCACGTGAGGCAGCAGCACCAATGGAGGCCAGCATCGCAATGGGCGTTGCCAGGGCAAAGGAACAGGAACAGGCCACGACCAGGACCGCTGCGGCGGAGAGCGGGTTTCGACTCAGGGCGAGCGTGACCAGGGCAATCGCCGCCACCACTGGCAGGAAGTACGCTGAGAAGCGATCGGCGATCCGTTGGACGGGAGCGCGGTGGGCTTCGGCTTCCTCGACCATCGTGATCACGCGCCCGAAGGTGGTGTCTGCTCCGACGTGGCTCACACGCACCCGGATGCTCCCGAGTTGCGCCAGGGTCGCAGCAAAGACGTGACTGCCAGCATCCACCTCGACGGGAAGCGACTCGCCAGTAATGGCCGCCTGATTGACCGTGGCTTGTCCACTCGTCACGTCCCCATCAACAGGAATGGATTCGCCTGGCCGGACAATCACCGTCTCACCCACGTGAACCTCGTCGATGGGAACCACCTGCTCTCCACCATGGCGCTCTATTCGCGCCGTGTGTGGAGCAAGGGCCGTGAGGCGTTTGACAGCTCGACGTGAACGCTCAGTGGTAAAGTGTTCGGCATAGTCGCCTATCCGCATGAAGAAGACGATGACCACGGCAGTGGGCCACTGTCCAACGGCGAGAGCTGCCACGACTCCCAGACTCATCAGCGTATGGGAGATGACCTGGCGACGCAGTGCTGTACGGATGACATTCCAGAAGATGGGGTACCCTGCAAGCAGGACCAGGCCCCATCCGAGGTACCAGGGCACAAGGTCGGTGACTCGTTCAAACAGGCCGAGCCACTCACCCGCGATCACCACGAGCAGAACGGCCCCAAAGACCAACCCAAAGAGCGTCAAAATGGGACGGGTAAAGGAAACAAGAGGCCGGGAGGACGTTGCTTCTTCTCCACCTGGGGGAACATCAGGAACGGTGTAGCCTGCGCCTTCCACGGCACGGCGAATGGTGGGGAGATCGACCTGTGTCGGGTCAACCTGGAGCACAGCCTTTTCAGAGGACAAGAGCACGCGCACGTCCTCGACTCCTGGAAGGGCAGCGAGGGCACGTTGCACATGCTCTGTGCATTCGGCACAGTCCATCCCTGCAACCTGCACTTCTATCTGGGTTCGGGCCATTTAGCACGGCTCCTTTCCATCCGTCTGCATCGGCTCGTAGCGGGTACATTCGTAGACGCCACGTGCCACCTCACTGAGCAGCTCATCAGCCAGTTCGAGCAAGGTAGCGACTCGTGTATCGCTGAGCTGGTAGAGCGTGTAACGCCCTTGCGGCATAGAGACGACCAGATCGCAATCCGATAGACAGCGCAAATGGTTGGACACATTCGATTGACTGAGGCCGGTTTTCTCCACGATGGTCCCCACGGTCAGCGGTCCATCGCGCAGGGCCTCTAAGATCGAGAGACGCGACATATCCGAAAAGCCACGAAACAGCTTCGCTTTGAGTGCGGTGGCTTGAGGCGCTTGCGTGAGCATCGAAAGTCTCCTTCACACTATTCATCACTACTTGGTGATATGATAATGTGAAAGTTCATACGTGTTGTAAAATACGGGGAAAAGATCAGCAGAATTCCGGTTTAAAAAGAGGCATCAATCAAGTATCCTCTACAGGAGTAAAAGAACTGTGGAGGCAGAGAGGATGCTCCGATACATGGAACGATCAACCATTCACTTTTTG
>WNGR01008068.1_pt1 | contig 11132 bp, 11 predicted proteins | sample 5407581 | NCBI WGS metagenome assembly WNGR01 (sample SAMN13153383, study PRJNA577476) | soil metagenome | isolation source: 80 cm soil or saprolite under Garry oak tree replicate 2 | place: USA:California | collected 2016-06-15 | reverse complement strand
ATCGGTGGTCGAACTCGGCACGGAAATTTGCAGCGATGCGCGTTGCGCGCGGCAGCAAGTTGTCGATCTTCGCAGCGAGCTGGCGACGCTCGCGGCGCGCGATGGATTGAAAATCGCGTCGGCCGGCACCCATCCGTTCTCGCATTGGATGGATCAACTCATCACCCTGGATGAGCGCTACGCCACCATCGTCAAAGACATGCAGCAGATCGCGCGGGCAAACTTGATCTTCGGACTGCACGTGCACGTGGGAATTCCGGACCGCGAAGAAGCGATCGACGTTATGAATCAGGCGCGCTATTTCCTGCCGCACATTTACGCGCTCTCGGTCAATTCGCCGTTTTGGTTAGGCCAGGACACTGGGCTAAAGGCGTATCGGCAGATGATCTTCGAGCGTTTCCCGCGCACCGGAATTCCGGACGCATTCGAAAGTCTTTCCGAGTACGACGACTATTTGAAGCTGCTCGTCTGCACTAATTGCATCGACAATGCAAAAAAAATCTGGTGGGACATCCGGTTGCATCCGTTTTTCGACACAATCGAATTTCGCATCTGCGATGCGCAATCGCGTGTGGACGACACGATCGCGCTCGCGGCGCTGATGCAAGCGATCGTGGTGAAGTTACACAAGCTGCGCCGCCAGAACGTAACTTTTCGCAGTTACCCGCGCCGATTAATTGACGAAAATCGATGGCGTGCCTCGCGTTACGGGCTCGATGGCAAACTTATCGACTTCGGCCGCAAATGCGAAATGGATGAGCGCGAATTGTTGCACGAGATGCTCGAGTTCATTGCCACGGAAGTGGATGAACTCGGCAATCATGCGGAGCTGGCGCACATCGAGCGAATTATGCGCGAGGGCACCGGCGCGGATCGACAATTAACTGTCTGGGAACGCACCCACGACATGAAAGCGGTGGTCGATCATATTGTCGCCGAAACCTACCGAGGTTTGAATGTAAAAGCCGAGCAGCCCGCCTGATTTGGATTTTTGGAAATTAGTGAGCTTTGGCTAAAGCTGCGAGGAGCTAATCGTCTTTTTTTCCCCTTGCTTCACTCCTCGCCTGTAATGCGAAATGATTATTGGCCGCTGCCGCTGATCTGTTCAAGACGGAGCGCGCGTACGCGCCGTTTTCGACGTAACGTTCATAATCGCCGGCAACTGGACCGCAGTAGAGGTGTCCTAAATGCCGCCAGCACTCCAACATGATCCCGCGCTGGAATGGCTGTCCTTTGGCGGTGACCACGATACAATTGTTCTCACGCCATGTGCCCGGATCATATTCTCCCCAGTGCAGCTCGAAGCTGGTGAGCTTCAATCTATCGAGAGCAATAAGCAGGTCCTCCGACCATTGGTAACAGTAGCCGCGTTTCCTGAGGCCGTGGTAGATAAGGAAATTATTAAAAATTGGCGTGCCAAACATTCGGTATTCTCGCCTAAGTTTGGTTACAGTGGCGTATGCGCATTGTGCCAGCAGCTTTGCCTCCTCCCGATTCACTCTTGGCGAAAGGGCCGCAAGCTGGCTCGCCAGTCCTTCGGCTGCGGCGGACTCATTCTTTGGCACTTGGAATGAAAACGATCGTTGTTGTTGATCAGCCGTAGCCGGCCTGATCCAGGCCGCAAAGATCACAAGGGCAACAGCAAAACGAGTTAGCGATTGAATTTGCGACGCGGATGCTCGCGTCGCCACCACCATTACGTTTGCGGCATGGATGTAAGGCATCGTTCCCACGTTCATAATTTCTTCGGCATAGTGTCACTGTTCGTATGTATGGTGGTAAAAAAAATAAGAGATTCCTCCAGACCTTCGCGTAAAGCTACGGCGGAGCAGGCCGACTCCGCTCGGCGTGGCAAACGGTTTGCCCGCGCCTGATTTCCACGTAATTCTGAACGCTTACAATGCCCGATCGAGCTTACCTCTACCCGATTGATCCGGAACTGATCCCCGGCGCACGCAATGCAATTGAGGTCTGTCTCCGGCTGAAGCCAAAGGAACGAATCACGATCATCACCGACACCGCGACGCGCGAAATCGCCGCTGCGTTGCAGAAGGAAGTGGAGCGCGTCGGCTCTGAATACAGTTTGTTCTCATTGGAACATCACGCGCGGCGTCCGCTCCAGTACATGCCCGAGATCATCCTGGATGATCTGGCGCGCTCGCAGGTTAGTATCTTTTGCGCGCAAACACAGACGGGCGAGCTCGGCGCCCGGATTCAGATGACGACGGTAATTAACAACCATCGCATTCGTCATGGTCACATGGTCAACATCAACCGGCAGATCATGCGGGAAGGAATGCGCGCCGATTTTTGCGCGGTCGATGCGCTCAGTCAGCGCTTGGTTGAGCGCGCACGAGAGGCCCAGCACATCACTTGTCGCACCCCGCACGGCACCGAATTCGAGGCGGAGCTTTCGCCTGAATTAAAATGGCTAAAGACCAGCGGCATCATCACGCGTGACAAATGGGGCAATCTTCCCGGTGGCGAAATTTTTACTGCGCCGATGAACACCAAGGGCGTGTTCGTGGTTGATGGCGTAGTTGGCGATTATTTGTGCGAGCGTTTCGGCGATCTCGAATCCAATCCCCTCACGATCGAAGTAGAAAACAACCGCATCCGATCGTTGCGGTCCGAGAACAAGGACTTGCGCGACGAATTTCGCGCTTACACCAGCACGGATGAAAACAGCAATCGGGTCGGCGAATTTGCGATCGGCACCAACACCGCCTGCACGCATGTCATCGGTAACATTTTGCAGGATGAAAAAATTCCGGGCGTTCACATCGCCTTCGGTCATCCCTATGCCGAGCACACTGGCGCGAACTGGGTTTCGAAAACGCATATCGACTGCGTCGGCCGCGATTTCGATGTCTGGTTCGACGGCGCTCAAGTGATGCGCGCGGGAAAATTTTTGATATAGTGTTCGTGCATGATCGACGAGATTCGAAAACAATTGGAGGCCAGGCCGTTTGTTCCGTTCTCGGTTCGGACATCAGACGGACACGAGTATTCAGTGCCGACCGTGGATCACGCCTACATCACGCCGCGCGGCAACCGCGTCATCGTTACTGACGACAAAGGCACTGTGGCCATTCTCGGGCCGCTCCATATTAATAGCGTGATCCAACAGCCGAACGGTGCGTAGCAGCCAGGGGAGCACCGGAGCCTGTCCAGGTCGAGGTCGAATGGAGGGCGTCCGTTGAATTCTTTTCACTAGCGCTTATCGCGACGACACCGAAGAATTCGTCGGACATCTCGGAGAAGTGTCCTACCTAAATGGAGTCATCGCTTCGCTCGAAATTCAACGCTGATTTTACGTCTGAGAAATACGCGGCGCTGTTGCGTTGCGTGAATGAAACCGAGAAGTGGCCGGCGGATTTTCGGATTTCAGAAACGCCCATTTTTTTGACGCGCGAATTCACGGACGAAGTCACGCGAGCCGCGTATGCAATTGTCGATCAAACGCGCACGTCGGAATTCGCGCGACACACGGAGAACGCGATTCCCGAAGGACTGGAAGTTCCCAATGAATCGGCGCACTCGAATTTTCTAGTGGTCGATTTCGGAATTTGCGCGGAAGGCGATCGGCTCGTCCCGCGACTGATTGAGCTGCAAGCTTTTCCGAGCTTATTCGGTTTTCAGTTGCTGCTGCTGCACTGCATCCGCAAAGCGTATCCAGTGATTCCGCGAAATTGGACCTCTTCATTCGACGGAATCAAAGATGAGGCATACATCGAGTTATTGCGACGCACGATCGTTGCTGATGTCGATCCGGAAAATGTGGTCCTGCTGGAACTCAAACCGGAAAAACAGAAAACACGCATCGATTTCGCCGCCACGGAAACATTGCTGCATATCCGGCCCGTTTGCGTGACGAAAATCAAAAAGCGCGGCCGCCAATTATTTTACGACTGCAATGGACGCGACGTACGGATCGAGCGGATTTACAACCGCGTCATCTTCGACGAACTGATCCGCCGGCCCGATCTAAATCTGCCATTTCAGTTTCAAGATGATCTCGATGTCACGTGGGTTGGTCATCCGAATTGGTATTTTCGAATCAGCAAACATTCGCTGCCATTTTTGAAAACCCAGCACACCACTCCGGCCTTTTTTGCGAACGAATTTCCGGCGGGAGAAAAGATCGACAATTACGTTTTGAAGCCGCTTTACTCGTTCGCGGGACTCGGTGTGGACATGGAACCGACACGTGAAAAGGTTGGGGCGTTGAAGAATCCGCAGGAGTGGATTCTACAAAAAAAAATCAACTATGCCGCATTCGTCCCAACGGTGGACGGGCTGCGATCAAAAGCAGAAATCCGCATGATGTTCGTCTGGCCGGAAAATGATCGTGACCCGATTCTCGTGAACAATCTGGTGCGGATGAGCCAGGGCAAAATGATGGGTGTCGATTTCAACATCGACAACACTTGGGTGGGCGCCAGCATCGCGTTGCACGAGTAGCTTTACTCGCGCGTAGCAACGTAATCGGTGTCGCCGTTGCGATAAATCAACTTGTCTTTCTCGAAGCGAACGAACGACCAAAAGCTGCGGTCGAAAAAGCGATCGGCTTCGATCGACTGGAGCGGAATGGTGAATCCGGTTGCAGCATAAACCATCGCAATGTAATCGCGATGCGGTTCTATCTTAACGGCGGCGTTTTTGACGAAGTAATCGGCGTCGAAGTGGAATGATCCGGCGAATTTTCTCAAATCGTCCTCCGACAATTTGACCGGTTTCGGAACCTGTCGCGTCACCGGCTGATCGAAGAGAATCGCGCCGAGGTCCTCGGCGATGATTGATGGCGAGGCGAGATAAAGATTCGAAAGAACAATTACGGCGGCGTCATCATCGATGAATCGTTCGAAGTGCGCCTTGAATCCGGGACTACTTCCATTGACGAAGACGCTGCGATGACCAAATCGTTGTCGACCAAACCAAAACATTCCGACGTTGCGATCTTTTCGATCGAATCCATACGATGCACGCAGCGTCTCGGGCCTGAGCAGCTTCCCATCTTGCAGCGCGCGCTGAAAACGCAGGAGATCTTCCGCGGTGGAATAGAGTGAGCCGTTGCCGGTTTTGCTGGTCCAATCGAGATATGGCACGTTTTCGAAATCAGCCGCTCTTGCTGGGTTGTAACCGTGCACGAGATGTTGAACGATTGCGCTGTCAGTCGCCTGATGGGCCGTGTCGCTCATGCTCAAGGGTTGGAAAATCTCCTTCGCCAAAAATTCGCCGTAACTTTGCCCGGATTGTTTTTCAATGATTAAGGCGAGGACGTGGTAGTTCGAGTTGCTGTAGAAATAATGCGTTCCCGGCTTGCTCTCCGGTGATTTTTTCTTCACGCGCTCGACCAGGGCGGCCGGTGTTTGCGGAAAGCGCGACCAGTTGTTGTAAGCGGGGTCTGCGCTAGCGTCGGCTAGGCCGGAGTAATGCGTCAGCAATTCTTCGATCGTAATTTTGTCGCCGCCCGGGAAATCGGGCACAAACTTCGAGAGATGATCATCCAGGCTGAGCTCGCCTTGTTCGACGAGTCGAAGGACCCCGACGGCAGTGATCGGCTTGCTGAGCGACGCGATGTAAAATTTGCTTTGCACTGTGTTCGGAACTTTCAACGCCCGATCAGCGAGACCGAAAGCCTGTTGATAAACAACGGCGTTACCTTTTGACACAAGGACTACACCGCTGAACAATCCGGCGTCGGCGTAGCTCCGAACATACGCCGATATTCGTTCCTGGATTGTTTCGCCATGCAGCGCGATTGCGCCGACCAGGAAAATCGATGGCGCTACGAACCTCATAAATTTTGGCGAGCACCTTAAAGATCGGCGCGAGACGCCATCAGCTTTCGCACTTCGGCCGAAGTGCGAACCGGCACGATTTCGAAGTCCATCAGGTCGCGCCAATTGTCGATCCAACGATCGAACAGTGCGAAGTCTTCAGTCTTCATCAGTTGCCAGCAGATTTTGAAATCGTGATCGATCCAACTGGAGACGTACTCGAGCCCGTCTGGCATCATCCGGCCTTTCTCGCGGAAGCGCCGATAAATCTCGGGCGCCGCTCCTTCTTTGAAGCGTTCGACGACCATGTAAAGCATTTTGTGTTTTCCAGGATTCTTACGGTGGGCGGGCGTGTCGCCCGGCCTTGTTTGATTCTGCAGCCGAGACGGCTGCCACTACAGTTTCTTTAGTTCTTCGTTGGTTTCGGCAAAGGCGTTTACAGCGAATTCTAAATCTTCGCGCGAGTGCGCCGCGGAAACCTGGGTGCGAACGCGCGCAGCGCCATGCGGAACAACCGGATAAAAAAATCCGATCACGTAGACGCCTTTCTCGAGCATGCGCGCGGCAAACTTTTGCGATTTCGCCGCGTCGCCGAGCATGATTGGAACAATCGGATGCGCGCCGGGCTTTATCGTTAGGCCACGCTCCGTGAGCGCTGTACGGAAATATTTTGTGTTCCCTTCGAGCTTGTCGCGCAATTCGGTTGATGCGCTGAGTAATTCAATCGCCTTCAAGGATGCAGCGACAACTGGTGGCGCGATCGTGTTTGAAAAAAGATACGGTCGCGAGCGTTGGCGCAAAAGATCGACAATCTCTTTGCGGCCGCTCGTGTAACCCCCGCTCGCGCCGCCGAGCGCTTTGCCGAGCGTGCCGGTGATGATGTCGATTTTGCCCATCACGCCGCAATATTCGTGTGTGCCGCGGCCGGTCTTGCCGAGAAACCCTGCCGCATGCGCATCGTCGATCATCGTAAGTGCGTTGTATTTTTCCGCGAGTTCGGCAATTCCCTTCAAGTTCGCGATCGTTCCGTCCATCGAGAAACAGCCGTCGGTCGCAATCAACCTGAACCGAGCACCTTTTGCCGCGGTCAGCTGCGCTCCGAGGTCGGCCATGTCGTTGTGCTTGTAACGAAACCGCTGCGCTTTGCAGAGCCGAATGCCGTCGATGATGCTCGCGTGATTCAATTCATCGCTGATCACCGCGTCCTTGTCAGTGAGCAGCGTTTCGAACAGACCGCCGTTCGCGTCGAAGCATGATGGATAGAGAATCGTCTCCTCGGTCCCGAGGAATTTCGTCAGTGCGGCCTCGAGTTCCTTATGGATGTCCTGCGTGCCGCAAATAAAACGCACGCTCGCCATGCCGAAACCGTGCGTATCGAGGGCTTCTTTGGCCGCGGCGATGAGCGCAGGATGATCGGCGAGACCCAGATAATTGTTCGCGCACATGTTGAGGACGCGGCGGCCTCCCGTGATCGCAATGTGCGCGTCCTGCGGAGTGGTGATGACCCGCTCGGTTTTATAAAGGCCTTGCGACTTAATTTCTTCGAGCGTTTGAGAAACCTGCTTTTCGAATTCGGCGAGCATAATTAGTCCATAGATTACACAGATTTTGCAGAGCAGGAAAAGGAACACGCGAAGGAAGTTAGCCCCCACTATCTGTCACACCCTGTGTCCATCTCATGGGCTGATCTTTTTCTGTTCTCCCGGCTTCCTGACTAAAAAATTTTCAAAAAATAGCCTTGCTTCGGGTTGTGAATAACTGTTAATAACTCGCCTGATCTTCTTTGCGTAGCTCACAGTTACTATTTTTTTCGCTCGCCGTGATCGGGGCACTTTTCCTCAGTGCCTGCGGGGGAGGTCCGCGTCCGCTGCCACCGTTCGAGCGTCCCTTGGCGAAAACGGATTTTCAAAATGTGCGCACGACTGCGTACACGCACACAGAATCAGATCATCGAGAATACAGCAATCACAACGCGCTCGGCGGAGAATTACACGCCGCCGGTCCGCCGATTCACCGCGCTGAAAATGCTTTGCGCGCAATTCCAGTTTCCGAAAGCGATGATGTCGGAGTCCGCCGTGTGTCGAACTCAGATGTAGTTCTCCAGCCGTTCTCAATGGATGACAACAGGACAACCAGCCGCGTAAAAACGACAACGCGCGTTAGGAAAACGACACGTCCCGTGAGGCGCGCCACCGCAGTTGGAACAGCCCGAGTAATCGGCAGTGCGGCGGCCGACTGGTCGCGTTGGCCGATGGGAACGACGTTTCGGCTGCTATCGACCGGGCAAATGTATCGCGTCGACGATTACGGCTGGGCACTTTCCGGGCGTAACACGATCGATCTCTACATGGCGAATTCGCGCGACATGAACACGTGGGGCGCTCGTCAAGAGACGATCCAAGTCCTGCAATGGGGCGATCCGCAGCAAAGCTTGCAGTTCCTCCGATCCCACCAGGACTACAAGCACATCAAACGGATGGTGCTGGAATTGGAAGGCCGCGAAGAACAAGCGGCGGCGCTACGGTAATCATCGATAAATCTCTTTTCGGTGTCCGATTGCTCCGGCTCGCACGAAATCTGCGACCCATTCGACTCCGCTCAGGCAAGCCTTCGCTCAGGATGACAAATTACTCCAATCGAGCACGATTTTGCCGGAATTGCCGGATTTCATGAGCTCGATGGCTTCCCGGAATTCTTTGTAGGGAAAACGGTGCGTGATCACCGGTGAAATATCGAGCCCGGACTGGATCAGGGCGGTCATTTTGTACCAGGTTTCGTACATCTCGCGTCCGTAAATTCCCTTGATGGTAAGCTGGTTGAAGACGACCAGGTTCCAATCGATCGCGGCGTTGCCCGGCATGATGCCCAGTAGCGCGATGTTCCCGCCGTGAAACATGTTCGGCAAGATGTCGGCGAAAGCTTTCGGGCTGCCGGACATTTCGAGCGCGACATCGAACCCTTCTTTCATGCCGAGCGTCCGCATGGCATCGGCAAGTTTTTCAGTGCGGACGTCGAGCGCGAGATTTACTCCCATTTTGCGCGCCAGCTCGAGACGATAGGGATTGACGTCGGTGATGATGACATAACGCGCGCCAGCCTGTTTGCAGATTGGAATGGCCATGCAACCGATTGGGCCGGCGCCGGTGACCAGCACGTCTTCGCCGACGAGATCGAACGAGAGGGCGGTGTGGACGGCGTTGCCAAGCGGATCAAAACACGAAAGCACGTCGAGCGGAATCGACGGATCGGCGTGCCAGCAATTTGATTGCGGGATAGCGACAAACTCCGCCCACGCGCCGGGCCGATTCACGCCGACGCCTTGTGTGTTCGGGCAAAGATGACGCCGCCCGGCAAGACAATTGCGGCAATGTCCACAAGTGATGTGGCCTTCGCCGACAACAAGATCGCCCGGCGCAAAGCCTTTCACGTGATCGCCGACAAGATCGACCACACCGACAAATTCATGGCCGATCGTCATCGGCACCGGAATCGTTTTCTGCGCCCACGCGTCCCAGTTATAAATGTGCACGTCGGTCCCGCAGATCGATGTCTTCACGACGCGGATAAGCACATCGTCGCTCTCGACTTTCGGAACCGAAACTTCCTCGAGCCATAGGCCGGGCTCGGCTTTAGCCTTCACGACGGCCTGCATCGTTTTCTGCACGACAAGAAACTAGGCGAATCGGTAACGCAGGAAACAAAAAACTGTTCGACAACGGCCTCGGTACCGGACTTGAAGCGGGCAGGCGATGCGCTTCCCTACAATCACATCATCGCTTGCGTTCGGTTCGTGTGTTCGAGATGATGCAAACGCATGCCCGCAACGCTTGAGCAAGCCGAACCGAACACCGTTACGCCACGCTCGGTTTTCATCTTACGCTTCGTCACGACGATCGTCCTTTGGTCCATCGCGCTCCTCATCGCGTTCTCTGGATTCGAAATCTTATTTTGGCTTTTAATCAGCGTGTTCGGACTGATCGCACTCCTGGAATTTTACCGGATGCTCGATCACAAAGGTCTCCCGAATTTCAAGATCACCGGAATGATCTGCGGCGCCGTCATGCTCGGCGGCAGTTTTTATTACTTCTCCAAGATTGGGCCGGCGGGTTCCTACGATTTCGAAGTCGCGGTGTTGCTCTTTTTTTTGCTGACGGTTTTCGCGCGGCAAATGTTCGCGCGTCTGCGCCATGACGAACCATTGCAAACGATGGCTTACACCTTGTTCGGTCTGCTCTACGTGCTTTGGCTTTTTAATTTCATCACGAAGATTGTCTATCTTACGCCGCGCTCGAGCAGTGGCGTGCTCACAGGACAGTTCTATGTCTTGTATCTGATCGCGGTCACAAAATTCAGCGACATGGGCGCGTATCTGACCGGCAGCGCGGTTGGGCGACATCTAATGGTTCCTCACATCAGCGCGAAAAAAACCTGGGAAGGATTTTTCGGCGCGCTCGGTTTTGCCCTGTTTTGCAGTTTGATGCTGTTCAAATTAATGCCTGGCCATTTACCTGGGCTGACCTGGACACATGCGACGATACTCGGGTTGCTTCTTGGGTTCGCAGCGGTCGTCGGTGATTTAGCCGAATCGATTATCAAGCGCAGCACGGACGTGAAGGATTCGGGGAATCTCCTGCCGGGAATCGGCGGTGCGCTCGATCTGGTGGACAGTCTGCTTTTCACCGCGCCGCTTTTGTTTTTCTATCTGCGACTTGTGATTCGCGTACAGTAATGCCCAAAATTTCTGACAGAATTAACAGAACGGACAGAATAGAAGAGGCACGGGAAGCTTATGATTTGAGTGGCAAAGTCATTGGTCTAGCGATGAAAGTGCACTCGGCTCTCGGACCTGGATTTCTCGAGTCGGTTTATCAAAACGTGTTGATTTGGGAGTTGCGGAAAGGCGGATTTAAAGCTGAAGCAGAGAGGCCGATCAGCGTTCAGTACGATGGACAAATGGTCGGTGCATTTACAGCGGATGTATTCGCAAATGATTCGCTGATTGTTGAGTTGAAAGCGAGCCAATCGCTGGCGAAGGCGCACGAAGTTCAGCTCGTAAACTATCTTGTCGCAACACAAATCGACGAGGGGTTACTCGTGAACTTCGGGGCACAGCGTTCGGAGTACAAGGAAAAATTTCGCTTCCAGAAGAAGAGCAAGCCTCTTTCTGATTTGCTCGAGTCATTTTGTTAATTCTGTTCATTCCGTCGACAAATGAAACGTAAGCGCGTCGTTATTCTGGGCGCCACCGGGTCGATCGGCGAAAGCGCGCTGAAGGTGGCGCGCGACATTCCGGAGCGGATGGAGATTGTGGGACTCGCGGCGAACAGCAACGCGCAGAAGCTAGGCGAA
>WNGR01008062.1_pt1 | contig 11134 bp, 12 predicted proteins | sample 5407581 | NCBI WGS metagenome assembly WNGR01 (sample SAMN13153383, study PRJNA577476) | soil metagenome | isolation source: 80 cm soil or saprolite under Garry oak tree replicate 2 | place: USA:California | collected 2016-06-15 | reverse complement strand
GCCACCCTCGCCTCCCCCTGGCCGGCAGATCCTGCGAGTGCAGGGTCGGAACCAGACGCAGCCCCCTCGCCCTGAGCACCGAGTTGGCCTCTTGGCAGCGCCTCGCCACCAGGACCCGAGTTGGTCCTCGCGTTGCCTCGCGCGCGGTCATTTGACCTGGCCGCCGGTGCGTGCGGAGCTGCGGAGAATCATGGCGCGCTGAAATCTGAGCTGGACGCCGGACAGGACTGTATGTGACGTAGTATCCGGCACTCTAGGATGCGCGAAACTGCAGGCAAGGTCAAGTGTCTTTTTTAATTCCGGAGTGGGTCGGCGCTTATTGCGCCGGCGCGTGCCAAGAGGACCTGTCGGTGATCTCGGTGATCATTCCCTCCCTTTCCCCCCGCGTTATATTTTTCGGCGCTGATGCACGATGCGCTGATGAGCTGGACTTGAACTACAGGTTACTGTATCGTCCGTCATCAGGCGAGTGGTGGCCACCGCGGGTGGCGTCGCCATCGCCACGATCTAAATCGCGAAAGGTGTGTCACGGCAACCATGCGAAAATTCCTCCCTTCCCCTGCTGATTCCTCGTCCCCGATGCAGCACCCGGCGCGCGCATCGTCATGGACTACACGACGGATGGCTGGCAGAAGTACGTCATGGTCATGCACATCACCTGGCGGGCGCGGCGGCGTCGATGTCGTGTACGAAAGTCCCCGTGCCGCGGCTGCTGTTGGCGAAGTGTGCGAAAAGGGGCGCGGCGGCGGCTGTGCTCTGACTGATGCAGCCCGCGCGGTCTGGTTGGGTTTCCAGGCGCAGCTCGTGGGGCGGGCGGCCGCACGCTTGTCGTCGACTTTGCGCGTGGTGCGATCGAGTAGGTATGTTATGTTATGCCTGCCAGTGCGTGCGTGTTTTCCCGCGCACAACGCATGCATTTTGCTGTGAGGGTGAGAACCGCTTGAGCACTTGGGTGTTTCGAACTCATTCGTTTCGTTTGCGTTTCGTGTTGGCGTGACGTCTTCAGCTCCCGCTCAACCTCGTCGTGTCCGTCGTCGGCATCGACTGGGGCTCCAATATGTGTGCGTGCCTGAACTCCCCTCTGAGGCGGGTTCGTCCCTTATTTCTTTTCTTTTTCAACCCCGTTCTGTTCGACGGGAACTACGCGCTCGACAGGCTCAGCAAGGGCCTCGACGACCTTGCGCACCGCAGGACGGGGGCAAGGTCGTCGTGCGCGAGCGCGAGCCCCCCGCTGTGGGAAGAATGTGAGGACGTAGAATGTGATAAAATGTGTCATGTATACTATTCCATGTTATTCTTTTGGTTGCAGATAGTAGAGCCCAAGTTCGTATCGCGGCTACACGCCCTCCGCGGAAGCGGCTGAATGGAATAAAGCGCGTGCCACTGAGCGGACTTGCATGGTGGGAGTTATGCTCGGGTCTGTTTGCCATTTTCTTTCCCCCTTCAGATAGACCCGCACCTCGTTGGGAAAAAAAATAGGTCTTACGAGCAGCAAGCTCTAGGAGGGTACATCGATGTCCGAACCAAACAAAAATACAAGGACAACAGGGCAGGCGGTAACCGATTCCGAGACACTCAATGGCGCTTCGGACGCGGGCGCCTGCCGAGGCCGGCGTCGTCCTCCCATCGCCGCTGGCGCCACGCGCGGTCGCGCTCACGATGCGCGTCCTCCACCTCGAGCCGGTTAAACACATCTGTATAGCCGCCGTGCACTGTGCTCGGCGTCGCAGTGGCGCTCTCTGCGCGCTCGCGCTCGCGTTGCTTGCGTCGCACGAGGGCCAGCGCGCGTTCTCGCTCGGTGGACTCGCGTGCCAGGCGGCCCTCACGCGAGGCGGATGATGGGGCCGGCTGCGGCGGCTGAGGTTGAGGTGGCGGCGGGTGGCGGCTGCGCGGTGGGTGGCGTTGGGATGGTGGGGGCAGCGACGAAGGCGTCGTGCGAGAAGGCCGCATGAGGTGCGAGGGGATCGAGGCGAGCGGGTCGGCTCGGACTTGGCGCGCCAGATCGCGCTGTCTGTGCAGATAGACGGCAATGGGTACAGTTCAGGTGCACTGCTCTCGCGGTACACAAAATTGAGAGAGAGGGATCCGCACCTTCGCGCTGCGGCCGTTTTGTCATTGTCATTGTCTTTGGGGGCGGACGACGAGTACCACGGATTTAGGTCCTGCTTGGTCGGCGCGAGCGCCACGCCGCGGTCTGTGTCGGTCACTGCGGGCTTGGACTTCGAGGCGCGCGCTGCGAGCGCTGCGGTGTGCTCCTCGAGGTCGGCGAAGAGGTTGATGTGCCCGTTGGACGGGGTGATGGAAGAAGACCCCGACCCTTCTGCGACGGCCGGCGCAGGGGCGTTGGCGTCTCCATCATCTGGCGGTGGAGAGTGTGGTGGGGTAATACCCACGCGTGAACGTAGCACGCCCAGACGAGACTCGGCGTCCTGCAGGGAGTTGTGATTTATCGCGAGTACTGCAAGACTAGACTAGACGTACGGCTACGAGCGCGCGATCGGCATCCTCTGTCTGCTTGAGCTGGGCGGCTGCTTCATCGCGACGGACGCGCTCGATGTTGTCGAGTCGATACGGGTGATATGACTTGTGGTGAGCGATGTTAAGTTTGCCCATCGTTGGTGAAAAGATGAGGAAGAGGGTGACAGAAGGTCTCTATAGAGGCTGTGGTTCCGGGGTCCTGCCACATCAGCGTAAGTGTATTAACACGTAACTCGGCGCAGCTCAACGTTGTAATATTTCTTTCTAAAACGCCCTTTCGCTCTTCCCTTTCCACCACACGTCGGTCGCAGGCATGGACCCGCATGAGGAGACCTCGCTCCTCGACAAGATCGACGCCGTCGCACCTGCCCCACTCAAGAGTTTTGATGCTTTTCCCAAACTCCCATCCACATATCGCACCCGCTCAAGTGAGCGCGGTTTCCTCACCCTCTTTATTTCCTTCATTGCTCTTCTTCTCATCGCGAATGATATTGGCGAGTTCGTCTGGGGCTGGCCAGATTATGAGTTCGGCGTGGACCACACCCCCGCGAGTTATTTGGACGTCAATGTCGATATGATCGTCAATATGCCCTGCAGATGTGCGTATCATACCTTCCTGCTCGACTGCAAGGTCCTGACTCTATCCTTAGACTTGACCGTCGACCTGCGCGACGTCATTGGTGACAGATTATACCTTAGCAAGGGATTCCACCGGGACGGCGCATGTAGCATTTGCTTCGTCGACATTCTCTAGCTTACCTGACGGTTGTACAGACTCTGTTTGACATCGGACAAGCTACTGCACTCAAGTGAGTCGCTCACGGGATCTCGGTTGGACCAGTCTCACGCATTCTAATTAGAGAACACGCCGCGGACCTCACCGCACGACAAGCCGTTGCCGAGTCCCGCAGGTCGCGTGGTTTCCTCGCAGACCTCTTCCATCGCTCGCAAGATTTGTACAAACCTACCTACAATCATGTTCGAGACGGCAGTGCATGCCGTATCTATGGCTCGCTTACCGTCAAGAGAATTAATGGTGCGCCTCCATGCAATTAGAACGCGACCCTCATTAATGCGTCATTGATTAGCGAACCTCCACATCACTACACTCGGCCATGGCTATAGCAGTAGTCTTCATGTTGACCACAGCCGTATGTTTCATCCTCCTCTTTGTTAAACACATTTTCACAGGTTTCACAGTTATGAACCTGTCACACGTTATCACCGAATTTTCTTTCGGCAAGTATTTCCCAGAGATCACCCAACCTCTTGACAATTCATTTGAGGTCACCGACGATGGTGCGTCGTGCTCTTCTCGAGAGCCTCCCCGCTGATGTCCCTACAGAATTTGTCGCATATCAGTATTACCTCCGTGTCGTCCCAACAACCTATGTTGCCCCACGCACTCGGCCTTTACATACAAATCAGTACAGTGTCACGCACTACGAACGGAAGCTCAGCGCCCATTCGGGTGTCCCGGGGATCTTCTTCAAGTTTGATATTGAGCCTGTCCGTCTCACCCTCATCCAGCGCACCACCACACTTGCTCAATTTTTCATCCGGTGCGTCACCCTTCTTCCGTTTGCGTCCTCTCGCCGTCTCATATCTGTACCACAGCTGTGTCGGCGTTGTCGGGGGCATATTCGTCTGTGCATCCTGGGGCCTCCGCGCAACAGACCGCGTGATATTAGCCGTCGCAGGGCCAGATGACACAGGTAGCATCGCACCGACCCCAGATTCCGCACGGAGCGGCCTGCGCAGCAAATGGACCGGCGGGGCACTCCGCGCGCGCCCGAGCAACGCATCGCTGCGCCCTGGCGGCTGGGCGGAGGGTGGATCGCCTTACGGCTCGACCTACAGCGGCGTCTCAAGCTATGCCAGCTCGCCTGCGGGCTCCCCGATGCTCCCGTACTCCCCCTATTCGCCTGCCACGGTGCCGCCTCCGCTCTCTGGTCGCACGCCATCCGGCGGCGCCGGTGGCTTCCCCGGCGCCCAGTCGGGGCTCGGGCTCTCCCCCGGCTTGTTCGGGGTAGGCCCGCCAGGTGGCACCAGCGGTAGTGGATTGCGCACACCGGCGACGGCGGCCACGCTGGGCTCGCCAGCGCCGGGACTCGGTACACCTGCATTTGGCTATTTCCCGCCCACCCCGCGCTCGCCGTTGAGTAGCTTTGCGGCTCCGCCTACGCCGAGGGACACGGGGAAGAAGGACGACTAGGTCTGGGTGGGTGTCGTAGTTGAGCCATGTATGATGTTGTACTCGGAACGAGTACGCCGTTCTTATCATTTCCCCCAAAAAAAACTAGATTTTCCCTCCATGCGTGGTGATGAAGCCATAGTATTTAATTTTTTTTGGAAAGCGCTTTTGTTCTCTTCTAGTATTTATTTTGAGTGTGGACTCAAGCCTTACAATCACCGTCCTTGCGCAAGTGATGATGGAATTGCCTGGGAGTCTCTGGAAGACCGTGACGTTGAAGTTCAGTACGTTTAGTGTTCACCCAGCCCGCGGCCCCTCAGGCTCGCAGCCCTTAGATATTAATTAACACATGCAGAGCACTGAACCGTTCAGCTTGTCGAGGTACTCCTAGCCAGGTGAAGTCCTTGGTGTCTGCGTCAACCGTGCGCTATCACAATCAAGCGCGCGACCAGCGTCTACCGTTCCAATCGTGACCGATCGCCGAACTTCCAGGACGGGGTTGTCCGGGCCGCTGCACGTCGTGATCAATTGCAACCAGCATCCATCCTCACTGAACTCGACTACTGCCAGCCCTCTTTTCGTTGCTGACAATGTCTTCCCCGAACTTTCAGCTGATTCGTGATGCGTTGGATAATTACGCTGAACAAATGAAGATAAATCTAAAGGATAATCCGTTCGCCGAAGATATCAAAGGCTGTGACTCTCCCGGTGCTGTCCTTCAGCTACTCGAAAGGAATAGGGATGAGTTCAAGGAATATCGGGACAAGAATCGGAAATTCATCGATTGCCTCAACCCGGTTGTGCAATTCGTTCACGCCTTCTCTAGAATTCTTGGTGAGGCAACTAGTCTGGTGAGCCATCACGTTCTCCTTGTTTTTTTTTTTTTACTCTTTCTCCGCCAGGTTCCGTTCCAACCTGCAAAACTGGTCTTCGTCGGCATCGATGTCCTCTTTTCCGTGCGTGTTTTCCTTCATTTTGTATCAGCTAATCGTGTCCCTCTGATATCCATTCATACCAGGCGGCTGAAGGAGTCAGCGCTAGCTATGACGCTCTCCTTGAACTCTTTGAGTGCATCGGAAGCTTCCTCAAACGCCTCGAAATTTATACCAAGATCGACTTGAGCCCTTTGATGACGGATATAATCGTGAAGATAATGGTCGAATTACTTTCCATCCTTGCCCAGGCGAAGAAACAAATCAAACAAGGTCGATTCAGTAAGCGCTTCCTTACCGCGCGCGTATATAGGTTACTGTTCCTGAACTCATTGCAGAGCAATTCGCAAAGAAGTTGTTGGGGGACAGCGAGATCGAAAATATACTGCGCAGATTGGACCGCCTCACCCAGGACGAGGCACACATGACGGAGGCGCACATCTTGGAGGTTGTCCATGGTCTTATGAACAATATGAAAGTGGTTATGGATGGTGAGTGAAGTCACTTAGTTGATTCCGAATCCGAACATCTGATCAGATTGTTGTCTCTGTAGGCGGCGAGGCATCAATCATTGCGATCCGGAGGACTCTCGGTACGTTCAGATGCTGTTTGTGAATCATATCCCGCGCTCATGGTCATATGCTAGTTACCATGCAGGACGTCGTAAACGAAATAAACAAAATGAAACGTGTGTTGTCTCATCTACTATACGTGGTTCTGAAGGGTGAACTCCCCTCACAGGTGACTATTTGCACGAGAAATCTAGAAGTTGGCTTTCCCCGCCAGACCCGTCGGAAAATCAAGTGATTGCGCGCAGAGATACTCGCGATGGATCTGCGGTGTGGTTTACCCGAGGGAGCACCTTCAAGGAGTGGAATGCGAAGGGTTGTGTTCTGTGGATTCTTGGCAATCGTACGCGATCCAAAAATCTTCCTTTCTTTTCCGGCGACTAACGGCAGCCCGTCACTGTAGCGGGATCGGGGAAGAGCATTCTGTGGTGGGTGCCACATCCGTTTACTTCATCTAGCTCTATTCATATTGACGTTTGTCAACCAGTTCCACCGTCATCGAAGAGTCCATGGCCCTACGTGACGCGGGATTGGGCTTGACGGCTTATTACTACTTCGACTTCAGAAATACGGCAAAGCAGGACGTCCGTGGTTTTCTGTCGTCCCTTCTCGTGCAGCTCTGCGCCAAATCAGATTCTTGCTATGAAGTCCTTTTCTGCCTTTATTCCACCCACGATAGAGGATCACGGTCGCCCGAAAACAAAGCGCTTGTCAAATGCCTGAAGGACATGCTGGGGCTCCCAGAGCAGCCGGCGATTTATCTCATCATAGATGCTCTCGATGAGTGTCCCAACACCTCTGAGGTAGTGTCTCCACGCGATCGGGTCCTCGAACTTATAGAAGACCTTGTCGAGTCACATCTTCCGAATCTTCGCATCTGCATGACCAGTCGTCCCGAGGCCGATATCCTAGAAGCTCTTGAGCCCCTGGCATCTCATACTGTTTCTCTTCATGACGAAGACGGACAAAAGCAGGATATCATCGACTATGTCACCTCTGTTGTCTATTCGGATCGCAAGATGCGAAAATGGAGTGCGGAGGACAAGAAATTAGTTGTCGATACGATCTCTGAGAGGGCTGACGGAATGTGAGCAATCATTATTACTGGTTCTCAACTATTTTTCATCTGATTATAGGTTCCAATGGGTTGTTTGTCAACTGGGAGCGTTGCGTCGGCGCATTCCAGGAACGATTGCGCGGGCCCTAAAGGAATTGCCTCAGACATTGGATGAAACATATGAGCGGATCTTGCTAGGCATCGATGAGGACAGCCAAGATTACGCCCGCTGCCTTTTTCAATGCCTTTGCGTCTCCATCCACCCACTTCGCCTTATCGAGCTCGCAGAGATCCTTTCCATTCTATTTGACACCGGACATGATTTAGAGGACCACATTGATTGGCGTTCTGAGGATGCTCTGCAAACTCTATTGTCAGCCTGCTCAAGCCTAATCACTGTCGTCAATACCGATGGTTCGCCGGTTGTTCAATTTACACATTTCTCGGTTAGGGAGTACCTGACGTCCGACCGCCTTGCCAGTGCGAAGGATCATCTCTCTCTCTATCATGTCCTCCCACATTCTGCCCACGCTATTCTTGCGCAAGCTTCCCTCACCGTCTTACTCAGTCTGGACGACCACGTTGACAAAAGGGCAGTGGAAGAACATCCTCTTGCTATCTACGGGGCTCGGCACTGGGTCAACCACGCCAAATATGGGACCGTGTCGTTAGATATCCAGGATCTCGTGGGGCGTCTCTTCGACCGGAACAGGCCATACTTTGCGACATGGGTCTGGATATACGACTTTGATCACCCTTGGGAAGGACAAATGGCAACGACGGGCCCAAAACGACCAGAGGCATCCCCATTATACTACGCTTCGCTCTGTGGTCTCCTCCACTTTGTAGAACACTTCGCAGTTACCCGCCCAGGGGATGTCAATGCTAGCGGCGGTCACTACGTGACCCCCTTGTATGCTGCGCTCACCAACCGAGAGTTTGACGTTGCTCGTGCATTACTTCGGCACGGCGCGGATATAAATGCCCCGGGTTTGAACGAGTTCAGTCCGTTGCACAGCGCTTCATTAGGCGGTGATCGTGACGCGGTGCAATTATTACTCGAGCATCAAGCAGACATTAACGTTAAGAAGTCCATGAAGGGGGGCGGCTACTACACCTTGGTCTTCACCCCGTTGTATTTTTCGGCGTTGGCTGGTCAACTGGAGGTCTGCAAGCTACTGCTGGAGCATGGGGCAGACGTAGATGCCCAAAAACTAGGTACTGCGTCCCCATTGCAAGCAGCATCAAGGGGCGGGCATTCGCGTGTCGTGAAATTGTTGCTTGACAGTGGTGCATCCGATTTCCCCGATCGCAAAGGCGAAACTGCGTTGATAATAGCATCACAATCCGGACACGTGGAGGTTGTGCGCGTTTTAATCGAGAGTGATGCGGATGTTGCATCCCGCAATTCCAAGATGTCGATATCATTGGACCGGGCATCAAGATACGGGCATCTCAAGATCGTTCAAGTCTTACTTGTTTACGGTGCTGATCCAAATGGGCGGGGAGGAGGCTTTGGCACTCCATTGCATCCGGCATCACAGAATGGGCATCTCGATATTGTTCAAGTCTTACTTGTTAACGGCGCTGATCCAAATGAGCTGGGAGGAGGCTTTACCACTCCGTTGTTGCTGGCATCAGAGAATGGGCATCTCGATATTGTTCAAGTCTTACTTGTTAACGGCGCTAATCCAAACGAGCTGGGAAGAAGCTTTACAACTCCGTTGCTTCTGGCATTAGAGAATGGGCATCTCGATATCGTTCAAGTCTTACTTGTTAACGGTGCCAATCCAAATGAGCAGGGAAGAAGCTTTAAAATTCCATTACATCTGGCATCAGGCGCCGGATACCTCGGCATTGTTCAACTGTTGATTCAACACGGTTCAGCCCTGGATATGGCGAACCCGTGCCAAGAAACGCCATTACACATTGCGTTGGGCAAAGGAAATTTCGAAGTCGCGCGCTTCTTAATCGAGCATCGCGCAAATCTCATGTCCAAAGATATTGAGGGCCAGACTCCGTTGCACCATGCATCGCGACATGGAGTCCTCGACCTCATGGAAATATTACTTAAAGGCGGCGCAGACGTCCATGTGCGGAATGCAAACGGGAAGACTCCCTTGCACCTCGCATCAGGCAATGGGAGGCTCGAGGCTACTGGTTTCCTCATTGGGCGTGGAGCGGATATAAATGTCCAGGATGCTGATCTTTCGTCTCCACTTCATGACGCATCAGCCAATGGACATCTCGAGGTTGCAGAGTTGCTAGTTAAGCGCGGCGCAGACGTCACTAAGCAAAACAGCTCCCAGGAAACACCGTTACATCACGCATCGCGTAACGGAAAGCTCAAGGTCGCCCGTTTCCTCATCAAGTGTGGCTCAAATGTGGGCTCAAGAAATCGGAATGGGCGGACACCATTACATGCAGCGGCAGAAGGGGGGTACCTAGAAGTTGTGGAGATGTTACTGGAGATGGGGGCGGATATCAGTGTGCGGGATAGCTGGAACATATCTCCCTTCGACTTGGCGCCTCACTTTTGGGAGGACGAGACTGAGATCGCAAGCTCTCTGGCCAAGCGCTTCGAACCCGTCAATACTTGGAACGGGAACCGCACAACCTCATTGCACGTAGCATCGGAAAAAGGAAGGTTGGAGGTTGTACGCCTTCTGATTGATCGCGGCGAAGACGTGAATTGTCGTGACGAGGAAGGCCACACTCCGCTAGACCTGTCATCTCAGTCCGAACACCTCGACGTCGCTCGGTTGTTACTTGATCGTGGTGCCCATGTCGACACGATATGTCGGCATCGCCTCACTGCGTTACACAACGCGTCATCTCAGGGGTACGTCGAGATCGTGCAGCTGCTAATCGAACGAGGGGCCAACGTGAACGCGGTTGGCCATCACGGCTTTACGTCACTCCAAGGAGCGCGGTTGAATAAGAAGGATAAGGTCATACAATTACTGATAGAGCATGGCGCGACTTGAGCGGAATCGCACTTTCTGGGCTACTGAACCTCCAATTCATGCTTTATCCCTGACACGCGTTAACTGATGAGCACTGATTCGGATACGATAGTAGTGTAGGTAACCTTACTCGTACATAGTTTTCCCTTCCTTGCTCCGGTCACGCCGATCGTCGAGCATCTTTCTTTCTTCACTCCAATCGCACCGACCGTCGAGCATACATCGTGGGTGTTACTGAATGACGTCAGATGTGTTCCAGGTGCGACCCCCACATATTTAAGGCGACCCAAGTCGTTCGGTTGCCCATCACTTTTGTCTCTCGCTCTTCACCACATCATCTCCCAATGCGTTCTTATCCCGAACAATATATACCCGAGTCACATCCCGTTACTGTCCGAATCTTGAGACTTTAGTGTCGCCTGCCCCCATTGACAGGCTCACAACTTGTTTTTTTTTTAATTATCATCGATCTTTGCGACGTTGCGTCAGTCGGCATTCAGGACATAACATTGGTTTAGGAGAATCGGGAAAAGGAAATGCCCTTGCTATCGTCATTGCATGATCTTGTTCGTATTTGGTACAGGTCTTCGTTCAAGACTTCAAGCTTCAAGCCTCAAGTTGTTGAAGTGTGGTGCGCGTGTGTGCACAACACGGTAGGATCGGAGGACATGTATGGACGTTTGACTCTATACTTTAGTTAGATTAGTCGTACTTACCAGTAGCTACGATCACTACAATCGCAGGTGTTTTGATCAGAGACATTCCCCTGCTCTGACATAGCTCAGGGTATCATTTTCGCGTTTGAGTCTAACATATTTTATTATACGTTTCATGTGTATTTACACACTCTACTCGATGTACTTAAGCACGCGTTGTACGCACTGGCACCCCAGCTTTCTTACGCTTCGCTGGTGTGCCAGGCAAGTAGTTCTTTACTC
>WNGR01008060.1_pt1 | contig 11134 bp, 6 predicted proteins | sample 5407581 | NCBI WGS metagenome assembly WNGR01 (sample SAMN13153383, study PRJNA577476) | soil metagenome | isolation source: 80 cm soil or saprolite under Garry oak tree replicate 2 | place: USA:California | collected 2016-06-15 | reverse complement strand
TCGAGACGCTGCGCGACGCCATCCTCAAGATCATGGACGGCGACGTCTGGGTTCCCGCCGACACCGACCTGTCGGCCGCCGCCGACCCCGACATGACGCGGCTGCGCGACCGCCTGGTGACGCTGACGCCGCAGCAGGTGAGGGTATTGATGATGCTGTCGGAGGGGCTGCTGAACAAGCAGATCGCCTATGAGCTCGGCGTCTCCGAGGCGACCATCAAGGCGCATGTCTCCGCGATCCTGCAAAAGCTCGGCGTCGAGAGCCGGACACAGGCCGTGATCGCCGCCGCCAGGATCGCCGGCGGTCAGTGGAAGCAGGGCACGCCGACGGGGTAGCAACCTCAGCTGTCATTCCGGATTCGCTTCGCGCCCCGGAATGACGTCGTTCTACTCCGCCGCCACCAACTGCTGCGTGCGCCATTGCCCGAGCAAAGCGCGGAGCGAAGCCGGCTTCACCGGCTTGTTGAGCACCGCGATCTTCTCATCGCGCGCAGCCATCTGCACGGCGGGACTGCGGTCGGCGGTGATCAGGATCGCGGGGATGGTATCGCCGAAGCGGCGGCGGATGTCGCGGATGGCGGCGATGCCGTTGCCGCGGTCAAGGTGGTAGTCGACGAGCAGGCCGGTGACGCGTTTGCCGGCGGCCTCGATCGCGGCGATCGCGCCTTCGGGATCGGCAACCGCGATGACCTCGGCATCCCAGGCTTTCAGCAGCGTTCGCATGCCGTCGAGGATCGCCGCATCGTTCTCGATGCAGACGATCAGCGCGCCCGAGATCGGCGTGCGCGCCAGTGGCGTTGCGCTGGTCACGGCGGCGGTGAGCGTCACGGCCTTCGCCGTCGGCACCGTCACGGAAAACACCGAGCCGCCGCCCGCATTTGCGTCGATGGCGATGCCGTGGTTGAGCACGCGCGCCAGCCGCTCGACGATTGAGAGCCCCAGCCCCAGCCCGCGCGCGATCCGCGCGCCCTGCTCGAGGCGGTGGAATTCCTTGAAGATCTCGCCGCGCTTGACGATCGGGATGCCGACGCCGGTGTCGTAGACGCAGATCTTGAGCGAGGCGCCGCGGCGGCGGCAGCCGACCAGCACGCGCCCGCGCGGGGTGTATTTGATCGCATTTGAGATCAGGTTCTGGAGCAGGCGTCGCAGTAGCAGCCTATCCGACTCGACCGGCAGCGAGCTGGGCACGAAGGCGAGCTCGAGGTTCTTGGCGCGCGCGATCGGCGCGAACTCGATCTCCAGCGAACGCATCAAATCGGCCATCTTGAAGCTCGAGATCGACGTCGCCATCGCGCCGGCATCCAGCCGCGAGATATCGAGCAGCGCGCCGAGGATCTCTTCGATCGCCTGGAGCGATTCGTCGATGTTCTCGACCAGCCGCGTCTCCTCGCCGCCGTGCTGGCGCTCGACCAGGCTCGTGACATAGAGCCGTGCCGCGTTGAGCGGCTGGAGAATGTCGTGGCTGGCGGCCGCGAGGAAGCGGGTCTTGGAGATGCTGGCGTCCTCCGCCGAGCTCTTCGCCTGCGCCAGCTCCGAGTTCAGCCGGGTCAGCTCCTCGGTGCGATCACGCACGCGCTTTTCCAGCGTCGCATTGGCGCGCTCCAGCGCTTCGGCTGCTTCGAAGGTGGGCGTGACGTCGGTGAAGGTGATGACGAAGCCGCCGCCGGGCATGCGGTTGGTCAGGATCTCGATCACCATGTGACGTTCCGGCAGACGCTCCAGATAGGGCTCGCCGTCGGTGGTGTAGGCGGCAAGCCGCCGCTCCAGCATGGCTTCGCGCTCGACAGGATCGTCGGGATTGCTCACGCCCATGAATTCCAGGATCTCGCGCAACGGCGTGCCGAACTGGATGAAATGCGGCGGCACGTTGAGGAGATCGCCGAACTGCCGGTTGGAGCAGATCAGTTGCAAATCGGCGTCGAACACCGCAATGCCCTGACGCACATGGTTGAGCGCGGTCTGAAGGATCTCGCGGTTGAAATGCAGCGCCGCGTGGGAGTCGTCGAGCAGCTTCAACGCGGCTCTCGCCGAGACCGTCCGCTTGCGCAGCAGGAGCGACATCACGAGGCGCGAAGACGCGGCACCGATCGAGGAGGCGATCAGGTGCTCGGCGTGCTGCAACAGCTCGAAATCGGCAGGTGCGGAGAGCTCCAGCCGCATATTGCGCCGCGCCGAGAACGCCTCGAAGGAATGCCGGGCGCGGTCGGGCCCGAGATATTGCGCGACCGTGGTCTGGATGTCCTGCACCGTGATGGTGGTGCGCCAGCGGCGGAAGTTCGGAGCGATCGGGGCGAGCGTGTTGGGAACGAACAGATCGGCCTGCACGAGCTCGATAGAAGAGGGCTGCCGCGCCAGCGACAGCAGAACGTAGGTGAGGATGTTGAGCGAAAGCGACCAGACGACGCCATGCATCAGCGGCGGCAGATCGGCGCCGAACAGCGCCTGCGGCCGCAACGCCTCGATGCCGAAGGGGCCGTGCTGGAGCAGCAGGATGCCTGAAGTCGAGGAGTCGATGAAGCTCGGAATGAACAGCGTGTAGAGCCACACCGCGAAACCGACCAGCATGCCGCCGATCGCGCCGCGCGCGGTGGCCCGGCGCCACAACAATCCGCCGAAGAAGCTAGGTGCAAGCTGGGCGATGGCGGCGAAGGAGAGCAGGCCGATCGCCGCGAGCTGGGTGTTGCCGAGCGCGCGATAGTAGAAATAGGCCATCACCATGATGGCGAAGATCGCGAGCCGCCGCGACCGCAGCAGGAAGTCGCCGAAATCGGTGCCGCCGATGCGGCCCTCGGGCCGTCGTTGCAGCACGAGCGGCACCACGAGGTCGTTCGAGACCATGATCGAGAGCGCGACGCATTCGACGATGACCATCGCGGTCGCCGCCGACAGGCCGCCGACGAAAATGGCGACGCTGAGAAGATCCGCGCCGCCCTCCATCGGAAGCGCCAGCACGTACATGTCGGGATCGGCGACGCCGAACGGGAAGCTGACGAGGCCGGCGAGCGCGATCGGGATCACGAACAGGTTGATGACGACGAGATAGAGCGGGAACAGCCAGCGCGCGCGGCCGACTTCGGCATCCGAGGAGTTTTCGACGACGCTGACGTGGAACTGGCGCGGCAGCAGCATGATCGCACAGAGCGACAGCAGCGTCATGGTCAGGAAGTTGCCGATCGACGGCGAATAGTTGATGGCGCGCACCGCCTCCGGCGTCTTCATCGCGCGCTCGATCAGTTCGTGCGGTGAGAACATCCAGAAGGTGACGAAGATGCCGGCGGCGAGGAAGGCGACCAGCTTGACGATGGATTCGGTCGCGACCGCCAGCATCAGGCCGTGCTGGTGCTCGGTGGCATCCGTGTGCCGCGTGCCGAACAGCACGGCGAAGGCCGCCATCGCCAGCGTCACCATCAGCGCCATGTCGCCGAGGATCGGGATGTGGGAGAACGCCTGGTCTTCGCTCAGGATAACTTCGAGTGAGGAGGCGACCGCCTTGAGCTGGAGCGCGATGTAGGGCACCGAGCCGATGATTGCGATCAGCGCCACGGTTGCCGCCACCGCCTGGCTCTTGCCGTAGCGCGCGCCGATGAAGTCGGCGATCGAGGTGATGTTGTGGGCCTTCGCAAGCTGGATCACGCGGCGCAGGACACCGGCGCCGAGCCCGATCATCAGGATTGGGCCAACATAGATCGCGAGGAAGTCGGTCGATGTGCGGGTGGCGAAGCCGACCGATCCGAAGAACGTCCAGGAGGTGCAGTAGATCGCCAGCGACAGCGGATAGATCAGTCCGGACGCGCGGCCGCGCCCGGCCGGCGAGCGGCGGTCGCCATGGCTCGCCACCAGAAACAGGAAGCCGATATAGCCGAATGCGGCGGCGATCACGCCCCAATCGTGCAGCATGGTGAGCGCGCTCTCCCACGACGCGGCAGCCCCGCGCCCGATCTCATTTTCCCAGTAAATCTAGCGCGTTGGCTGGGCGCAAGCGACAGCGAAATGCCTCGTGGATGCGGGAACTGGCATTGTCGTTAAGCCTGCGGGGCGAGCTGTTAGCGCTCCCTCGCCCCGCTTGCGGGGAGAGGGTGGGGTGAGGGGGAGCCTCCGCGGGGGTGGTGACAGTTGAATTCGCGGAAGCTCCCCCTCACCCGGAATCCGCGCGTTCCGCGCGCATTCCGGCCTCTCCCCGCAAGCGGGGAGAGGCGAAGAAAAAGCCTACTCCGCCGCCAGCGACTTTTCGCGCAGCGGTAAGCCTAAGCGGTCCCAGACTTGCAGCAGCGCTTCGGCGAGCTGATCGATCAGGCCGTCGTCATGATAGGGCGAAGGCGTGATGCGCAGGCGCTCGGTGCCCTTGGCAACCGTCGGATAGTTGATCGGCTGGATGTAGATGCCGTGGTTTTCGAGCAGGAGGTCGGACGCCTGCTTGCACTTCTCGGCATCGCCGATGAACAGCGGCACGATGTGGGTGTCGCTCGACATCACCGGCAGGCCGGCGGCATTGAGGATCGCCTTGACGCGGGCAGCGCGGTCCTGGTGGCGCTCGCGCTCCCAGTTCGAGGTCTTCAGATGCCTGATCGCGGCGGTCGCGGCCGAGCAGATCGCCGGCGGCAGCGCGGTGGTGAAGATGAAGCCCGGCGCGTAGGAGCGCACGGCGTCGATGATCTGGCCGTTGGCGGCAATGTAGCCGCCGAGGCAGCCGAACGCTTTTGCCAGCGTACCTTCCAGAATGTCGATGCGATGCATCACGCCGTCACGCTCGGCGATGCCGCCGCCGCGTGGGCCGTACATGCCGACGGCATGAACTTCGTCGACATAGGTCATCGCGCCGTACTTCTCGGCGAGATCGCAAATCTTGGCGAGCGGGGCGACGTCGCCGTCCATGGAATAGAGGCTCTCGCATGCGATCAGCTTCGGCCGGCTCGGGCCTGCGGCCTTCAAGAGGTCTTCGAGATCCGCGAGGTCGTTGTGGCGGAACACGAGCCGCTCGCAGCCGGACTGGCGGATACCCTCGATCATCGAATTGTGGTTGAGCTCGTCCGACAAGATCAGGCAGTTCGGGATCAGCTTTGCGATGGTCGCGATGCCGGTCTGGTTCGAGACATAGCCGGAGGTGAACAGCAGCGAGGCTTCCTTGCCGTGGAGGTCGGCGAGCTCGGCCTCGAGCTGCACAAGCGGATGGTGCGTGCCGGCGATGTTGCGGGTGCCGCCTGCGCCGGTGCCGACCCGGGTCGCGGTCTCGACCATGGCGCCGACCACTTTCGGGTGCTGGCCCATGCCGAGATAATCGTTCGAGCACCAGATCACGACGTCGCGCTTGCCCTTGGGCGAGTGCCAGAGTGCATGCGGGAACCGGCCGGCGATGCGCTCGAGATCGGCGAACACGCGGTAGCGCCGCTCGGTGTGGAGACGATCGAGGGCGGAATTGAAGAACTGGCTGTAATCCATCGGCAAAAACCTGCAACGGAACCAAGGGGCCGCATCTTTTTAGAGCTTTTCCAGCTCTAATGTCTATGCGCTATCCCACATTTGGGTGGGCGGGGCATTTGGGCAAAATGCCCTATCGGCCAAGGGACGACTTGATCCCGATCAAGGGCGCTCACGGGCTCGTGTAGTGTTGCTGTGCGGTAGCGGCGGCCCCGGCCGGCCAAAATATCAAAGGATGCCCCCATGAAGCGCGTGATGATCCTCAATGGCCCCAATTTGAACCTGCTCGGCGTGCGCGAGCCGCACATCTACGGCACCACGACGCTGGCAGAGATCAACGCGAGCTGCGAGCAGGCCGCCGCGAAGCTTGGGCTCACCGTGGCCTGCCACCAGTCAAATCACGAAGGCGTTCTCATCGACCTGATCCAGGCGGCGCGGCAGGATGCCGATGCCGTCATCATCAATCCGGCCGGCTTCTCCTTCACCTCGGTCGCGATCATGGACGCGATCAAGGCGTTCGAGGGCCCGGTGCTGGAGGTCCACATCTCCAACATCCATGCCCGCGACGAATATCACCGGCACTCGAAGATATCGTTCGTGGCGACGGGCGTGATCTGCGGGCTGGGGCCGTACGGCTATATTGCGGCTATGCAGGCGATCGCGCAGATGAAGTGATGAGTGGTTTGAGCGGCCAGTCGTTCCACAAACTCGTCATGGCCGGGCTTGTCCCGGGCATCCACGGACTCGTTTCAACGTGAGAAGAACGTGGATGGCCGGGACAAGCCCGGCCATGACGACAGAGTTCAAGTCGTCCTGAACTGGAGCACGCCGTCCTTCGTCTCGGCCGTCAGCCTGCCCTCGATCAGCATGTAGTTGACGTGGGCGACGAGTTCGCCGGCGGCAAAACCCATCTGGTGTTCGTCCAGCACATGCTTGTTGAACACCACCGGCACCAAGGCGCGCGAGGTCTGCGGCACCTCGCGGCAGGCTTCCGCTATCAGGCGGCAGCGCTCCTCGTGATGGTCGGCGAGCTGCTTGATGCGGGTCTTCAATCCATAGAACGGCACGCCGTGGCCGGGCAGCACCAGCAGATCATAGGGCAGCGTGGTGGTGAGGCTTGCGAGCGAGGCCAGATATTCGCCGAGCGAGTTCTGGTCGGGCTCGACCGCCCAGACGCTGACATTGGGCGAGATCTTGCTCAGCACCTGGTCGGCGGAGAGGAACAGCTTGTCGTCGGCGCAATACAGCATCACCTGGTCGAGCGCGTGCCCGCCGCCGGTGATCACCTTGAAGCGCCGCGGGCCGATCACGACCTCGTCGCCATGCGAGATACGGCGGTAGGACGGCGGCAGCACCGAGACCTGCTTCAGATAATCCTGGCCGCGGCCGAGCAGCTTTTCGGTGAGCGACTCGTCCATGCCGTGGCGGCGGAAGAACAGCCGCTGCGCGTTGCGCCGCTCCTCGGTGCCGCGGTTCTGGTGATAGACCGATTGCAGATATTCGACCTGCGACATCACCAGCGGGCAGTTGAACCGCTCAACGATCCAGCCCGCGAGCCCGACATGGTCGGGATGCGAATGCGTCACGATCAGCCGCGTGATGTGGACGCCCTTCAGCGGGCCGTCGAACAGTTTCGTCCAGGCCTCGATGGTCTCCTCATTGCCGAAGCCGGTATCGACCATCGCGTAGCCGTCGCCATCGGCGAGCAGATAGATGTTCACGTGGTTGAGGCGGAACGGCAGCTTCAGCCGCGCCCACAACACGCCGGGCCGGACCTCCACGACCTCTTCGGGACCGGGATGCTGTTCCCAGGGGTAGCGCAAGGCCTCGGCGGAGGACTGCACGATGTCGCTCTTTGAATCCATGCTTCCGGCTTAAACCCACCGGGCGCGCCGCGCCAGCCGAAAAAGGCCGCGCGAGTGGCCCGCATAGCGGTCATTCCGGCAGTTTTCCGTAGCCCGGATTTCGCCGCGCTCTTCTTCAGTTATCGCGATCGTCACAAATACGTACGACTCGCTCGGGCGCATCAAGACTCAGGCGGCTGGCCTCAATCCGCCATGGCAGTACTTTTTCGCCGGCGCCCGCAGTGAGGAAATCGACCCGCTTGGCGCCCAACACGTCAACTATTCGACCTTGCGAGGAAAGACTCGGATCGAAATCCAGGACCTTCAAGGCCTGAATCTCGTCACGAACAATGGTTTTGACGCGCTGGACCGCCTGGTCAGCACGACGACGCCCGAAGGAAAAGCGACAGGCTATGCCTACGATGGAAATAGCAACGTTCTAACGGTCACGGTGAGCCCCAAGCCGGGGTCCTCCCTCGCCTCGCAGATTACGAGCTTCAGCTATGATCCGGTTTTCAACAAGCCGACCAGAATCACTGATCCGCGCGGTCTGATCACGACGAACAGCTATGACCCGGGGACCGGAAATTTGACGACCTCGGTGGCAGATTTTGGAACGGGGGTTCACCTGAACGCCCTCCGGAGCTTCACCTATGACCGCTTCGGCCAGGTCTTGACCGCCACCGATCCGTTGGGGAGCACCACCCGGTTCGCCTACGACGGCGTCGGCGACCTGACGACCATGCTTCGCGATGCAGGCACTGGCCGCCTCAACCAGCAAACGTCGTTCGATTACAGTTCGCAAGGGGACGGGATTGCCGCGACGGACCCCCGAGGAAATCGGACTACAAGCACGTTCGACGCCGACCGCCGCCTCACCTCGACCACAACTCCTGATGGCCTGATCACGTCCTACACATACGACCCCAACGGCCAGTTGATCCGGACGCAGCAATCCAGCAGCGGTGCCGTCCTGCGCAGCACCACGACGAGCTACACACTTACCGGCAAGGCCGCGACCGTGACTGATGCGAACGGCAACACCGCGAGTTTCGCCTATGATGTCCACGACCGCCTGTCGAGCGCCACCGACGGCGCCGGCCGCGTGACGCGCTATGGCTATGACACGTTGAGCCGGCAACTCTCGATTTCCAACCTCGCGATCCAGACCGCGCCACTCCTGCAAAGGAGCTACACGCCGGACGGGCTGCTTGCGAGCCTCACCGACGCCAACAATCACGCAACCGGCTTCGCCTACGACGGGCTCGACCGGCTCTCGACGACGACCTATCCGCTCGGCAGCACGGAAACCTTCACCTATGATGCCGACAACAACGTCCTGACGCGCAAGACGCGTGCGGGCCAGACCATCACCTTCACCTACGACACGCTCAACCGGCTGAAGATCAAGACGCCGCCTTCGCCCGCGCCGGTCGTCACCTATGGCTATGATCGCACCGGCCGGCTCACCAGCGTCAGCGACACCAGCGCGGCCGTCACGGCGGCTGCGTCGCCTTCCGGGCCATATGTTGCAGGCTACAGCTATGACGCGATGAACCGGCCCACGGCCGCGAGCTGGAGCCCAGCGCCTGCGCAGGCCGCGATCACCGCCAGCAGCGTGACCTTCGGCCACGCTTACAACAAGGCCAACCAGCGCATCGGCCAGACCGCGACCGACAATACCTGGCTCAACTATCCCGCCGCTACGGCGAGTACGACGAACTACACCGCCAACGCGCTGAACCAGTACACGGCGGTGGGCACGGTGACGCCAACCTACGACGGCAACGGCAGCCTTACCTCGGACGGCACGTTCACCTATTGCTATGATGCCGAGAACCGGCTGATCGCCGCGAACAGTGCCGGGACTTGTGCTGCACCCACCACGACCATCGCTACTTACGCGCATGACGCGCAGGGTCGGCGAAAGTCGAGGACGGTGAATGGCACAACCACCGTGTTCATCACCGACGCCGACAATCGCGAGGTGCTGGAATATGACGGCAGCACCGGTGCGATCCAGCGCTGGTACGCCTACGGCCTCGGGCCGAACGCCGTGCTGAATCAGATGAACGTGGCGGCAGCGACCCGCACGACGCTGGTCCCGGATATGCTGGGCTCGATCGTCGGTTCGCTGGATTCAGGCGCGACCAGCCTGGCGAAGGTCGGGTACCTGCCCTATGGCAAGAGCGGTAGCACGGGACCGTTTGGCTTCACCGGTCAGCGGATCGATTTGGAGGCCGGCGGGCTTTACTACTATCGCGCGCGACACTACTCGCCAGCGTGGGGCAGGTTCCTGCAAACTGATCCGATTGGGTACAAGGGAGGATTTCATCTATATGCCTATGTCGGCAATGATCCACTGAATTTCGTCGATCCGACGGGGTTGTCCTGGGATAGCCCGTTCTCCGATCAGAATAACGGTCCTGCGATTCAGACAGTGCAATATGTGCCGACGAGGCCGGCCATCCCATTGCCTCCGGTATTTATCCCGGGAACCCCTCAAAATGACGAGTTTGTGCATTCTACGATCAACGCCGGCCAGGTGATCGGAAATGCAATCGGATCCATTTTCAACAACGAGCCGGGTCCGACGGAGATCTTAACGCCCGGTGGCGCTCCGATCGGAACGCCGAATGGCAACGATGAGACTATTCGCAATTTGCCTGGGGGACAGACGGCCGCCGACGCGCTTTATGGGCAGCTCTCAAAAGGAGGTACGCCAGTAAACAATCCGAACTATCCGGGCTCGGCGGTAACCCTCCCAGGGGGAGGCTTTGTCGGCATTAGGCCGCAGTCGAAGAGCGGTGATCCCGCGATAGATATAAATATCCCCGGCATAGATATCGGAAAAATTCACTTCCCATAGGATGAATGATGATCGATCAGCAAAAGATTAATGAAATAGTTGACGACTACGCGAAGGCGGCCAGTTTCGACTACGTCGGTCTTTGGCAGATCATTAAGAGAGTTCGACACGAATCTGGCCTTTCAGACCGGAACGAAAACAAAAAACTAGTTCTGCAAATTATCTGCGGACTGTTATCGGCCGGGCTGGAGGCTGTCACGTTAAACTCTTCTGGTCCCGGATGTACTCCTTGGGAAAATCAGGATTTGGGTTATGTGTTGAATCGCATTTCTACAGAGTGGGATAATCTAGATCACGATCCTAACCCCGGTGATATCGTTTGGCTTAACAACAAGCGCAGTCCTTAAGTCGGATTAGCGTTTCGCTGGCGAACCTTCACCTACGACGTCGACAGCAACCTGAATTACGGTGACGGTACTGGACTGCACCCCATAGGTGAGACACGGTAATTGCAGTGACAGGCACTTAATTCGTCTATCGCACTGCCTGCCTGGAGTTGGATTTCGGGAAAGCGGGATTCCGCGCGTCGCCTACGGCGATTGGGAATTACAGTGACAGTGCACTCAATTGACGCCACGCGCTTTCCCGGGCATGCTGCGGCATGGCCCGTCTTGCCCGTGTCGTCATCCCCGGTCATCCACACCATGTCACGCAACGCGGCAATGGCCGCGCCCGCACGTTCTTCGACGACGGCGATTACGCGCTCTATCACGACTTGCTCGCTGCGAATTGCAAAGCTGCCGGCGTCGAGGTGTGGGCCTGGTGCCTGATGCCGAACCACGTGCACCTGATCCTGGTGCCGTCTGACCCCGACGGGCTGCGCCGCGCATTGGCGCGTGTGCATCGTGTTTACGCCGGCGCCATTCAAGCACGGCGCAAGCGCACCGGACATTTCTGGCAGGGGCGGTTCGGCGCCGTGGCCATGGACGAAGACCATCTCGCGGCGGCGCTGCGCTACGTGTCGCTCAATCCGGTGCGGGCGCGCCTGGTGCAGCGGGCGCAGGATT
>WNGR01008058.1_pt1 | contig 11137 bp, 11 predicted proteins | sample 5407581 | NCBI WGS metagenome assembly WNGR01 (sample SAMN13153383, study PRJNA577476) | soil metagenome | isolation source: 80 cm soil or saprolite under Garry oak tree replicate 2 | place: USA:California | collected 2016-06-15 | reverse complement strand
GCCCCAGCCATGCAGCTGTAGCGCAATGCCGTTTTAGCTTAAGTTGATCTTGGTCCGCTCGTGCCCCGGCCCGGGCGGACGCCGGGGCCGGGGCACGGACGTCCGTCACGCCCGCCTCCGCAGCACCGGCGCATAAGGCGCGGATGCCGCGTTCATGTCGTTCCGCGTGCATGAACTACGCGGCATCCACATCGTATGAAGCCCACGCTGGCCCGGTACCAGCAGCCACGCCAGTGCGATACAGACCCTGCGGCATCACGGACACCACAGTGCGCTGGCCATGCCCGTTCAAGACCAAAACAAGCCAAACGGCATTGCGCCAGAGCTGCATGAGCGAGGCAACCATGCAGTATGGTCCGGTACTGAAGGTGCCGGTGTTACCAGTGTTCCGTCTCGCCCGACGCGCCCGCGAAGCGGGGGAGCCGGCCGTCCGGTCCGACGTTTCACGCACGTGACAAGACGTGGCCCCTGTGACGAAGAGCGACTGCAGTGACGAAACGCAGCCAACGCCCCGGTGCCCGCCCTACGTCCCCACGCCCCGGCGCCCCGGCGCCCGCCCCACGCCCCGGCTCCCCGGTGCCCGCCCTACGCACCGCGTCACGCGCCCGCGGACCGGCCGCCCGCGATCTCATCCGCGCCCCGGGTGTTGATCACGCGATCCGCGGTGATGCCCGCCGACTCGGCCCGAACGGTGCCGTTGACCAGCCAGTCCAGCTGGCCGGGGGCGTGCGCGTCGGTGTCGATGGCGAACACGCAGCCGGTCTCGGCGGCCAGCTTCAGCAGCCGGTCCGGCGGGTCGGAGCGCTCCGGCCGGCAGTTGATCTCGACGGCCACGCCCTCCTCCCGGCACGCGGTAAACACCGCCGCGGCGTCGAACTCCGACTCCGGCCGCCGGCCCCGGCCCTGACGGTTGGGACCGATCAGCCGCCCGGTGCAGTGCCCGAGCACGGTCACGTGCGGGTTGCGGATCGCGGCCACCATTCGCCTGGTCATCGGCCCGGCCGGCATCCGCAGCTGAGAGTGGACGCTGGCCACCACCACGTCGAGCCGGTCGAGCAGGTCCTCGCGCTGGTCGAGCGACCCGTCCTCGAGGATGTCTACCTCGATGCCGGTCAGGATGCGGAACGGCGCGAGCTCCGAATTTAGCTCGTCGACCAGCGCGAGCTGAGCCAGCAAACGCTCAGCTGACAGCCCGTTGGCCACGGTCAGCCGGGGCGAGTGGTCAGTCAGCGCGATCCAGTCGTGCCCGAGGTCGCGGGCCGTCTCGGCCATCTCCCGGGGCGGGCTGCCGCCGTCGGACCAGTCCGAGTGCGTGTGGCAGTCGCCGCGCAGCGCCGCCCGCAGCCCATCGGAAGCCGACGGCGGCTGCTCCGCCACCAGCCGGGCCAGGTAACCAGGCACAACACCGCGGGCGGCCTCGGCCACCACCTGGGCGGTCGTGTCGCCGATGCCCTTGAGCGCCTGCAGCGTGCCCGCCTGTATCCGGTGCTCGAGCTCGCCCGCGGGCAGGGCCGCGAGCACGGCGGCCGCGCGGCGGAAGGCCTGCACACGGTACGTCGGCGCGCCACCCCGCTCCAGCTCGAACGCGATCTGCCGCAGCGCCTGGAGAGGATCCACGTCCGGACTCCTACCCAGGCGCAGGCAGAATTGAGCGCGTGCAGGTGGCGATGCTCGGTCCGCTGGAGGTCCGGGCCGCCTCGGGCGAGCGGCTCGAGGTCGGCGGGGCCAGGCTGCGCACGCTGCTGATCATGCTGGCGCTGCGCCCCGGCCAGCTCGTGCCGGCCCGCCAGCTCATCGACGGCCTGTGGGCCGACCAGGCGCCGTCCGGGGCGTCGAACGCGCTCCAGGCCCTGGTGTCCCGGCTGCGCCGCGCGCTGCCGGCGGCGGTGATCGAGTCCCGCCCGGCCGGCTACCAGCGCACCCTCGACCCGGCGGACACCGATATCGTCCGCTTCGAGCGGCTGGCCGCCGCGGGCCAGGCCCAGATGCGCGCCGATCCGGCCGCAGCCGCCGCGCCCGGCTCGACGAGCAAAAACTAGCCGCGACCGAGCACCGCATCGACGCCGACCTGCTGACCGGCGTCACCGAGCCGCTGGTGGCCGAAGTCGAGGAACTGGTCCTGACGCACCCGCTCCGCGAGCCGCTGGCCGCCCGGCTGATGCGCGCCCTGCACGCGGCCGGGCGGGGCAGCGCTGCCCTGGAGGTCTACGAGCAGACCCGGAAACGCCTGGCCGATCAGCTGGGCGCGGATCCCTCCGCCGAACTGTCGGCTCTGCACCTGGAGCTCCTGCGGGAACCTCCGGAACCAGCGCCGCACACCAACCTGCGCGCGGAGCTGACCAGCTTCGTCGGCCGTGACGCCGAACTCGCCGAGGTCGCCGGGCTGCTCGGGGCGCACCGCCTGCTCACGCTGACCGGCCCGGGCGGCGCGGGCAAGACCCGGCTGGCCGTCGAGGCGGCCCGGGCCGAGCTGCCCGCCACCCCAGGCGGGGTGTGGCTGGTGGAGCTGGCCCCGGTCACCGACCCGGCCGATGTCCCGTCCGCCGCTGGCCGCGGCCCGGCTGCGCACCATGGCGCCGGAGCAGGTCGCGGCGCGGCTGGACGACCGGTTCGGCCTGCTCACCGGCGGCAGCCGGGTGGCGATGCCGCGGCACCAGACGCTGCGCGCGGTGGTGGACTGGAGCTGGGACCTGCTCGACGCGCCCGAGCGCGCGGTCTGGCGCCGGTTCTCGCTCTTCGCGGGCGGCGCGACCCTGGAGGCCGCCGAACAGGTCTGCGCCGGGTCCGGTATCGCGGCCAGCCAGGTCCTCGACCTGCTCAGCGCGCTCGCGGACAAGTCGCTGCTGACCGTGCGGCACGGTATCAGCGGGCCCAGGTACCGGATGCTGGAGATCATCCGGGCCCTACGGGCAGGAGCACCTGGCCGTGGCCTACGCGCTGGGCGCGCTGCTGACCACCGACACTCCGATGCGCGAGACCGGCGCGGCCTGGTTCCGGCTGGCCGCCGAGGTCGCCGCCCGGGTACCCGATCCGGTCAACCCGATCATGCCGCTGGTCGGCCCGCTCGGCCGCATGTTCGGGATGTCCGATCCCGGGCAGGGCCCGCCGCACCCGGAGATCTTCGACGACGCGGTGGCCAACCCGCACCCGTGGGTCAGCGCGATCGCGCGTATCCTGCGTGCGCATACCGCGCTCAACATTGGCCAGGGGCACGCCCAGGCGGAAGAGGACTTCCTGGCCGCGACCGGCATCCTGGCCACGATCGGGGAGCGGTGGGGCCAGGCGGTCGCGCTCAGCGGCCTGGCCATGCTGGAGGGCTGGCGGGGCGAGCCCGCCGCCGCCGTCGGCCACTACCGGCGGGCCATCCAGTTCGCGGCCGCGTTCGGCAGCACCGAAGACGAGGTGACCTTCCGCCTGTTCACCGTGCGCCCGCTGTGGCTGCTCGGCGAGCGCGAGGCCGCCTGGGCCGAACTCCGCCGGGCCCAGCCCGACGCGGAACGGCTCGGCCTGCCCGAGGTCGTCGCGCTGGCCGCCTACATCGCCGGGGACCTGGCCCGCCTGGACGGCCAGCCGGACGCGGCCCGTCCGGCTCTGCTCCGAGCCGTGCACGTGGCCAGCCCTCAGGATGTGGCGCTCCAGCTCCGCGCGGTGGCCTCGACCGGGCTCGGCTACCTGGCCGGCGCCGAGGGCGACCTGGACGCGGCGCGCGACTGGCTACGGCGAGGCCTACCGGCGCGGCCACCGTGTCACCCTGGATACGCTGGCCGGTTTCGTCACACCCGGCGCCTGAAGGCGCGGACCGCGAGCGGCGCGAACACCACGGTGAACGCCGCCGCCTACAGCAGCGACTCGACCGCGGGCCTCCCGGCCGGGCCGGACACCATGAGCCCGACCGGGTTGTGCTTGACCTGCACTAGCGTCCGCCAGCTGAGCGAGAGCGTCTGCCGCAGCCCGTCCAGCGGCCGGACCGGGGGCGCCAGCCCCTGGGGCGCAGTCACGCTCACCGCTACTGCACTCATGCGACACTCTCCTCGCGGGTACGGTGGCCGGTCAGCGAGAGGAACACCTCGTCAAGGGTGGAGCCGCGCAGGGTGAGTTCGGCCACCGCGATGCCCGCGTCGTCCAGCCGCCGCACCACCGCCGGCATCACCTGCTCCCGTCCACCGGCACCGTCACCGTGGTGCCGCTGACCTCCGGGTCGGCGTGGGTGAACCCGGCCGCCACCGCCAGCACGGTCGGCAGGTCCGCGGGGTCGGACGGCCGGACCGCCAGGGTCAGCGCACCGGTGCGGGCCTTGAGCTCCTCCGGGGACCCGGTCGCGATCACCGCGCCGTGGTCGATGACCGCGATCTCGCTGGCCAGCAGGTCGGCTTCCTCCAGGTACTGGGTGGTGAGCAGGACGGTGACCCCGGTCGCGGTCAGCCCGCGCACCACCTCCCACATCTCGTTGCGGCTGCGCGGGTCGAGCCCGGTCGTCGGCTCGTCCAGGTAAAGCACCCGCGGCCTGCTGACGAGACTGGCGGCCAGGTCCAGGCGCCGGCGCATGCCGCCGGAGTACGTCGTCACCGCCCGGTCAGCTGCCGGACCTGGTGTGCGTGGCGCACCACGTCGTGACCGCAGACGGTGGCGTGCCCGCCGTCCGGCCGCACCAGCGTGGCGAGGATCCGGACCGCGGTCGCCTCCCGCGCGCCGTTCGGCCCGAGCAGGCCGAAGACGGTGCCGGTCCGGACCGCGAGGTCGATGCCGTTCAGCGCCCGGGTCTGGCCGAACCGCTTGACCAGCCCGTCGGCAATGATTGAGTACGTCATGTCCCAAGGCTGCGCGGCGGCCCTGACAGGTCACCGATATCCCGCTGACACTCCCTGATAACCCGCTGACACACCGCCCTGCGGGCGGTCGGTGCGCCATCTCCATCGTTTCTCCACACGGTCTGCATCGCGGCTTCACATCCGGAGTGTCAGATAACCCGGCACTCGTGGCGATGTGCCCGCGTTGCCCGCTTCTCTCTGCTCCGGAGCCTGGAGATGATCGTCAGCCGGATGGCCGAACTGGCCCGGCTCGACGCTCTCCTCGCCGGGCTGGTGCGCGGTGAGGGCGGCGCCCTGGTGGTGCACGGCGAGGCCGGGATCGGCAAGACGACCCTGCTCGATGCGCTGGTCGAGCGCTGCGGCGACGCGGTCACGGTGGTACGGGCCTGCGGGGCCGAGACCGAGGCGCAGCGCGCCTTCTCCGCGCTGACCGACCTTCTCTACCCGGTGCTCCGCCAGCTGGACGCGCTGCCGGCGCCGCAGGCCGCCGCGCTCATGGGTGCGCTGGCGCTGGAGGCGCCCGCGCCAGGTGACCGCCTGGCGGTATGCGTTGCCGCGCTCGGCATGCTGCGAGCCGAGGCCAGGCGCCGTCCGGTCCTGGCCGTGGTGGACGACGTGCAGTGGGTCGACGCGTCCTCCCGGGAGTGTATCGAGTACATCGCCCGGCGGGCCGGCGGGCGGCTCGCGGTCGTGCTGGCCGCGCGGGATTCGTGGTACCCGCCGGAGCGTATCCGCCTGCCGGATCTGCCCGTGGGGCCGGTCGACGACTGCGCCGCGGCCGAACTCCTCCGGCAGCGCGCCCCGGAACTGGCACCCCCGGTCGCGGCGGCGATCGCGCAGGCCGCGGCGGGCAACCCGCTGGCCCTGGTCGAGCTGCCCGCCACGCTCACCGCCGGCCAGCGGGCCGGCGTCGCGGCGCTCGAGCTCCCGCTCGGACCGGGGGACCGGCTGCAGCGCGCGTTCGCGGGCCGGGTCGAGGCGCTGTCCGGACCCGCCCGGCTGGCCCTGCTGATCGCGGCGGCGTACGCGGGGACCGAGCTGCCGTTGATCGCGGCGGCGTGCCGGCGGGCCGGAACCGACGCCGGGCAGCTGGCGGACGCCGAGGCGTCCGGGCTGGTGCGGCTCGGCGTCGGCCTGGTGACCTTCGCGCACCCGCTGATCCGCGGCCTGGTGTATTCGGAGGCGCGGGCCGACGCCCGCCGGGTCGCTCATGCCGCCCTGGCCGCGGTGCTGCGGGAAGACGATGACCGCCAGGCGTGGCACCTGGCCGCGGCGACGATCGGGCCCGACGAGGAGGCGGCGGCCGTCTTGGAGCGGGTCGGCGGACGGGCGGTTGCGCGCCGGGCCTACGCCGAGGGTTCGGACGCGCTCGAGCGGGCGGCGCGCCTCTCGCGGGATCCGGGGGCCGCGGGCCGCCGCCTGATCACGGCCGGCCAGGCGGCGGCCGCCGCGGGCGTGGCCGATCGTGCGCTCGCCTTGTTCGCCGAGGCGGCCGGGCTGGCCTGCGGTGAGGAGCAGCGCGCGCGGGCCCAGCAGCTCCGCGGCCGGCTGCAGGTCTGGCGGGGCCGCCCCGCCGAGGCTACGCCCGTGCTGGTCGTCCAGGCCGGCCGTGTCGCGTCCCGGTGGCCGGTGCTGGCGGCGGAGATGCTCGCTGACGCCGCTAACGGCGCGACCACCATCAACTCCTATTTCGAGGCCGAACGGCTGGCCCAGCGGGCCGTCGGCCTGCTCGGCGACGAGGGCGATCCCGCGGTGCGCGGAGCGGTGCTGACGATGCGCGGCTGGACCCTGCTCTTGCGCGGCAAGGCGCCCGAGGCCCGGCCGGTGCTGGCCGAGGCCTTCCGTCTCGCCGATGGCCTGGACAGGCTCGGCCCGGATTGGCCGTGGGTGCACATCCTGCTCAGGACGCGCATCCCGCTCGGGGAGTTCGAGCAGGCGCGAGCCGAGAACGCCGAACTGTGCCGGCGCGCTCAGGAAGCGGGTGCCCTGGCCACGATGAGCGCGGCCGGGCTGCTCGTGGCCGATGCCGCGTTCCGCCTCGGCGACTGGGAGGCCGCCGACGCCGCGGCCCTGCAGACCTTCCAACTCGCCGAGGACGTCGGTCATCGCCACATGGCGGGCTGGGCGCTGACGATCCGGACCCGGATCCTCGCCGCACAGGGGCGTTGCGAGGAGAGCCGCGCCGCGGCCGCCGCGGCGCTCGCCATCGCCGAGTCCGACCGGATCAGCACCGGCCTGCGGTTCGTGCACGGCGCCCTCGGGTTCCTCGAGCTCGGGCTGGACCGGCTCGACGCGGCCATGTGCGAGCTCGAGGCCGTCGAGCGGCTGACCCAGGGCTCGGGGCACGAAGAGCCAGTGATCGTCCCGTGGATCCCGGATCTCGTCGAGGCCTACGCTCGCCAGGGCCGGGAGCACGACGCCCGCCGCGTGCTGGCCCGGCTCGAACGCCAGGCGGTCTGTTCCGCCAGCCCCGTGGCTGCCGCCGCGGCAGCCCGCTGCCGGGGCCTGCTCGACGACGACTTCGACGCGGCCTTCGTCGGCGCGCTCGCGTTCGACGACCGGCGGCCCATGCCGTTCGAGCGGGCCCGAACCCTGCTGGCGTTCGGCCGCCGCCTGAACGGGGCCTGCCGGCGGGCGGCGGCCCGCCCGCACCTGCGAGCCGCGCTGGAAGGCTTCGAACGGCTGCACGCGGACGCCTGGGCCAGGCAGGCCGAAGCCGAGCTGCGCGCGGCCGGCGGGCGTCACCGGCCGCCGGTGCAGGATGACCGTGCGCTCACTTCGCAGGAGCTGCGCGTGGCCGCGGCGGTGCGGCGCGGAGCGTCGAACCGTGACATCGCGGCCGACTTGTTCCTGTCACCCAAGACGGTCGAGTTCCACCTGCGCCAGATCTACCGCAAGCTCGACGTCCGCTCCAGAACCCAGCTCGTCGCCGTGCTCGCGGAGCAGGAAACCGCCTCCTAGGCTCCTAGTGCCCGCGGTCAGTCTTGCTCGGCGCTCAGGAATTCGTGTACCAGGTGGATGGCGGTGGCGCCTCGCCCGCGGCCGAAGCGACCCGCTTAATGGACCGTCATTGATGAGCAGGATGCGCTTGGCCCCGGGGTGCAGGCCGTGCGCGCGGGCCAGGAAATCGACCGCTGGCATGTCCACCAGGCGCTCGTCCGCGATGACCAGCGCGACCTCGGCATCCGAGCCCGCCTGGACGGCCAGCATGGTCAGGGCCGCGGCCGCCGAGCCCGCCACGCTGACCTGGTAGTCGGCCTGATAGCGCCGGCTCAGGTCATCGCGCAGCGCGTCCAGGCGAAGACCGTCGCCGGACACCAGCAAGAAGATGGGCCGCTGCATGACTGCCTTCCCTGGGGTCGGGCCATCCCGCCCCGCCTCGCAGGTTCCCGCCGGGACACGAGAACCCGCCGGAACGCAGGCCGTGTGCAGTTGCTGTGGAGGTCACGTGGAGAATCACGGCACGGCTGGCCCGAGGAGCTTCCGCATCACCGGGCGGTCCGGCTTGCGCCGGGCCACGACCTGGAAACCGTGCCGGGCGAAGGCGGACGCGATCCCGGGGAACAGGTTGCCGGTATGCGACGGCACGCTCGTGTCGACCGGATAGGCCTCCAGGGCCGGGGCGCCCGCCGCGGCCGCCGCCGGCACGGCGGCCTCGATCAGGGCGTCCAGGACGCCCCGGCCGCGATGCGAAGACCGGACGTAGAAACACGGGACCGACCAGACGGGCAGGTCATCGACCGGGCCGAGGTACCGGGTACGCGCCAGCCAGGCGAGTGCGGCTCGCGGGGCGAGCTCGCACCAGCCGACGGCCCGGTCCTCGTCGAAGGCGAGCAGTCCCGGGGGCCGCCCGGACGCCGCGAGCTGCCGGAGTTCTTCCTTGTTGTCCGCGCGCGGCCGGTCGCGGTACCGCGGGCCGATGCGCCAGTACATGCACCAGCATCCGTTGGAGGCCCCGGACCGGCCGAACAGGTCCTCGAGCGCGGGCCACTGCGCGGAGGTAACAGCCCTGACCGTGAAGTCCATCGTGGACATCAACGATAGTGCCGCTCCGGTTACCGGGTCCGCAGGGCCTCGATGTCCGGTGAGGGCACGCCGAACCGGCGGAAGACGGCGGACGCGAGGATTCTCGTCGCGCTGGTGCGCCACAGGCTGAGGATCTCCGCGCCCGGGTACCCGGCCCGCAGCCGTTCCTCGTCGACGTGGCGCGGATCCCGGCCGAGTTCCTCCAGCAGGGCGCACTGCGCGTCCAGGTGCTCCGCGCCGAGCCGCGCGGGATCCAGGTCGCCGAGCATGCAATGCTCCCAGGCCATGTACCGCTGGATCACCCGCCGGCCGGGGCCGGCTGCCGCGGCGGCCGCCCCGGAACCGCTCGCCGCCCCGAAATCGAAGGGGCGGCCGGAGAGCAGGGCGTCCGCGGCCGCGTCCGCCTCGCGTTCCTCGGGCGATCCGGGCGGGGCCACGGCGAGCCCGCCCGCGGCTCGCGCCGCGGTGACGGGCCCACGACGCTGCTGAACCACGTGCGCGACCTCGTGCGCCAGCAGCCGCAGGCCCCCTGGCGTGTGCGGTGCGAACGCCTCCCGGCGGAAGTAGATGTCCGAGCCGATCGTCAGCGCGCTGGCCCCGAAGGCGCGGCAGATCTCATCGACGCCGCGGTAGTGCAGCCGGATATCGGCGAACTCGATTCCGTTTCCGCTGGTCAGGTAGCACGTCTTGAACAGGTCCGCAAGCGTGGCCATTGTGCCTCCACAGCCTGTCCCGGCAACTGCTCCTGCGGCAGCGGGTGCAAGCCCATTGTCAGCCCCACACGATGGGTCGGTCGAAGTAGGGGGTCACCGCGTTGGCTGCGGCCGGCCCGTTGTCCCACTGGACCTTCTGGATCGAGCCGCCACCCGGGATCAAGTAGGCCAGGCAGCTCTGGTACGTCTTCCCGCTGACAAGCTGCTTCGGCGGCGTCGGGTCGTCGCAGCGCGAGAACGTCCCCAGGAAGGTGATGCTCTGCTGTTCCTGCCCGCGGTCGTCGATCGCGGTGAAGGTGATGGCGGGGTCGCTGTCCTTGGGCACCGTGGCGTTGCTCAAGGCGGTGACGCGCAGCTGCACGTAATACGGGGTCGAGCTGCGCTGGTTTCCGTTGAGCTCGACGTTCCGGAAGTCGGCCATCGTGCCCTTCTGGATCGACACCACGGTGACCTGGAGCTTGATCCCCTTATGGGCGCCCGTCCCGAGGTCCTGCGACGGCGGGACCCAGCCGACGGTGGCAGGCCCGCCAAGGGCAAGGTGCGTTCCCGGCGGGGTCAGGCTGCCGGACCCGGCCGTCTGCCCCTGCCCCTGAGCCGGCTGGCTGCTGGCTGGCGACTGGGCCGGCGAATTCGTGCCGGCGGCAGCTGAACTACTGGGGCTGGCCGGACTGCTCCCGGAACTGGTTCCGGAACAAGCGGCAAGGCCCGGTACGGCTACGGCGGCAATGGCCCAGGCGGCGATCCGACCCGGTTTCATGATGTCTCCTTAGGTTGCGTGGCTGCGCAGAGGATGCGCGACCGGGCTGGAGCCACCCTGGAATGGTGCTGAAACGCGCAGCGCTCAGGGTCGGAAGCGATCGTGCAGTCACAACCTGAGACACGACTGGGTAGGGTCTGTCTAGCACCCATAGGTACGGCCTATGGTCTAGACATGACCACGAATGACACGCTGCGGGTCACCGACTCACGGACCGGCCGCAGCTACGAACTCCCTATCGTCGACGGCGCTATCCGCGCGATTGACCTACGGCAGATCAAGACCTCTGATGACGATTTCGGACTGCTCTCTTACGATCCGGCGTTCCAGAACACCGCCAGTTGCCGCAGCGCCATCACCTTCATCGACGGTGATAAGGGCATCCTGCGTTACCGCGGCTACCCGATCGAGGAGCTAGCGAGCCGCGCATCCTTCCTGGACGTGGCCTGGCTGCTGCTGCGCGGCGAGATGCCGGATAAGGACGAGTCGGCGGGGTGGGCCCACCAGATCTCCCACCACACCTATGTGCACGAGAACGTCAAGAAGTTCATCGACGGCTTCCACCACGACGCGCACCCCATGGGCATCCTGGTCAGCACGCTGGCCGCGCTGTCTACGTTCTACCCCGAGGCGAGCGCGGTGCACGACCGGGCCAACCAGGACGAGCAGGTGGTCCGGCTCATCGCCAAGATGCCGACGCTGGCGGCCTTCGCGTACCGGCACGCCCGCGGGCTGCCCTACGCGTACCCGGACGACGACCTGTCCTACGCGGGCAACTTCCTGAACATGATGGCGAGGATGACCGAGCCCAAGTACGAGCCGAACCCGATCCT
>WNGR01009824.1_pt1 | contig 11138 bp, 10 predicted proteins | sample 5407581 | NCBI WGS metagenome assembly WNGR01 (sample SAMN13153383, study PRJNA577476) | soil metagenome | isolation source: 80 cm soil or saprolite under Garry oak tree replicate 2 | place: USA:California | collected 2016-06-15 | reverse complement strand
CTTTGACGCTGCCACCAGGGTTCAGGTTCTCCAGCTTGGCCAGAATTTCAGCTTCCACACCTTCTGACACTCGGTTCAGCCTGACTAGGGGTGTGTTCCCGATCGCTTCCAATATCGTAGAGCAGACTTGCATAGATCTAGATGACCGTCCCATGTTCGTCCCTTCCGGCCGGGTTTATCTGAATAATGGGGTGCTGGACGAGTCTCGTTGTCACTATCCCGATGAATAGTGAGGCAGGGTCAAGAAATCTATAAATCGTCGGACACCGGCCCGCCCCGGTTCTAGGCGCATAGTTGACAATGGCTCCTCTGTTAGCTTTCGTTGACATCTTCGTCGAGTCGCCTCACATGGACGACGTTGTCCAGGCGCTAGCCAAGCTCGACAATATCGAGGAGCTGTACGAAGTGACGGGCGAGTTCGACATCGTGACGCTTGTTCGAGCTGATGATATTGAAGAGTTTCGGGACGTGTTGAAGAATCGGATCATGAAGGTTCGTGGCGTCAAGAGTACCGTAAGTTCGATCGTTCTCAAGACGCATAAGGGCGCTAGATGCACAGACGAGTTTCTAGGTTCCTCGTCTCACGGCTCAGCCGCCATCGGTCAGAAAGACTAGTTCTAAGAACCCATGACGTGTTCAGGGGTCAGCTCATGGAAGCAAGTGACTTTTGATCCAGCCCGCAGACTTCATCACACTGGTTCTCATTCTTCTCTCGGCAATAGTCGCCGGCAGACTCCTAGCGCCTCACGTCGTTAAAATATTCACACACGCTCCGAGCCGTCTAGACCGATTCCTGGACCCTGTCGAGAAGACTGTCTACCGGATCTTGGGCGTGGATCCGAGCCACCGGATGGGCTGGAGAGAATACTTCCTCTCAGCCCTCATCGTCAACATATTCCAGATGATTCTCGCATTCATCATCTTCGTCTTCCAAGGCGGACTGCCACTCAACCCCCAAAAATTCCCCGGCTTCAGCCTGGACCTGGCGTTCATGCAGGTCATCAGCTTCGCGACCAATACCAACCTCCAACACTACAGTGGCGAAGGGCTGAGCAACACTCCCGGTCTCTCGTATCTTTCACAGATGACTGCTGTTCAGTTTCTACAGGAAACTTCTACACCGACTTTGTGAGATCGTTGACAAGACTGTTTCTTCCCCTCTGCTTCATCGCAGCACTGATCTTCGTAGGGCTCGGTGTTCCCCAGACACTTGATGGTTATCGGACAGTAACGACGCTGGAAGGTTCGACCCAGACGATCCTCGTGGGGCCGGTCGCGTCGCTTGTCAGCATCATGCAGCTCGGGAACAACGGAGGAGGATATTATGGGGCGAACTCGGCGTATCCTTTCCAGAACCCTAATCCTGCGAGTGATATCTTCCAGATCTTTCTCATGCTTCTGATACCAACCGCTCTCTGCTTCGTCTACGGGCAGATGCTGGGGAAGAAGAAGGAGGCTCGCCCAATCCTCTGGGGTGCTTACTCTCTCTTCGCGATCGACTTGCTCCTTGCATTCATCCCCAATTACACCATGGGTCGCGGAATGGAGGTGAGATTCGGCGGGTTCTTCTCAACCCTTTGGACTGTAGTAACAACGGCCGTTACGACAGGCTCTGTCAATTCAAGCCTGTTCGGCAATCATCCCCTCGTGATTCTCTCTGCGTTCATGGGGATGCAGATGCAGTCAACGCCCGGCGGGCAGGGAGTTGGAGTCATGTATATGGTGATGTACGTTGTTATCACCGTCTTTATCGTCGGCCTCATGTCCGGCCGGACTCCTGAATATCTGGGGATGAAGATCAACGCTCGCGACGTTAAACTCGTCATGATCGCCTTTTTGGTTCATCCCGTCATCATCCTTGTGCCCACCGTCCTCGCGTATGCGACTGGAGCGGCATCGGCCATACACGTCTCGACGGACTCGACAGGGTTCACCCAAATCTTCTACGAGTTCACAAGCGCCGCGGCAAACAACGGGTCTGACTTTCTGGGCGCGACTGGAAACACTCCCTTCTTCAACATATCCACCGCGCTTGTCATGCTCTCTGGCCGTTTCATCCCGATTGGATTGCTATTAGCCCTCGCAGGTTCGATGATGAATCGGAGGCGAACCAGCGAGATCGGACTCAGAACAGACAGCGTCACCTTCACAATAGTTCTGGTGGGAAGCATACTTCTGCTGGTGGTTCTCACATTCTTCCCCTTCCTGGCGCTTGGACCAATCTTGGAACTCTTCCAGAAACGAGTCAACGGGTTCTAAGACAAACATGCAGGCTATGAAACAGCTTGGCAAATCTGGTCTCCGGACAAGCCTACTCTCACGAAGAACACTTCGCGATTCGCTCATCAGGCTGAACCCCGCGTCTCTCTTATCGAATCCTGTCATGTTCATCGTTGAGCTAACCTTCTTCGTCGTGGCTGCGATGGCGGTCTATCCCCCCGTCTTCTACCCCGTCGCAAGCCTGGATCTACGAATCTATTACGTCGAGATTGCTCTGATACTTCTCCTCACCGTATGGTTCGCCACCCTCTCGAACGCGCTCGCCGAGTCGCAGGCAAAAAACACGGCCAACAGTCTGCGAAGTCTCGAGTCTGAAGTTCAGAGCAAGAAAATCGTTGTCGAGGGAGATATGAGGAGGGTTGTCGCGACTCCCTCCACGGCTCTTCGTAAGGGGGACTTGATTCTGCTTGAGAAAGGCGACATCGTTCCGATCGATGCTGAAATCCTAGAGGGAATAGGCATGGTAGACGAGTCCCTACTCACCGGAGAGTCCACGCCCGTCCGGAAGGCTCCAGGAGACGAGGTGATAGGCGGCTCTAAGATCATCAGCGACAATCTCACCGGTAGGGTCACCGTCAACCCGGAGGAGACGTACATCAGTCAGATGATCAAGATGGTCGAATCATCCAAGCGTCCTCGGACACCGAACGAGGTCGCTGTGACAATGGTGCTCGTTGGTCTAACCGCGATCTTCACAATAATCATCGCAACGCTTCTAGGCCTCTCAATCACCCTCAACCTCGCAATAGACCTCTCCGTCCTCATCGCACTCTATGTCTGCCTGCTCCCAACGACGATAGGCGCTTTACTACCCGCGATAGGCTTGTCTGGAATATCACGGCTCTACCGTAGGAAGATTGTGGCAAAGTCTGGAAGAGCAGTCGAACGGGCAGGCGATACCGATGTCATCATACTCGACAAGACGGGCACGATCACCGTCGGCAATAGGCAAGCCACGGAGTTCATCCCCTTCGAAGGTCACACAACCAAGGAAGTTGGCGAGGCCGCTTTTCTATCCTCTTGGCATGATGATACTCCAGAAGGCCGGAGCCTGATACGGCTTGCGTACGAGGACGGTTTTGTTCCCCGAGAATTGAATGCTCTAGCAGTCTCCGAGGTCTACGAATTCTCAGCCAGTACCCGAACAAGCGGTGTCAAGCTCTCCCAAGGATCCGGGTTCATGCTGCCGAAGGGAGACAAGTCGGGCCGGGAGAGAGGAAGATTGAGGCGAAAGTTCGAACCTCATCAAGAAGTTGGCTCTTCGCCCTCAGAAGATGAGACGGAGATAATCAAGGGGGCCCCCGACGCGGTAAAGAAGATCGTACGCTCAGTGCCCAGCAATTACGATGAGCTGGTCAACAAGATATCGAGCCGGGGCGACACACCGCTCGCAGTGACGAAGAACAGGGAGGCGATTGGACTCATCAGGTTGAGGGACGTTCTCAAGCCGGACATTAGGGAGAAGATCGAATCGGTCAAGGTAATGGGGATCCGCCCGGTCATGCTGACCGGTGACCAGCCTCTGACCGCGAAGAGCATAGCCAACGAGGTGGGAATAGAAGAGTACAGGCCGGAGGCCAAGCCGGAGGACAAGTATGAGATCGTAATGCGGGAACAGTCCGAGAACCGGGTTGTGGCGATGATCGGAGACGGCACCAACGACGCCCCGGCTCTAGCTGCCGCGGACGTGGGACTGGCGATGAACTCGGGCACCCAGGCGGCCAAGGAGGCGGCAAACATGGTGGACTTGGAATCAAACCCCGCAAAGATCATTGAAGTGGTCATGCTGGGAAAACAACTGCTAATGACTCGAGGTGCGGTGACAACCTTCAGCATCGCGAATGACGTTGCGAAATACTTCGCGATCGTTCCAGTAATGTTCGCGTCCACCCTTCCCGAACTCAGGGCACTCAATATTCTCGGGTTGGGACTGAACACGGCAGTCTTGTCCGCGCTGATATTCAACGCGGCCATAATCCCGCTTCTGATCCCCCTCGCGATGAGGGGCATACGGTTCAAGCCCACGAGCACAATGTCCCTGTTCGTCAAGAACGCCCTCATCTACGGAGGCGGCGGAATAATCGTCCCATTCATCGGAATCAAGCTCATTGACATAGCACTACTCTCACTGGGAATGTAAAGAAGATATGAGCCTCAAGAAAGAGATCGGAAGAAACTCGTCGCCCGCGATAAGGCTAGCCATCGTATCAATGCTACTCTGCGGGCTCCTATTCCCACTGTCCGTCACAGGATTTGCCCAAGTCCTCTTTCCAGGCCAGGCCAACGGCTCGATCGCCCACTTTGGTACGAATAATAGCACGGCGGTCGGATCATACCTGATAGCTCAGGACTTCTCCAGACCATTCTTCTTCCATCCCAGAAACTCGTCACTTTCAGCCTCAGGTGTGGACCCAGACATAACTCTGCAAGATGCGATGGCTCAAGTCCCGAGAATATCAAGCTCCACGGGTATCGCTCAGGCCGACATCTCCGATATCATCAATCAGAATGTTGAGGGGACGTTCTGGATTTTTGGCTATCCGTACGTGAACGTGCTCAGGTTGAACCTAGCCTTGATCCACAACTTCCCCGCTGTGTACGGGCAATAGGCACCCGAGCCTCCTGGTCCGGTAAGTAGGATCGATAACTCGAATTATTGGGTGCAGAATTATTCCTTAAGGAATAAGGGGTCCCGCGGTCCCGGGGCAAGACCCAATAGGACTGAACACGAAAATATCGTTTGATGATTGGTTCTATCAGGATTGCGCCAAGGAGCATACTGCGAATCGCTCTATTGGCTATTTTTCCTTGGCTACCTGCCTATCTCTTTGAGAGGATCGACTTCTATGTCGGAATTAGCGGAAACACCTACTGGTACTACCAGCTCTCAGGCACTCGGCTTGAAGCCGATGTTGTGTCGTTTGCTCTAGGCGGAATACTTGTCGCCTATCTACTTCGGCCTCGCTGGGCTGTGATCCAGGTGTTTCTTAGTGCAGCGCTGGTTTGGACCTTGTTCTACGCGGCTTGTTCAACCTTCAGAACTGGTGGATTGTTGCATTCAGGATGCTACCAGACAGGCCCCGATGGGCTCGCAGGTGTCAGACTTGCGGCGATGATGTTTAGCTTTGGCGCATTGCCGGCTATCGTAAGGGCAGCATCCAAGCGTGAAGCCCTCAACAGAACGGTGCGTCCAGTAATCGCCCTTGCCGGGGGTGTTGTAATCACCGTTGTTATGACTTGGTTCCCGATGACGGCCTGGTTTTCGGGCGTAACATACCTCCCTGCCCTCGTCGTCTTCCAAGGGCTAATCCTAGCGGGAGTACCTCAGATAGAAACAGGAATCTTAGCGGCTCGAATCGGGCGATCCCTCAAGATAGCCGCATCCTCCGGAGTCGCCTCACTGTTGGTCTTGTCTACGGGACTCTGGACGCTATCATGTCCGAACTGTGATAGGAGCATCCTGTATCCTCTCGTCCCAAGCTGGGCGTTCTTTGCCTTTCTCGGCGGCCTTCTGGAGCTGGGTCTTCCCCAGAGATTCCGATTTTCATTGGGAGACAGTTGGCTGGGAAGGATAAGACTGGAAGACATTAGGCGGGTAGGAGTTGCGGTCGTGTTGACGGTATGTCTCTGGACGCTCGTGGCCTACGGTTTCTGGGACCCAAGGGTCCTGTATGCTTCATCGATCTCGCCAACACCCGGAGATCTTACCCTGGGCCAGTCAGTCTACCCTTACGTGGCAGGTTACTACAATTCTATTCCGCAGTACAGAATCTGCTGTCTCCAACTAGGAGTCAGTTTCGTCAAGGCAAGCGTCCAGCTTCTGGCGCCCGACAATTTTCTGATGGCTGGAATGGGAGTACAATCGCCAAACTGCTGCGTTGACGGTTGGGATCTTGGATGGCGAGCCGACGTCTTCCTATTGCCAAACAGCAGCCTGATCATCTCAGGCTCGTCCTGGACAACGTGCGATAGCAACGCGAACTGCGGAGGCTACTTCTGGCAACAGCTGAGATATCACGCCCAAGTAACGATCAATCCGCAGAACATCTCGACGCCAATCTATCTTCGAATGATTTGGGAACCCGTCACCAAAGACGACCAAACACTCTACCAAGCAACCTGGTATTACAACACCACAGATGTCCCTTGGACAAAGTTTGGAAGCTTCCTGCCAGACTTCAGAGAGGGCCCCTACTTTGACATCGGAAACTCGGGGGGTGTACCCACAAAGATTCCTCAAGGCGCAGTATACTTCTACCAGTTCGGCATTGCGAGCAAGTTTCCAGTCTCGGGCTGGACTGTGCTACTGTTGTATCCTTCATTCCAGTATCAAGGATCGTGGAGGGTAATGGAGAAAGCGAACATCATCCAAGGAGATTATTCCTACTGGAAAGGCCAATATCGCTGGGGTGGGGAACCCTATCAGGGAGTCACCGCGCAAGCGAATCTTACAGACCCGAGCATCCCACCTGGCATCGCAGAGTTCTACTACAACGGTGGAACGATGAGAGACAACGCGCCTCTTTGGTAGACCAAACCCGACCCTTGACTTTTGACTCTCGATCAGGCCGCTGTTACTGGGGTCTCGACTGGTGCAGCGACGGGACGGTGTCCTGTGATCCCGTGGACTAGGTGCCGGATCCCGACAAGCAACAAGGCTAACGCGAGGGTTGCAGCCAGAGTACCCTCGCCGATCGATGCGTCTATGATTATTATTCCCGCCAAGATGACCGTAAAAACCCCGATCGCAACAATTAAGACCCTGAGCCATACGGGGGATGTCTGGCGACCCCAACCCCGACTTCAAAGGCTCCTACAAGCAGGAGCGCCAGAGCGAGAACGGCGATCAGGGTAGCCACGGCCGCTTGAAGATCAAGCAATGCAGCGATACCTAAGACGACCGCGATTATGCCTCCGGCCGTATTGAGGGTCCGCAGGGTGGAAGGCAAGACTATGGCGGACACGCCTACTCCTATCCTGAATAGCCCTCCAATGACCAGCCCAGCCGCTATCACTATGACCAAGGTGAGGACGGTAAATTGTGGATCGGCTAAGACTACTATCGCAGTGGCTATGACTATTAGCCCGCCTATGATCTCAAGGACCCGTCAGAATCGTGAAGCCTTTACTTCGAGCTTGCCAAGCGTTAGCAGACCCGGATCGAATCGACGGCTATTTAGCGCCTTTCCATCCAATTACGCATCTATCCCGAAAGACGGCACTTCTCAAGTGCTACAGACAAAACATCGGGCAGGGCACGGTAGACAGTCCAAGGTTTTTTTTGCTAGGCTCATAATTACTGGTAGAGGAGACATTCAACAGTTCGTCTGTCAACTTCTTTGTGGACAAGAATCTCGGGGTGGCGAAAGTCCACTGTTATGTGCCCGTCCTTCAGAGAGACTGCCTCGACGGCGCTCGCCATCTGGGGCTGGGCCTCCTTTAGGATTTCCTTCACGTAGGCAATGATCGGTGCAGGGTCTAGGCCCTCAATCTTCCTCTCCGTCCTGAAGCCTTTTGCCGACCATCTATTCAGCGGGCCAAGAATCCGTTCATCTTGCTCTGCTTTTGCTGGATTAAGCCTACGCAATTCTAGGTAGTCGATGAAATCTCGTCCTTCCCAGCCGCAAGTGGGCAGCACGGCGAGGCATCTAGGGTGAAACCGGCATCCTGCCGGTGGGTTCACGGCGTCAGGCACCTCACCCTTTGGCAGAATTTTGGGCGCCCGCTTTCTGGGGTCGGGTACAGGTATAGCTTGGAGCAGAGCCTTTGTGTATGGATGTTTTGGGTCTGCGAAGATGTTCTTGCTTGGTCCGATCTCGACGATTCTGCCTATGTACATTATTGCGATTCGGTCGCAGAGGAATTTTGCTGTTGCCAGATCGTGTGTTATGAAAATGTAGGCGAGATTGTATTTGGATCTGAGGTCCAGCATGAGTTGCAAGACTTTTGCTCTGATTGACATATCCAGCATTGCCACGGGCTCATCTGCTACTATGAGCCTGGGCCTCAAGATCAATGCCCGGGCTATCGCGGCTCGCTGTTTCTGCCCCCCGCTGAGATCGCCTGGATATTTCGAATAGATCTGATCTTCGGGAGAAAGACCCACTTCCCTCATGACCTGTAGAACCGTTGACTTGACTTCATCCGGAGTCTTGATCTTTGCAATTCCATGTATTTTGAGAGGGTGTGTTATGGCTTGTCCGATGGTCATCGCAGGGTTCAGAGACGCGTGAGGGTCCTGGAATATGATCTGCATCTGCCGCCGCAAGGGGCGAATCTGCGATTCGCTGATGTGGGTGATGTCTCTCCCGTTCAGCACCAAATGTCCAGCAGTAGGCTCAAGTAGCCTAACTACCGCCCTCCCTAGTGTCGTCTTTCCACTACCGCTCTCTCCGACTAGTCCAAATATCTCTCCCTGCTGAATGTTGAAAGAGACGCCGTCGACTGCATGGACGACTGGCTTCTCTCGGGAGAATAGGTTCTGGATGAGTGACCTCTTTACTCGAAAATAGACCTGAAGATTGTCGACCGTCAGCTCGAACTCGGACGGTCCGGAAAGAGACTTGGTAACGGCGGTCGTCAGAGGAATTTCTCTCCGAACAAGCATGCGGCGAAGTGTCCGGGTTTGAATTCGACCAAGGGTGGAACAGTCTCTTTACAGACTTGTTGCGCATAAGGACATCGTGGGTGAAATCTGCATCCGAGAGGTGGAGAAAGCAAGTCCGGAGGAAAACCTTCGATCGACCTGAGTTCGCGAGAGTCGAGGTAGATTACCGACGCCAATAGACCTTGAGTGTAAGGATGGATCGGATGCGCAAAGATATCCTCTACCGAGCCAAGCTCTACGAGTTTTCCTGCGTAGAACACTGCGACGCGGTCGCATACCTCCGCAATGATTCCAAGATTATGAGTGATGAGTAATAGGCTCATGCTGTAAGTCCGTTTGAGATCCTCTAGAATCTGTAGAATTTGTGCCTCTGTTATCACATCAAGAGACGTCGTAGGCTCATCGGCTATCAGTAGGGACGGTTGTAGGACGATAGCCATAGCTATCATGATGCGCTGGCGCATACCCCCTGAAAACTCGTGAGGATAGTTTCTGAACCTGGACTCTGGTATCCCCATGGACCCCAGAGCGTCGGCTGCCTTCTTTCGAGCCTCGGATCTGGACGAGGACTTATGGGCGCTTATCTCTTCGAGGAAGTGATCCTCAACCCTCATCAAAGGGTTGAGCCGGGTCATAGGGTCTTGGAAGATCAGGCCGATCTCTTTTCCCCTGATTGCGCGGATCTCTGGTTCGGCTAAGCGCGCCAGGTTCCTCCCTTTGAAGAGGATTTTTCCTTCGACTTGCGTCTTTGGTGGGAGAACCCCGAGTATTGATTTGCCGAATGTCGACTTTCCGCAGCCTGTCTCTCCCACTATGCCGAGTGTTTCTCCGTTGATCACGTCAAGATCAATTTCGTTTAAGGCGCCGATGTAGCCTCGCCTTGTCCGGTAACGTACCGAGAGATTCTCAGCCTTCAGCAGAGGCTCCGTTCAGGCTCTCTCCTTTTTCAACAACGGGTTGATCATGTCATTGAGCCCTTCCCCGAGGAAACTCAAGCCGACAGTGAGAAGGATTATCATAAGGCCTGGGAATAGGGAAGTCCACCAAATCCCGTCACCCAAGAAACTCTGCGCATCCGCTAGATCTCGTCCCCAATCTCCTGGAGTGCTTATCTCCAATCCGAGCCCGAGGTAGCTGAGACCTGCCGCGGTGAGGATGGCGTCCGCCGCGCTCAGCGAGAAGATGGCTGGGATAGCGATTACGACGCTGTGGGCTATGTAGCGCAGCATGATGGTGGATGGCTTAGCGCCGAGGCTGCGCGCGGCCTCGACGTATGGCTCCTCCTTGACAGAGAGGGTCTGATTTCTAGTGACGCGAAAGTAGAGGGGTACGTAGATGACTGTGATGGCGACCCCTATGTTGAACACTCCCTTCCCGATAAAAGCCGCTATTATTGCGGCCAGTAGAAGACCCGGGAAGGCGTACACTGAGTCCATTATCAATACCATTATGCGATCAATCCACCCCCCGAGATATCCTGAAACCAGGCCGATGGGAAATCCGACACTGAGGGCGATTATGACTCCGATAGCCATGATCTCCAGTGACGTACGTGCGCCCCATACTGCTCGACTGAGTACGTCTCTGCCCGCGCTATCGGTTCCCATCAGATGCTGTGGGCTGGGTGGCTGATTTACTGGATAAGTGAAGGCGGCTATTTGGCCGACGGGCGCTATTATTGGTGCTAAGATTGCGATGAGGACGAACCCGACTGTTATTCCAAGTCCGATCCATGCCAAAATGCCTGCTAGGGTTCTGCGCTCAGCGATAAGCGGGTGCAGAAGCCGTCCGAGCACAGAGCGTGGTACCAAGAGGTATGACGGGGTAGATTTTCGACGAGAGGTTTTCTCTGTCAGTATCTGACCCTCGGGTCTATCAGACCATTAATCAGGTCTATGATGACGGATATTATCACGATGATGAACGCGTAGACAATGATTGCCCCTTGGATCACAGGATAGTCTTGCGAGTTGATGGCAAGAAGTAGGAGGGATCCCATTCCATTCCAAGAAAATGTTTGTTCCGTAAGAACCGCGCCTGCGAAAAGTATGGCAAACTGTAGCCCTAGAACAGTCACGACTGGTATGAGGGCATTCTTTAGGGCGTAGCGTGTGATGATTCTGCCGGTCGAGATTCCCCGCGCCTTCGCCGCTTCGACATAGTCTGAGTTGATAGTGCGAAGAAGATTTGCTCTCACAGTTTTGGTGAAGAAGCCGCTGAGAACAAGTCCCAGAGTTAGCGATGGTAGGAT
>WNGR01023596.1_pt1 | contig 11141 bp, 10 predicted proteins | sample 5407581 | NCBI WGS metagenome assembly WNGR01 (sample SAMN13153383, study PRJNA577476) | soil metagenome | isolation source: 80 cm soil or saprolite under Garry oak tree replicate 2 | place: USA:California | collected 2016-06-15 | reverse complement strand
CCTCATCAACGCAAGCAACCAGCGTTCCAACCGCGAACCGGTGACCGACCTTGACGAAGACGCCGTCCGTCAGGCCCTCCACGGCCTCGAAGACATGCGCCTCGCCGGCCGCGCCCGCAGCTCCGACGGCCGCGTCACCAAATACGAGCACTGGCTGGGCGAGGCCTTCAACTTCAGCCGCGCCGAAACCGCCCTGATCTGTGTCTTATTGCTCCGCGGCCCGCAAACCCCCGGCGAGCTCCGCGGCCGCACCGAGCGCATGCACCGCTTCGACGAACTCACCGACGTAGCGGCGGGCCTGCAAAAATTGATGGAGCGCGAACCGTCCCTGGTCGCCGTCCTCCCCCGCCAGCCCGGTACCAAGGAGTCTCGTTACGCCCACCTGCTCTCCGGCGCCGTCGAGTCCGCTCCCGCCTCCGAATCAGCCTTCACCCCACGCGATTCGGCGCACTACGCCCCCCTCGACGCAAATCAGGAGGACCGCGTCACGCAGTTGGAAGCGACCGTCGCCGATCTAAAAAGGGAAGTCGCCGAACTCCGCCAGAAGTTCAACGACCTCTTCGCCTGAGCAGGCGCTCGTACTCTTCAAAACAAACTGTCATCTTTGCCGAGGTCTCACCACGGCGAGCGAAGTAGAAAGCCTGCCCAGAGCGCAGTCCAATGGAACCTGTATTTTTCTTCGCTCGCGTCACTCGACCGCGAAGCTAAAGGCTAGAAGCTAGCGGCTAGTAGCTGCCTCTAGCGACTAGAGACTAGTAGCTGCCTCTCTAAACCAGCTCATACCCCGCAAACCAATATCCAATCTCGAACGCCGCCGTATCTTCCGCGTCCGACCCATGAATCGCGTTTTCTTCAATCGATCCCGCAAACTTCTTCCGAATCGTCCCCTCTTCCGCATTCGCCGGATTCGTCGCCCCCATCAGCTTGCGCAGATCGGCAATGGCATTGTCCTTCTCCAGAACCATCAGCACAATCGGCCCGCCCGACATAAACGTCGTCAGCGAATCAAAGAACGGCCGCGCGCTGTGTACGGCATAAAACCCCTTTGCCTGCTCCTTCGAAATCGACTGCCTCTTGATGGCCAATATCTGAAATCCGGCCTGTTCAAACTCCGCCAGAATCGCTCCCGTATAGCCCTTGCGAATCGCGTCCGGCTTGATGATGCTGAATGTGCGTTGCGCCACTCGATATGCTCCTTCGTCACAAATCTTTCTACCTGCCAATTGTAATTGCCTGTTTGCCCCGCCCCTCGACCTCCGATCCAATCGCCATCTGGTAAAGTTGCGTCATGTTTTTCTCAGCCTCCGCGCCTGACTGCCGTTCCATCGCCTTGTCTGCCTTGCTCGCCTTGCCCCTCGTTTTCTCCCAATCAGCCGCAGGCCAGGCCGCATCACCCGCTCCCACCGCCGAACTGCGCGTCTTCGACACCTCGCTCGTCGACAAGTCCATCGACCCATGCGACAACTTCTATCGCTATAGCTGCAACGGCTGGTTCAAGCGCAATCCGCTGCCCCCCGATCAAACCTCCTACGGCCGCTTCACAGAACTGTTCGAACTCAACCGCCTCCATCTCAAACAGATTCTCGAGCAGGCCTCCGTGCCCTCGCCCTCGCGCACCCCCAACGAGCAGAAGATCGGCGACGAATACGCCAGTTGCATGGATACCGCCACCATCAACAAGCTCGGCGTCGCGCCTCTCCAGCCCGAGCTCGATCGCATCGCCGCCCTCAAGTCCACCGCCGATCTGCCGCCCCTCCTCGGCCACCTCCACAACATCGGCGTGAACGCCTTCTTCGGAATGGGCTCCAATCAGGACTTCGCCGACTCCGCCCAGGTCATCAGCTTCTATGTCGCCGCCGGCCTCGGCCTGCCCGAGCGCGATTACTACACCCGCACCGACCCAAAATCCGAAGAGCAGCGCAAGCAGTACGTCGATCACGTCCACAAGATATTCGTGCTCGCCGGCGAGCCCGACGTCCGGGCCGCTAAAGATGCCGAAACCGTCCTCGCTCTCGAAACCCGCATGGCAAAGGTCTCCCTCACCATCACCGAGCAGCGCGACCCTCAAAATCTCAATCATCCCGGCGACATCGCCACCTTTGGCACCGGCCTCTCCCACTTCTCGCTGGCCCAATACGTCGCCGCGATTCACGCGCCCACTGCCGGTAAGATGAACCAGACCGAACCAAAATTCTTCGTGGAATTCAACACCCTCGTCTCCGACACGCCCCTCGATCAAATCAAGACATACCTGCGCTGGCACCTGCTCCACGCCTACGCCGGAACCAGCATGCCCGAAGCCTTCGAGCAGGAGAGCTGGAACTTCTACTCCCACACCCTCAACGGCGCTGAAAAGCAGCAGGACCGCTGGAAGCGCTGCACCAGCCGCATCGATCACGAGATGGGCGAAGCCCTCGGCCAGGTCTACGTGGCCAAATACTTCCCCCCGGCCGACAAGCAGCGCGCCCTCGACATGACCGTGGCCATCGAGCGGGCCATGGGCAATGACATCGACAGCCTCGACTGGATGAGCGCCGACACCAAGGTCAAGGCCAAAGAAAAGCTCCACACTGTAATGAACAAAGTCGGCTACCCCGACAAGTGGCGCGACTACTCCAAGCTCCAGATCGTGCGCGGTGACATCCTCGGCAACCAGATGCGGGTGCGCGAATTCGATCAGGCCCGCGACCTCGCCAAGATCGGCAAGCCCGTCGATAAAGGCGAATGGCAAATGAGCCCGCCCACCGTCAACGCCTACTACGACCCACAGCAGAACAACGTCAACTTCCCCGCCGGCTACTTTCAGCCCCCGTTCTTCAGCGGCAAAGAAGACGATGCCGCCAACTACGGCGACATGGGTTCAACCGTCGGCCACGAGCTCACCCACGGCTTCGACGACGAAGGCCGCCAGTTCGACAAAGACGGCAACCTCAAAGAGTGGTGGACCAAGGACGACGAGCAGAAGTTTACCGACAAGTCGCAATGCATGGTCAAGCAGTACGACGCCATCGAAGCCGTCTCCGGCGTTCACCTCAACGGCAAGCTGACCCTCGGCGAAAACCTCGCCGACCTCGGTGGCCTATGGCTCGCCTGGCTGGCCTGGCTCGACAAGGCCCACGACGCCCATCTCGACATGACCGCCAAGACCGACGGCTACACTCCCGAACAGCGCTTCTGGATCGCCTACGCCCAGCAATGGTGCACCCAGACCCGCCCCGAGCAGCTACGCACCCAGGCCCAGACCGACCCCCACGCCCCCGACGAACACCGCACCAACGCAGTCCTCCAGGACCTGCCCGAATTCGCCAAAAGCTTCAGCTGCAAAAAAGACGCCAGGATGGTCAGCCCCACCCCCTGCCGCGTCTGGTAAATTGCACCCGGGTGCCCCAGGCCTCGCTTCTGAGACCTGGGAATCTCCCCTCGGACATTCAGCGACCTCGATTTCCCCGCCTGTTCCACAACCGACCCCCGCCTGAACTAACTAACTTCCTCCCACGCGACTCTCTGCTAGACTTATGCCGCCATGAAAACATTCATCATTCGGACCCTTTGCGGGTTGGTGTTCCTGGCGAACCTCTGCGCCGCCCAGGACGTCATTCCTCTCTACCCCGGCACTGCGCCTGGCTCGACACCGGAGACCTATCCCGAGAAACAATACTTCTCCAAAACCTGGAACACAGAAATCGCCACCAACGTGACCAGGCCAACCCTGACAGTTTTCAAGCCTTCTCCGGAACTGAAAAACGGCACCGCTATTGTCATCTGCCCGGGCGGCGGTTTTATGGCCCTCTCCATCAACAGCGAGGGCTACGATGTCGCCAAATATCTGGCCGCGAAAGGCGTGACCGCCTTTGTCTTGAAGTACCGCCTCGCGCACACCGGCGACGACGCCGCGCAGGAATTCAGCGCGTTGTTCGCAGACCAGCCGAAATTTCAGCAGATGTTAGTGAAGGTCGAACCCCTGTCCGTCGCCGATGGTTTGGCAGCGGTCACCTACGTTCGGCAGCATGCGTCAGATTTAGGAGTCTCCCCCGACCGCGTCGGAATCATCGGATTCTCCGCTGGAGGAGCGGTCACCGTCGGAGTGGCCTTCCACTACACGCCCGAAGGCCGGCCCGCCTTCGTAGCCCCGATCTATGCCGGCGGCATGCCGAAAGATGCCTCCGTTCCAGCGGACGCGCCGCCGATGTTTGTTGCGGCCGCCACCGACGATCAGCTCGGACTCTCGCCCGAAAGCATCGCCCTGTATCAGAAGTGGACCGGCGCTCAAAAATCAGCTGAACTGCACATGTACGCCAAGGGCGGCCACGGCTTCGGCATGCGAACCCAGAACCTCCCCACCGATCATTGGATCGACAGGTTCTCCGACTGGCTCGACCTGCAAGGCTGGCTGAAGAAGTAGCCCCCGCGCCGCCATTGGGTGCCCCACCGCCAGCCGGTTTGTCCACCATCCGCCCACAAACCTGCTCTTCTCACGCTCATCTCAAGTTCTGTCATCCTGAGCGAAGCGCTACCGGGGTCCCCATGAACAGGTCTTCGTTCATGGGGTGGTTAAGCGGAGCCGAAGGCCCTGCTTTTCGAAGTTATTTCCGTATTGTCCACCATCCGCCCGGACCGGTGTCCTTGTCGATCAAAGCAGGTCCCTGCGCTATTTCAACGTATCGCGCTGCGAAGTTACCTTCTGAAGCGCTTTCTCAAGCGAGCCCTTGAAAATCAGAATTTTAACTTCCAGAACTGCAAGCTGCCCCGGATCGAGCGAGGCTTCTGGATCGACATGTTGGCACGTCAGTTCTGGGTTGCTCCACACATTGCCGGTTGTGCGTGTGAAGCTGGAAACGACCCACTTGCGATCCATTGATAGGGTAGCGATCATGGGTTCGTCGATTGCTCGCGATTTGTTGTAGTACGTTATGCCGTCTCCGCGACGCTCTATCCTTTGTGCAGGAACGGGCCATTTGAATGAAGCCAAATAGCGGGAAGGTAACCACTCGCTCATAGGCATGGTCAATCGACTCGGAGTTTCTGAAGCGAGAAGGTCAAAGCCATCCTTGTGATGAACATAGGTACGCTCTAGACGAACATCGTGGAAGATTGAAGTTAGCCTTGGGTCGGTGACGGCGTAGATCATGGCAAATGCTGCTTTGGAGCGATTCAAGAACTCATAGTGGAACAGGACGCCATCTCCCACCAGTGTTGCTCGTGCTAGGAAGTGGATGCCCTCCCTCAAATCCTTTTCGTACTGAAGTGATTGATCAACCTGCCGCCATTGTGGTGCGCTTTCGTCCCGTCCGGGATGGAATAAATAAAGATGCTCCGCTTCATCACTGCCAACCTTTCGTGCCGTAATATGCTCCGGAAATATCACCTCAATGGCACGATCCTTATCTGGACTGCCTGGCAGCTGTACGCGAAGAGAGGGCTGGGTGTTTTCCGGCGCGACAAACATCCTCAACCCATCCGCATTCCGAATAACAGGCGGAGTTTGAGCGTGGATTAGTGCGGCACAAAGCACTACCGCAGATGTGGAAACGGACAGCATACGCTGGTGAAGACGAAGTGCGCCCAAGATCGGCCTCCTGCGAGTCCATTCTAAAGAGCGAATCGTGGAAATGAAGCCGCACGTGTTTTGAGACCGAATGGATGACCATCCAAGGTGTTTTGCCTGGATTACCGTCAATGCGGAAACCGTCAATGCGGAAATTACTACATAGGCAACAGTCAAGGCCGCCCACCGGCCTCGATAATTCCTTCACATCCTCTTTGGCTGCGGGTCGCGGGATTTCATTCCATTGATTCAAAGCCATAGCCGAGGCTAGGAGCTAGAAGCCACCGTCTACAAAGTGTCTTGCCGATAATTACCCCCGCCCGGCGCACAATAAAGAAGATCAGCCGTATTCCAGCCGCGGAGAGAGAAAACCTGCATGACCTCAGACCCACAAACTGACGTCGATGCTATGGACCTTGCTGCATAAACTACGCCGCGCCATGGTGCGTCCTGGCCGGGATCGGCTGAGCGGGCGCGTCGAGGTAGATGAAGCCTTTGTGGGCGGCGAAGAGGAAGGGGTTCACGGACGCCAGACGGAAACCAAAGCCATGATTGCAGTTGCCGCAGAAGAAGACGGACGCGGTATCGGCCGCATCCGAATGCGGCGTATCGTAGATGCGTCCGCAGACAGTCTGGTTCCCTATATTGAGGATTGCGTCGAGCCGGGCAGTGTCGTCCATATCGATGGCTGGCTGGGTTACCTGCCGCTGGAAGACAAGAACTACAGGCATGAAGTCACCTACCTGAAAGGAAACAGCAAAACCGTATCGGAGTTGATGCCGCGGGTCCATCGGGTCGCGGCGCTGCTCAAACGCTGGCTGCTGGGAACTCATCAGGGAGGAGTGAGCGTGGAGCATCTGGATGCCTATCTCGACGAGTTCACGTTCCGGTTCAACCGCCGCAAGTCGCGCAGCCGAGGCAAGCTGTTCTACCGGTTACTGGAACAGGCCGTCGCTGTCGAGCCGGTTCCTTACAAATCCCTGGTCAAATGCGCGCCAGACCCGCACTTCTAAAACCACAAGATGTTGGGGTCACCTGAGTCACGTAAATACCTATCTTGAAGATATATTACGACTCACTAAATCCACCATACTTAGTAACTATTGTATTGATGTGAATCTGTACAGTCTTCCCTATCTCCCTAGTCCCTGCGTCCCTACATCCCTGTTCTTTAACATATCCTCGGTAACTGCTCACCTATCTGGATCGGAATAACCCGATTCGATCCCATCGACGTCCGCGCCACTAACATGCGGGCATGCTCGGCGGTCACCTGCCCTATCCGCGCTGCGTTGCGGCCCAGCGGGTGCGCGCGCAAAACAGCCAGCACCGCATCGGCCGCCTCAGGCGCAACAAAAAAGACCGCCTTCCCCTCGTTGGCTACATATACCGGATCCAGCCCCAGTAACTCGCAGGCCGACTGCACCTCAAGCCGCACCGGCAGGCTGGGCTCATCGATCGTGATCCCTACGTTCGACGCCAGTGCAATCTCGTTCAGCGTCGACGTCAGTCCGCCGCGTGTCGGATCGCGCATAGCGTGCACGGCATTGCCCACCGCATCGAGCACTTCGGCAATCATCCCGTTGAGGGCGGCGCAGTCAGAGCGAATCTGGCTCTCGAACTCCAATCCCTCGCGCACGCTCATGATCGCCATTCCGTGATCGCCCACCGTGCCAGAAACCAGGATGGCATCGCCCGGCTGCGCACGATGCGGCCCGACATTGATATCTGCGCGCATCATGCCCACCCCTGCGGTGTTGATGTAGCAGCCGTCCCCGTGCCCGCGCTCCACCACCTTCGTATCGCCGGTAACGATCTGAACTCCAGCCGTCGCTGCTGCGTCGGCCATGGCAGTAACGATTGCCGCAAGCTGGCTCAGCGGAAAACCCTCTTCAAGAATGAAACTTGCGCTCAGGAATTTGGGTACGGCTCCAGACACCGCAAGGTCATTCACAGTCCCGTTGACCGCCAGCTCGCCGATCGATCCACCAGGAAAAAACAAGGGCTGCACCACAAACGAGTCGGTACTCATCGCGATGCGCCCGGTGCCCAGATCGAGTACCGCGGCATCGCCGAGATTCTCCAGCGCTGCATTGCGGAACGCCGGCAAAAAAAGGTGCTCCACCAGTTCGTTGCCCAACTTGCCGCCCCCGCCATGCCCCATCACGATGGTGGGATAACCGATCAGCGGCAGCGGGCACGACCAGCTTGAAAAATCCGGCACACCCTGTTCGACAATCACCTTTGTATCCTCACCCATTGGCGGCTCCCGACAATGCCGTGCCCGCGCCGGCCAATTGCTCCGCCGAGATGAATCGCCCGTAGTTGTAATATGCCGCGCAGGCGCCCTCGCTTGAAACCATAGTCGCTCCCAGCGGATGCCGCGGCGTGCACTCCTTGCCAAACGCGGCACATTCCGCGGGCTTGATCGCTCCGCGCAATACGTCCCCCGCACGGCAAAGCTTTGATTCCTCTGTGTGGATTCCGATGATGTGAAACCTCTCCTCGGCGTCAAACTCGCGATAAGCATCGCTCAGCCGCCAGCCGCTCTGCGGAATCACTCCGATGCCGCGCCATGCTCGGTCCGTAACCTCGAAGACCTCAGCCAGTCTCTCTTGCGCCGGCTTGTTCCCTTCGAACTTCACAATGCGCGAATAGGCATTCTCCACCTCGTGCCGGCCGGTTTCGAGTTGAATCACCGCGCGCCGAATTCCATCCAGAAGATCAAGAGGCTCGAAGCCGGTCACCACGATAGGAATCTGGTACTTCTCCGCCAGCCTCGGATACTCCCAGTAGCCCATCACACTGCACACATGCCCAGCCGCAAGAAACGCCTGCACCTGGTTTCCCGGCGAACTCATAATCGCCTCAATCGCCGGCGGCACCAGCACATGCGACACAAGCACCGAAAAATTCGCCAATCCCCGCCGCTTGGCCAGGTGAACGCTCATCGCATTCGCCGGGGCGGTGGTCTCAAATCCCACACCAAAAAACACCACCTGCCGGTCGGGATTCTTCGCCGCAAGTTCCACGGCATCGAGCGGCGAATACACCACTCGCACGTCTCCCCCGGCACCCTTCACCTGGAACAGGTCGGCGTCGGTGCCCGGCACGCGCAGCATGTCTCCGAACGAGCAGAAAATCACTCCCGGTTGCGCCGCGATCGCCAGCGCCTTGTCAATCAGTTCCAGCGGAGTGACACACACCGGGCATCCCGGACCATGCACCATCTCGATGCCCGCCGGAAGCATCTGATCGATTCCGTTCTTGATAATGGAGTGCGTCTGGCACCCGCAAACCTCCATAATCTTCCAGGGACGCGTGACAACCTGGTGAATCTCGCGCGCCATCCTCTGCGCGATCTCGCCATTTCGGAATTCAGTCAGGTATTTCATGCGCGCGGGACACTTTCTTCAGGTGTTGTCACAGCTTCAGAGGCCGGCGTTTCAACCGCGCAGCTTCCGTCGGGGCAAGGGGATTGCGGCGTCACGGCTGCCCGCGCGAAAAATTCCTCTTCCGTCGCAAGTTCCTCGTCCAGCACACCCATGGCGCGAAACGTCTCCAGCGTCTCCTCAGCCGTCTTTTCGTCAATCACTGAGATAGCGAAACCCACGTGAACAATGGCGTATTCGCCCACCTTGATCTCCGGCACATAGTCAAGGCACACCCGCTTGACCACCCCGCCGAAGTTCACTCGGCCAATCTTGATCAACCCATCGGTCGTAATCTCTTCCACTCGTCCCGGAATCGCAAGGCACATGGCAGACCTCTCAGTCTCGCTTATACGCCGATCGGGGTACCACCAAATGTGATTTAGATCACTTTCGGCTACGCCGCGATCGGCTTACCATGGCAAACCTGGTCGAGGAGCAAATCCCGCTCAGCGCGTCTTCTTCAGCTCGTTCTGCGCCACTCGCGCCTTTACCAGCTTCCTGATCAGCCCCGCAGGCAACGGCTTATCCACATCGAAGCGGATCGTGCCTTTCGACAAACTATAGCCCTCCAGGTCATCTTTCATCGCCTCGATCAAAGCCCCGCTCATGGGAAAGAAACTGCAGTGGTCCTTGAACGCCGCATAGCACACCAGCGCTCCCTTATACCGGAACGCAGGCATTCCGTAGCTCAGGCCCTCGGTGGCTTCTGCCGGAGCAGCCGAGCGAATCACCGCGCGAACCTTCTGGAGCGTGCCTCGCGCAGGCTCCGGCACCCTTGCAAGATACGCCTCAACATCGTGAGCCGCAATCTCTTCCCCAGCCGCCGTCGGTCCCTTTTTATCCACTTTCGCCTTCTGCAATGGGGCACTCCCTTCATCATCCGCGTCGCGAGCTACCGGCCCGACCTTCCCACCGGAACCCTCTCGCAGCCGCACTTTTCATGCATGCCTGCCCCGCCGCTTCTTTTGATTGATATGTTTCGGAGCGCCATGTTTTTGCGCAACATGATGCTTATCGACTGAGGGTGCAGCAGGAGGCACCTCCGACGTTGCAATATCCGACACCGCCTTCCATCCGCCGTTCGCCTGCTTGCGATATGTCGTCACATAACTGCCGTGGTCGTTCACCACCTTGTGCGTCGCCGGATCCGTCACCGTCAACGTGTAAGATCCCTGCGTGTAGCCGAGATCGCCCGATTTCGCCACCTCCACCTTCGAAGCCTTGAACGACAACGACATCGCCGGGTCGGCAACCATCTGCTGCAACGCATTCCTGATCGCATCTTTCCCATTCACCGACGTCATCCCCGTGATCATCAGGACGGCGTCCTCAGCATAGTGAGCAGAAATCTTGTTGAGATCTTTCGCCGCATAATCCTGGTTCCACTGCGCTTCAACGTTGTTGATTGCCTTCACATCGGCAGCATGCGTGTCAGCCGGAGTCGAGCTGCACCCCGCCATCAACAGCGCAATTGCCCCTGCGCCGCACAGCGTAACAAGAACTTTCATGTTGTACGTCCTCCTCCAGGAAATCCTTCGTGATGATCTAGGAATCATGGCGACAAAAGTATGAGATGAATGCAATTCGGAAGCCGGCCAAACCCACTGCATGGTCCGGAGACACCCCAGCATAGCCGCGCATACCGGCGAACGCGCGCACCGCGCCTGCTGCCACCAATCCCATGCGGATACCCGGGCGGCCAGTATATGTCAGCAACGACCTCAGAAATCAAGTCGCTGCCAAACTATGTCCTAAAGGGGACGAGCGTCAAGCCCGGCGTCCGGCCTTTTCCTCCGCCAGATAATCCAGCCAGGCCTCCATGCCCGTGCCCGTCTTTGCGGAAGTCTCGAAGATCCGTATCCCCGGCCGGATCGCATTAATATTCTTCAGCGCCGCTTCCCGGTCAAACCCGCAAGGCTCGGCGATATCCATCTTCGTAATCACCGCCGCATCGGCCGAGTTAAACAGCGTGGGATACTTCAGCGGTTTGTCCTCGCCCTCGGTTACGCTCAGCAGCGCCACCCTCACCCGCTCGCCCAGGTCATAGCTCGAAGGACAGACCAGGTTCCCGACATTCTCGATAAAGAGATAATCCAGCGCCCCAAGCTCCCACCCCTCCAAGTGACGCCCCACCATCTCGGCTTCCAGGTGGCAAATTCCAT
>WNGR01023300.1_pt1 | contig 11141 bp, 5 predicted proteins | sample 5407581 | NCBI WGS metagenome assembly WNGR01 (sample SAMN13153383, study PRJNA577476) | soil metagenome | isolation source: 80 cm soil or saprolite under Garry oak tree replicate 2 | place: USA:California | collected 2016-06-15 | reverse complement strand
AATATTGGCGGGGGCTACGCACATAATCCTTGACGAGTTGAATCGCGCGAATCACCGGGCGGTACAGTTCGTTGTTGGATTGAAAGTCGAGGATATCGAGCAGTTCCGGGACCATGCGCCGGTAGTGGTGGCTGTAGGAGGCGCGCATGATGAGATGCACCTGCTTGCGGAACGCAGGGCGTTTGGCCTTGTACTCTTTGATCACCTCCTGCAAGAGCTTTTCACTGGCGACCGGGAAGACGACCTCGCGCACGGGCTCATCGGGGTGTCCGACAGCAGCCTCGGCAATCCGGTAGAGGATTCCCTCTTTGTTCCCTATCCGCTTGAACTCATTGAGATACTCTTGCTCGACCCGCTTCTCGGCTCGCACATCAATTTTGTGGACGATGTGAACGAGCAGATCGACTAAGCCATCGGTGATCTCCTGCGCACGCAGGAAGCACAGTGCAGCAAGATACGTCAGGCGTTTGGCCTTGGCATGGGCCCGCAGGCGAGAGGGTTCTTCGACGCTGGCACGGTTGCGGTAGACGGCCAGGACCTTGCGCGCCATGCCAGGGAACAGGTCGTCGGGAAGCGCCAGTTCCCGAATGCGCCGCAGCTTGGCCATCTCCTCCAGCATGGTTGCCAGCCCGACCCGCCCTGGATCCATGCGCAGTTGATGAAGAGTGATGTCGGTCTGCGGTGAGCTGCCTTGCGAGGCATTGGGGGCTTGTTCCTCTTGCCCTCCCACGCCATTCTCCTTTTCCCTATTCGCATCGCGCAGCTCTGGCATGGCGATCTCGGTCAAGAGCAGTGCTTCTAGGGCCGCTTGTGACGGTTCAGGAAGGCGGGCAAGGGTGGCCTCATAGAACTGCTGCTCGAAAGTGTGAGCGGCAGAACGGATCAGACGGGTGAGGCGATCTGAGGAAGGAGCTTCCAGGTGCATCCGTCGAAACCAGGCGTAGGTCTGTTCTCGTAGCCGTTCGTCCTGGTGTTCTTGTGGGAGGACCTCGGTGATGAGCCACTGTCGCATCTGTTCTCCGTCGGTGACGCTCGACTCACGGAAGCCCAGCGCCTCGCGGATTTGCGCGCGATGGTATTCGATGGTGCGACCTTGCCAGGCATACTGCATATAGGCGGAGGCATCAACACCCACTTGCGTCGCGAGGAAGGTGATCACCAGAGCAGGCACCTCATTTTTATGCTGGGGGAACCGGCCCTCTCGCCGGAAAAATTTCAGCAGGACCGCAAAACCTAAGCGCGTCGCCCCAGTTTTGTTTCCCAAGAGGGCGCGATCCTCCACGTCTAAGGTCCAGTGTTCCACTAACTCTTCAGTTTCCCATTGTCGTTTCATGACGAGATCTCATGTGTACTCCTTTCGTGTGTTTGAGCTGAGTTCCGAGAATTGACAGACTCGGAACTCCTATGCTACAGTGGAGTATAATTGATCGGGCATTTACGCACAATACATACAGCCAACGAAGAAAAAAATGATAAGTTCTCTTTCCCAAAAGGGAAATGGAACTTCTCTCTGAAATCATGAGAAAGAAAGATCTTAGGAGATCTTATGGAAGAGTATTATATTGCGCTGTCTCCTGATTTTGAGCTAAGTCCAACACAGTTTGTAGCGGCCTGGAATGAAGAGAAGGAGTGTCGGGAAGTGGCGGTTGCACGTCTTGTCCCGCTAGCTAGTCAACAGTATGACTTTAATCTGCTTGCTGAGATTGTGCTTGGTCTGGCGATAAATATCACCAGCAGCACGCTGTATGACCTCATTAAAAAAGCTTTAGCGAGGCGTGGAGTGCCAAGCAGGCATATTCATATTGAGGCGCTACAAAAGCCTGATGGGACACGGTTCTTAACGATAGATAGCGAGGAGAAGTAGGAATAATTCTTTCTGTAGCGTTATGGCGCTTTTTGTGAGAAGTATGATATGACAGTGATCCGTATCCAGGAGCACTCTGAGTCAGCTGGCGTCTTCCAGGCCAAGGTTAGCTTCGACCAGGGGCCCGAATATGATATTACCGTTCGCGATCCTTTCTCGAAGGAAGAGGAAGAGCGCCTGGAGTGGTACTTTGAGGAGTATCTCAAATTTCCCTTTACTGACCAAGTGAAGGCCCAGGAAGCCGCTACCAGCATCACTACTTACGGTGAAAAGCTCTTCGCGCAAGTGTTCTCCGCTGACCCCCAAATCCTCTCTGCCTACAAAACGACTGCTAAAGCAGGATTGGGCATGATACAGATCGAAATTGTCGGGCAATCGTCCTTTCATGCCCTCCACTGGGAAGCCTTGAAAGATCCTGAGCTGCCTCATCCACTTACGTTGCAAGCAACAATTGTGCGTAAGAACATGGTCCCTCAAGTAGTTTCTCCCGATGAGCATCCCTCGCCTACCATTAATTTATTAATCGTCGCTGCCAGACCTCGTGGCAAGCGCGATGTTGGCTACCGTACCATCTCACGTCCATTGGTGGAATCTCTGCGTCAGAGCGGGCTTCCGGTGAAGATAGACATTCTGCGTCCTGGCACCTACAACGCGCTGGAAAATCACCTGCATAAGGTCACCAGCAAACATGGGGGTGGCTACTATCATGTGATCCACTTTGATGTCCATGGATCTCTGCTGACATACCAGGAGTTTCGCCTCGTGAGTCGCCACATACGCGACCAGGGCTCTGGCCGTCGAGATATCCCGCCATACGACGGACTGAAGGCTTTCCTGGCACTGGAAGGCGAAAAGGACGACACTGCTGATCTAGTGGAAGCGGAGGAACTGGCTGCTCTACTGACGCAGCATCAGATCCCCATCGCCATTCTCAACGCCTGCCAATCAGGCAAGCAGACTGGTGATAGCGAGATAAGCCTGGGCAGTAGCTTGATGCAGGCGGGAGTACAACTGGTGTTAGCGATGGGCTACTCGATCACAGTAAGCGCTGCCACCCTGCTGATGACATTGTTCTACCGGCGTATCTTCGCTGGTGACAATCTGTTGTTTGCTATTCGTCAGGCGCGTAACGAACTCTACAACTATAAGAAACGCAACGTCTATTATGCCCAGCAAATCGATCTGGAAGATTGGCTGCTGCCCGTTGTGTACCAGAACAGGCCTGTGCAGTTGACTCTGCGCGAGTTGACGCCGGAAGAGAATCGGGCATACTTTGAACGGCAGGCACAATTGACCCACGAAGCGCCGCCTGAACCTACCTATGGTTTTATCGGACGTGACCTGGACATCCTGCGCATCGAGCGGCGCTTGCTGATGAAACGCAACATTGTGCTGGTACGGGGTATGGGTGGTGCGGGCAAAACGACGTTCCTGCGTTACCTAAGTTCCTGGTGGCATACGACAGGGCTGGTCGAGCGTGTCTTCTACTTCGGCTACGATGAACGCGCCTGGACGCGCCAGCAGATTACGGTGGAGATTGCGCAGCAATTGCTCGATCCGGTTGCCTATGTACATGACTTCCAGCCGCTTTCGTTGGATGCGCAGCAGGTCCTGCTTACGCGACGCCTACGTGCAGAATCCCACCTGTTGATCTTGGACAACCTGGAATCGATCACCGGCGCGAACCCTGCCATCCTACATACACTTGACAAAGCGGAGCAAGAGGCCCTGCGGTGCTTTCTGGCCGACCTCGCCGGAGGGCAAACGCTCGTCTTGCTCGGCTCACGTAGCGGTGAGGAGTGGCTGGCGAAAGGTACATTTGCTGACAACGTCTATGACTTGCCTGGCCTCGATCCCGAAGCCGCATCGACGCTGGCCGACCTCATTCTTGAACAACACAGTGCAGCGAAGTGTCTCGAGGATGGAGACTTTCTACGCTTGCTCAAGCTACTGGACGGTTTTCCGCCCGCGCTGGAAGTAGTGCTGCCCAACCTGGCTCGCGAGACGCCTAAAGAGGTGCTTATGGCTTTGCAGGCGGGGGATGTGAGACTGGACACGGGTGATCCAGAGGATAAGACGAAGAGCATTTTGCGCTGCATTGACTATTCGTACAGCAATCTGTCGCCGGAGGCGCAGGAATTGCTGCTGTGCTTGGCTCCATTTACTTCGGTATTCGACCTTGGACTGCTCGAACCATACATAGCTCATCTTAAGCAGCTGCCTAGCCTGAAAAAGTTGCCCTTTGCTCACTTTGTAGAGATACTGCAGGAGGCAGTCAACTGGGGCTTGCTCAGCCCTGACTCTGATAACCCCCGCTTTCTATACATGCAGCCAGTACTTTCTTACTTCCTGCGTAATCGGCTGAAGGAGCCAGGACAGGCAGAGAGCAAGGCTGCCATAGAAACGGCATTTCTCGAACATTATAGGGAATTTGGTAGCGCATCAAGGAGCCTACTCAGGTCTAGAGATCCACAGGATCGGCGGCTTGGACAGTTCGTGACAAAGCTGGAATATGAAAACTTAGTGACTGCTCTCAATCTGGCGCTAGTTGCTCAAGAGTCCATTACAGCCCTCTCCGCTACCCTTGTGTATTTCCTGAGTGACACTCAGAATCAGCACCTGGGCCTGAAGCTATTCTATACCATCCAAGAACGCTTCGCAGATTACCCCTCTGATAAGCTAGCTGGCTCCCTTGGTATCGAGTATGCTGAAGTTATTCGCACCATTGCCAACTGGCAGCTCAATCTGAAGCAGTATAAGAATGCAGAACAATCATATCAAAGGGTTTTGAAGATAACGGATGAGCTAGATCGCGTTGATGAAGAGTCCGTGAGTAGCTTGAAGGGGGGTATCTATCGTCAGTTGGGCAAGGTAGCCCGGGAGCAGCAACAGTGGGCACAAGCCGAGCAGTACTACCAACAGGCGCTCCAAATCTTTGTGGAGTGCGACGATCGCGATGGGCAGGCTCAAGCCTATTATTCTCTGGGCTCTTGCTCCCACGAGCAGCAACAGTGGGCACAAGCCGAGCAGTACTACCAACAGGCGCTCCAAATCTTTGTGGAGTACAACGACCGCCATATGCAAGCCTACACTTACCAACAGTTGGGTATGGTAGCCCAGGGGCAGCAGCGGTGGGTACAAGCCGAGCAGTACTACTGGCAAGCCTTGCGCATCTATGTGGAGTACAACGACCGCTATACGCAGGCTAGCATCTATCATCAATTGGGCTGGTTAGCCCAGGAGCAGCGACAGTGGGCACAAGCCGAGCAGTACTACCAACAGGCGCTCCAAATCTTTGTGGAGTACAACGATCGCTACAAACAAGCCTACATCTATCACAATCTGGGTGGAGTAATCCAGGAGCAACGGCAATGGGTGCAGGCGCGTGATTACTTTTTACAAGCACTAGAAATCTTTGCAGCCTTTGGAGATACCTATCGTGGTGCAGGTACATTAGCCAACCTAGCGCACTTGTGGCGGGATAGCGAAGATGCAGCACTACCAACATTGGTTGCCGAGAAGCTTCATATGACTACGAGTGAGTCTGAGGAACTTCTTTGCAAGGCGTTGAGAGAGAGCGAGGGTAGTCACGTAGTGGCCACACTCAACAACATGGCAGGGATGTACCAGACCACAGGCCGCCCGCAGGCCGCCTTGCGCCTGTATCAGCAGGCTCTATCCATCGCAAGAGAGATGGGCGACCGAGCCGGAGAAGCGACCACGCTCAACAACATGGCGGCAGTGTACTATATGATAGACTGCCCGCAGGACGCCTTGCGCCTCTTTGAGCAAGCCCTGTCTATCATAAAAGAGGTGGGCGACCGCGCGGGGGAAGCAACCACGCTCAATAACATGGCAAATGTGTACGGCGAGATGGGCCGCCCACAGGAGGCCTTGCGCCTCTTTGAGCAGAGCTTGCTCATCACGAAGGAGGTGGGCGACCGCGTCGGGGTAGCGACCACGCTCAACAACATGGCAGCGGTGTACCAGGCAACAGACCGCCCGCAGGACGCCTTACGCCTCTTTGAGCAGGCGCTGCCCATGCGGCGCGAGGTGGACGACCGCGCCGGGGTAGCGGCCACACTTGTAAATATGGCTATTCTGCTCTATCAGGATGTTCAACGTCCGCAAGAAGCTATCGCAAACATGGAGCAGGCTCTTGCAATCCTGCGTGCTAGCAGCTTACCACAGGACGCGGCGGGCCGGGCACCAGAACAGGTCGGACTATGCAGGAACACTATGCCGAATGGCGCGAGGCCATCATGCAGAAATTGCAAGATGCCCAACAGCGCGGACCTGACTGGCAAAGCGAGGTGGAGTTCTTCATTGCGCCGCAATACCATGCCAAATGGCGCGAGGCCATCATGCAGGAATTGCAAGATGCCCAGCAGCGTGGACCTGGCTGGCAAAGCGAGGTGGAGTTCTTCACTGCCATCATCGCCCTGCTAGATGGGCAATCACCGACGTTTTCCGCCGATCATCCCTATGCTCAACCAGTCGCGGCTATTCAGAATTGGATCGCCAAAGGCGGTATTGTTCCAGTGTCAGCAAAGGTGCTAGCAGCATTTGTGCAGGCGTGCATTGCTGCGCTGCGAAGCCACAGGACTCAATGGCAAAAGCTTGCCGGTGATCGACCCCCGATTACTGTGGTGGAAGAAGTACGAGCTAATTCCCTCGCACAGTTGGCCACAATTGCCAAAGAACAGGGAAAATATGAGGAAGCACAAGTCCTTTATCAGCAGAGCTTGGATATCTTCAAGCAGCAGGAGGACCAAAGGGAGCAAGCAGCTATTTTGCACAATTTGGGAGAGATTGCCTTGCAGCGGGGAGAATACAAGGAAGCAAGAGACCTCTACTGGCAGTGTTCGGAGGTCTATAAGCGATTAGGAGACGAGAGTGGGAGAGCTGGTATTCTGTTCCAGTTGGGGGCAATTGCCCAAGACCAAGAGAAGGATGAGGAAGCCCAAAGCTTCTTCCAGCAGAGCCTAGAGGTCTTTGAACAGCTGGGAAACGAGAGCGGGAGAGCAAGTTGTCTTGGACGATTGGGGATGATTGCCTACTTGCAGGAGAAGGATGAAGAGGCCCAGAGACTCTACCAGCAGAGCTTGGCCATCTTCAAGCAACTGGAGGACCAGAGCGGGCAAGCTGGTATCCTGTACTGTTTGGGTGGATTAGCATACGCGCAGGAAGATTTCGAGAAGGCATTGATGTATTTGATTCAGGCTTATATTATCTTTGATGTCCTGCTGTCTCCTGCTCGTGCTCCTGTACAAGACATGATTATCGACATACATAACCGCATGGATGAAGAGACATTTATGACCCAATGGCGAACGTTTGCTGGCGATCGACCTCTGGTTGCTAAGACAGAGCAGGAAGAGACAGAGGATATTGATAAAAATAAAGCTCCGGCAGCTGAGTAGTTGCCAAGAATTGCCTCCTTATTCCAGATAGAGATGGACGGGGAGCATGTTTTTACCTCATCAGTTACTTTGCGGCTGGTGACAGCTTACGTAGCGCTCCCCCACCTATGCTCGAAAAACAACCATGCACCCTGCTTTCCAGGAGTGCATTCGCCGGCTGTATGTCCTCCCGACGCGCCTGTCGATGACCGCCATTCATGAACATACCGAGATGTGCCAACTCGCGGCGCGCTTAACGGCGGAGACCGGCAAGACCGTCAAGCTTCCCTCCTACGATCAAGTGCGCCGAGAGATCCATCGCCTCAAAAGCGACGAAGCGCTGGTGGCAGTGCGCGAAGGGGCCAAATCCGTTCCTCGCGCCCGCGAATCCCCACAATCATTTGTGCTCTCCATTCCCTCGCCGGCGCTGCTCACTCAGGTTGATGAGCACTCGCTGGAACTGTATGTCGTGACGCCCGATGGGATTGCGGTGACCAAACGGGTCCATGCTGCCGTGCTCGTGTGCGTCAAAACGGCGGCGATCCTCGGAGCGGTGCTGGCCCTGGGACCACTCAAAGAGGAGGACTACATGCGCCTGGTCAAGATGGCGTTAGAGCCCAAAGATGAACAGGTGGGACGTGCAGGCTGCCAGCACTCTTGGCCGTGTTACGGCAAGCCGGCCATTATCTTCCATGACCGGGGGAAGATCTTCACCTCCGAGCGCGCGCGGCAGGTCCTGGTGGATCGACTTGGCATCATCACCGAGCAAGCCCCGCCTTACGCGCCTTCCGCTAAAGGCACCGTAGAGAACCTCTTCCGCTGGATGACCCAGCGCTTTGAGCGCCGCCTGCCCAACACCAGCTACGGCATCCATGACGCGAAGACATCGGCAGAAGCGGGAGGCATGACCCTGGAAGAGCTGGAGCGCTGTTTCATTCAGGCGGTGGTAGACGACTACCAGCAAGCCTGGGACGAACTGCGACGGCAGCGCCACTGCGTGCTCTGGGAACACGCAGTGGCTCAGAGCGGGGTGCCGCAGTATCTGGGACCTCCTGACGACCTGAAACTGCTGCTCATGAAGGCCCTCAATCGCAAGAGGCCAGGCCAGGGCTACCAAGTCGCAGACTCCAACCGGCTCTCGTTTCATGGGCGCTGGTATGTTTGCCCTGGACTCCTCTCGCGGCTCAAGGGGCGCGAGTTTGAAGTATATTTTGACCGCCGCGATGTGAGTGTCATTTATCTGTTCGTGGAGGGGGTCTACGCCGGGGAAGCCTTCTGTCCCCAATTCATGGGAAGTCGAGTGAGTGAGTGGGAGGCCAGAGCCATGCGCAAACATGACGAGGAGCAGGCCAGACTCGCCCGCGAGCAAGGACGAGAGGTCCGCGCACGTATTCAGGACGAAGCGGGGCGCGCGCGGAAACGTCGAAGCACCGAGATTCGCGCAAACGAGCAAGCGCGTCAATGGGATCGCCAACGGGAGGAGATCCACCCGGCAGAGGTGATCGAACGGTTAGCAAGCTTTGAGGCCAAAAAAACAGCTCACGTGAGCCTGCCACCCGCCGTCCCTGATGCCGACCCTGATCGTCCAGTTCGATCCCTACCCGTTCGCACCTTACGAGAGGAGCCCTTGCCATGACTCATCCCCTCTTCAGAAAGGAGATTTTCGTCGAGACGGCCTTCGAGCGCAGATTCCTGGCGATGCTGCGTTCGGCCTGGTACAAGCGGTCTTGGCACGTGATCGTTGCCGATCCGGGGGCCGGCAAGACGATGGGCATTCGCGATCTGGTCAAAACGACAGGCTCCCCGGCGCTTCTTGCCGTCACCGCGCCGAAAAACAATGAAGATGAGCAGGCTCTGGGTGACCAGTTCTTCAGTGCGCTGGGGGTGCAGCTACGAGGACATTGGAGCACCCGCAAGCCCAAACTCATGGGGCACCTCCATCGGTATGGGACGGAATGCCTCATTGTGGATGATGCCCATGATCTCTCGCTGGAGCATCTGATGTTCCTTAAGGAAGTAACGGACCAGGGGCGGTTACAGTACGATCATCCGCTGGGGTTGTGTCTGGTTGCGGCAGGGCGCGGGGAGACCATCCCGCTCAAGGAGACATTAGACCAGCCGGAGATGACCTGGCTGCAATGGCGCCGCCGTCTCGACAAACTGGAACCCTTCTGCCGGGTGGTCAGCCACACCAGCGAAGAGGTGCGTGAGATCCTGGCCGCCCTGGAGAAGGTGTACCAGCCACTCTTTCCCCAACTCAACTTACGCCGGTGGTCAGGCTCCATCTACACCTGGCTGACGCAGCCGGTCCTTGATCCCACGCATTCTGGCCGCGTCACGATGGACTATCTCATGAAGCTCGTCACAACAGCCCTGGAATGGACCCGACCTGGGACGGAGGAACCGACGTGCGGGCCGAGACGTTAGAGAAAGCCGCATCCCTCCTCGTATTGCGTCGTGATACACTTCAGATTATTGATGGAGCAGGACCACGCGTTGAAGTTCCTCAACCAGATGGAGCAGAGCCGGCAAGCGCGAATGGGACAGAACGGGAGATGGTTCAAGAAAGCGGGCAGCAGAACACGACGAAAACGGTGGAAACGGCGAAAGAACAGGTGCAAACAGGCACATCATCCAAATGCACATTTTCTGGCGTGGTTTCCATCGACCTCAAACGGTTTGCCGACAGTGGCGTCGCATTGGTGGAATGTCCTGACTGTTCGAGGACACGTTCGCTCTCCCCAAGCAAGGGTGTCCTCCGGTTCCCACCGCACGACCGACGCAAAATACAGACCCCTGTGACTTCAAAACGTTGGTCTACATCAGGAAAAACGGACTGGGATGTGGTTGGCGGGGAATGATGATTGACCTGTTCAGAGCACGTGGATGTCAATCACGGAATGCGCATGGGCCAAATGTGATAATGGTGTGGGTGATTTCCTCGTTGACTTCAGTGATAATCGCCCACTTCATTGTACAGATTTCTCCCATTTCATTCCGTGATTGACAGGGAGCGACCACTCCAAAGCGGAGAGCCTCCGCTTCTTTGTTTGCCTTCAAATTGGAATGGTCTCTTTCTAACGAGAGCGTCCGCGCATCTCCGAGGGAGGACGTTATTGCTCGGAACTTACGCTCCAGCCTTCTAGAGATGGCCCACCCCGGTTGTATGCCGTCGTATCCAGGACAGCGAACCAATCGAAATCGGTGAAGCTTTGGGCACCAAGTGGTTCCACATAGGAACCGTTCTTCTTACTGCCAGAGCGAATCGGAAGTGCCGCAATTTCCTCTCCAGGAAGCCCTTGCCCTTGATGTGTGGGAATGAACCGCACCGGCCCGGGAGCGGATGTGAGCCGCGCCTCAAGCGTCCCGGCTTCTGGCTGGCCGATCCCGTTGGCAGGCGAGGAGCCTACGGCTGAGCCGATGACGGCATAGCGGCGACCGAACAGTTCATGAAGATGAGATCCAACGGGCCACCAGATCACCGTCTCCTTCCCCCATTGCCATTGCACCTTTCCACGCTTGAGATGGCTATTGTGGGCAAAAATCAAGACGTTGCCTCGCCCCTGTTCACGGGAGACGATGTACGCCAGATTCTCTGCCATCATTGCGCCACGTATGCCGAGCAGGATGGCCTGGCGTTTAGCGGACGTTTGCGCGAGCGTAGCATGATAGTGTAAGAGCTGCCGAGCTCCCACAGCGTAGTGGATGGCTTCCCGATAGCGGCTCTCGTCGCTCTTGGCGACCAATTCGGGACGGCGCACACACAGCTCTGCAATCAGCTCCTCGGTCTCGATCCGCAATGCGGTTGCCTCCGGTGATCGACCTATCGCTTGCGTCGGGTCGAGCGCGGCAGCCGGATTCTCCCAGGCAGAGTC
>WNGR01008635.1_pt1 | contig 11144 bp, 8 predicted proteins | sample 5407581 | NCBI WGS metagenome assembly WNGR01 (sample SAMN13153383, study PRJNA577476) | soil metagenome | isolation source: 80 cm soil or saprolite under Garry oak tree replicate 2 | place: USA:California | collected 2016-06-15 | reverse complement strand
GTTCAGGCACGGGTATGTCGGGATCCGCGGGGAAGGCATCTTCGCCAGACGCGTCGGTTAGCAGCCAGGTCCGCAGCTCGTCCGAGGTCATGTTAACGACCTGATGGAACTCGTCCCAGAGAAGTTCCACATCGCCGGGGATCCGGTTAGCCATGTCTTGCCTCCTTCCTCACTGGCTGGATACCGGCCAGCAGGTGTTGGCAGATGGGATCCGGCTCGGCTTTTCTGCCCGGGGAGAGCCCGACTATGCAGCCAGTCCCCACTGGTCCCCCTGCTGGTGATCACCCGGAGCGTGCGTGGATGGCCGCGATGACGCGGCCAGTTCGTGCCATCAGCCCGCGAGTCGCTGTGCTTGTGGTGCTGTACCTGGGTTGGCGTACCGGCCACAAGGCCCGCACATGACGAGCAGGGCTGGCAGGAGCGTGATCGTGACGAGCAGGCCCACCGCGATGCCGATGGCCACCACTGGGCCGAGCCCGGAAATGTGCGTGCTTTCAGCAACGAGCAGGCAGAGCATGCCGGTCACCACGGTTGCGGCAGTGGCAATGATCGCCGGCCAGGCGCGGTACAGCGCGACCGCCATGGCGCGGTGCCGGTCCGCGTTCCTGAGCAGTTCCTCGCGGTAACGGGCGACGAGTAGCAGCGCGTAACCGGTGCTGGCGCCGACTACCAGGACCACCAGGATGTCCCAGCTTTGCCCCGTGATGGTGAGACCATGCCGGGTGAGCGGGTAGAGGACAGCATGAGCGGTACCCAGCGCCCCTGCGGCGCACGTGACGGCAAGCAGCCAGAGCAGTGGGCTCCGGTAGATAAGGAGCAGGACCACCACAACCGCGAGCGCGGAGTAGAGCAGCGCCGGGCCGGTGTCTTCGAAAATCTTGACCAAAGCCCCCACGTTGCCTCGCGGCCAGGTGCTGGCCAGCACGATGATCCAGAACGCAAGGACCACGTATTTGGACCGCGGGCCACAGGGCAGCGATGTGATCTTGTGGACCGAGCCTGAGGACGGGGTTCCGCTCGTCCCGGGGGTGGTCACGTCATCCTCCGACTGTGTTGTGTCCTGCCTATGACGAGTCAGTGGATACGATGTATCGCGTTTGGGGGAATGTCAAGTTATATCGCGAGACGCTGCTGACAGCGGACAGTCGTGCACGGAGCGTGTGTTGCGGGCACCCCGTGTTGCGGGCACCCCGTGTTGCGGGCACCTGATCAGCCGGATCAGCCGGAGGACCGGGAGGGATCCCGGATCAGGCCCACTACGGCCGTCAGCTCACAAGGCCAGCCGACAGGAAAAACGTGAACCGCACGCGCCCGTATGTTCGCTCATCGGACACCCGTAGCCGTTCCAGGTCAAGGCGTGTGCTCTCAGCCGGGTCATGCTGGGCGACGACGACCGCATCCTCGGCCAGCCAGCCGGAACGGCTGTCGAGGAGCTGGACTGCGCGCGACCACAGGCCGCGCCACTGCGGGGGTGCTACGAAGATCACCCCGAACTGGCGCTCGGGCTCGCGCAGATAGGCGAAGACATCCCTGCTCACAACCTCCGCGCGGGACTCCAGTCCCGTGATCGCCAGGTTGTGGCGGATACCGTCCAGCGCCCGGGCGGATCGTTCCACGAACGTGGCATGTGCGCAGCCCCGGCTCAGAGCCTCGATGCCGACACTCCCGGTGCCGGCGAACAGATCGAGGAAATGCTGGTCAGGGATGCGGGGAGCCAAGATGTTGAACAGGCTCTCCTTGGCCCGGTCCGTGATGGGGCGGGTTCCCGGCGAGCGCGGGGAGCGCAGGATGCGTCCCTTGGCGGCACCCGCGATAACTCTCACCGCACCATTGTCCCGGCGTGGGGCCTGTCGTCTGTCCCGGCGTGGGGCCTGTCCTCGCCGGCCGCTGCCCTGGCCGGGTCCGACCGTCCCCGGGCGGGCGCCTTCCCTCGCAGGCGCGGGCTGGCCGAGTCCGGCCGTCCCTGGGCGGGCCCGGGGAAACCCCAACCGGGCGAGCGCCCCACCTCAGCGCGGCAGCACGTGTGGGTTGAGAATGCCCACCGGGTCGAAGGCCGCCCGGATCCGCGCAAAAAGCGCGCGCTCGGCGCCGGAGCGGACGAGCGGCAGCCAGCGCGCCTTCAGCGCACCGATGCCATGCTCGGCGGAGATCGACCCGCCGAGGGAAGCCACGAATCCGAACACCGCCGCCTGGTGACGGCCATCGGCAACGGCCGCCGGAACGATGTTGACGTGCAGGTTCCCGTCCGCGACATGCCCGTAGACGAGGACGACCGCGCCCGGGTCCACCCCCGCGACCACCCCGGCGACCCCGGAGGCGAGCCGCACCCACCGCGCCGCGGGCACCGACACATCCAGCTTCAGCGGCACCCCAAGGAAGCCAGCCGCCTCCGGGTAGCGCTCCCGGTACGCCCACAGCCGGGCCCGGTCGGTGGCGGTGGTTCCCACGGCCACCGGCAGGTCCCCCGCGAGCGCCGCCAGGTCCTCGTCCGCGCCGGGGCCGGCCGCCTCCAGCAGCAGGTAAACCGGAAAAGACCGCCGCAGGGGTGGGGCGAGGCCAGCGTGCCCGACCAGCAGGTCCAGGCCGGCTTGGGTAAAAAATTCGGCCGAAACGAGACCGCGGACCTGGCCAACCGCCCGCCGGGTCAATGCATGCATCTCGGCAAGACCTCCCAGGCCGGCGAGCATCGTCACCGGATCGCGCAGGCGGGGCACGAGCTGGAGCCTCGCTGCGGTGATCACCGCGAGCGTGCCCTCGGAGCCCGCAAGCAGGGACGGGTAGTCGTAGCCGGTGTTGTCCTTGACCAGGCCGGACAAGTGAGACACGACCGTGCCGTCAGCGAGTACCGCCTCTACGCCGCGCAGCTGGGCCCGCATCGGCCCATGGCGCAGCACCCGCAGCCCACCGGCGTTGGTGGCGATCGCCCCGCCCACGGTGGCGCTGTCCCGGCTGGCGATGAGCACGCCAAAGTCCAGATCCGGGTGGGCATCCGCTACCCGCCGCAGGCTCGCCCCGGCCCCCGCCGTGACCTGGCCCGCGTCAAGATCGACCGGATCCATCCGGCCCAGCCGCGGCAGGCTGAGCACAACCTCACCGTGCAGCGGCACACCCCCGCCGACCAGGCCGGTGTTCCCGCCCTGCGGCACCACGGCGACTCCGGCCTGGTTGCACAGCGCCAGCACGGCGGCGACCTCGGCGGTATCCCGGGGCCGTACCACCGCGGGCGCGTGCCCGCGGAACCCGCCGGTCCAGTCCACCGCATAACCCCCCGCGGCATCCCCCGTCAGCACGTGCTCCCCGCCCACGATGGCGGAGAACTCTCGCACAAGGGTGGCCGGGAGCTCGGCAGGTGTCACAGTCACGGCACCCAGTCTTATGGCAGCGACGGTGTGCTGCTTCATGATCAAGGGATGGGTGGGGTGCGGGCACCACCAATCCCATGATCACGACCTGGACGGAGGGAGGCGGGGGCTGGATCCGCGCCACTCACGCCACTCTGATTACTTAGACCACTTACGTCACGGCCGCAGGCGTGCATGGCGCGGGCGAATGCCTCGCCCCGGTCGCGGTAGTCGCGGAAATGGCCGAAGCTGGGCGCGGCTGGTGACAGCAGGACCACCCCGTCCGGCAGCGCCCACCGGAACCCGCGCTCGACCGCGCCGGCCAGGCCGGGGCACGAGGCCACCTCCACCTTGCCCGGGCTTTCCGCCTCGATCGCCGCCTGGATGCGGGGCCCGCTGTCGGGCACCGCCAGCACCAGGGTCGCGACATCCCGCGTGGCCAGGCCGGCCGCGAGCGGCTGGTAGTCGATGCCCCGGTCATGCCCGCCTGCGATCAGGGCGACCCGGCGGGCAGGGAAGGCGTCCAGCGCGGCCAGGGTCGGCAGTACGTTGGTGGACAGGCTGTCGTCCACGAAGGTGACTCCCGCCACCTCGCCGATCACCTGCAGCCGGCTGGCGAGCGGAACGAACCCGGCGGCGGCGTCCCGCAGCGCCGCCTCGTCGCCCGCTTCCGGCACGCCCAAAGCCCGCAGGCAGGCACGGGCGATCAGCGCATTCCGCCTGTTGTGCATGCCAAACAGCCCGAGCGGTGCCATCCAGTCCGCCCCCGGCTCATCTTCGGCCCGGACCCACTCCACCCGCGGCCCCAGCAGGCCCGCCCGGTCGTGCAGCAGGTCGCTGTCCCCGTTGGCGACGGTCAGGTCCGCCCCCGGCTGGGAGCACGCCGACAGCTTGTCCCGGTAGTAGTTCTCCACGTCGCAATGCCAGTCCAGGTGGTCAGGATGCAAGGAGGTCACCGCCACCACCGGTGGCGAGAACGCTAGGTCCGTGGCCTGGTAGCTCGACGTCTCGATCAGCCAGAAATCCTGGTCAGCATCATCTTGGGCCGGGTCCCACGGTGGCTGGCCGATATTGCCGCCAACCATGCACCGGTAGCCCCAGCGTCGCAAGATGTGCCCCGCGACAGCCGTTGTGCTGCTCTTTCCTTTGGTGCCGGTGACGCAGACGACGCGGTCGCGGTCGGCCCCGGCCAGCCACAAGCCAAGCCCGCCGACCACCGGAATGCCGCGCTCTTCCAGGTAGCGCACCTCCGGGCGGTAGCGGCTGATACCGGGGCTCTTGACGACCACGTCGCAGCTGGCGAGAGCCTCCAGCCCGCCCGCGCCGGTGGCCAGCACGGGCGGCCCCCCGGTCCTTGGCCGGTCGTCCACCAGCACCGGGCCGGCGCCCGGCGCGGGCGGCCCCGCGGTCCTTGGCCGGTCGTCCACCGGCACCGGGCCGGCGCCCAGCGCGGTGAGCTTGCGCAGGTTGGCGTTGCCCTCGACGCCCAGGCCCCACACCCCGGCCCGGGCGCCGCGCAGGTCAGACCAGGAGATCGTCGGTCGCATACGCATCGGGGATGGAGTGCTCGCCGACCGGGCGGAGCAGGTCGGCGAGGGCGGGCGGTTCGGCCGGAAGTTCGGCGGTCAGCGCGTGCAGCAACGGGGTCTCGGCGCGGTCCGGGCGGCCAGCGGCGAGCACCGCCGCCGCGCGGCACTCGCCCACCTCGCCCACGCACTCGAACGGCTTGCTGTCCGCTGACGTGCCCAGCAAGGCGCGGAACCGGTCGGCAAGGGACGGGTCGGCCAGCGGCTCAGCGCCACCGAAGATCCGCTTCAGGTCGTCGGCGGGCAGGAACGGGGCCAGGATGAGGTCGATGAAACAGCATTTGTCGCACCGGCCACACCAATGGTCGAGCCGTTTCGCGGGATCGATATTGAAGGCCCGGTTACAGCTTCGGAACGTGTCATGATACTGGGTCAGCGCCGCGAATTTCTGCGCCACCCACAGTTCGGTGAACGGCCGCAGCGCCGAGAAATAGGTCATCTGCCCGCCAAGCGCGCCGTCCAGCGCAGCCCGGAATCCCGCCTCGAATTCTGCGCTCTTGGAATACTGGTGGTTGATCGCGCGCCCGCCCACCTCCAGCGTGGCCACCGAGGCCGACCATTCGTTGGACATGACCACCGTGTCCCGGCCGTCCAGCACGGCCGCCATCACCGCGATCGCCGACAGGATCCCGGTGACCGGCACATGCCCGTTGCGGAAGCCCAACTCGGCCGACCGGAACAGCTGCGGATCGATTTCCCTCCCGGCCCGGATGATAGGCATTCCCGTCACCGCCGCTGCTCCTTCAATAGCCGCAAAACGGTGACCCGGCCGACTCAACACGAACAGCGCTGGATCTGAGAGTGGGCGCATCATTTCCACGGTGACAATCGAGTCGATGCCACCGCCAAAGGGAATGAGGACGCGTGGTTTGCCGTCCCCGGGCACCCCGTCGGCGAGCCTGAGCACCGGTGGCTCAGTCTGGGTGGGTGCCGGCGGTTCGCCGGGGCCCGCTGCCGCCGGGGCGGGCGATGCCCCGCCCACGATCTTCAGCCCCGACAGGTCCAGCCCGTTGCGGTACCCGAACTCACCGAGGCCATCGAGATAGAACCCGCGCAGGAATTCGCGTTCGGGCTCGCTGACCGGGGTCTCACCCAGGTCAATAACGTCCGGCGCCGCCGTCTTGTAGTAGGAAACCCCGGCGAGCAGGAAGATCAGGCGGGCAGCCTGCGCGACCGGAGGCGAATCCCAGCGCCCGGCAGGATCAAAGCTGACCTTCTCCGCGAACTCCCAGCGGCCGAGCGAATACCGGCATGTCAGGAGCCCGCGCCCCGGGTCGAGGTGGTAGCCCTCGTAGCGGAACGGCGGGCTCACCGGGGGCCTCGCGGGCTCACTGGGCTGCGCGGATTCACTGGGCTGCCCGGGCTCACTGGGCTGCGCGGGCTCAGTCGCGCGACCGCCGCGAACCGTCCGCAGGGCGCCTGCGCCCGGTGGCTGAAGAACAAGCCGGGATCTGGGCCGGTCGGTACATCCGCGACGTGAATCTTGTCTCCAGGAACTCCAGCCTCGCCCAGGATGAGGCGGTTGGCGGTCCAGGAGTCGAAGAGCCACTTCCCCGTGCCGTCGGGACGTATCACCGACCGGGCCCGCGTGCCAAACGCCCGCTCGGCAGCAGCCGCAACATCATCGCCAACCTGGTAGCGGTCCGGTGAGATCGCCGGCCCCAGGCCGGCGATCACGTCGCACGCCCGGGTGCCGAGCGAGGACATGGCCGCCAGCGCGGACCCGGCGACCCTGGCGACGGTGCCCCGCCAGCCCGCGTGAACGCAGGCCAGCACGTGCGCGACCGGGTCGTAAAGAACGATGGGCACGCAGTCAGCCACCAGAATCGCGAGCACGGTTCCGGGATCGTTGGTGACCAGGGCGTCGGCCTGGGCGATGGCGTCTTCCGGACCCGTGCTCCCGCGGCCGCGGTCGGCGTGTGACACGGTCTGCGCGGTGCGGCCGTGAACCTGCCGGGCGAAGACGAAGTCGCCCAGGTCAGCACCGAAGGCCGCGGCCGCCCGGCGCCGGTTCTCGGCCACATCCGCCGGGTCGTCGCCGACCTGGAAGCTGAGATTGAGGGTGCTGAAATCGGCGTGCTCACCGGCACCGCTGGCTGACCCGGAAGAGACGCCACCGTGCCGGGTGGTGACCATGGCCTCCACACCGAACTGGTCAAAGACCGGCCAGGCGAGCACTTCCAGGGTCCCGCGCTGGCGGAACTCGGTGGTGGTGCTGGCTCGCGCTGTCATCGTCAGGAGATCTTAGTGCCGCCCGGGTGGTGTGACGGCCCTTGCAATGATCGTCAAACCGAGAAATGATCTAAGCGCAACGATGCCACGACGGGGGCCAGAGGATTTGCTCACCGGGAGGCACCTGTCAATGTTCCTGTCAGCATCGGGCTTCACCCAGCACCTCAACCCCCTGCACTCGGTCTTCGGCAGCACCCTGGCCGCATTAATTCCCATCGTGCTGCTCCTGGTCCTGCTGGCCGTCGCCCGGATGACTGCCTGGCTCGCCGTGACCGTCGGCGCTGTGATCACCGTGATCATGGCCATCACGATCTGGCACTCTCCGGGCGGGCCGACCATCGGCGCCTGGGGCATCGGGGCGGGCACCGGCATCTGGGTCATCGACTGGATCACGTTCTGGGGGGTGGTGATCTACAACACCCTGCTGGAAACGGGTGCCTTCGCCGACTTCCGGCGGTGGCTGGTGGCCCGGGCCACCGCGGATGTGCGGGTGCAGACCATTCTGCTCGCCTGGTCGCTGGGCGCCCTGCTGGAAGGCATCGTCGGCTTTGGTTACCCATGGGCCGTGATCGCGCCCATCTTGGTCGGCCTCGGCGTGGTGGAACTGGACGCGCTGCGGGTGGCCGCCATCGCCAACAACGCGCCGGTGTCGTACGGCGCCCTCGGTGCGCCCATCCTCGCGCTGGCCGCGGTCACCGGAGTGCCACTGCTGACCCTGTCCGCTTCGGTGGGCCGGATCGTGGCAGTCCTCGCCCTGCTTCCCCCGTGGATCCTCATCCTGCTGGTGAGCGGCTGGAAGGGTGTGCGTGGCGCCTGGCCGCTCGCGGTCGTCGGGTCGCTTTCCTACATCCTCGGCCAGTTCCCGACCTCCCAGTGGCTCGGGCCTTACCTGCCCGACATCATTGGCGCGCTGGTTTCGTTTGGCGCCCTGCTCTTGCTGCTCAAGTTCTGGCAGCCGAAGGAAACCCTCGGGTATGGCGGTGTCCCGATCGCCCAGGTTGCCACAGGCGGCGCGGGTGTTCCGCCGGGGGCTGGTGTGCCCGGCGGCGGGGCAGCCGGTACGGCGCCCAGCACGGTGGGGGCAGGCAGCGGGGCAAGGGGTGGCCCGGCAACGGACGGCGCGCCAGCGGGTGGTGCTGCCACGGCCGAGGCAGCCCGGCCAGGTGTCCGGGAGGCAGTCCACGGGTTCACCGCGTTTGGCATTCTCATCGTGGTGGTGGTGGCGGCGACCGGCCCCTGGTCTCACCTGGGCGACTACACGTTCGTCAAGCCGGCCGTTACCGCGGTGAGTTCGCTGAACCATCAGCCGGTCTCGGTGGAGTGGAAGTTCGCGCCCGCCGTCGGCGGCACCTGGATCCTGCTGTCCTGGCTGCTCATCCTGATCGCGCTGCGCGCGCGGGGCCCGCAGATCGTCGTCGCGGTGCGGCGAAGCTTTTCCCAGATGTGGGGTGCGCTGCTGGTCGCGCCGATCATCTTCGGGCTCGCGCAGGTCTTCAACTACTCCGGGATGGCGAGCACGCTGGCGTACGGTTTCTCGCGGGTGGGCACCTGGTTCATCCTGCTGGCGCCGATTCTGGGCTGGATCGGGGTCGCGCTGTCGGGGAGCAACACCTCGACCAACGCCCTGTTCGGCGGCTTCCAGTACTCGGTCGGCACCCTGCTGCACATGCCGTTGCTGCTGCTGCCCTCGCTCAATTCCACTGGAGCCGAGACCGGCAAGCCGGTGGCGCCGCAGACCACGAGTGTGGGTGTGTCCACCGGAAGCTACGTGCGCCGGGAGGGCCTGGTAATCCGCCACAACATGGGCTGGACCCTGGTCATCCTCGCCTGGCTGATCCTGATCGGTCTCTTCTTCTGGCACGTCTTCCCCTCCGCCATGCGCCTGTGAGCCAGGCGCGCGGGGATGATCGGCGCCCGAGTTCCCTGTCTCACTGCAGCGTGATCAGCCGGCTTCTTCTTGGAAGCAACGGAGGCTTTCCACCAATTCCTGCGCCAAATGCGCCTTTCGCGCTGCCACGAAGGAGACCGGGTGCCCGTGCATCGATCGCCGAATCTCTACCGGAGAACCGTCGAGCCCGACGACATGCCCCCCCGCGGATTTAACCAGGAAAGCGCCGCTGCAGACATCCAGCAAGTCAGCTTCGTGGCACACCATTGCGTCCATGCTCCCGCTGGCGACGAGTGCGAGATCGAGGGCCGGTGCCCACAGTGTGGTAACCCGCTTGCACCGCTCGCCAAGCCAATCACCGAACCGGCCGCCCCATACGTAATTTTCCTGCGAGTAGCTCGTGACAAGCGAGACTGTCGCACGCTGGAGGGGTGTCTCGCCAATGACCTCGGTGGCCAGCGTCTGTCCTTCAGTAGCGAAGAACTCCCGTTCGGTGACTGGGTCAAATACCAGTGCCAGCACGACTGAGTCGCCGCAAAAGAGACTGATCGCGATAGCGCAGTGAGCTATCCCATAACCAAAATTGTTGGATCCATCCAGCGGGTCAACTGCCCACGCCAGTTCGTCCTGCGGCCATTTTCTGCACGGCTGCTCTTCGGCCACGATACCGTTTTTGGGTGATTCTCTCGCGAAGTGAGCAAGAATAACTTGCTGGGCAATAACGTCAGCTTTCAGTTGCACATCGTGCGGTCCTTTATATGTCGTAATATCTCTGCTCCCAAATTGACTCCTTATGGCATCGCCCGCATCCCTGGCAGCCCGTCGCGCGATTTTGAGATGATCTTCCCATGTCTCCGCGGAGAAAAATGACTTCCGATACCTCACGTCAGTTCCCATCGCTATTCCTGGAGCGGGCAATCGCACGTTCCCTCCTTATTCTGTATTCCTCTGTTATGATCGCCGGTGATATTGCGCCGATGGCGGCCGCTGCGGCGGCCACCACTGTCGTCCATGCTTTGTGGAGGCCAGAGCTTGACTGAAACTGCCTAAACAGGCCGACTTGGGCGAGCACGAGTACGACCACACACACGGTCAGGGCGGACATCCAACCAGTCTGCAGCCAGTTACGCCGGGTTGAGCCAGTTTGCCCCGCGAAGATCTCCTGGCGGAGCAGATGCGCCGTAAGGTGCTGCATCGCCACGCGCTCTTTTGTTAGGTATTGACTAAGGGAAATTGGCCCAAGATTCCGAATGCTTGCGTTCAGAACCATGCGGAGCGCGTACAGGGCATCGTGAATAGCCCACAGGGGCGTGTCGCCCGGAGCGGTCAGGCCGCATCTCCAGGCACCACTCGATTCTTGGAGCCGGAGTAGGCTGCGGGTTGCCTGGAATACGACGGGATCACTGAGATCACCACCGGCCAGGCACAGTGCAGCAAGGGCCCACGGTGTCGTGAAGTGGCGGAAGTCCAGGCGCGCAGGGAGGGGCGGATCGATCAGCGATGTGAACGACGTGGGCTCCCATGGCTCTGGCTCATTCGGATTGAATGTGGAACGGAGATAATCCACTGCGCCCGCTATCGTCTTGTCCTCGGCGGGCAAGCCAGCCGTCAGCAGAGCGACCACCGAGTAGCTTGTGTAGGCAGGGGCCGACAAACTCCTCGCCCGTGATTCTGGGGCGGTGGCACCCCATCCGCCTTCAGCGGCTTGTTTGCTTCGCAGCCAGGCTGCGCCCTTTGCTACCGCGTCGGTGCGTTTGAACCTGGACAAGATACGAACCGCGGAGGTTGTGGGAAACACGAGAGACTCGGTGCCCCTCGCTGAGGAGGGCCAGCCACCGTCCGGCCGCTGGAGGGTTTCGAGCCACGCTATGCCGTGGCGCACAGGTTCGTCCGCCACGGATCGTCCCATCTCGCAGAGGGCCCACAGGCAAGTACACGTACTTTCAGTAATTGACACATTACTATGCGCGCCAACAAGCGCGCGGCGAACCTGCCAGCCACCGTCGGGGTTCTGCATGGCTTCAATCGTTCTCGCCGGTCTATCAACAAATTCCCCGTTTGTCCCGGCGTGCACGTGAGCCAAGAGCCCTTCTGCTG
>WNGR01008048.1_pt1 | contig 11147 bp, 9 predicted proteins | sample 5407581 | NCBI WGS metagenome assembly WNGR01 (sample SAMN13153383, study PRJNA577476) | soil metagenome | isolation source: 80 cm soil or saprolite under Garry oak tree replicate 2 | place: USA:California | collected 2016-06-15 | reverse complement strand
GATCGAATCCGTCAAGGGCCCCAAGCGCGTCCTCGCCCGGCTCGCCGGGTTCGACGGCGCGTACATGCGCTTCACCGGCCAGGTGACCGTCGAGCGCACCGGCAGCGACCCGGTCCCCGAGACCGTCACCGCGCCGGCGGCCACCTCCATAACCGAGGCACGCGCGTGCCTGGTCGCGTTGGTGAACGCTTTGGAGCAGACGTAATACGCCGCCACCTCGACCGGCTCCGGCAGCCGTCCCATCGCGGGAACATCGAGCTCGACCGGGACCGCGGCCCGGCGGGCCAGCGTCCGCAGGGCCGGGCCCAGGCCGCACTCGGACAAGATCGCCGGGTGGATGCCGCGGGCGATCTCCCGCAGGTCCTCCTCCACCTCGTTCAGCTCGCCGACGACCCGGCCGATCTCGGTCTCCAGCCCGGCCAGCCCGGCCGGCACCATGCCCTGTGCCAGGCGCAGCTCCAGGCCGAGCGAGACCAGCCGCTGCTGGGTCTCGTCGTGTAGGTCCCGCTCGATCCGCCGCCGGGTCTCATCGGCGGCGGCGACGATCCGCGCCCGCGAGGCGGCCAGCTCGGCCCGGCTCTGGGCATTCCCTACCGCCGCCGCGACCAGCTCGGTGAAGTCCGCCATCCGGTCGGCGGTGCCTGAGGGAAACGGCCGCCGCCTGGTCCACGCGTTTACCGCTCCCCACAATCGGCCTTCGACGACGATCGGGCTGCCCACCGTCGACCGGATGCCCAGCTCGCGCAGGCCGTCAGCGGCCGGGTCCGCCACGCTGCTCCACGCGTCCTCATTGGCCTGGGCAGGACGGCCGGTCCGCCGGACGACCGCAGTCAGCCCGGTCGGGGGATAGCCCTCGAAGGGTGCTGCTGGCCGCAGCCCTCTTATTCCTGCTGGCGGGTAGCCGGGTTGGGCGCTGGCCGCAAAGACGTGAGCGGACCTGGCCGCGAGGCTGGAAGCATGCGGCGGGAGACCCGGTAAGCCTCGAAGGCGGAACGAAGCGAGGCAAAACGGTAGCGGAGATTCTGGCTCCGCAGCCAGGTCCGCCCGCTGTCGCCCGGCACCTGTTCGCCGGGTCGCCGCGGCCGCCCACCGGACATCAAAGGAGATTCACCTTGCGCTACCGTCGCAACAGGCTACTGGGTGTTATCGCACTTGCTGGTCTCGCCACCGCGCTGGTCGCAGTACCCGCCTCAGCCGTCGCATCCCCGCTGAGCGATGCGCGGGAGGTCGCCCACTTCGACATCAATGCCCAGCAGCAGCCAGAGAACATCACGCTGCTGCCCGGCGGAGCCGCCGACGTCACCTTCAACCGGGCCAGGCAGGTCGCCCGGGTCGGCACGGACGGCTCGGTCTCGATCCTGGCCACCCTTCCCGCGCCGACCACCGGCACCGCAACGGCGTCCGGCATCGTGCGCGCCCCGGACGGCTCCCTCTACGTCAATTACAACGCGGCCAGCCATTCGGGTATCTGGCGCATCGCTCCGGAGGGTGGCACTGCGGTACAGGTCGTCGCCACGCCCGACGTGAAGGTCCTCAACGGCCTGGCTCTCGACCGGGGTCAAGACGCCCTGTACGCGACCGATTCCACCAGCGGTACGGTGTGGAAGGTGTCGCTTCGGAGCGGCACGGCGTCCCTGTGGGCCCAGGGCGCGGACCTCGAGCCGAACACCGTGAATAGCTCCGGGTTCGGGGCGAACGGCATCAAGGTACACGACGGCGCGGTCTGGGTGAGCAACACCGACAAGGGCACCCTGCTCCGCATAGCCATCGGCGCGCACGGCACGGCGGGTGCGGTCACCACCAGGGCGCAGGGCCTTACCGCCATCGACGACTTCGCGTTCACCGGCGACGGCGACACGGTGCTGGCCGCGCAGGACTTCGTGAACCAGGTCAGCCTCGTCCAGCCGGACGGCACCCACGACACCGTGCTCACCGCGGCAGACGGGCTGGAAAACCCTACCTCCATCGCGGTCCGCGGCTTGAGGGTGTACGTGACCAGCGGGGCGTACTTCACCCACGTCGACCCGAACCTGCTGCTCGCCAAGCTCGGCTGAGCCACCGCCCACCGCCGCACGGTCGAGGCGCCGACCCGGACGCCCAGACCCAGCAGCTCACCTTGGATCCTTGTAGCCCCAGCCCGGGTTCTCCCGCGCCATCGGCCCGATCAGCGTCACGATGCGCGGGTCCACGGGCGGTCGGCCGTCTCGGTGGGGATAGGCCCATCGCCAGCGGATCAGCCGCCGGTGCCAACGCAGCAGGGTGTCGGGCGTGACCAGCCGGCTAATCCTCGAGAGCCTGGGGAGCAGCCGGACCAGAGCGGCGAGCACTGCCCGGTCGGCCCAGTCCAGCCTCGGCCTGGGGTTCTGCCGCCGAAGCACGCCACCTCGTGGCGCGGCACCAGCAGATCGGCGTCTTTCGACGCCGAAGAACGTGCCAGCAGCACCATCCACCCGGCCAGGCGGACGAACATCAGGTAGAGCATCCGTATCGTCACGAGTTCGCGATCCTGCCAGGCATGCGACCCTCACCGCTGGCGAACCCGCAGGCCAGCAACCTATGACCCGTTTTGGAACCCACAGGCCATGATCCGGAGCATCCGCGGAACGAACCGGGCCGCAACCCGCTGGCTGCGATGACTTACCGACGAACGCATGCGTATAGCACGGCTGAAACATCGCAGGAGCACACTGGGGCAATGGGCATGCGACGGGTGCGGGTGGGGTGCGAGTTCGTGTACATGGCTGCCGTTGACACCCCGGCCGTTTTCCAGGTCGAACCCCTGGATACGGCCCCGGTCAGTCTCGCGCGGCGGGAGTGGTCGACGGAGCCAGAGGTGCGAATCCGCCATTACACCGACCTTTATGGCAACCGGTGTACGCGGGTGATGCTGCCCGCCGGGCGTTCCACGCTGCGTTTCGGCGCCTCGGCGCTGGTGCCCGACGCAACCGAGGACGCCGATGAACAAGTGCCGGAGCTGCCGCCGGAAAGGCTGCCGGACGAGGTGCTCATCTACACGCTGCCTAGCCGCTACTGCCTGCCCGACATGCTCGGCGACGAAGCCTGGTCACTTTTCGGCGCCATGCACGCTGGCTATTCTCGGGTGCAGGCGATCTGCGACTACGTCAACAGTCACCTGACGTTCCAGTACGGCATGAGCGGCCCGTTGACCACGGCGGCCGATGTGAACGCCTCCGGGTTCGGTGTCTGCCGCGACTTCACCCACCTGGCGATCTCGTTCTGCCGGGCACTGAACATCCCGGCTCGGTATGTCTTCGGCTATCTGCCTGACATGGACGTGCCGCCGGATCCGGCGCCGATGGACTTCGCAGCGTGGATGGAGGTCTGGCTGGGCGATCGGTGGTGGACCTTCGATCCGCGCAACAACCGCCGGCGCAAGGGACGGATTCTGATCGGATGCGGACGGGACGCGTCTGACGTGGCTATGGTTACCACCTTCGGGGCACCGCTGCTGGAGTCGATGACCGTGCATGCGCAGGAGGAGCCGGAATAAATATCTCAGCCGAGGCTCGCTCAGCTGAGCCGGGTGACCTCGACGGTGACGGCAAAGTGCTCCGCCGCAGGGCCTGAGTAGATGCCGGACAGCGGGCGCACGTCGGCGTAGTCGCGGCCGCGGGCCAGCAGCACGTGCCGGCTGCCCACCTGGGCGAGACTGGTCGGGTCGGCCGCGGCCCAGGCGCCGGCCCAGAATTCCACCCAGGCGTGGCTCTCTCCGGTCGTGGTCTCCCCGATCCCGGCTTCTGCGGCCGGGTGGAGGTAGCCGGAGACGTAGCGCGCAGGCAGCCCTGCGGCGCGCAGCAGAGCCAGCGTGACGTGCGCGAAGTCCTGGCACACGCCGCCGCCTGCGGCGCGGGCCTGGGCCGAGGAGGTGCGGACGTGCGTCGCACCCCGCTCATAGCGCAACGTCTCATGGGTCCACTCGGCAATGCGGAGCCCGGCCTGCGCGGGTGTGGACTCGGCGCGCAGGGACCTGCCGAGCTCGGTGAGCTCCGGCTCGGCCGTGACGTAGGACGAGGCGGTGAGATACTCGGCGAAGCGATCCTGGACCGCGGGCCCGGCCAGCTCGGACCAGCTGACGTCGGACGGTACAGGCCGCGGCTGGGCGGTCTCAACCGTCGACGTGGCCAGTACGACGAGCTCAGTGTGCGGCACGTGGATGTCGAACGAGTCGACCGCCGTGCCCCAGTAGTCCACGTAGTGAAACGGCCGCACCGCGGGCGTGACCACGAGGGCGGCTTGCAGGAGGCGCTGACCGTCCACGGTGGGCGGGGTCAGCCTCGCTTCGTTGTACGACGCCCGCACCGGCTCGGCGTACTTGTAGCCGGTGCGGTGCCTGATTGCGATCCGCCAGCTCATGCCTGCGTCTCCTTCAGGCCCCACTGGGGCGGCGGCGACCCGGCGAAGAGCCGTTCGGTCACTTCCTCGCTGATCATCGACACGGCCCGCTGCAATCCGAGCAGCCGGTCCGGCAGTCCCTCGAGGAGCTTGGCGGCGGAAAGGAACTCCAGGTCGGTGCGCGCCCGGCCGATCGCCCGGCGGGCGGGTTCATCCAGCCCGGAGCGCCCTGACGCCGGGTCGAGCCGGGCCAGCGCCCGCTCCCCGGTCCGGAGCGCGTAGAAGACCGAGCGGGGGAAGAGCCGGTCCACCAGCAGGAATTCCACGACCCGAGGTTCGTCGACGCCCTGCTGGTAGGTACGCAGGTAAGCATCATGGGCGGAGCAGGCCCGAAGGGTCGAGGTCCAGCCCTCGCTCGCGCGCTCGGAGCCGATCCGTGCCGCGAGCAGGCGCGCGGTCATGTCCACCCGTTCCAGATTGCGGCCCAGGACCAGCGCATCATAACTCGTATCCCGGCTCATGCTCGCCTCGACGTAGCCGGCGACGTTCGCCGCGCGCTCGCGGACGTAGGAGAAGAACGGCGCCGGACCGAAGTCGCGGGCGGCGGCCACCCGGGTTTGCAGAGAGTTATGGGTGGAGTTCAGGCATTCCCAGATATCCACGGAGAGAGCCTCCCGGGCGCTGCGGGCGTTCTGCCAGGCGGCGGACAGCGCGCCGACGATCGAGCTTGACGAGCCCTCGGCATAGCCAAGCAGCTCCAGGACGGCTCCGGAGTCGCGGTGCTTGTCGGCAGTGTCACCCGGGACGCCCATCACGGCCAGCAGGACGGCGCAGGCGTGGGCCTCATCCACGCCCGGGTCTTCGAGCACTTCGTGGAAATGCACGTCAAGCAGCCGGGCGGTGTCCTCCGCCCGTTCGACATAACGGCCCACCCAGAAAAGCGCCTCAGCGACCCGACTCAGCATCCGATCTCCTCACTGCTGCTGGTCTTGGTGGGGACCGCGGTCGGGTTCGGCACCGCGTACCGCCTGCGGGGGGAACGCCGACGCCCCATCGGCTTCCGCGTCCCAGCCCGGCGAGGAGGTCAGCACCCAGGTGTCCTTGGAACCGCCGCCCTGGCTGGAGTTGACGATCAGGCTCCCCTCCCGCAGCGCCACCCGGGTCAGTCCGCCGGGCAGCACCCTTACCTGCGCGCCGTCGTTGACCGCGAACGGCCGCAAGTCGACGTGCCTGGGCAGCAGCCGGTCGCCGAGCTGCGCCGGCGAAGTTGACAGCAGCACCAGCTCCTGCGCGATCCACCCCCGGGGCTCGGCCAGCACCTGCTCGCGCACGGCGGCCATTTCGTCATCGGAGGCCTGCGGCCCGACGACGATGCCGTGGCCACCTGACCCCTGCACCGGCTTGACCACCAGCTGGTCAAGCCGGGCCAGGCATTGCGACCGCACGTCCGGATCGTCGAGCCGGTAGGTGCTGACGTTCGGCAGCAGGGGGCGCTCGCCGAGGTAGTACTCGATGAGCGCGGGAAGGTAGGTATACGTTAGCTTGTCGTCGGCTACGCCGTTGCCGACCGCGTTGGCGATCGTGACGTTGCCTGCGCGGGCGACGTTCAAGATCCCCGGGCACCCCACGACGGAGTCGGCCCTGAAATGCACCGGATCGAGAAAGTCGTCGTTAACGCGCCGGTAGAGGACGTCCACCCGCCGCTGCCCTCCAACGCTGCGCATGTACAAGATATTGTCGCGGCAGAACAGGTCCCGGCCCTCGACCAGCTCGATGCCCATCTTGCGGGCCAGGAAGGCGTGCTCGAAATAGGCCGCGTTGCCCACTCCGGGGGTGAGCAGCACCACGACCGGCTCCTCAGCGCCGACCGGCGCCGACCGGCGCAACGCGTCGAGCAGCCACCCCGGATAGGCAGCGACCGGCCGCACCTGCTGCTCCAGGAACAGGCCGGGAAAGACGCGGGCCATGGTCCGGCGATTCTCCACCACGTAGGACATGCCGGACGGCACTTGCAGGTTGTCCTCGAGTACCCGCAGGAGCCCTGCCTGGTCGCGGACGATATCGATCCCTGCGAGGTGGACCCGCACGCCGTTCGGCGGCTCGATACCGTGCGCCGGCCGGCAAAACCCGGCCGAGGTGGTGAGCAGCGACCGCGGCACCACCCCGTCCCGGACCACCTCGCCCGGCCCGTAGACGTCGGCGAGAAACGCCTCCAGCGCGCGTACCCGCTGCACGACGCCCGCTTCGACCAGCTCCCACTCGGTCGCCGGGATCAGCCGCGGGATCAGGTCGAGCGGGAAGACCCACTCTTCGCCGGCATGGGAGAACACGACGCCCTGGTCGCGGAAGCTGCGATCCCGGGCCTCCGCCCGCCGCGCCAGGTCGTCGCCGGTGAGCGTCTGCAGGGCGTCATACAGCGCCCGCGTGTGCGGGTGCGGCAGGCCATCCGCCCCGAACATCTCATCATAGGCAGGGCCGCGCGGGTACCTGTCGAGGAGGCCGCCCATAAACGGATTCGTACCACTGGTCTGTTACCCCGTCATTCCGCCCGTCGTTACAGTTGCGAAACAAAGCTAGTTCACCATGCAGTAATGGCAGCAGTCGCACCGCAGGTCCGGACGGAGTGTGTGTTCCGGTGCGCTGCGGAGGCCTCGACCTTCGCGCTCGCGGTCCGGTGCTGCAGAGACGGCGGTTCCGGACCTGAGGAGATGACATGACGGAGGCGGCCGGTGCGCTCCCGTCCACCCCGCTGCGGCGTGTGCCGCACCGTGAGCTGCCGGACCCAGGCCGGCTGACTTACGTGTTGCGCCAGCGTTTCAGCTACACCTATGACGCGCCGGTACGGGACCTGGACCACCGGCTGGTCGTGGTGCCGCCACGCCGGCACGGCGACCAGCGGCGGCGGCGGCACTCGATTACCGTCTCCGCCGCCGACGCCCGGACCACCCACCGGCGGGACGCCGCCGGCAATATGGTCACCAGGTCTCGCGTGCCACTGGTGCCGGACAGGGTCGAGTTCGTGGTGGACGCCGTCGTCGAGCGTGTCGGGCCGGGAACCGACGTGCTTGTACCGGCCGCCGCTCTCACCGACTCACGGCTGCTGCGCCCGACCCGGCTGACCGCCGCCGACGCGGCCATCCGGCGGCTGGCGGCGACGATGGCCGACCAGGACAGGCTAGCCACCGCCGATCGGTTCTGCGCGTACGTGCATGAGGCGATCCGCTACGCGTACGGGGCGACCTCGGTCGCTACCACCGCGGCCGAGGCGCTCGCCGGCGGACAGGGGGTCTGCCAGGACGCCGCGCATGTCATGATCGCGCTCTGCCGGGCGATCGGGCTGCCGGCGCGCTACGTCTCCGGACACCTGCTCGGCGAGGGCGGCACGCACGCCTGGGTGGAAGTTATCGTCGCCGACGCCGGCGCCGCGCGCGCCGTAGCGCTCGACCCCTGCAACGGCTGCCGCGTCGGCGCTAATTACCTGACCGTCGCCACCGGGCGTGACTACACCGACGTAGCCCCGACCTCCGGCACTTATCTAGGCACCGCCCGCGGCAACCTGACCGCCATCAAGCAGGTTGACATCGCGCTGCCCTGACCTTCCCTGGGCCTATTACCACGGGCTTACCACGGCCGCCAGCAAGTCCTGCTCCACGCGCGGAACAAGATTGCCCGATGCTGAGTACCCCCAGGCGAGGTCACACTCGCCGAGAACCTCATCAAAGAACACCTGGTATCGGACTCGAACGTCGAGCTTCCCGTCGGCTGCCTGCTCCTCGGCAGCTGGCAACCCTGTCCCGCCATCGGTGAGCTGAAGACGGTCATCGAGATCCTGCTCAGGCTCAGTACTCAACCGAGCAATTTTGACCTCAATGGCCACGAAACGTGGCCGACCCGTAGTGATGGCACGCACTCCGACCCGCCGTTGGTTATCTCAAGCCCGGATTTGAACGTCTTCGCTCACTGTTCAGCTACATGTCAACGCCGCAAACGTCCTGGTCAGGCTCGGCATAGACGGGGACGGCTTCAGATAGCCGCCCAATTCGGCGCGGTTTCCGTTAGATCGTCCGACGAGTAAGAGCTGCCCGGGAAGGGTCATTTTGTGCTTTGCCTACGATCGTTCGCCCTACTCGGACAGGAATTCGGGGCGATCCGAAGCGGAGGCCGGATGCTCAAACGCCCGCTCCAGCCTCTCCACATCCATGACTCTGTGTCATGCCTCACTTGGATCCTGGTCATTGGACGCATGGCTCAGGGTCAGCCAGACTAGCCGCAGGTAAGCCAACTGGGATGCTGTGGTCAGCTATGTCGGTGCCTGCGCCCTTGATCCGGCAATCCACCTCGGCGATCTCAGCCTGGACGGGCACGCAACACTACGGATCTGCGCCATGGCCGCAGCCAGCTCGACCGGCTGCCGGCGCCGTGGCATGCGGTTCCGGGCAACCATGACATCGGCGACAACCCGTGGCCGGGCGCCCCCGCGGGCAGCGCCGTGGACGCCGCCCGGCATCAGCGGTGGCTGGACATCGTCGGCGCCGACCACTGGTCGGTAGCAGTCAGCGACTGGGGTGTCCTGGCGGTCAACGCACAGCTTCTGGGTTCTGGCCTGGCGGCCGAGGCAGCGCAATGGTCGTGGCTTGAACAACAGGCTGACAAGCATCGCGGCCACCAGCCGGTCGCTCTCATCACGCATAAGCCCGTAACCGCGACCCGCCGGGGTGGCCCAGCCGGAGTAGTCTTCGCGGCATCGGCACGCACCGCAGGGCGCGCGTTCTTCCTCCTATCTTGCGGTCCGAGTTTCCCGCAGGGCTTAGGAAAGTGCGCGGTAGGCCTCGCGGCGGTGGCCGACGCCGACGATCAGGATGATGAGCTGGGTGTCGGTGATCTCGTAGATAACCCTGTAATCGCCGACACGGAGCCGGTAGCGGTCGCCGTAGCCGGCCATTTTCTTGATGTCGGCGTCTGGCCGTCGCGGGTCGTCTCCGAGCGGCGTGAGGGCCCGCAAGATGGTCAGCGCTGTCGGCTGCGGGACGGCCCGGAGCTGGCGGACGGCGCGTTCGCGCCAGCGGAACGCGTACTTCACGCGGCGCCCTGGCCGGTGCTTTCCTCGAAGAGCGCGGCTACTACCTCGGACATGCTGTAGGTCGGGGCGTCTGGGCTATCGGCTAGGTCGCGGTCGGCCTCGCGGGAGAAGTAGCGGTCGATCGCGTCTTCAAGGACGTTGAAGTCCTCGATGGGGACGACTGCCGCCACGGGTTCCCCGTTGCGCATGATGACAGTGGGGCTGCCGTTCTGCGCGCGGGTGATCACCGCGGCAAAGTGGGCGCGGACATCCCGGACGTTCATCCTGCTGTCGTCGTCAGTCATGGTTTTAATGTACCCCGATTTGTGTACATGCCGCGTTCCGCAGGCATCAACCACGAGACTGCCGAGTTCGGTGATCGCGCGTGCGAGCTTGGCGTTGGCCCCGTCGATTGCATCGCCGACGTCGCCACGGCGTGGCGGATGCCCCGGTCTCGCCACGCCGACCCCGCTCTGCTCCCGCCTGCGGTCAGGCAGCACGAGCGTCGAGAAGTCGGCGAGGGGCGCCTGCTTAGTGTTGCGGTGCGAGGCGGGCGAGGGATTCGCGTGCGGCGGGCACTACCTGCTCGCCGATCCTCGCACGGATGATCGCGGCAAAGGTGGTGCCGCCGGCCGTCAGACCTGGCTGAAGCGAATGCGGAGGCCGGAACGGCGCAGCACCCGGATGAACCACAGGGCCGACAAGATGGTGCCCGCGACCACGCCGCCGATGGTGACGGCGGTGGTAAGCAGGAGAAACACCGTGGCTGGCTCGATGGCCACCCCCGCCGCCAGTCCCGCGGCCGATACGGCGAATATCCCGGCCCACAACCAGGTCGCCCCATGGAAGAACCGGTCCAGCCCTGGGTGAGGGGAAGGCGGCGGGCGCAACGCCACCACCTCGGCGGCCAGCTGGGCCACCAGTGGCTTGCGCGTGGGCGCGGTCCGGGCGAACAGGACGCACAAGGCCAGGTTGGCCAGCGGGAACTGGAGCAGGAAGAACAGCTCGCTGCCAGTAATGAGCACCACAGCTGTCTGCAGCGTAAGCACCAGGGCCGAGATGGCTAGCAGGCCGGGGACGCTCCGCGTCGCCACCTTGCGTGCGGCAATGGCCAGCCAGGTCACGGCGGCCGCGGTCACCATGCCGGCATCCTGGCCGCCCAACTGCGCGCCGGCGAGGTACCCGGCCAGGGGAAGGCCGAGGGATTCCGCGAAGTTCCACCCCGCGGTCTGCATCAGCCGCCAGGGGCGGGGCAGCTCGAGGTACTCAGGCCGCTGCCCGCTGTCCGGGTATCGGTGGGTGCATCGGGCCGGGAACGCGTTCGCAGGCTCATGTCCTTGCTCCAATCCGGTCCTGTTACCGCCGGACGACCGGTGGTGCCTGTCCATGTTCACGTGTCCATCCTGGGCGACCGCGATGGGTAAGGCCTGCAAGCTACTTCTGCGTCGGCTCTGTCAACCGGCCATTCTGGTCGGCGCTTACCTCGCGCAGATGCGGTGAGCGTGCCCGGCTAGCGGTTCGGCCTGCCGATTCCTGACTCGGGAACGCGTCAGCAGCCGATCTGAGCGCCGCTCGCGACCACCAGGGAGGACGTTGCCTGGGTTGCCCGCCGCTGCATGAGCATGCGGCCTTGTTGTCGAATCGGCGCTGGCGCCCCGGCCGCGGCGTCACACCGTCCCGGTTGACGAGGCTCTGGCCCGGGCGAGCCCGCATCACGGGGTCCCGGCCACGCTGC
>WNGR01009073.1_pt1 | contig 11150 bp, 10 predicted proteins | sample 5407581 | NCBI WGS metagenome assembly WNGR01 (sample SAMN13153383, study PRJNA577476) | soil metagenome | isolation source: 80 cm soil or saprolite under Garry oak tree replicate 2 | place: USA:California | collected 2016-06-15 | reverse complement strand
CTTATCGAGCGCGACAAGGACTCCTGTCAGTTCGGCTTCGCTGCTAATGCCGACATGCGCCTTGAGCGCAGTTGTCACAGCTCTGCGGTCTGAAACCCGCACGCGAAAGTCCTTCGGCCCGAAACCAAATGCACGCATAACATCGATCGCCGCTGCAATGATCTCGGCGTCGGCCGCCGGACCGGGCTCCCCGATGATGTCCATGTTGAGCTGGAAATGCTCCCGCAGCCGGCCGCGCTGCTGCCGCTCGTAGCGGAACAGCTGGGGAATCGAGAACCAGCGGATCGGCTTCTTCAGGGCCTGGGCCCGGGCGCCCACCATGCGGGCGAGCGTCGGGGTCATCTCGGGACGGAGTGCGACCTTGCGCCCGCCTTTGTCCTCGAAGGCGTACAGCTGCTGCACGATCTCCTCGCCGCTCTTCCCGGTGTAGAGCTCCAGCGGCTCGAGCGGCGGGCCGTCGTATTCCTGGAAGCCGTAGCGGCGCGCCACGTCGCGCCACGTGGTGAAGATGGAATTGCGGAGAGCGAGTTCTTCGGGGTAAAAGTCGCGGAAGCCGGGTAAGGCTTGTCCCTGCATCGAAACAATTTAGCCGACGGGCGCGAAGCCCGGCAAGCGGGCGAGCGCGTCGCCGACGGTGTGGAACGATCCCGTCACGAGCACCGACACGGCGCCCTCCTGCACCGCTTCCACGGCGCGCGCGAAATCCGGCTCGAAGTCCACCGGCATGCCGGCCCCCGCCCCGGCCCCGGCCTGGGACGACGCCCAGCTCGCCATCTCTTCGCGCAGCCAACGCTTCTCCGGCGCCACGGACGGCGCCACCGTCAGCATCAGCCGGTCCACCTCCGGTATCAATCGGTCGAGCATCGGCCGCCAGTTCTTGTCGTTGCGGATCCCCACGAGTGCATGGAGCGGCCGCGCCGGCCGCTCGTCGCGCAGCGTCTGCACCACGACCTCCATGCCGTCCGGGTTGTGGGCGACGTCGAAGATCCAGTGGCCTCCCGCTCGCACGTCGAAGCGGCCCGGGGCGTAGGCGCGCGCGAAGCTCGCCGGCCAGCGCTCGCCCGGGCGGCCGAACGGTGGCGGCAGAGCGTTCAGCGCGGCGAGGGCCACCCAGGCGTTGGCGTGCTGGTGCGCGCCCCGCAACCCCAGCGGACCGGTGGGCGCGCGGTGGGTGTCGACCAGTACCACCGGCCGCGCTCCGCGCCGCTCCGCCTCGGCCTGGAGCACGGCGCGCACCGCCGGATCCTGCTCCCCCGTCACGAAGGGGACCCCCGGCTTCGCGATGCCCGCCTTCTCCCGCGCGATGGACGCGAGGTCCGGACCCAGATAGTCGGTGTGCTCGAGGGCGACTTTGGTCACCACACTGACGAGCGGCGTGATCACGTTGGTGCTGTCCAGGCGGCCACCGAGCCCGACCTCGATGACCGCGACGTCCACACCCCGGGCGGCGAGGTCGGCGAAGGCGATCGCCGTCGTGGCTTCGAAGAAGCTCGCATCCAGGCGCTCGATGTGGGGCTTGAGGAAGTCGGTCCACTCGGCGAAGGCTTCCTCGCCGATCGGCACCCCGTGCGCCACGATGCGCTCGCGCACCGAGACCAGGTGCGGCGAGGTGTAAACGCCGACCTCGAAGCCCTGCGCCTCGAGCTCCGCCGCCGTGTAGGCGCAGGTCGAGCCCTTGCCGTTGGTACCGCTGATGTGGATGGAGGGAAAGCGCCGCTCGGGATGGCCCAACACGTCCAAGAGCCCCTCGGTCGGGCCGAGGCTCCACTTGATGCGGCTCCCTTGTCGCGCGAAGAGAAAGCGGCAGGCGTCCTCGAAGGACAGCCGGCTCAGTCGGCCGCCTCCGCCGGCTTGCGGCCGGCCATGTGCCGCAGCAGCTGAGCGGCCGTATCGCGCAGCTCGCTGCGAGGGACGACGGCGTCCACCATGCCGTGCTCGAGCAGGAACTCCGAGGTCTGGAACCCCTCCGGCAGATCCTGGCCGATCGTCTGCTTGATGACGCGCGGCCCGGCGAAGCCGATCACCGCTCCGGGCTCGGCCAGAATCACGTCCGCCTGCATCGCGTAGGAAGCCGAAACGCCACCCGTCGTGGGGTTCGTGAGAATCGAGATGAAGGGCACGCCCGCGTCGCGCAGCCGCGCGATCTCGACCGACGTCTTCGCCATCTGCATCAGCGACAAGACGCCCTCCTGCATGCGGGCCCCGCCCGAGGCCGAGACGATGATCAAAGGGACACGCTTCTCCACGGAGCGGCGCGTGAGGCGGGCGATCTTCTCCCCCACCACCGAGCCCATCGACCCGCCCATGAAGTTGAAGTCCATCACGCCCAGGTCGATCGGCATCCCGTCCAGCCGCGCGTACCCCGTGCGCACCCCCTCGAGGGGCCCGGCCTTCTTCATCGCGAGCTGCACCCGCTCCCGATAGTTCTCGAACCCGAGCGGGTCGGTCGAGCGCAAATGGGCGTCGAGCTCGTGCCAGGAGCCCTCATCCACGAAGATGTCGATGTAATCCTGAGCGGTGATGCGCCGGTGGTAGCCGCAGTTGGGGCAGACGTTGAAGGCGCGGAGGAAACGGTCCCGGATGTCGGTGTGGCCGCACCGGTCGCACTTCTCCCAGGCGTCCGCCGGGATCTCGAGCTTCACCCGTTCGGACGTGCGCGGCTTACGTTCCTTTTTGAACCATGCCATTCGCGCCATAGGAGGATTCTGGAAGCGGACAATCTGGGAGGGGCCCCGAGCGCGCGCCAGCCCCGACGCCGTAAGGTGTTGTCAAGACTCGGAATAGCCCGACCGGCGCGACTCCCAGGAGACCCGCAGCGCGATCCCGACCGCGAGACTGCAGGCGAGCAGGAAGGAGCCGCCGTAGGAGAAGAACGGCAGCGGGATGCCCGTGATCGGCAGCAGCTTCACTGTCATGCCGACGTTCTCGATGATGTGCGTGAACAGCATCCCGGCGATGCCGAACACGCACAGGCTGGAGTAGGGGTCGGGGGCGCGGCGCGCGATCCGCAGCAGGACGAGGATCAGGGCGGCAAACAGGGCTAGGGCGAGGAGCACGCCGACGAACCCCAGCTCCTCCCCCACCACGGGGAAGATGAAGTCCGTGTGCTGGGCGGGGAGGAACGCGAGCCGCTTCTGGGGGCCGTGGGTGAAGCCCTTGCCGAGGAAGCCGCCCGAGCCGATCGCCACCTTGGACTGGATGATGTGCCACCCGGTCTTGCGGGGATCGACCTCGGGATTGAGGAAGGTGAGCAGCCGGCTCTGCTGGTAGGGCGCGAGCGCCTTCCAGAACGGCAGGGCGACGATCCCCATGGCCACGTTGGCGGCCATCACGGCCAGACCCTCCCACACGTACGGTCGCCACCACAAGAGCAGCCCGCACAACAGGGCGATCCAGATGCCCCAGGCGACGGTGGAGAAGGCGAGGATCAGGCCGATGGCGGGCGAGGCGAGCAGCACGAGGAGGGAGGGCTTCGTGCCCGCCCAAAACAGCATCGCGAACAGGATGGCGATGAACACCACCGCGCTGCCCAGGTCCGGCTGCAGCAGCACGAGCGCGAACGGCACCCCCACGATCACGCCCGGTGGCAGCAGATCGCGCAGCGTGGCCGGCGCTTCGCGCCGGGCCGCGAGCCAGCGCGCCAGCATCAGGATCACCGCGAGCTTGGCCAGCTCGGCGGGCTGGCCGACCCGCAGGCCGCCGATCGCGAGCCAGGACCGGGAGCCCGCCGCCGTTCCCGCCCCCGTGCCCACGATGAGGGTCACGAGCAGCAGAAGCACGGTGGCCCCGTATGCGTAGGGGGTCGCCCATTCGACGAGCCGCGGCGACACGCGGGACACGAGCACCAGGGCGGTGAGCCCCACCGCGATCCAGACGATCTGCTTCTGCCAGATCGTGGCCGCGATGGTGGGCACGTCGGTCTGGCCCGCGGAGTAGAGCGCCGCGAGCCCGTAGCTGAGCAGCGCGACCGTCACGCCCACGAGGGGCTTATCGATCCGGCGGAGGCGTGACAGCATGGGTGGTATCGGATGGTACGGTGTCTAGGGGCACGGTGTCGCGCACGCTCGCGGTATCCGCGGGCGCTCCGGGCAGGATGTCGCGCGCGTGGGGCGCGGTGTCCGTCGGCAGCGCGAGCCGGATGGTGCGGGCCACTGTCGTGTCGGCGCCGAGGTAACGCGCGATGACGCGCGCGACGAGCGGGGCGATCCCGGAGCCGTGCTCGGCGTGCTCGACGATCGCACCCACCACGATCTCCGGCTTGTCGGCGGGGGCGAACCCGATGAACCAGCCGTGCGCCGGCCCGTGCGGGTTCTGCGCGGAGCCGGTCTTGCCCGCGATCGACATCGCCCCGACCCGGCCCGCGCTCCGGGCCGTCCCCTGTTGCACCACGTTGATCATCGCCTGGCGCAACCCGGCGAGTTGCGGCGCGGTGAGCTGCATGTCGGCGCCGACCTCGCCCGTGGTGGCCGGGTGCACCACGTAGGGCGAGCGCGAGCGCCCGTCGCTCGCGAGCATCTGGTACAGCCGCACCATGTCGACGAGCGTCTGGGCGTTCTCTCCCTGCCCGATCGCGAGGTTCAGGGTGACGGCGGACGTCCAGCGCCGCGGCCCGTACGCGCGATCGTAGTACGCGGTGCCGGAGGGAAACTCGGATGCGGTCTCGCCGGGCAGATCGATCCCCGTGCGCGCGCGCAGCCCCCACTGGTTCGCGTCCTCGAGCAGCGAGGTCAGCCCGAGCTTCAGGCCCAGCTGGTAGAAGTAGACGTCGCAGCTCTGGGCGATCGCCTCGCTGAGCGTCAATGCGCCGTGCCCCGCGGGCTCCCAGCAGCGGAAGTAGCGGTTGCCGTAGGCCAGGCCGCCGCGGCACGGGATCGGCATGCGGCTGCGGAACGTGACGACGCCGCGCTTCAGCGCCATCGCCGCGACGGCGAGCTTCCACGTGGAGCCCGGCGGATAGCGCGCCTGGATGGCGCGGTTCAGGAGCGGGTGCGTCTCGCTCTCGTTCAGGCGCCGCCAGTACTCGGGATTGACGCCGCCCACGAAGGCGTTGGGGTTGAAGGCGGGCGCGCTGTACAGCGCCAGCACCTCGCCCGTATTGGGGTTCAGTGCGAGCAGGGCGCCGCGCCGCCCTGCAGGAAAGATCTCGCCGATGTAGCGCTGCAGGTCGAGATCGAGCGCGGTGTGCAGCGGCGTGCCGGGGACCGGCTTGAGGGTAGGGGCCGCACCCGCTTCGCGCACTACGTGGCCCAGGGCGCTCACCTCGATGAAGCGCACGCCGTCGCCGCCACGCAGCGAGTCGTCGTACTGGCGCTCCAGGCCGTCCTTCCCGACGAGCCCGCCCAGCCGCACCGGGGCGAAGCGCCGCTGGGCCCGCTCGGTCTCCGTCGCCTCGCCCACGTAGCCGATGAGGTGGGCGGCGAGCGAGCTGTCCGGGTAGTAGCGCTTCGGCTCCGGCTGGATCAGGAGGCCCGGGAACAGGAGGCGCCGCTCCTCCAGCGCGGACACCATGTCGAAGGGAGCGTCCGCGAGCACCAGCGCCGGCAGGTAGGGCGCCCGCCGGTAGCGGACCAGGACGCGATCGATCCCCGCGCTGTCGAGCCTGACGATCGGCGCGATCCGCCCGAGGATGCGCCGCAGCGTCACCTCTTCCGCCGGCAACAGGGAGACCGTGTAGCCGGGCACGTTCTCCGCCAGCACCCTGCCGTTGCGGTCCAGAATGACGCCGCGCGGGGCGGGGAGCGGAATGGGCCGCAGCCGGTTCGTCTCGGACTGCAGCTGGTACTTGCCGTGCTCCAGGATCTGGGTGCGGAAGAACGCCACCGCCAGCACCCCCATCGTCGCCCACAGGACGCCCCGGGCCACGCCCAGCCGGCGGTCGAGCAGATGCGGGTGATAGGGGTTCATACGTCGCTCAGGCGGATCGCGAGGTAGCGCCCGAACACGAGCAGTACGATCACGCCCGTCACGGCGGTCGTGAGGCTTTGCAGCGGCGACCACACCAGCAGCTCCCACCCGAGCTGCCCGCCCTTCAACCGGCCCGAGGCGAGCGCCACGATGAGGTTGCGGAACCAGGTGCCCGCGAAGAACAGGCACCCGTTGACGATCACGTTTTCGGCGAAGAACACCGCCTTGCCCCAGGACGACAGGTAGCCGACCAGGGTGTGCGCCAGCGCCCCCGCTCCGAACGACGCGGGCGTCAGCGCGTCCCGCAGCAGCCCGACCAGGAACCCGGCGCCGGCGCTCCTCCCGGGCTGCGCGCGAATCGTGTAGATGAGCAGCGCGAGCAGCAGGAAGTCCGGCGCCACGCGGTCGTCACCGAGCCGGGCGCGCAGGGAGAACTGGAGCAGCACCAGTCCCCCGAGGATGGGAACGAAGCGGTAGCGGTCGCTCCACCTCACGGGCCCTGCTCCCCGCGCTCGAACACGCCGCGCAGGTCGCCCGGCGTTCCGCTCCGGCCGCCGGTCAGGATCATGACGTGCGACAGGGCCGAAGGATGCACGGCCGGGCGCACCAGGTAGGTGCGCTCCCACCCCTCTTCCGCCGCGGCGCTGTCCACCACGGTGCCGAGCGGAATGCCGCGCGGGAACACGCCGCCCAGCCCCGAGGTCAGGATGCCCGTGCCGAGCGCGACCGTTTGCCGGTAGGGGATGCCCCGCAGCTCGAGCAGCCAGACCTTGGGGCCCTCGGTGCCGTGGGGTGCCACGATGCCGTACACGCTGCCGTCCGCCGCCATCGCGCTGGCGCGGAATTCCGGGTGCGCCCACGTGACCACGACGCTGGTCCGGGCATCCACCGTACTGACGACGCCGACCAGCCCCTCCGGGCTCACCACGGCCGCGAGCGGCTTCACCCCCTGGCGGCGCCCCGCCGACACGATCAGCGTCAGGGGATTCGTGGGCAGGGCTTCGTGCAGCACCTCGGCCGGGACGTAGCCCGACGCGAGCCGCACTCCCAGGCCGAGCAGCCCCCGCAGCCGCGTGTTTTCGGCGCGCAGCTCCGGCACGAAGGTGGCGGCGAGGGTGGCCGAGTCCCGCTGCGCCACCACCGCGTCGTAGCTCGACAGCGAGGCGGCGAGGAGCCCGGTCTGTTGCTGCAGCCACAGGAACGGCGCGAGCACGGTCTGGCGCAGGCCCTTCGCGAGCGGGTCGCGCCAGCGATCGGGCAGACTCATCGCGGCGATCGACAGGAGCATGCACCCGACGAAGAGCAGGGTGTCGGCTCGCGACGCGTAGCGATCCGCTCCGAGCGCCATCCCGTTACGTGGTCAGGACGTTGCGGTATTTCTCCGGATCGTCGAGGATCCGGCCGGTGCCGCGCACGACGCAGGTCATGGGATCCTCGTCGAGGTGGATGGGAAGGCCGGTCTCCTGCTGCAGCAGCACGTCGAGGCCGCGGATCAGCGCCCCCCCTCCCGTCATCACGATACCCCGGTCCACGATGTCCGACGCCAGCTCCGGCGGGGTGATCTCGAGCGCGCGCCGCACCGCATCCACGATCTGCTGGATCGGCTCCTGCACGGCCTCCCGGATCTCGCTCGAGTGCACCCGCACGATCTTGGGGATCCCGGAGACGAGGTCGCGCCCCTTGACCTCCATCTCGCGCTCCTCGCCCACGGGTGCGGCGGAGCCGATCTGGATCTTGATCTGCTCCGCCGTCGGCTCGCCGATCAGAAGGTTGTAGTTCTTGCGCATGAACTGCACGATCGCCTGGTCCAGCTCGTCGCCGCCCGTCCGGATCGACGTATCCGACACGATCCCCGACAGCGCGATGACCGCGATCTCCGTCGTGCCGCCGCCGATGTCGATCACCATGTTGCCGGTCGGCGTCTCGACGGGCAGGCCGACGCCGATGGCGGCGGCCATCGGCTCCGCCACCATGTAGACCTCCTTCGCCCCCGCCGACTGCGCCGAGTCCCGCACGGCCCGCTTTTCGACCTCGGTGATCCCGCTCGGCACGCACACGATCACCTTGGGCTTCACGCGGAACAGATGGCGCTCGATGATCGTCTTCAGGAAGAAGCGCAGCATCTTCTCGGTCACGTCGAAGTCGGCGATCACGCCGTCCTTCAGGGGCCGCACCGCGAGGATCCCGTCCGGCGTGCGGCCCAGCATGCGCTTCGCCTCGAGGCCGATCCCCACGATCTTGCCCGTGGCCTTCTCGATCGCGACGACGGAGGGCTCGTTGAGGACGATGCCCTCCCCTTTCACGTAGATCAGGGTGTTGGCGGTACCGAGATCGACCGCGATCTCGTTGGCGGCGCTCCAGGAACCGATCTTCCAGTTCGGCCAGCGTAGCGGCACGTGTCGTCTTGATAAAAGAGTGGGCGGGGCGCGGTAACGAGCGCCTCAACCTACTAAAAACGCTAACTCCAAGCAAGGCTGATGCTTGACGCTCCTCATCCGGCTCGCTAAGGTTGGCCGCATGCCGCATCCCCGCGCCTCCGTCGTCGCGAGCGTCGATTTGCTGGTCTGCGACCGCTGCGGTCTCTGTCTGCCCCTCTGCCCGCCCGAGGCGATCCACCTGGCGCTCGACGAGCTGGTCGTCGATCGCCACGCCTGTACCGGCTGCCGCAAGTGCATCGCGCCCTGCCCCGTGGGCGCGCTCGCGATGGTGCCGGCCTGATGCCCGACTGCGACGTGCTGGTCGTGGGCGCCGGGCCCGCGGGCTCCATCGCGGCCTGGGAAGCGAAGCGCGCGGCTCCCGAGCTCGACGTCGTGCTGCTCGAGCGCGATCGCGTGATCGGCCTCCCGGTGCGGTGCGCCGAAGGGGTGGGGGACGCCGGCCTGCGCGAGTTCGTCGATCCCGACGGCGCGCCCTGGGTGGCGCGCCGCATCACGCGCATCATCTTCGTCGCCCCGGACGACACCGAGGTGCCCGTCGCCGAGGGGAGGACCGTGGCGTGGATCCTCGACCGCACCCGCTTCGACGCCTGCCTCGCCGCGGGGGCGGCGGCCGCGGGCGTCGAGGTGCGCGTGGCGACCGAGGCGGCGGGGATGGAGCGCGACCCCGACGGTCGCTGGCGCGTGCGCGTCCGGGGACCGGGGGGGAACGAGGAGACGCTGCGCGCCCGGCTCGTGATCGGGACGGACGGGGTCGAGGCGATGGTGGGTCGGTGGGCAGGCCTGGACACGCGCGTGCCGGCCCGCGACATGGAATCCTGCGCGCAGTACGTCGTGCAGAACGTCCAATTCGATCCCGACGCGGTGTACCTCCAGTTCGGAGATCGCATCGCTCCCGGGGGCTACGCCTGGTTGTTCCCCAAGGGCGTGGGGATCGCGAACGTGGGGCTCGGGATCGTGGCCCTCAGGGCCGACGGGCGGAACGCGCGCGAGTACCTCGACGCCTGGATCGCGCGACGCTACCCCGGGAGCGCGACCGTCGGAGCCACAGTGGGTGGCGTCATCGTCAACCCGACCATCAAGCAGACCTACGGCGACGGCGTCCTGATCGCCGGCGACGCTGCGCACATGGTCAACCCGCTGTCCGGCGCCGGGATCGTGAACGCGATGAAGGGGGGGCGGCTCGCCGGCCGGGCCGCGGCGGCGGCGATCCGCGGAGGGGACACCGGCGCGCGCCGGCTGTCCGCCTATCATCAGGCGTGGATGGAGCTGTTAGGAGAGGACCACCGCACCTACTACCGCATCAAGCAAGCGCTGGAGGGCCTGGATGACGGCTTCTACAACGCCCTGGCCCGCACCGTGAACGGCATCCCGGAAGGCAAGCGCTCGCTTCGCAAAGTGTTCGCGCACGCGCTCGTGAAGCATCCCCAGCTGATTCCGGTGGCGGCGCGGTATTTCGTGTAAGCCGGATAGGCGGTTAGGCGGTTAGCCGGTTAGACGGTTTGTGGTGGCCCCTCGCCGAGCGCTTGACCCTCTAACGGACTACCCGACTAACCGCCTAGCCGCCTGCATTACGGTCGTCCCTACGGCGCACCGGTTCGCGACGTGCGCGACGAACCGGCCTGCGGCTCCCAAGGCGTCGTCCCGCAGGCCGAGCGGCCGGCTCCCCAGGTCCCACACGTAGACCGGCACTCTTGGCACGTTGAGCGTGCTCCCGTTTCCCCGCCCTCGCACTCCCCCGAACCCCAGCTCGTAGCCGGCCGCCGCCGCGAGCCGCTCGATGCGCGCGTCGCTCGCCCCGAACGGATACGCCACCGCGCGGCCGGCTGCTTCCCCCAACCGCGCGCACAGCGTCTCCCGCGAGCGAGCCAGCTCCTCCGCCGCCGGCGCGTCGGCCAGCCACGTGAGGCGCACGTGCGACGCGCCGTGGGAGGCGAAATCGAACCGTCGCGCGCGCCACGCTTCGATGGCCGGCCAGTCGAGGTGCGCCAGCCGGCGCGCCGGCGCCACGTGTAGCGGACGTCCCACGTGTTGGTGCGGCCGACGTGGTCGGTGATCAAAAACGTCGTCGCGGTGAAACCCAGCTCGGCGAGCAGCGGATAGGCGTGGTCGGCGAGCGAGGCGTAGCCGTCGTCGAACGTCAACAAAAACGTGCGTGGTGCGTGGTGAGTGGCGCGTGGACCCAGGAGGGTGTCGGCGAACTCGGCGAGCGTCAGCGTGCGCCAGCCGCCCTCCGCCAGCGTGCGCATCTGGCGCGCGAACACCGAACGGCCCACCCGGGTTACCCCGAGCTCGAGAGGTCCGGCGATGCGGTGATAGCAGAGGACCGGGGGCGTCACAGGTCAGCCTCCGCGCTCCGCCTCGACCGCGATGATCCCCGCGGCCACGGCTTCGAGGTCGGGCCCGACCACGTCGGGCCGCGGGGCGAGCGGATCGAGGACCTTGCCCGGGCGGCTCACGAAGGCGGCCGCACACCCCGCCCGCAGCGCGCCGGCCACGTCCCACGAGTGCGCCGCCACAAGGCGTAGCTCGCTGACGGGCACGCCGAGGCTCGCCGCAGCCATGCGATACACCTCGGGAGCCGGCTTCAGGCGGCGTACCCGGTCGACGGAGAGCACCTGCTCGAAATAGCCCCGCAGGCCGGCGTGACCGAGCTGCGCCTCGGCGGCGTCGCTGCTGGAGTTGGTCAGCGCCGCGAGGCGGAAGCCGGCGTCCCGCAGGCGCTCGAGGCCCGGCCGGACGTCCGGATGGGGCGGCAGCGCGCGCATGCCACGCAGGATGCCCGCGCGGGCGGTGGGCGACAGCTCGACG
>WNGR01008045.1_pt1 | contig 11150 bp, 10 predicted proteins | sample 5407581 | NCBI WGS metagenome assembly WNGR01 (sample SAMN13153383, study PRJNA577476) | soil metagenome | isolation source: 80 cm soil or saprolite under Garry oak tree replicate 2 | place: USA:California | collected 2016-06-15 | reverse complement strand
GCTGGGGCTGGTATCGATGCTGGGGGTACTGAAAGAGGACAAATTTTCCCTACTTCGGCAGGGACGACCGCGGTAGATTCGGCAGCTGCGGCCGCGACCGTCGCATCGGACAACGGGAGGGTCCCGTGATCACCCGGCGAATTCTCTTATCCGCGCTGCCCGCAGCGGGCCTTTGCGCGCTTGCCGCCGGTCCGGCGGCCACCCAGTCCTATCCGAACCGGCCGATCAAGATCATCGTGCCGTTCCCGCCGGGCGGGGTCGATGTCACGGCCCGGCTGGTCGCGGACCGCATTGCTGCGGCGCTCGGGCAACCGGTCGTGGTCGAGAATCGGCCTGGCGGGGCTGGCGGATCGGTCGGCGCCAAGGCGGCCGCAAGCGCGGAGCCCGACGGCTACACGCTGTTCTTCACCACGCCAGGGCCGCTCACCATCGGGCCCGCGATCAACAAAAATCTCGACTACGACCCGGTCAAGAGCTTTTCCGCGGTGGCGATGGTCGCCAGCAGTCCCATCATGCTGGTGATCAACCCGCAGCTGCCAGTGCAATCGGTGGCGGAACTCGTCGCCTATGCCAAGGGCAATCCAGGCAAGGTCAACTATCCATCGCCTGGCTTTGGGACCCAGCCCCACCTCCTGGGAGAGATGTTCAAGTCGATGACCGGAACGAGCATCGTCCATATTCCCTACAAGGGCTCCGCGCCGTCGATCACCGACCTGATCGCGGGGGAGGTGCAAATGTATTTCGACAACACCCCGAACGTCCTGCAATTCGTGCAGGCCGGCAAGCTCAGAGCCCTCGCCTTGGCGAGCGAGAGCCGCCATCCCAAGCTCCCGGGGTTGCCAACCATGGTCGAGAGCGGGCTCCCTGGATTCGTGGCAACCTATTGGAATGGCCTGCTGGCGCCCGCCGGCACCCCGGCAAATATCGTGGCCAGGCTCAATGCCGCGGTCAACGATGGCCTGAAATCCCCCGACCTGCAGGCGACGCTGGCGAGGCTCGGGGCCGAGCCGAAAGGCGGCTCGCCGCGGGAATTCGCGGCCTTCATCGCCGACGAGGCCCAGAAATGGGCGGCGGTCGCGAAGGCGGCCGACGTCAAGGTCGATTGAATCGGGAACCGGCGGCGCCGGCGGGGGGTAAAACCGTAGCGATTTCCGCCCCCCGGGGCATAAATTTAATGTTCGAAAAGGCTTCCGCTCCGGCCACCGGATCGCTTAAAAAGACGTCACTGGGATGCGGCACAGAGGGGAGGAGTCATGCGATTTGCAGTCGTGATGGGCGCCGTCTTGGCGGCGCTGGCGGTTTCGTCTGCTTCGGCGACAGTGCGGATTGCGGGCGACGCGGGTGGCCAGATCGGGCCCTATCTCGAACACTTGGTGACGCTGCGCGGCTCGGGCGAGAAGATCGTGATCGACGGGCCCTGTCTCTCCGCCTGCACGATGGTGCTGGGCGTGATCCCGCGTGAGCGCATCTGCGTCACCCGCCGCGCGCGGCTCGGTTTTCATGCCGCTTGGCACCCCGGCAGCAACGGCCACTCGATCACCAGCCGCGGCGGAACGCAGCTCCTGATGGACATCTATCCCCAGCAGGTGCGCCAATGGATCGCGCGGCGCGGCGGTCTCTCGCCGCGGATGATGTATCTCTACGGCAACGAACTCGCCGCGATGTATCCGGCCTGCCCGTAACGGAAGACGGACGACAGACGACAGAGGACGGATTTCTGAACAGCTATCGTTCTTCGTCCGTTATCCGTCGTCCGTTATCTGTCCTCCGTCTTCCGACAAGCGCACAGAGCCCGCCGGCGCAGGCCGCGAGCGCCATGGCCGCATAGGCGAGGTTGCCATAGCGTCCATAGAGCAGGCCCGAAAGTCCCATTGCGGCCGCCATTGCGAGCCCCAGTGCGACGGCGAGATAGCCTTGCGCGGTCGCTCCGAGGCCTACGGGCGCGGCGCGCGCGACGAAGCCGAGGGCCCCCAGATGGGTCGCGCCGAACGAGAGCGCGTGCAGACATTGCAGCAGCGGCAGCACGGCGATCGGTGGCGCGAGCGCCATCGCGCCCCAGCGGATGAAGGCGCCAGCGGCGCCGATCAGCAGCAGCGTCGTCGGCGGGAACGGCAGGCGGGCGGAAATCGCGAACAAGGCGATCTCGGCGAGCACGCCGAGCGCCCACAGTGCTCCGATCGCCATGCCGTCGAAGCCCGCCGACTGCCAGGCGATGGTGGAGAAGCCGTAGTAGATCGCGTGGCTCGCCTGGATGAGGCTCGCCGCGGCGGCGACCGCGAGAAATGCCGGATCGCGGAGAAGCTGCGTCGCGGCGCGGGTCTTGGCCGGCGCCCCCCGGGCGCCGCCACCGGGGCCGAGCGGGGCGAGCGCGCAGGCGGCGACCGCGGCGAGCGCCATGGCCGCGACGATCAGCCAGATCAGGTCGAGCGGCGCGATCACGTCGAGCAGCGATCCGGCGCCGAAGCTCGCGACGATGAAGGCCACCGACCCCCAAAGCCGCACCGGGCCGTAGGCGAGGCCCCATCGGGTGAGCCCGCGCAGCGCGTAGGCATCCGCCAAGAGCATCACCGGCGTGTAAGCCACCGAGGCGAGCGCGCAGGTGACCATGATCGCGATCAGGCCCTCGGCGAGCGCGAAGGCGCCGTAGCCCGCCACCGCGGCCGATGCGGCGATCACGATCACCGCGCGCAACGCGTCGTGCCGATCGGCAGCGCGCGCTGCGATCGGAATGGCAAAAACGCGCACGATCATCGGCAGCGCGAGCACGATTCCGATTCCCTGCGGATCGAGCCCTTTGGCCGCGAGCCAGGCCGGCAGGAACGGCAGCTGAACGCCGAGTGTCATGAACAGGGCGGCATAGAAGGCCTTGAGCCTGCGGGCGAAGCCTTCGCCTGTGGATTGCTGGGGATGACGTGACATCACGCCGATTGCGATTCGTTGGCGGCCGTGCTGATCGTAGCCTCCCGTGGTTGTGTGGGCGCCATGACTGACGAACCTTTCGCGTTGTCGACGATCCCGCCCGCGCTGCCGGCGGAGGCGGACTATGACACCATCCGCGCGGCGGTCATGCGGACGGTGCGCGGGCGCTGGTTCCTCGAAGAATATGCCAGGCGCAACCGCAATGCCGATACCGCGCTCGTGCTCGACGCGGTCGCACGCATCGAGGGGGTAATCCGCGGCGAACAGCACCGGCGGGCGCAAAAAGGGTTGCCGGTCGACCTGCCCGAACAGCCGGGAGCAAGCGCGGAGACCGGCGCCGAGGTGGCCGAGATCGCGCCCGATCCCGCGGTCCAGGCCGAGCCGGCGGAGCCCGCGCCCGACCCGCCGCCCGACATTTTCGCGGCCGCCGAGCGGCTGCAAGACATGGCCTGGACCCTGCGCGAGCGCGGCACCGACCCGTCCATCTGCGAGGTGATCGAGGCGGTCGCGTCGATGATTCTCTCGGCCACCTCGCTGCGCAACCCGGGCGATCACCGCGCCCGCAAGCTCGGCGAGGTGCTGCAACATCTTGAGCACCGCATCGGCCGCATGCTCGAGGGTTGCGCCGAAACGAGGCCCGCCTTCGACGAGAGCCGCGCCGAGACCGGCGACCCCAGTCAGGCGCCTGCAGGACATGGCGGCGACGGCGAGTTCATGGTCTCGGGTGGCGAGAATGCGCAGGCATCCAAACCAGCCGCGGACGGGAGCGCTAGCGAGGGAACCGCCGCGCCGATCGAACCGTGTGCGCCGGCGGATGTCGCTCCCGACCTGCACCAGCAGCCCGCGCCGGAACTGATGGCCACGAAGCCCCGGATCGAAATCTCGGAGATCGACCTCGCCCCCCTTGCCGTGGCCAAGGTAAGCGAGAGCGCGCCCGCTGCCGACAAGCCGGTTGAAATCGAGCTTGCGCCGATCAAGTTGGCGTCACCCTCGCAACCGGCCATGACCATGCCCGAGATTGGATTTGCCGCTCCGCCGGCAGAACCCCTGCTCCCGCCCGCCTCACGCGGGGCGCAACCCATGGCCCAATCGGCCGAGCTCGAGCCTGCCGATTTCCTGACCGCGCCTTTGCCGATCCCGCTCACGGCCGGCGCGCCGACCCGGCCGCAGTCCGTTGCAGCCTCGGCCCCGCTGCCGCAGCCGGCGCAGAACGATCCGCTCGCCGCCCTCAAGGCGATGTCCGAGGCGGAGCGAATCGCTTTGTTTACGTGAGGGGCGCGCGCCAAAAATCGCCGCGGCAAATCCGAACGGCCGCGATGCTTGCTATTTTTCGCGGAATGCGCGCGAGAGCTGATCGTGGAAGGGGCGGATCAGATAGGAAATAACGGTGCGCGGATTGGTCTGAATGTAGGCCTCGACCGGCATCCCCGGCATGAGCTTGAGGCCACCGAGGCGGGCCACCTCGCTCGGCGACACGGAAATGCGAACCGTGTAGAAGTGAGTGCCGGTCTTCTGGTCCTCGCTGACGTCGGCCGAGATCCGATTGACCTCGCCATTGAGCTCGGGCGTCACCCGCTGGTTGAAGGCGGTGAAGCGCAGGATGGCCGGCTGTCCAAGGCGAAGCTGGTCGATGTCCTGCGGGGAAATCTTCGCCTCCACTTCGAGCGTGTCGGTCATCGGAATGATGAGCATGAGCTGCTCGCCCTGCGAGATCACGCCGCCGACCGTGTGGACAATGCTCTGGTGGACGACGCCGTCCTGCGGTGCGCGGATGTCGATGCGCTTGAGCTGGTCTTCGGCGGCGACCTTGCGCTCGACGAGTTCCGCTGTCTTGGCGCGAATGTCGGCCAAATCCTTGCCCACTTCGGTGCGCATGTCCTGGTCGATCTGCAGGATTTGCAGCTCGATCTCGGCGATCTTGCCTCTGGACTGGGCGATGGTGGCGATGAGCTGCCCGCGCTCGCCGTCGAGCCGCTCCTTCTCGCGCTCGAGCGCGGTCACCCGGGTATAGGGAACCAGATTCTTCTCCCACAGCTCGTTGACCCCGACGAGCTCCTTGGTGATCCATTCGATTTGTTTGATCTTGGAGGAAATCTGCGCCGCGTAGCCGCCGGCCTCCTCGTTGAGCTGGGCGATGCGTTCCTTGAGCTGTTTGCGTTGACCCTCGCGCGCCACGCGGCGGGTTTCGAACTGCTTCTGCTCGCCGTTCACCGCCGACGCGACGTCGTCGTTCCGCATTCGGGCGAGCAGATCGGGCGGAAAGGTTATCGTATCGTAGCCGTCGCGCTCGGCTTCTTCGCGGGCCCGGCGGGCCGCCATTTCGTCGAGGCTCTTTGTCACGATGGCGAGGTTGGCGCGGGTCTGGGTGTCGTCGAGGCGCACCACGACATCGCCGCCCTTGACAATGGCGCCGTCGCGCGCGAGCACTTCTCCCACCACTCCGCCGGTCGGATGCTGCACCTTCTTGACGTTGGAGCCGACCACGAGCTGCCCCGCCGCGATCACTGCGCCCTGGAATTCCGTCGTCGCCGCCCAGCCGCCGAGACCGAACACCAATACGACCGCCGCCACGCCGATCGCCAAAACGTGGCGGCGAAGGGCGGCATCCAGCCCGGATTCGTTAACGCGCATCATGCTGTTCCTCCCGGCTCGGCGACCACCCGCAGGCCCGCCGCGGCAGGCGGGGGACCGGGGCGACGCAATTTGCCGAGCACTTCTTCCTTCGGCCCGTACATCTGGGCTTTCCCCTGGGCCATCACCAAGACCAGATCCACTGCGGCGAGCGCGCTTGGGCGGTGGGCGATGACGACAGCGATGCCGCCCCGCGCGCGCACCCCGAGGATCGCGCGGGTGAGAGCTTCCTCACCCTCGGAGTCGAGGTTGGAATTGGGCTCATCGAGCACGACCAGGAACGGGTCTCCATAGAGCGCACGCGCCAGCGCTATTCTTTGCTGTTGTCCGGCCGAGAGCGCGGTGCCGCTTTCCCCCACCTCGGTCTCATAGCCGTTTGTCAAATTTAAGATCATGTCGTGAACGTTGGCCGCCCTGGCGGCGGAGATCACCTTGTCGGGATCGGGATCGGCTTCGAACCGTGCGATGTTCTGCGCCACCGTGCCGGCCAGGAGTTCCACGTCCTGGGGCAAGTAGCCGATGTGCCGGCCGAGCAAGGTCGGAGACCACTGATCGAGCGCCGCGCCGTCGAGACGGATGGTCCCGCGCACCGCCACCCACACGCCGACAAGCACGCGCGCGAGACAGGATTTTCCACTCGCGCTCGGGCCGACGATGCCGAGCCCGTTGCCCTTTTCGAGCCGGAAGGCGACGTCCTGGACCACGAGCCGCTGAACCCCGGGCGGCACGACGCTGACGTGCTCCACTGCGAAGGTCGAGGCCGGCTTGGGCAATGCCATCTGCTCCTTGTCCTGCGGGAGCATGGCCAGCAAATCCTTCAGGCGTTTCCAGCTCTGCCTTGAGGCGACGAAGCCGCGCCAGTTGGCGATGGCGAGGTCCACCGGCGCGAGCGCCCGGGCGGCAAGAATCGAGCCGGCGATGATCACGCCCGCGGTCGCCTCCTGGATGATGACCAGATAGCCGCCGACCCCGAGCACTGCCGACTGCAGGCACATCCGCATGACCTTGGACATGGAGCCGAAGCCGCCGCTCACGTCGCTCGCCCGCTGCTGGGTGTCGAGATATTTGAGGTTCAGCTCGCTCCACATGGCAGCGACCCGGGGTGCCATCCCCATTGCTTGGATCACCTCGGCGTTGCGCCGTGATGCCTCGGCAACGGCATGGCGTTTGGCCCCGAATTCGGTCGCGGTCTTCTGCGGCTCGCGCGTGAGAATGTCGGTCAACACGGTGAGCGACACGATGATAACCGCGCCGATGCAGGCCGCCATCCCGATCCAGAAATGGAACATGAAGCAGATGGCGATGTAGAACGGCATCCAGGGCAGATCGAGCAGCGCCACCGGCCCCGCGCTCGAGAGAAAGGCCCGGATCTGATCGAGGTCGCGAAGCGGCTGCAGGCCGTCGCCCGCCCTGCGGCTTCGCAGCGCCATCTGGGCGATCGTGTAGTACACCCGGAAACTGAGGTTCTGGGCCAGCGTTCTGCCGATGCGGACCAACACTCGCCCGCGCAGCAAGTCGAGAAAACCCTGGAAGGCGTAGAGAACCAAAGCGAGGATCGAAAGACCGACGAGGGTCGGGGTGCTTCGGCTGGACAGAACCCGATCGTAGATTTCCAGCATATAAAACGAGCCGGTGAGATAGAGGACGTTGATCAGCGCGCTCGCGAAGCCGAGCGCCCAGACGGCGCTGCTGCAGGTGCGGAGCGCCTGAATGAGTTCGTTGGGTTGCCGCTGCAGCGGCGGCCGTCTTGCCGCGCCTGTATCGGTCATGCTCACCTGCCCTGCGGGCCTTCGGTCACATCGAATTGGCGAGAGCTTTGCTTATCGCTCGCCGCTCTATTCAAATTAATTAAAATTGCGCCGGAAACCTACCCTTTCCGTTGTGACGGGCGTTTTAGCCGCTGGCTGGTTATCCAATGATGAAACCGCTCCCGGCTCCCGTTGATAGCCCAGGCCGGGTCCCAGGTTCAAATACTATCAGCTTTGCCCCCGTTTTTATTCGGGGCCAACCTCGATGGAGTTCCATCCGGTTTGGGGTAGGAGCCCACCGTACAACTACTACAACCGCTGGTTCTAGGCCACGAGACGATAGAACAGCTCCGGGTCGACATTGCCGCCGGAGAGAACCGCCACTGCGACCTGGCCCCTGGCGGCGATCTTGCCGGACATTAAGGCTGCGAGCGCGACCGCACCGCCTGGTTCCACCACAAGCTTCAGTTCCCGGAAGGCGAACGCCACCGCGGCGGCCACTTCCTCCTCGCTCGTGGCGACGCCCTCGCCAACCAGCGCGCGGTTGATCGCGAAGGTCAGCTCCCCAGGCATGCGGGCCATCAGCGCGTCGCAGATGGTCCCCGAGAGCGACGCATTGGCCTCCCGCTGGCCGCTGCGGAACGAGCGGGCATGATCGTCGAAGCCCTCGGGCTCGGCGGTGCATAGCCGCGCCTGGGGCACCCGCGCCTTGACCGCGAGCGCAATGCCCGCTGTCAAGCCTCCGCCCGAGGCGGTGACCACAACCAGGTCGGGCTTGAGGCCGAGGGCTGCGAGGTCCTCGACGATCTCGCGGCCGGCGGTGCCCTGCCCCGCGATGATCTGCGGATCGTCGTAGGGCGGCACCAGCACGGCGTTGCGCTTCCTCGCCAGTTCGCGCGCGATCGCCTCGCGGTCCTCGCCCGCGCGGTCGTAGAGCACGACCTCGGCACCGAGCGCCACAGTGCGCTCGCGCTTGGGCCTTGGCGCGTCGGCCGGCATCACGATCACCGCTGGCATGCCGAGAAGCCGGGCCGCCGCCGCCACGCCTTGCGCATGATTGCCGGAGGAGAATGCCACCACCCCGCCTGCGCGCTGCGCCTGCGGGATTTGCGAGAGCTTGTTGTAGGCGCCACGGAACTTGAACGAGCCGGTGCGCTGCAGCGTCTCCGCCTTGAGAAAGACGCGGGTCCCGGTCAGCGCGTCGAGCACGGGCGAGGTCACGAGCGGAGTGCGCAACGCGACCCCTGCCAGGCGCCGCGCAGCAGCGTCCACATCGGCGGCGGTCGGCAAAACGGGCGACTGGGGCGCATCAGCCATTGCGGCCGACGGTAGCGCCGCAACGCGCGGCCGGGCAAGGGATTAATCGCAGTCGATGCGGGCCGACGCGGTTCCCGCTCCATGATCGAAATAGCAAAAGCCCCGGGCTTGCGGCCCGGGGCTTCGCGATAGCTCGGCTGCGACGATCAATACCTGGCGGTTACCGGCCCGCCCCAATTGAAGTGGTAGTTCAGGCCGAGCTTGGCAGTGTGGATGCCGTCGACCTTATGCGCCGCGCAGAAGGTAAAGCCGGTGCTGGCGAGGCCGCACGCATTGACGGTCTCATTCACCCCGAAGAAGAGATACTCGGCCTTGATCGACCACTGATTGGTCCAAGCCCATTCGATGCCGCCACCCGCAACCCAGAAGGCGGCGCTTTTCTTGCCGGTGGCGAACAGCGTCGCCGGGCCGCACGGGGCGATAGTGCATGTATCCACCACGCTCGCCTTGATGTCGGTGAAGCCGCCACCGCCCTTGACATAGAACAGGGTGCGATCGGAGGCCCAACCGAGGCGGGCGGCAATGACCGCGTCCCAGTCTCCGACTCGCGTAGAGTCGCGGGTGTCGCCGCCGAAGTTCACGAGGGGTCCGAGGCTGAACGGATCGATAACGGTGCGGCGCAGGCTCATGTAGCCGCCTTCGGCTTCGAGGCCGAGCACGAACGCCGATCCACTAGCCTGCCAGTTGCATCCCAGTGTGCCGCCCCCGATGACGCTCGCATCGAGGTCGTAGCTGTAGAAGCCGCCGCCGGCCACGGGCCCGGGGTTCCCATCGTTGTAGAAAAATGGCGCCGCGGTAGTTGAGAGCGGATCCTGTGTTCTCACTCGTTCATTGTTAAAGGCGCCGCCGACATAGCCGCCGAAGTAGCAGCCGCTCCAATTGTAGACTGCGACCACCGGTGCCTTCATGATCGGTGCCTTGACCGGCAGGTCGGCCGCAAGGACGGGGCTGGCAACGAGCGCTGCCAAGGCCGCGCCACTGAGAATGAGCTTTTTCATGGTACCTCCCGACTGAATGCGCATGCCCCCTTCTAACGCGTTGGGGCCTCCATGTCTGTTGCAGGGAGGCCACAGCGCACAGAATTCGACCGCTCGCGGGGCATTAATAAAACATCAACAAAATGGGCGTTTCCCTGGCGAAATTGAGGTATCGGACCAGCAGCAGCGCAATGCCGCCGACCGGGACGCCAAACCGGGCCCCATTTGACGCTCGAAATCGGGGCAAGATACTGGCCTAAAGGGGCGGCGGACGCGGCAGCAATCAGCGGGAGGACGCCATGGACCTCGGAATTACCGGGCGCAAGGCCATCGTCTGTGCGTCGAGCCGGGGGCTCGGGCGTGCCTGTGCGGAGGAGCTCGCCCGCGCCGGCTGCTAGCGGGTCATCAATGGGCGCGACGGCAAAACCGCCGAGTCCACCGCCGCGGAGCTGCGCCGCGCAACCGGTGCGAGCATCACGGCTGTGGCGGCCGATGTCGCCACGCCCGAAGGCCAGGCGGCGCTGTTTGCGGCCTGTCCGGAGCCGGACATCCTGGTGAACAACAATGCCGGGCCGCCGCCGCGCGATTTCCGCGAGCTCACCCGCCATGAGATCATCGACGGCGTGATCGCCAACATGGTGGTGGCGATCGAGCTGACCCAGAAGGCGATCGATCCGATGGTGCGGCGCGGCTTCGGCCGGATCGTCAACATCACGTCGGGGACGGTGAAACTGCCCCAGGCCGGGCTCGATCTCTCGTCGGGCGCGCGCGGGGGCTTGAGCATCTTCCTTGCCGGGATCGCGCGCCAGGTGGCTGACAAAAACGTCACCATCAACAATCTCCTCCCCGGCGCATTCGAGACCGACCGGCTGCGGTCGGTGCTTGCGGGCGCGGCCAAGCGAAGAGGCATCAGCCTCGATCAGGCGCGGGCCGAGCGCATGGCCAGCATTCCCGCGAAACGGATCGGCGATCCCGCCGAATTGGGCGCCGCCTGCGCCTTCCTCTGCTCGGCCCAGGCCGGCTTCATCACCGGACAGAACATCCTCATCGATGGCGGCACCTTCCCGGGAGCGCTCTGAGGGAAGACCGGACGACGGACGCTTGAGCGTGCTCACAACCAATTGATATTCCTGAAGGATTACGCGACTGCCGGGGGACCGGACACGAACACCCTTCGGCAGAACGAATCACCTGTGGACAACTACCGCATCGCCTGTGGAAAACCAACCCAGCCCCGCCGCTGCTTGCAACCTGCAATAGGTGGAACGCAAGTCAGCGAGGAGACCCGCTGCCTTCTGCTGCCTTTACGCCACAGACGCAAGGAGGAGCGAAACCCATCGCGTGGTGGAGGCCTGGCGGGGGAGAAGGAGGCTAAGTTTGGGGAAAGGTGATGGGTTTCGCTCCGCTCAACCCATCCTACAAGCTCACCACCAGGCGTGAAGATGGTGCACCGGCCCGCGGCCTGTGCCGATGTCGAGGCGCGCCGAAGCTGCGATGGCCGCGCTGACGAAGGCCTTGGCCTCGCGCACGGCAGCGACCAGGTCGAGGCCTTTCGCCA
>WNGR01008044.1_pt1 | contig 11151 bp, 11 predicted proteins | sample 5407581 | NCBI WGS metagenome assembly WNGR01 (sample SAMN13153383, study PRJNA577476) | soil metagenome | isolation source: 80 cm soil or saprolite under Garry oak tree replicate 2 | place: USA:California | collected 2016-06-15 | reverse complement strand
AAGCTCGTTGTCGCATGCTGCGTTCCTTCGGGGGCCGCGTTCCCGTGAGGGATCGTGGCTACCCTCTCATTTGGCGCTTCGATTCGAAAACGCCATACTAATCAATGACTTGAACAATCATGGTTTGCTCGGCAGTCGCCGACACGCGGCGCCTTGCTGCAAGCGGTTCTGCGCGATGCTACCGCCAGATTTTGAAAAGGACGACTACCCCGACACGCAGGGGCTCCACCTTCAGGAAGTGGGCGCGTCCGCTCCTGTCTCCCGCGGCGAGAACGCCCGCGCGGGGCACGAAGCCAAGCGCGAGGATATCGGCGTCAGCAACGAACCGGACCGCGCCCGTCCAGCGTCCGCGTGGGAGCTGCCACACCCGTACCGTCCTGTCCCAGGTGACGCGAGCCACCCGTCGGCCAGCACCGCGAGCGCCCATGCCAGATCCGCGTGCCCTGCGAGGGTACGGAGCAACGCTTCGGCCGATCGAAGGCTGTCGATAACTGGCGGCAATCCCGCGTGGCCCGCCAGTTGCTCTGCCGCGTGCGCGCACAGGGCCTGGACCTCCGGCTCGCACTTAGACTGCAGGCGACCAAGAATCTGCGACGCCAGCAGGTCGGCCCCAAGCCAGTCACTGCTGTCGTGTCCGAGCACGTGGGCGCTGTGTGTCGCAGCGCGCTCTCCAGCGCCTTGAGGGCCGGTTTCCCGTCCACGTCTGCGAAATCCATGAGCAATACGTTGACCTCCGTTGGGCGCAGCCGGGCGTCGAGCCAGCAGAAGTCGAGCAGCAGCCTGGCAAAAACGCGCCAAGATGCCGCGCCAGATACTCTGATTGATGGGCGCGGTCTGCGGCGAGTTCACGCCGCCGCCCAGTCTGCGATCAGCCCTTCGGCGGCATTTAGATCAACCGAAAACCGGCGTGCGCGCGGAAAATCCCTTTCATTCTCCTCACTGAGCCATTGCGCCAGGGCTGCGGCTCGTCGAGCAGCGTTTTGCCGCAATCGACGCGGAGTTTCGTGGGCGGGAGAACCGGTCCTTTCCGTACGCGCGGTTCACCGGGCAGGTGTATGCGTGGCGCGTGTCGGGAGTGCCCTACTTCGACCCGGCGGGTTTTGATGCCGAAGTGGCGATGGCGGTCGAACACAAGCTGATGGTCACGCGCACGGTGCCCGTGCGCGGCGCCGATGCGAAGGATGTCACCCGATGGTGGTTCCGCCATGACCGCTTCATGGAGTTCTGCCTGCCGCCGGCCTTATGGATGGGCACGCCGGGCGGCAGCGGCAGCATGTCGCGGACGAGGCGTTTTTCGGGGTGTACGACCTCCTCGCCTTGCGACTTCCGGACGATGAGGAACTCGCCTTCTGGACTACAAACGCGAAGTCCTCCGTCGACAACGTGGCCAGCCGGATCAGTTCGCTCTCATCGTCCGGGAAGGCGAACAGTTGAAAACGTTGTGCAGGCGTCAGCGCGCTTCGCGGCGAGGCATGGCTTTCCCCGGTCACGGTAACGCAGTAGTATGGCATTTAACTAATGTTTATGGCCATATCCAAACGGTCACCGTCGGCACCAGCCTCCGTGCGGCTGTCGGGCCGACGATTTTCCGGGGTTTTTGGCCATGGAGAACGCCATGCGTGCAGCGCTCTATGCCCGTGTCTCAACCCACGACCAGCAGACCTTGCCCATGCAGATGGCCGAAATGCGCGAATACGCGGCGAAGCGCGGCTGGCAGGTGGTTCTGGAAATCGAAGAGGTTGGATCTGGTGCCCGCGTCCGACCCAAACGGGATGAACTGATCAAGGCGGCCAGACGCCGCAAGATCGATCTGATCGTCGTGTGGCGCCTTGACCGATGGGGCCGATCTCTTCTCGACCTGATCTCGACGCTGCAGGAGTTGTTGGCGCTCGACGTCGGCTTCGTTTCCCTGTCGGACGCGCTCGACATGACGACGCCCGGCGGCCGGGCACTGGCCGGCATGCTGGCGGTGTTTGCAGAGTTTGAGCGCGATATCCTGCGCGAGCGCGTCAAGGCTGGTATCGCTCACGCCCGGCAACAAGGCAGGCCTCATGGACGGCCTCCCACCGTGACGTCTCGCGCTCCGGAGGCGCGAGCCCTGTTTGCGCAGGGTCTCAGCAAACGGGAGATTGCCAAACGGCTCAACGTCAGCCGGACCTCCGTACGGCGTCTCGTCGGCGCTATCAACGGACCGGACGGGTAGGGCATGTTTTTTTCGTTCAGTATTGGTTCGCAATGCAATGCATAGCCCCGGAGCGACAACATGAAAGCACGTTGGACCGAACCCTTGCAAGGGCTCGCTGCGTATCTGGAACGGAGGCGGGAGCTCGTTACGCAGCGGTGGGTCGACGCAGTTCGCGCGGAGCTGAGCCTTCGGCAGTCCAGTCAACCCAACACCGGGCAGCGTGTCGGCCCGGTACCGGAGATTTATGCCGAGGTTTGCGCCGCGCTGAAAATCAGCCGCCAGGGCGAGATGCCGGTTGCGCTCGAACGCGACGTCCGTCGGCACGGTCATTTCCGCTGGACACAGGGCTACCGGTTGGACGAGCTGTTCCGGGAAATCGATCTTCTTCGGCAGGTCATACAGGACGCGGTAACGGAATATTTCGCGCAGGAAGCAACCCGATCGCGGACGCTCGAAGCAGGCGCGCAGCGAACCATCCAGGACCTGTTCAGCGCCATGGTCCAGAGCGCCATCGGGCAGCTGCTGGAAGATCAGGACAGGCGCATCGCGGAGTCGCTGGAGGCACGCGATCGCGCGCAGACTGCTGAGCGCGAAAGCAAGGAGCGGTTGCGCATCGCAGCCGCGGCAGCGGGGCTCGGCATTTTCGAATGGGACCTGACGGAGCGACGTGCACTCTGGGAAAACGCGCGGATGTACGAGATCACCGGACAGCGTCCCGAGGATGGACCCTTGTCAGAGGATGAGTTCATCCAAACCGTCGTCCATCCGGACGACGCGGCCAGATTGTCCCAGAACTTCAATGAAGGCAAGGTACCGGACCGCCAGGTGCAAACGTCGTTCCGGATCTTTCGAAGAGGCGATCAGACTTTGCGCGTCCTTGAGATGTCCGGGCGCTTCCAGTTCGTGGCCGACAACGTCGCCCATCGTTTCATCGGCGCACTCGCGGATATTACCGAGCGGGAAAAAGCCAGCGACGCATTGCAGGAAGCGGATCGCCGAAAGGACGTGTTTCTGGCCACGCTCGCCCATGAACTCCGTAACCCCTTGGCCCCGATCCGCGCTGGCGCCTACGTGCTGAAACACTATCAGGCCACGCTGCCAGCGCAGGTCCAATGGGTGCAGCCGGTCATCGAACGGCAAAGCCGGCATCTTTCATCGCTGCTCGATGATCTCCTCGATGTGTCGAGAATCAGGACCGGCAAGATCAAGCTGCAAAGAGAGGTGTGCGATCTACGGGAAGTCCTTGCATCAGCGATCGAGATGAATCGGCCGCAGGCTGATGCGCGCCGGCACCAGGTGACAGCCAGCCTCCCCGCCGAACCTGTCTTTGTGAATGGTGATTCGACGCGGCTCACGCAGGTTGTGTCGAACCTCCTGGACAACGCCATCAAGTACACGCCAGACAACGGGCAACTCCGCGTGAACGGAAGCGTGATCAAGGATATCGCGCTGATCTCGGTCGAAGACACCGGTATCGGGATTGCTGCGTCCGCGTTGCCGCACGTGTTCGACCTCCTTGTGCAGGCCGATCCACTGACGCAGGATTCGCATAGCGGTCTTGGGCTGGGATTGTGGCTCGCGCGATCCGTGGTCGAACTGCATGGAGGCGACATCTCGGCAACAAGTGCAGGCCGCGGCAAAGGCAGCCGGTTCACCGTACGCCTGCCGGTTGTTCCGGCGCCCGTGGCCAACGCGCGTGCACCCGGTGCCGTGGCACATTCGGCCAGCCAGCCGCTGCGAATACTGATCGTCGACGACAGCCGTGACGGCGCTGACTCACTCGCGGTCGTACTGCGTATGCACGAACACGAGGTCAGAACGGCTGAGGATGGTCCCGGCGGATTGCAGACGGCGACCGGATGGCCGCCCGACGTGATCCTACTGGACATTGGTCTGCCCGGAATGAGCGGGTACGATGTGGCTCACGAACTCAGAGCATTGCCGCAAACCCGCGACGCAGTACTGATCGCCTTGTCGGGTTTCGGCAGCGACGCGGACATTGCCCGGTCGACTGAGGCCGGCTTCAGACGGCATCTGGTCAAGCCGGTGGATCCAGATCTGCTCATCGAACTGATGCGCGACGTTGGACTTTCCCGATAATCGGATGACCGCGTCACCTAACGGAGGCCATTGCAATGAACAATATGACCGTGGAAGAACGGATCCGTGCGCGCGCGTACGAACTTTGGCAACAGGACGGTGGCCTTGAAGGATGCGCTGACGAGTACTGGCACATGGCCCGCGCGCTCGTCGAAAAGGAGTTGGCAGTTCCAGACGTTGCGCGAAACGTTGATCCGGACACCCAGGCTGAAGAGTGATCAGACAACCCACACTGCCTGCTGTTAGGCGTACGTCGCACCATTCTCGCACGATAAACTGTCACTCTCGTCGCTTTTCTTCGGACACGGTCGCCGGCGCGTCGACTGATTCTCAAGAAATCAAGCGTGCAGGGAGAGAATGAAAGACAGAGCGACCGTGGTATGCGTGCGGGAAAACCGGATTCTGCTGGTTGCCAGAGAACGATCAAGATGACGCTACCGGGCGGGAGAATCCGTCGGGACGAAACGCCCCTGGACGCTGCGCTACGTGAACCGGTGGAAGAAACAACGCTTGTGACTGATGAGTTGACATACCTCTTTCAATTTACCGGTTTCAACACCTTGCACCATGTCTTTTTCGCTGACGTCGCGCACCATGCTGGCGTGCAGCCCAGCAACGAAATCGCAAAGAGCAGGTGGTTCGCCCCGGTCAAGATAGCGGCGCTTTCCGCCAGCATCCCTACTCGTGGAATCGTAGAGCTTTTCTTCCGGTATACCCGCACTCTGGAATCGGACGACGTCTAGTGGATTTCGCAGCAGGCGGAACGGGTGAGCCCATGGACCGCACTTATCACTATCACGGATTCGATGTTGAGGTGGCCGTCGAGGCTGACTTCAGCCGGCTGGGCGGACGCAGTGCGTTATCCAGCGTGGGGTATGTCGCGGTCGTGAGGATCTGCAAGGAAGGTGCCGCTCTTGCCGTTTTCTCGCCGTTGCGTTTTGGCGAATCGCCAGGCAAGCCATTTTTAAGCGAAGCTGATGCGCTCATGGGCGGCTATAGCGCGGGACGACGCATCGTCGATGATTTGTTCAGTTCGTGATACGCGTCCACGCCGCCTTGGAAACAAAGCCTTTCATCCACTGATGATCCAATAGCGAGTGACTGCCCTGATGAAACGCATGTGCCCATCTATTCAGGCAACGATGCGACCACCCTCGGTGCCGCAACAACAGTGCAGGGAGCGCAGAAGCTCAATGCGGCGCGCCGCTCAAGTCCCGCCAGTCGTGATGGTGATCCAGCCGCTTGAGCAGTTTTCGACGCATTTTCTCCCGGTAATAATGAGCGGCGACGAACACGGGTGCCATCGCCAGCACGAACGACCCCACAACGATTGCCACAGCTTCACTCATCGGCACCTCCATGGCTGACTTCTCCGGTTTATTGGAGGTGTTGCCCTCCGTTGATCGCAATGTTGGCTCCAGTCACGAAGCCCGCTTCGCGCGAGCACAGGTACAGCACGAGTGCGGCAACTTCGTCCGGCTGCCCGAGCCGGCCGACCGGAATCTGCGGAATGATCTTCGTCTCGCGGATTGCCTCGGGCACCGCCATCACCATCTTCGTCGCGATATAGCCGGGCGAGATCGTGTTGACAGTGACGCCTTTTTTCGCCACCTCGAGCGCCAGCGATTTCGTGAAACCATGCATGCCGGCCTTTGCCGCCGCATAGTTGGTCTGGCCGAACCCACCCTTGGAGCCGATGATCGAAGACACGTTGATGATGCGGCCCCAGCCGCGCTCGACCATGCTGTCGCACACCGGCTTCGTCATGTTGAACACCGAATCGAGATTGGTGCGGATTACCGCGTCCCAATTGACCTTGTCCAGTTTTTTGAAGCTGGCGTCGCGCGTGATGCCGGCGTTGTTGATCAGGATGTCGACCGGTCCGACTTCCGCTTTGATCTGCGCCATGCATTTTTCGCACGAGTCGTAGTCGGTGACGTCGACCGCGTACGCGCGGAACTGTCGTCCCTCGGCTTCCATGCATGTGAGCCACTCGTTCGCACCGGTGTTACCGGGCGAATGGGTGACTACGACCGCATAACCGGCGTCATGCAACCTGATGCTGATCGCCTCGCCCAGTCCACCCATGCCACCCGTTACTACCGCGATCTGCTTTGCCATCGAATCGTCCTCACAAATACCAGCGGCGTGCTCGTCTGGGAGCAACACTACCTTCAGTTAAAAATTGGATGCATTGAAATGCTGGATTCTTATCCAAAATGAATAAAGGAATCCTACATATAGATATGGAACCGAGAACGCGAGCATCGCTGCCCGCGTGAGTCCTAGTGCTTCGCGCTCTCGGCTACGGCAGCCGACTCTGGTCCGACAGGTCGGCGCCCGCTTAGTCGAAACGACACGGCGCAACTCTCCCGACAATAAGCAGGACCGCTTCAACCGCTTCGTCCCGGAAGCTGACGGCCCAGTTAAAGACGGCCGCGTTCGCAGCTATTCCCGACGTTCGTAGTCGTCCCGCTCTTTAGCCTCCCTGACGCTCCGCCGACTACGATTCGCATCGCCAATCCGCGTCTCCCTCTCTCCCTACAATTGACAGACTGGACGTGCTGCCTCCCGGCGGCATGCCCTTCTTTTCCCTTCTCAAACGCTATTCGATCTGACTGATCCGCCGTGCATGCGTTGCCCTTTCTTGCGAGCCGACGTCAACGACCCTATGGATCACATGCCGGGCGACACGCATCCACAAGTCACGTACTGCCCCGAGCCTGATCCGGCGCGAAACGTCACACCGCTCGACGTCTCGCCGGTTCTCGCGCGGCTGACGCCCGGCGCGGCGCGCGGTCTGACGAACGCATATGCGGCGCGTGCGCCGCTCCCCGTACGTCTCGGCGAGCGCGACTACCTTGTGACATGGCGCGCCGACGCCGAGCCGATTGCCACAGCGAACGCTTACCGCTTCGTCGTTGGACCCGCCCAAGGCACCCTCTGGATCGATCCTTCCGCCGAAGCGGAGTGGCTCGGCGACGCTGGCGCAGCACCCGTGCCTGCCGTGCTGCGCTCCGCGTTGCTGGCCGACCTGTGTGCGCCACTGACCAAAGCGCTGCAAACGCTCACCCGTCAGCGCGTGGAGTTGCTGCCGCCCGCAGCCGATCAGCCGTTGAAGCCTCCGACAGAAGCACTGCTTTTCGAACTACGAAGCACGGGCGATGACTGGCACTGTCACGGCGCCCTGCTCTTCGATGTGCCGGACGCATTCGGCGTGTTCTTCGCGACGCCCCCTTCGCCGGATGCCGTGCAGCGCGCAAGCACGACCGCCGCATTTGCGGCCCTGCCCGTACCGCTCACGTTCGAACTCGGCCGCACGACGCTCACGGCGCACGAACTCGCCGATGTCGAATCGGGCGACATCATCGCGATCGAACACTGGCGCACGCAGGGACAAAACCTGCTCTGCGTCGCGCATCTGCAATCCGCGACCACATTGGAAGTGCTCGGCCGGCCGTCGTGCAACCGCATCATCGTCGAACAGATCAGGGAGATGCCTTTGGAACGCACGTCATCGCAAGACGCGGCTCACGCGCAGACAGCCGCCTCGCAGGATTCCCCCGCGCAGTCCGCGCGTCAGTTCGACGGACTGTCCATCGAACTGACGTTCGAACTGCCATCGTGCACGATGCCGCTAGGCGAACTGGGCACGCTGCAACCCGGCGGCGTGATCGAACTGCAGCAGGGTATCAATCAGAGCGTGATCCGTATCATCGCGAACGGCACGCAGATCGGCGCGGGACATCTGATCGCCGTCGGCCAGAAGCTCGGCGTGCGCGTCACCGCGCTGACGCCGCCCGCCGCGCAGGCGTCGCGCGAGCGACAGGATGGGTAATCTGCCAAATCCCGTATCGCTGATCGCTGTCATCGTCGCGCTCGGCATTGCGCCGTTCGCCGCGCTGATGGTGACGAGCTATACGAAGCTCGTGGTCGTGCTCGGCCTGTTGCGCTCCGCGCTCGGCATCCAGCAGGTGCCGCCGAACATGGTGCTCAACGGCATTGCGCTGATCCTGTCGCTGTTCATCATGGCGCCCGTCGGCATGAACATCCGCGATGAGTTGCAGCAGCGCAACTTCAATCCCTCCGGACAATTGTCGAGCGCCGATATCGGCGCGCTCGCCGATGCCGCGCTGCCACCGATCAAGGACTTTCTGACCGCGCACACGCGTTTGCGCGACCGTGAGTTCTTCGTCAAGACGGCGACCAGCGTCTGGCCGAAAAACCGCGCCGAAGGCCTCAAGGACGACGACCTGCTAGTGCTGGTGCCGAGCTTCACGCTCGCCGAACTGACGAAGGCGTTTCAGATCGGCTTCGTGATCTATATCGTGTTCATCGTGGTCGATCTGCTCGTCGCGAACATCCTGCTCGCGCTCGGCATGCAGATGATTTCACCGACGACCATCTCCGTGCCGTTCAAGCTGCTGCTGTTCGTCGCGCTCGATGGCTGGTCGCTGCTGGTGCACGGTCTCGTGCTGTCGTATCGGGTGGCGGGATGAAGCGCGCGGCTCGTGCGCTTGCAACTATCGCCTGTGTGCTGTCGTGCATGGCGATGTTCATCGCGCGCGAATCAGCAGCACAGTCCAACGTTCCTCGCGCCGGCTTCACGCAGCTTGCGCGCAATTGCGCGACGAATGTCGATGTGGTGACGCTGGCCGCGCTGGTGCGCACGGAATCGGGCTTCAATCCGTTTGCGATCGGCGTGGTGGGCGCGCATCTGGAACGCCAGCCCACCTCGCTCGCCGAGGCGCTCGCCACGGTTCGCGTACTGGAAGCACGCGGCTTCAGCTACAGCGTCGGCCTCGCGCAAGTGAACAACCGCAACTTCGCGAAGTACGGCGAAACGGCCGCTTCGCTCTTCGAACCGTGCCGCAACCTGCGCGCGGGCGCCGCCATTCTCACCGATTGCTTCGCGCGGTCGAGCGCGACGCGCGTCGATCAGCAAAGCGCGTTGCGCGCCGCCTTGTCGTGCTACTACAGCGGCAACTTCACCACCGGATTTCGCGCAGGCTACGTCGGCAAGGTCGTGATGAACGCGCGCATCAACGCGATGCGCGGCGGCGTCGAGCCTATTCCCGTTGTGACCGATGCGCACGCGCCGCCGCAGCAGGACAACGAGGCGCTCGAGGCGAAAGTCGACGCGACGCTGAACGAGGCGGGCGGCAAGCGGGACACGCGCCCTGCCGTCGAATCTGTCGCCGCGATGAAAAGCAAGGCGCCGTCCTGCAGCGCTCATCCACTCGTCGCGATGTGCCGGGGCCTCAGCGCAGCGCAGGTTCGCGCGTTGTGCTTGCGCTGTCTCGATGCGCATTGACGCGCTGGCATGTATCTCGCCGACACATCGCGCCGACATGTCCGGCAAGCGCACCGCTCGTAGCGAACGCGTCTGGATCCGCGACACCAGGCGTGCCGACTACGGGACGCCGGTGCCCGTCCGCCCGCATTGGACGGCAGAATTTCCCATTGGGTCTCCAGGAGAGGGGAAGGCCCGTGCGCATGCCGATGCAAGCGTTGGAGAGACGACATGTCATTGATGGCCGTTGACGGCGGCGGCTCCACCTACGTGCCGCCCCCATCGAATCCCGATAAGCCCAAGCCCTCGAATACCGGCTCGAACGGCAAGAGCGACGCGCCCACCGCTCAGCAGCAGGCGCTGGCCGCCGCGAAGGCGGAGACGGCGCGCCTGCTGAAGATTGCGCAGCAGGAAATGGCGGCGCTGCAACGCCTGCGCGATCAGGGCGCGAAGAAGGCCGACATCGACGCGCAGATCAAGAAAGCCGGCCAGGCGTGGGGCGCCGTGCAGGCCGCCGCGGAAAACCAGATGCGCGTGTCCGCCGACGGCGGCGGCGACGCGAAGAAAGCGATCTCGTCGGCGGCAGCCGACATCCGCGCACTCGACAAGAACGATCCGATACTCGACGAAGTCGTCTCCGACTCGCAAAAGACCGTCACCCCCGAAACGGCCGTGCAGCGCACGACGAACGAGAAAGCGTTCCAGTTCGCGCTGGCGGCACAGAAGGATCAGGACGCGACCGACAAGCTCAACGCCTACAACGCCGAGACGCCCGCCCAACAGCGAGCCGACGGCGAGGAATACGCGTACAGCATCAGGCAGGACAAGAGCACCGCCGACACCGACGCGAACAACGCGTACGACGCGCTCGAAAAATCGCTGCGCCACGAATACAGCGTCGAGGCCGCGACGCTGCGCCTGCACGATGCCAAAGCCGACTACGCGGCATGGCAGAAGGAACCTTCCGGCGCACGGCGCGCCGACGAAGCCGATGCAGTCCAGGAACTGTCGCAGGCGCAGACGCAATACGACAAGGTAATGGCGGGCGACGACAGCGCGCTGAACTACGTCACGGCCGACGAACAGAAGCAGGCCGTCGCCACCGTCAAGAACCAGCATCCCGACGCGTGGTACGGCAGCGTCGTCGATATGCTGGGGCAGCAGAGCGCGCTCAAACGCGACATCGCGCTCGTGAATCCCGACGATCCATCGCTGTCGCCGCAGATGAAACAGCTTGCGCAGAACGACCCCGTCACCTTCGCGCTGTTGCAGGAGACCGGCCAGACGATCGATCCGAACGCGCCCGGCCTCTCCCCGAAAGAAAAGGAACTCGCGCAGCAGAACCCGCTTGCGCTCGCCTTCGTGCGGATGACGGGCGTCAATGTCGATCCGCAAAAAATGACGCCGGCCGAGAAGAACCAGCTCGACCAGATGGGCCTCTTCCAGTACGCCTGCGCGCACGCCGACAGCAAACAGCCCGGCGTGCAGAAGATGCAGATGCTGATGGCGGCCGCACCCGAAGTCCGCCTGCTATACACGAAGCAGCAGGTCGATCTGCTGATGCAGGACCCCG
>WNGR01026754.1_pt1 | contig 11152 bp, 9 predicted proteins | sample 5407581 | NCBI WGS metagenome assembly WNGR01 (sample SAMN13153383, study PRJNA577476) | soil metagenome | isolation source: 80 cm soil or saprolite under Garry oak tree replicate 2 | place: USA:California | collected 2016-06-15 | reverse complement strand
ATCCTGTCTGCAGGCCGCGTCCGGGGCACGCGCGCGCTCTATCCGGCGGCCGCTGCGATTGCAGCGGCCGTGTTCGTCATCGACGCGTTCACGATGATCGATATCGCCGTCGCCGTGCTGTATGCGACGGTGGTGTTGCTGGTCGCCTCGGCAGGCTCGCGCGCGGCGACGGCCAACGTCGCATGGGGTTGCGTCGCGTTGACGCTGCTGGGATTCATGCTGTCTCACGACGGGCACTACTCGGATGGCTCGGTGGCTCGCTGCGTGGTCAGTCTGCTCGCCATCGCGACCACGTCGATGCTGGCGCTGCGAAACCAGGCGAGCAACGACATGCTGCGCAAGCAGCTCGAAATGCTCGACCTCACGCACGACGCGATCATCGTCTACGACATGGACGACCGCGTTACGTTCTGGAACCAGGGCGCGGAGCGGCTGTACGGCTGGACGGCGCAGCAGGCGATGGGCCAGCCGCTGCACGAACTCACGCAAACGCGGGCGTCGACGATGCCCATCGACGAGATTCGCCGCGAGACCTTGCTTCACGGCGGCTGGCACGGCGAGCTGGAGCGCATACGAAACGACGGCGCGACGGTGTACATCTCCAGCCGCTGCACGCTGTGGCGCGACGACAGGGGCAAGCCGCTCGCGATCCTCGCCACCAGCAACGACGTTACCGCGCGCAAACAGATGGAAGCGGAGTTGCAGCGCCAGCAGGACGAACTGCGCGCGACGATCGACGCGATTCCCGGCATGGTCTGGAGTTCGTCGCGCGACGGCTGCCCCGATTACATGAACCGTCGCTGGAACGAGTACGGCGTGGAGCTTGCCGACGACATTCGCGATATCTGGCAATCGATCGTGCATCCCGACGACCTTCCCGCGATGCAGGCCGCGTGGGCCGAAGCCGTCGCCACGGGCAGCGCGCTCGAAACGACCGCGCGCATCAGGCGCAAGGATGGCGTGTACCGCTGGATGCACATTGGCGCGGAGCCGCTGCGCGACGCGAATGGGGAAATCGTGCGCTGGTACGGCGTGAATACCGATATCGAAGAGCACAAGCAGACGCAACAGGCGCTCGAACGCAGCGAGGCGTTCCTGTCGGACGCGCAGCGTTTGAGCTGCACGGGCAGCATCGCCACGCGCGTGCCGGAGTGCGACATGTGGTGGTCGGACGAGACGTATCGCATCTTCGATATACCCCGTCACGTGACGCCCACCATCGAGCTGATCGCCGCGCGCACTCATCCCGACGATATCGACGTCGTGAAGCGCACACATGAACGGGCGCTGGAAGGCGAGTCGCACATCGACAGCGAATTCCGGTTGCTGCTGACGGATGGCTCGGTCAAGCATGTCCATTACGTCGCGCATCTGTCGGCGCCCGCTTCCGGAAAGGTCGAGTATGTCGGCGCGTTGATGGACGTGACGGACCGCGTGACCGCGCAGGAAGCATTGGACCGCTCGACGGCCGAACTCGCGCATGTCACGCGCGTGACGATGCTGGGCGAGATGGCGGCGTCGATCGCGCACGAGGTCACGCAACCGCTCGCGGCGATCGTCACGGCAGGCGACGCGGCGGCGCGCTGGCTCAACCGGCCGCGCCCGGATCTCGACGAGGTCGGGCTGTCGATCGGCCACATGACGCGCGACGCGAAGCGCGCCACCGACATCATCCGGCAGATACGCGCGATGGCGCAGAAACGCGATCCGAGTCCTATGCCGCTCGATCTGAATGCGCTCGCGCGAGAGGCGATCGAACTGTTGCGGCGTGAACTGGAAGCGCACGCCATCGAAGTCGAGACAGGCAATCTGCAGCATGTTCTGCGCGTGTCCGTCGACCGTGTGCAGATCCAGCAGGTCGTCATCAACCTGATGATGAACGCGGTGCAGGCGATGTCGGCGGTGAAGAACCGCGCGCGCCGGCTGAAGATCGTCACGCACAAGGTCGATGACGGGCATGCGCAATTGCGCGTCGAAGACTCGGGCACGGGCATCAGCGAAGAGAACAGCCGGCGTCTGTTCAGCCCGTTCTTCACGACGAGGAAGGAGGGCATGGGCATCGGGCTGTCGATCTGCCGCTCGATCGTCGAAGCGCATGGCGGGCGCATCTGGGCCGAATCGCAGGAAGGAGAAGGCACGACGATGCAATTCATCCTGCCGCTGGACGTGCATTTTGCTGGATGACAGACTGTGAAGCTATATGAAAAGCTGGCCGACGCTATCGGCGATCAGATTCAGCGCGGCGTGCTGCTGCCCGGTGATCGCATTCCTTCCGTCCGCCAGACTAGCCAGAATCATCACTTGAGCATTACGACGGTGATTCGGGCATACCTGTTGCTCGAAAGCCGCGGGATGATCGAGAGCCGGCCGCAATCCGGCTACTTCGTGCGCGTCCGCAGCGTCGCGGGGACAAAGCCAGCGACGCTTCAGGCCGCCACCCCGGATGCGAGCGCGGAACCTTCGCAGATCGATATCAGCGGTCTGGTGCTGTCCACGCTGCAATCGATTGGCGTCGATGGCGCTGTGCCGCTTGGCTCGCCGTATCCCGATACCACGCTGTTTCCGCTGCAGCGGATCAACCGCTATGCGCATGCGATCGCGCGTCAACAGACGTTCTGGGGCGTGCCGTCCGAATTGCCGCCCGGCAAGCCCGAACTGATCCGGCAGATCGCGCGCCGTTATCTGGAGAACGGCGCAGCCGTCGATCCCGATGAGATCGTCGTCACGCTCGGCGCGACGGAAGCAATCAATCTCTGCCTTCAGGCGGTGGCGCGGCCCGGCGACGCCATTGCCGTCGAGTCGCCCACGTTCTACGCGATATCGCACACCATCGAGCGAATGGGCATGCGCGTGGTCGAAGTGCCGACCGATCAGAAAACGGGCATCGACGTGAGCGCGCTTGCAAAGCTGATTGAATCGAAGCAGGTCGATGCATGCCTGCTGATGCCGAACTTTCACAATCCGCTCGGCTATCAGATGCCCGACGAGCGCAAGCGTGAACTCGTCGAACTGACGAATCGACATTATGTCCCGGTGATCGAGAATGCCGTCTATAACGAGCTATATTTCGGCGACGCACCGCCGGGCACCTTGAAAAGCTACGACACGCAGGGACTGGTATTGCAGTGTGCGTCGTTCTCGAAGAGCTTGACGCCTGCATTGCGTATCGGGTGGGTACTGGCGGGACGCTATCGCGCGAACATCGAGCGGCTGAAATTGCTCAATACGCTCACCACGCCTTCCAGCGCGCAACTCGCGATTGCCGAGTTTCTGGAGAACGACAGTTACGACCATCATTTGCGACGCGTCAGGCGCACGCTGATGCAGCATGCCAGTCTGATGCGCAGCGCCGTCGAACGATTCTTTCCTGAAGGCACGAAGATGACGAACCCGGCAGGCGGCTATCTGCTATGGGTAGAGCTGCCGCGTTCGACCGATTCGATGCGCTTATACAAAAGCGCGCTCGACAACGGCATCACGATCGGACCGGGCTGCATGTTTTCGAGGTCGGGGAATTTCGGCGACGCGTTTCGCCTGAACTATAGCTATGCATGGACGCCCGAAATCGAAGGCGCGGTCGTCACGCTCGGCAAACTGGCGTCGCGATATGCGGCGCTTGAACGCAAAGAGGAAGGCGAGGAACGGGACCTGGCGATTCGCTGAACGCGTTAATCAGCGCAATGGCGAAGAGAAGATAAAGGAAGCGGGTCAGCGGCAGCTTCAAAGAGAAGCGAACCGCTGATGTAAAGGGAAATTCATGTCCAACGCGAGACCGCGCATGGACGATCAGCTGCCGAAGTAGATGTTGCAGTAGCTGACGGGGCCGACACACGAATTAGCGCCCGTGTTGTGCTTGTGGAACAGACCACCCGAGCCGGTTTGCGACGTGCCCGAAGCAACACCGCCGTACGACGTTGCGCCTGTATCACCACCTTGCGCCGTCGTGGCAGCCGGGCCACGCTCCGAAGCAGGCGCGCCAGCGATCGGGTTGTAGTAAGGAGCCGGACCGAAGCCGCTTGCGAAGACAGGAGCCGATACGAAAGCAGTAGCGGCGAGAAGGGCGGCGGCGACAAGTTTGGTTTTCATGGCTGGTACCTCCAGAAACAGTTTAGGGATCGAAAATTCGTTGAACGGATGTGCGTCAACGTTGAAACCAGTCTATAAGGCGAAGCCGAAGAGAATAAGGCCTCTGGTGGGAACGCTTACTTGCCGGATTCGTGAGTAATCCGCAAATCGAAATGACGCGTTGTCGAATCTGCGCATCTGGGCCGGTCGATACCGACGAAATCGAGCAAATCTCCTTACCGGATCGCCCCCTTATTCGTGTTTGCGCGCGCTCTTAGACTTTCGCCTTCGATCGACGGGCACGGCGTGTCCTTACTGTCAGCGTGCATTTCGAATGCGCACGGAAGGATTCCGAAAGTGAGCGGGCGCGATAGCCCGTATTGTGTTTCGTGTCTGACCTGGCAAAAACATAAACGCCATTCGTCGGGTTTCTTTGGAGAGGTTGAACTGTGTTGGCGCCAATATGGAAACGAGTGGCCATCGCTACGGTTCTCGGCGCTTCGTTGACATTAGTCGGATGCGCGAGCACAGGTGGCATCCACGCTCAGGCAAAGCATCTCGATCCCGCGTCGCTCGACGCGGGCAATGCGATACGTGCGGCCGATACCGACGCGCAATGGCCCGCATCGGACTGGTGGACCGCGTATGGCGATCCGCAACTGAATGCATGGATTGCGATGGCCGTAAGCGGCAGTCCGTCGTTGGCGGCGGCACAGGCGCGCATTCGCGAAGCGCAATCGATGACGGGCATTGCCCGTTCGGCGATGGCACCGCAGGTGAACGGCACGATGTCCGTGCAGCGTCACGGCTGGCCCGACAACGTGTTCTATGGACCGGGGCCGCTCGCGGATGCGACCACCTGGGACAACACGGCCGCGCTGCAGTTTTCGTATCACCTCGATGTGTGGGGCAAGGACCAGAACAACACGCTGAAGGCGCTCGACTTCGCGCACGCGACGGCGGCGGATGAACGAGCGGCGCAGCTCGAACTCGAAGCGAATGTCGTGCGGACCTATGTCGACCTGTCGCTGAACTATCAGTTGCTCGATATCGCCAATGCCACACTCGATCAACAGAAGAAGATCGCGGACATTGCCATGCGGCGTTTCAACGGCGGGCTCGGCACGGAACTCGAAGTCACGCAGGCGCAGACGCCTATTCCCGACTACGAGCGGCGCGTGGATGCCGTCGAAGAATCGATTGCGTTGAACAAGAACCGGCTTGCCGCGCTGGCGGGAAAAGGGCCGGGCGCAGGCGACGCGTTGACGCGCCCGAGCCTGTCGATGAACACGCCAATGGGTCTGCCCTCGACGCTCCCCGCCGACCTGATCGGGCATCGCCCCGACGTCGTTGCAGCGAGATGGACGGTAGCGGCCTGCTCGCATCGGTGGGCGGTTATGCTGCGGCCGGTCCGCTATTCCAGTTCTTCAAATCGATGAGCGGCAGTTGGACAGCGGGCCCGGCACTATCGCTGCCGATCTTCAACGGTGGCCGCTTGCGCTCGCAATTGGGCGCGGCCTCGGCGAGCTACGACGAGGCTGTCGACGGGTACAACCAGACTATCGTCAACGCGCTCAAGGAAATCTCCGACGAAGTCGTGCACATGCGTTCGCTACAGACGCAACAGGACGACGCGGAGCGTTCCGTATCGATTGCGCAGAAGAACTATGACCTCGCGAAAAAGGGCTTCACGCGCGGCCTGACCGATTACGTCAACGTCCTGATCGCGCAGACGCAGTTGTTGAACGCGCAGGAAAGCGTCGCGAAGGTTCAGGCGGCACGCCTCGACAATCGCGCGTCGCGCGTGGTCGCGTTGGGCGGCGGGCTGGTGCAACCTTCAGACGGCCCGTCGTCCGATCAGACCGCGCCGAAGGCGAGTCTTCATCCATTTGGATTGGGCGAAAAGCCCGCTGCGCCGGGACCGAGCCAATGACGCGCTTCGAACTCCATTCAAGCTCCACACGGAGAATCCGCCATGCCGCGTGAAATTGCATTCTTCGACACCTATATGCCGAGCCTGATCCTGATCTGCGTCGGCGGTGCGGGTTTGACGTGGCTGCTCGATCGCGCGCTCGCCTATGTGTCGCTTTACAAGTTCGTGTGGCATCCGGCGCTCTTTCGCGCGAGTCTGCTCGTGATGGTCTGCGGCGGCCTGAGTCTGTTTGTGTACCGGTGACGAGAACAAGAGGACGAAATGAAAGGCAAGCAAATCGTAGGGGCGCTCGCGACGACGCTGTTCGTTCTGATCGCTGCCGTAGTGGGACGCACGCTGTGGGTGCACTACATGTATGCACCGTGGACGCGCGACGGGCGCGTGCATGCCGAGATCGTGACCGTCGCGCCTGACGTGTCGGGCATCATCGTCGGCTTGCCGGTACATGACAACCAGTACGTCAGGAAAGGCGACCTGCTGATGCAGATCGATCCGTCGCACTACGAGATCACCGTTCAGCAGGCAGAGGCAACGGTGGCCGCCCGCAAGGCCGAACTGGCGCTAAGGCGCGACAACGCGCAACGACGCGCGGCGCTCGATAACGAAGTGGTATCGACGGAAACGAAGGAAGACTCGCAGCACACGGCAGACGCCGCACAGGCCGCTTACGAAGAAGCCGTCGCCGCGCTCGATGCCGCGAAGCTCAATCTGTCGAGAACACGGGTCGTGTCTCCCGTCGACGGCTACGTGACGAACCTGACGACATGGCAAGGCGACTACGCGACCATCTCGACGGCGAAGCTCGCCGTGGTCGACGCGCATTCGTTCTGGGTGTACGGGTACTTCGAAGAAACCAAGCTGCCGCACGTGAAAGTCGGCGACAAGGCCGAAATGCGGCTGCTGAGCGGCGGCGTGCTGCAAGGGCATGTAGAGAGCCTTTCGCGCGGCATCTACGATCAGGACAACCCGGAGAGCAAGGAACTGATCGCGAACGTCGATCCCGTGTTCAACTGGGTGCGACTGGCGCAGCGCGTGCCCGTGCGGATCAAGATCGATTCGGTGCCCGATGGAGTCGAACTTGCAGCGGGAACGACCTGCACCGTCGTCGTCAAGAGCGACGACAAGACGCGGCCGCTTTCATTACACGGCGCGACTTTGTGACGTCAGGATTCCGTCTGGAGAATCTCCTGCCCGAAACGCGTGATGCGTACCGACGTGTCCCGTCTTCCGCATGATTCCAGTTCGACGGCTTCCGCGTCGGCGAGGCCGAAGATGAATCGGGTGGCGAGTTCGAGCGGCAAACCCGTTTGCTCGGCAATGGCTTTCGTGGTGACGAGCTTGCCTTTGGGATCTGTTGCTTGCGCGATCACGCGCAGCAGATTCAGCAGGGTTTCTTCAGTGTATGTGTCGTGTTCCATATGACGTCGCGATGTGTAGCGGGCAGCCGGATGAAAGGGGCTACCTCATGTCCACACAATACCGGCGTGCGCGGCGCACGGGATGCACAGTTGCACCGAGTCCCACAGGGGACAGTTGAAACCCGCAGGTAGCGGGCGTTATCGAAAATTCCGTTCGCGAAGGGCAGCGGGGGCGGAATCGAACGTTCAAGATAGTGTCGACTCTCTCCATCGACCCTGATGGATTCGCCCAAGCCCCTGCGGCTTGGGTATTTTTTTAGTCGCTGCAAGGCGAGCATCCCAGGCAACATCGAAGAAAGGCTTTTCCATGGAAATGACGGTCTCGCGAGTCGAGCGCGCCTGGCTCAGATCGATCCGCATGCACGTGTCGCATTGGGCCGCCACGAACGGCTTGATCTGGCTGCATCTGGCGAAGACATTGACGGCCGCGTTCCTCGCGATGGGCATCGCCATGAAGCTGGAGATCCCCGCGCCGCGAACCGCGATGGCAACCGTCTTCGTGCTGATGCAGCCGCTCAGCGGCATGGTGTTGTCGAAGAGCTTCTACCGTGTGCTCGGCACGGCGGCGGGCGCCATCGCCGCCGTCGCGCTCGGTGCGCTGTTTCCGCAGCAGGCGTCGTTGTACGTCGCCGGCATGAGCCTGTGGGTCGCGCTGTGCACGGCGGCGGCGCTGCGTTACCGGAGTTTCCAGTGGTATGCGTTCGTGCTCGCCGGATACACGGCTGCGCTGATCGGCATTCCGACGGTGCTCAATCCCGATGGCCTCTTTATCGCCGCGCTGAATCGCGCGGCCGAAGTGCTTCTCGGCATTCTGTGCTCGGGCCTTGTCAGCGCGATTGTGTTCCCGCAATGGTCGGGTACGCGGCTCAAGCATATGCGGCGCGAACGCTTCGTCAATTTCTCGAGCTTTGCCGCGCGGTCGCTGAGCGAAGAGATCGACGCGGCCGTTTTCCGGACCCAATACGGCGAATTCGTCGATAGCGTGGTGGGCTTCGAAACGACGCGCGCCTTCGCCTCGTTCGAAGACCCCGATATCCGCGCAAGAACGAAACGGCTCGCGCGGCTCAATAGCGACTTCATGGATCTCTGCACGCGGCTGCATGCGTTGCATCGTTTCATGACGCGAATCGGCGCGTCGGACCGGCATCGCATCGTCGACGTCCTCAGGCCGTTTTGTGAAGAACTGGCGCACGCGATTGCCGTGCATCACGATCCTGCGCTGGTGGACGATGTCTACGTCGGTGAAAAAGCGGCCAATGCCGCGGCGTTTCGCAATACGCTATCGAGTCAGGCGCGCGCGGCATTGAACGACACGGGCGAACTGCTGAACGACGAAGAGCAACTCGACTTCGATACGGCCATCGAATTGCTCGACGCATTTGCATCGGGCTATGTGCGGTATGCGCAAACCTATGTATCGCTTGCCTACCAGCGGCATGCGCTCGAAGATACCGAAGTGAAGTACGTGGTCAAGACGAACCGCTACGTGGTCCTGCTCACGTTCGTCACGACGGCGGTGATACTCGGAACGATTGGCGCTTTCTGGCTGTCGAGTGATTGGCCGAGCGGTGGCTACGCGATCATTGGCGCGGCGGCGACTGCGGCACTCAGTTCGAATTCTCCGACGCCTGCAAAGTTCTGCATGCAGATGGCAGGCGGCGCCGTCATGGCCACGGCGATGGGGTATCTCGCGCTTGGCTTTCTGTATCCGAACATCACGGGTTTTCCGCTGCTGTGCTTCGTCCTCGCGCCGGTGCTGGGCTTTGGCGCATTTCTCGCCACGCGTCCGAAGCTGACGGGCTGCGGCGTGAGCTTCTGCATCTTCTTCTGCGTGCTGGCTGGGCCCGATAACGTGATCCATTACATGCCGCAGCAGTTATTGAACAATGGGCTTGCAATTACGATATCGATGCTGGCCTGTGCGCTCGCCTTCGCTGTGGTGTTTCCCGTCGAAATTCCGTGGCGGCTTGCTGCATTGACACGTGATCTGCGCGGACAGGTTCGATTGACGTGCACGGAGTCTCTCGAAGGCCTGAACGAAGTCTTCCAGTCGAGCACGCACGACATGACGGCGCAACTTCGGGCGCTTTCGCCGCAACATCCGAAGGGCTACGACGACGCATTGCTATGGATGCTGGCCGTGCTCGAAATCGGCCATGCCGCAATCGATCTGAGAACGGGCAACCGGGAAGCGCATTTCGTTTCGATCATACGTCCCGACTGGCAGGCGTTGACGGACAAGACCATGAACGGTCTCGCACGGCTGTTCGACGATCCGTCGCAGTCGAATCTCGCGCAATGCATTGCGGCGATCGACGCGCAAATCAGCGTGACGTGCCGCATGATCGACGAACTATATGGCGCGACGCAGAAGATCCAGCAGGTGCGGCGTATGCGAGCGTGTCTGCGTTTCATGCGCAGCACGCTCTTCGATACGGAAGCGCCGTTTCACTTCGGCTAGAAGGGGTGCGGCGGACACTCAGGTCGAGCAAGACTTTCGATAACGGGCTGCTGGAGCGCGGCCTCATCGCGTGTGATCAGCTCGGAGACGTAATCTCGAACGAAGGATACCCACGTCTTCGTGCGCGCATCGACGAATTTGCCTGCGGGATACAGCACATAGATGTTCATCTTCTGCAGCGAGTACTGCGGCAGCACGCGCACGAGGCTACCGTCTTTCAACGCGGGAACGGCAGCATAGGAAGGCAGTGCGCCGATTCCCATGCCGTTGCGTATCGCGACGATCAGCGATTCCGCGATATTGGCCTGCAAAAGGCTGTCGACGTGCACGACTTCCGTGTCACCGTACTTCTCGAACATCCATTCGCAGGTTGGAAATCCAGGCATGCTGAGCGTCAGGCAATCGTGCATCGCGAGTTCGGAGGGCGCATTCGGCAATCCGCGCGCGCGAACATATTCCGGCGAAGCGCACAGCACGTTGCGCGTAGAACCGAGCGTGTGCGAAATCATCTCCGAGTCGGACAGCGACGACGCCGGAAAAATAGCGACGTCCGCGCCCATTGCATACAACGCAGGCGTACTTTGCGTCAGCGTCAACTCCACGCGCACGTCGGGATAGATCGAGCGGTACTTCGAGATCGCGGGAAGAATGTAGTGCTGGCCAATGCTCGCGTAGCTGACGATGCGCAGCGTCCCGGCCGGACGTTGATGCGCTTCGCTCACGGCTTCTTCGGCGCTCGCGATGTCGGACAGAATCCGCTTGCAGCGCTCCAGATACACCTGCCCGGCAGGCGTCAGCGCGAGACTGCGCGTGGAACGCGCAGCAGCCGGACGCGCAGGTGCGTCTCCAGTTCGGTGACTGCACGCGACATGGCGCTAGGCGCCGCATCGAAGGTCAAAGCGGCAGCCGTGAAGCTGCCGCTTTCGACAACGCGTGTGAATACGCGCATGTTTTGAATCATGTCCATAAGACTCGGATTTCGATTTTGAGTGATCGGTACGGGCGTGGCACGGGCAATGGCTCGATGGTGCGGCCCTACGTGCGAATCTGCTTGTGTAATCGCACGTTGCCGGTCATGAACATCGCGGCGGGAGAGGGGCGCGCGGTTGGTTACGCGAGCCACGTCCCGAAGTCGTAGTACTCGACAAGCTCGCCGTCGTTCACGGTGCCGCCCGCCCGGATGCGCGCAAGGCCCGTCGCTGCGGCCAGCGTGTTGAGCGATCCCGGGCTTTGCTGATCGAACGGATGCAGTTGTGGTGTGCCGTCGGGCGCGAC
>WNGR01026070.1_pt1 | contig 11153 bp, 13 predicted proteins | sample 5407581 | NCBI WGS metagenome assembly WNGR01 (sample SAMN13153383, study PRJNA577476) | soil metagenome | isolation source: 80 cm soil or saprolite under Garry oak tree replicate 2 | place: USA:California | collected 2016-06-15 | reverse complement strand
CATTTTGTAGAAACCAACAATCGCCGGGTCGGCGCCCTGGGTGTAGAGGAATGATTCCAGCGTTGCGGTGTCCTTCCCTTCGAATGCTGTTTTATATTTGTCCGCGAACGCCTTTTCTTGTTCGGGCGTGCCGGCTGCAATTGGCAAGGTAATCGTGACAAGGAAGGTAAAGACCAGACTGGAGATTTTGATGAAGGTTGTCATGCCTGCCACCGTAGTCGGCCCGGTTTTAAGTCGGCAAGCCAATTTGCAAAGAAAAATCTTTGCTGATCTGTCTTCTGCGAGCTACTCCACTCTTCGCGGAATCTGCAAATGAACATTCACGAATATCAAGCCAAAGGATTGTTGCAGCGATTCGACGTGGCAACCACGCGCGGCAAAGTCGCCTCAACACTGGATGAGGCGGAGCAAATAGCTCGGGAACTGGGCGACGTTGAGATTGTGGTTAAGGCGCAGATCCACGCCGGAGGTCGCGGCAAGGGAGCGTTCCAAAATGGATTCAAAGGCGGAGTTCACGTTCGCAAGACACCTGAAGAAGTACGGGAAGTTGCCGCAAAGATGCTCGGGCAAATCCTGGTAACACATCAGACGGGCCCGGCCGGTCGCGTAGTGAACAAAGTGCTGGTCGCCGAATCGACCGACATCGCGCGCGAGATTTATTTTGCGATTCTGCTCGATCGAGCCACAGCTGCCCCTTTGATCGTCGCAAGCACGGAAGGCGGAGTCGAAATTGAAACCGTCGCAGCAAAAACGCCTGAGAAAATCATCCGCGAGCCAATTGATCCATTAGCCGGTCTGCAGCCATTCCAGACACGAAAACTGGCGAAGCAGCTTGGCTTCGAGTCGTCCCAGTTAAAAAGCGCTTCGAAATTATTTGAAGGACTTTATCGCACGTTCGTTGCGTTCGATTGCTCGATGATCGAGGTCAATCCGCTGGTAGTGACAACGAGCGGCGAAGTTCTCGCCCTCGACGCGAAGTTCAACTTTGATGATAACGCGCTTTATCGGCACCCTGAAATCGCGGCGCTGCGCGACGTAGCGGAGGAAGATCCACGTGAAGTCGAGGCATCAAAGCATGGGCTGAGCTATATCGGGCTGGACGGCGACATCGCGTGCCTCGTGAACGGCGCTGGCCTGGCCATGGCGACGATGGACATCATCAAATTTTATGGCGGGGAGCCGGCCAATTTCCTCGACGTAGGCGGCGGCGCGACGGAAGAGCAGGTGACTGAAGCGTTCAAAATCTTGATCGCAGACAAGAAAGTGAAAGTGATCCTCGTAAACATTTTCGGCGGGATCATGAAATGTGATGTCATCGCGCACGGGATCATCAACGCAGCCAAAACGGTAAAACTGTCCGTGCCATTGGTTGTTCGTCTGGAAGGAACGAATGTCGAGCGAGGGAAGCAGTTGTTGAAAGAAAGCGGCCTCGCGCTGATCGCGGCGGACGACCTCGCGGACGCCGCGCAGAAGGCCGTCGCCGCTGCAAATCCCAAATCCCAAGCTCCAAATACCAAGTAAGGGATCAAATCCCAAACTCGAAAATGGAAGCGGGCGCGAAAGCACGGGATCTCGAAGATCGGACATTTCGGTTTGCAAAATCAGTGCGGGCATTCGTGAAGCAGTTGCCGAGAACTGTCAGCAATACTGAGGATGTTCGACAATTGGTCCGCGCGTCTGGTTCGGTCGCTGCAAATTGGATTGAAGCGGATGAGGCATTAAGCAAAAAAGATTTCCTCATGCGAGTGAAGATCTGCCGCAAAGAAGCCAAAGAGAGCCGCTTGTTTTTGCGGTTGATTGACGCGGGTCTGACAAAAAGCACAATCACTGCTCGTGACGGGCTCGCGGCGGAGGCGCGTGAACTCACGTTAATATTTTCGTCGATTATTTCGAAGAGTGGATGACAGCCGCGCCTTTTGGAATTTGGTTGTTGGACATTTGCTTGGGATTTGGAAATTGGGATTTGGAACTTCTCCAAGAGCCAGATGAAACTAACATCGACAATCGCATTTGCTCTCGCGCTCAGCGCGATCGTTTCTGCAGAAGACCTTCCGCGTAAAGCGAAGGCGCCTCGCGAAAGTTATCCGAACGTCGATGTGATCTACGACTCAGTAACGGCGCCTGACGGCAAACGATTGCGCACGATCATTACCAAACCGCGCAATGCGAAAGGAAAACTCCCGGTCATTTTCGTGGCGGGCTGGTTGAGCTGCGATTCGGTCGAAGCGCCGGCTGGTACGAAAGACGCCAGCGGACTTGTTTTTCAAAGCCTCGCGCGATTGCCACAATTCTCGCTGTTTCGTGTCGATAAACAGGGTGTTGGCGACAGCAAAGGCGTTTGTGGGGAGAATGATTTCGAATCAGAGCTTGGCGGCTATCGGGCTGCCTTTCGCGCTTTGAAAAATTACGAGTTCATCGATAGCAATCGCGTTTTCATTCTTGGAATCAGCAACGGCGGTGGGTTCGCGCCGCTTGTGCCGGAGTTGGACGCGGAACAGGCACAGGTGCGTGGCTACATTTCGGTCGGCGGCTGGGCCAAGACCTGGTTCGAGCACATGCTCGAGATCGAACGGCGACGCTTCGCGTTAATGGGGAAAATGCCGGCGGAAGTCACTGAGATGATGAAACGAGCAGCGACACTTTATTATGAATGGCTAATCAAAGGCCGCGGGCTCGACGACATTCTCAAAGAGCAACCGCAGCTGGCAGATCTTTGGCCAGAAGGAAAAGATCACACACATTTGTATGGACGTCCGCTGGCGTTTTATCAGCAGTTACAAAAACTGAATCTCGCCGCTGCGTGGTCGCGCGTGACTGCGCCAACCTATGCGTTGCGTGGCGAGTTCGATTGGATCATGAGCCGCGAAGATCACCAATTGATCGCCGCGTATGTTTCAGCAAATGGCGGAGACGCGTACGCGTACGAAGTACCCAAGACGGGTCACACGTTTCAGCATTATTTGAGTCTGGCCGACGCTTTCAAAGGCAAGGAAGCGCCGTTCGACCCAAAAGTAATCGGGCTGCTAACTGACTGGCTGATGAAGGAAGGAGTGACTCATGAAGATTAACGCGATCGGATTTGTGGCAATTCCGGTGACGGATATTCCGCGAGCACGGAAGTTTTACGAAGAGGTACTTGGATTGAGCGTATCAGACGAAATGATGGGTGGAAGATGGATCGAGTACGCAGTGGATGATGATACGCTGGCCATCGCGAATGTTGACGAGCAGTGGACGCCTTCCGATCAAGGCACTGGCGCTGCATTTGAAGTGGAAGATTTCGACGACGCGGTCAAACATTTGAAAGATCAACAAGTGCGTTTCGCCGCTGATCCGTTTGAGACGCCGTGTTGTCACATGGCCGTCGTGCAAGATCCTGACGGCAACAAACTGATAATTCACAAACTTAAACCTGAAAACGAGAAAGGAGTCTGCAAATGATCACAAACGAAGTAGCCTTCATTGCCATTGCGGTTTCTGATAAGGAACGCGCACGAAAATTCTATCAAGAGACGCTGGAGCTGACGCCTACGCGCACGCAGATGGATGGAGCGTGGGTCGAGTACGATCTTGGCCCGGCCACGATCGGAGTCGGTTGTCATCCGGCTTGGAAACCGTCGCGTGATGGGACAACGGTTGCTTTCGAAGTCGAACGCGGGGTTACGTTCGACATTGAAAAGACCGAGACGCCGGTTTGTTGGATGGCGCAATTCCGCGATCCGGATGGAAACAAACTGGTGATTCATAAAAGAAAATAATGACGAAGCCCGAATGACGAATGTCGAAGGAACGATCAAATGACGAAGCCGAAATCAACAGCGAACGCATTTTCTAGGGTTTTCGTCATTAAGCTTTCATTATTTCGTCATTCGTCATTCGTCGTTCGTCATTTTGCTCATGTCCGTTCTCGTCGATAAAAACACGCGGCTCGTGGTGCAGGGCATCACCGGCAGCGCGGGTGCCTTTCACACGCGGCAGTGCATGGACTACGGCACGAACGTCGTCGCTGGCGTGACGCCGGGCAAAGGCGGCCAAATGTTCGATAGCAAGGTGCCGGTATTCGACACTGTCTGGGAAGCGCGGCAGAAAACTGGCTGCAACGCTTCGATGGTCTTTGTGCCTGCCCCTGCAGCTGCGGATTCGATTCTGGAATCAGTCGATGCCGAAGTCGAGCTGGTCGTTTGCATTACGGAAGGAATTCCAGTGATGGACATGATGCGCGTGAAAGCGCTAATCCGCGGAAAGCAATCGCGTCTGATCGGTCCGAATTGCCCGGGGATCATTACTCCCGGTGCGTGCAAGATTGGCATCATGCCGGGTTACATTCACAAGCTGGGCAATATCGGCGTGATCTCGCGCTCTGGGACGCTTACGTATGAAGCAGTATGGCAATTAACGTCACGCGGTTACGGACAATCCACCTGCATCGGCATCGGCGGCGACCCGATTCACGGCTTGTCGCATCTCGACTGCGTGAAACTGTTCAACGAAGATCCCCGGACGGATGCGATGATCTTAATCGGCGAAATCGGCGGCTCGGCGGAAGAAGAAGCCGCCGCATGGATCAAAACGAATTGCAAAAAGCCGGTGGCAGCCTTTATCGCAGGTATGACTGCCCCACCGGGGCGACGCATGGGTCACGCCGGCGCGATCGTTTCTGGAGGAAAGGGGACCGCGGCGGGGAAAATTGAAGCGCTAAAGGCTGCGGGAATCGCAATCGCCGACACGCCCGCCACCATCGCCGATACGTTGATTGCTCAATTGAAAGCCCGATCGTAGCTACGGGGTTAGTGTTTCGCAGTTTGAGCTGAAGGACAGATGAAACGGATTCTTCTCATTGGTATCGGGCGCTGGGGCGCGAACCATTTGCGCGTGCTCAAGTCGATGCCGATCGAACTTTTTGTCGCCGATCATCACGAGCAACGGCTGAGTTCGGCGGACATTCCCGAAAGTCATCGCAGCACGGATGCACGCTCACTTTTCCCAAAGATCGACGCTGCGGTGGTCGTCACGCCGGCGCCGGCGCACTTCGAAACGTGCCGCGAATTGCTCGAGATGGGAAAAGATGTGTTCGTGGAAAAACCGATCACGTTGGTTTCGAGCGAAGCAAAAGAGCTGACGGAGCTCGCAGAGAAGCGCGGATTGATTTTGCAGGTTGGCCATATTTTCCGGTTCGACCCGGCGTCGCTATGGATGCGCGATGCCATTGCCGAGGGACGATTTGGCCGACTGAAGATGCTGCGGGCGAGATTCAGCGGCTTCAAGCGTCCTCGTCACGATACGGGCGTGACTTTTGCCGACAGCATTCATTTTATCGATCTGTTCAACTTCCTCCTCGGCGCGCCGCCGCGGCTGTGATTACAATGTGGCGCAGTATAAGATCAAGACGTTCGAGAATCGGCACGTTGCCGATGGCGACACGATAAAAGCTGAGGAAGGCGCGGTGCACCAACTCGAATTTCCGCCGGAGGAACCGCTTCGTGCCGAACTGGCAGCTTTCATTGATTCGATCGAGAAGCGGATGCCGTCTCCCGTCGATCGATGGGCGGGATTCCATGCGGTCCGCGTAGTGGAGGCTGCACTGGAGTCCGCGCAAACCGGGACGTGGATCGACGTTTCTGAATCAAGCTGCGATTTCTTAAGCAGCGGGAGTGAGTCGCCCGCCTCTCCCTTGCCGAGGGAGAGGGTAGGGTGAGGGTTCGATATGGTCCGCAGCGCAGAAGACCCAACCCCTCACCTCGATCCTCTTCCCTTCATGAAGGGGAGAGGCGGATGGATCATCCTGAAATGAAAAAAATTCCGCTGTCGCGTGTTTTCGTGAACGACGATGTTCGTGACGCTGCGTTGCGCGCGCTCAACTCCGGCTCGTACATCCTTGGAAAAGAATGCGAAGCCTTCGAAGCGGAGCTCGCCAACTACATCGGCACGAAACACGCCGTGCTTTGTTCCTCGTGGACGGCTGGCGGATTCCTACTTCATCACGCGATGAGCTTGAAAGCAGGCGACGAGATTCTAGTACCGTCGCACACCGCATTTCCTTCGATCGAACCGATGATCCACTTCGGTGCAAAACCGGTCTTCATCGACATCGATGAAACCTACTGCCTCGATGTCGAATTACTCGAGGGGTCAATTACACCGCGCACCGTGGGGATTCTGCCGGTTGATCTCTACGGGCATCCAGCAAATCTCGATCGGGTTTTCGACATCGCGCACAAGCAGGACCTCTGGGTGATTGAAGACTGCGCTCAAGCGCACGGGGCGCGATTCAAGGACAAGCGCGTCGGCTCAATGGGCGTGGCCGGCGCATTTTCGTTTTTTCCTTCGAAAAATCTCACCGTGATGGGCGACGGCGGCTGCATTACCACGAACGACACCGCGCTCGCAGACGATCTGCGCATGTTGCGCAATCACGGACGCAAATCGAAATACATCCACGAGGTTGTTGGCTACAATCTTCGCTTCAACGAAATTCAGGCCGCAATAGGGCGCGTGGAACTGCGCAATATCGACAAGTTAAATGAGCATCGGCGGCGCGTTGCAGCTTGCTACACCGAACGTCTCAGTGGCGTCGTGAAGACGCCTTCGGAGAAAGAATGGGCGTACGCCGTTTACCACATGTACGTGATCCGCGCTGAGCGTCGCGATGAGTTGGCGAAGCACTTACAAAGCAAAGGAATCGGCACCGGCATTCATTATCCAGTGGCGAATCACCAGCAGCCGGCAGTCACGAAACTTTATCCGGACTTGCCAAAGCTTCCTCAGACCGAAACCGTAGTGAAAGAAATTCTCTCGTTGCCGATCTACGGCGAATTGCCACTGGAGGACGTCGATTATGTTTGCGACGCCATCTTGGAATTTTTTGGCCGGTGAACGTTAACCACGAATGGACACGAATAAACACGAACCTTTGAGGGCGCCGCGCAGCACGAGGGTTGAATACTTGCGCGGTGGTGCCAAACCCCTCACCTCCCGCCTACGTCGCGCTACGGCGCGGCAGGCAATCCTCTCCCCTTGTGAAGGGGAGAGGTGGATGAGTTCAGGCGAAGCAGTTTCGCAATGAACGCGCCTGAATTGAGCCTCGTTATTCCGTGCCACAACGAGGAGAAAAATTTACAGCCGCTGCTTTCTGCAATTCATGCGACCCTCGACCCGCTCGCGTTGGACTATGAAATCGTGATTACGGACGATTGCAGCACGGACAATTCCTGGAGCGCCTTGAAACAGCTTGCCGTGAGCGATGCGCGCCTGCGTATTCAGCGTTTTAAACTCAATTGCGGTGAGTCGGCCGCGAGCTGGGCAGGCATGCAGGCATCGCGCGGCCGCTACATCGCCACGCTGGATGCCGACCTTCAAAACGATCCGAAAGATTTGCCGGCGATGCTCGAGGCGCTCAAAAATGCGGACTGCGTTTGCGGGACGCGCGCTGAAACGCGTGGCAGGGGCGACAACTGGATTCGCATTGCCTCATCGCGCATTGCGAACTGGGTGCGCAACAAACTCTCCGGCGAAAACATCAGCGATGCCGGCTGCACCTATCGCGTGTTCAACCGCGAATGCATTGCTCGCGTGAAATTTTTCAACGGCGCGCATCGCTTCCTTCCTACCTTGATCAAGATGGAAGGATTCCGCGTCGTCGAAGTCCCGGTCTCGACAAATCCGCGATTCTCGGGCACCAGTCATTACGGTGTCTGGAATCGCTTGTTCAAATCGTTCCGCGACCTGCTCGCGGTGCGCTGGATGAAATCGAGAAGAATCCGATACGAAATCACCGAATCAATTAACAGCCGATGAAAATTTGCCTTAATTCTCCTGCCTCTCCCCTACAAAGAGGAGAGGATTGCCTGCCCTGGCGTAGCGCGACGTTGGCGGGAGGTGAGGGGATTCAACCTGCGTCCCGGACAAAAATTAACCCTCACCTCGCCCTCTCCCTTGTGAAGGGAGAGGCGAAACGCTAAACAAGTAGATTGCCTATGAATATGCTCACCATTATTGCTATCACCTGGGTCGGGAAGGAATATCGGTTCCTCGGTCTGGATTGGAGTTATCTCATGGTTATTGGCTTCATCGGGAACGCTCTTTTCTCGATGCGTTTCCTTGTCCAATGGCTCGCCTCGGAGCGCCAGGGCGAAAGCGTGATTCCAGTGTCGTTCTGGTACTGGAGCATCGCCGGAAGCGCCCTCATGTGCCTTTACTTTGTTTTTCGGCGCGATCCGGTTGGCATTCTGGCGTATCTGCCGAACTCGATGATTTACATTCGCAATTTGATGCTGATCCGGAAACGCAAATTCGCCTTCACCGCCGCCGCGCCTTCGCAAAATCCGCGCGAAACGGGTTAGCGAAGGAAAAGGAACTGACAGCCAAAGTTCCGGAATTTCTTGGAAATTCCCGCTGGGCTGGTTCCAGAGTTATCTAGCTAACCGAACCTCGCGCATCGCAACTGGACCGGGGCCGGAGTTGCGATGCGCAAATCAGGCGTACGATCTAGTGCGTTCTGGTTGAACCGACAGTCGAGATGGTGCCCTGCCAGGGCAGAGAGAACGTTCCCGTGTTGGTGTTGATCTGGCCGCCCAAATCGAACATGCCAGTGGCATTGGCAAAACGCCCCGAGCCGGCGGTAATAAAGGCGATCTCGGTATTATCGAACACGCCTGGCGTAGGCGTCGGCGTCAGATACCCCGAGAATGGCCCGGAGATGCTGTCGTCGTTAGCGGCAGTAAACACATAGCTGCCGATGTAAGTCAGGTCGCACACATTCAGGACGAATTCCGCCGTCCCGGTGAAGCGTCCCAACTCCGTGGCGTGTCCGCCGTTGACCACCTCGATAAGCAGATGGCACTCGTCCAGAGGCGTAGTTGAGATGATGTTCCCCGACACGATTCCGTTAAACGGAACCTGGGTGTCGGCTGCTGCTGGAGTAGGTGCCGAGATAAACACTGCCGCAAAGCCGGAAAGGAGCAATGGGATCAGATGTGATGGGAGACGATTTCGTTTAAACCAATAATAAGTTTTCATACAAATCTCTAAAGGAACTGGATGGCAAAGTTCCGGAATTTTTTGGACGTTTATTGAGGAATCCTCGCTAACAGTAAGGGGGGACCGTAGCCTTTTGTTTTGCGGCGCTTCCCAAACAACAAAGCAATGCGATACATCGTGGCGACCGAACCAGCGCTCTACTCCTAATTCTGTATCCGATCGAACTGCCAAAGGCGTAACCACTTGTCTAGACCTTCCACTTTGTAGGCAGAAGCCTTTGAGATCACGATAGGGACTTCCTCATGCTGGGAGCCAAACCCCTGCTCATGAACCCAGTCCCATTGGAGCACTAGAACATCTTGTGCGACATACCAATTCCCGTTCACTGGTTGGGTCCTAACCAACACTTCACCCGGGGGTGCCGTAATCATCCCTTTGAAGCTGTTGTTTCGATTAAAAACAGCTGCGAGACTTATCCCGTTCCCTAACGTGCGAGATCGCACCAACCATTGATGCCCGCTCAACAGGTCAGCGATTGTGTCCTGCGCGCGAGCCGCTGGCGAAAGTGCAAAGCAGGTGAGCAGAAGCAGGATGAAAAGCAAACCGCGCGGGCTGTGGAAGCGCCTAACCGGCTTCGCTGCGGGGATGTTGCTCGTTATCGAGAAGCAATAAGTTTTCATACAATCCTCTAAAGGAACTGGAAGCCAAAGTTCCGGAATTTTTTGGGCTTTATTACGGAGTTGCAGTTGAGAGAAAGGGGATCGGACTGTTTGCTTTTGCGGACGCGTCCTAAACAAAGAAGCCGTCACGCGGTGACGCGTGACGGCTTCTTTGCGAGCTGCGCCTCTACTTGGCCGACTTACGGGGCAAACACGATCTGCCCGGTATAAGCCCCCGCTCCGGACAGGTCGCATCCAGGCTCGGGGGCGCCCACGTCACCCTCAGCCGTTAGCTCTACATATGTGCCGGCGAGATCGCCAGTCCCCTGTGTGCCCACAAAACGCAGGGTTTCGTGGCCAGTTACGGCGTTGCCTATGCCTTCATAAGTGAAGAGCATCGTGCCGGACCTGCCATTCACCGAACCAATGAAGAGGAAAGTGCCATGGAGCGTTATGGAACCGTCGCGATGAACTACATCCAGCTCAGTGCCCTCGGCAGATCCAATCAAGGTGCCAGTAGACGTTCTCCAGTTACTAATGTTGAACGTGATAATCACGTTTTCACCGACCTGCTGCGGAGGACCAGCGTAATTGAAGCAGGGGAAAAATTCTCCGCTTGCGGGGAGCGGAGGTCCGCTGGCTTCAGCGCTCGGCAACGTCAATGACGCGCCGGCAATTGCGAGCGCACAAAAACTTGTGCGCAGATGTGATAGGATACGGTTTTCATTTAACCAAGAATAAGTTTTCATACAAACGACTAAAGGAACTGGAAACCAAAGTTCCGGAGTTTTCTCGGCATTTCCGCAGGGCGCTTAGTCAAAGGTATGAATGTGGAGGGCGGAGCTCTGCGACGCCTAACGAGCGGCTCCTGAGGCCCCGTTGCAGCCCGGGCTCGCGGAGCTCGCCCCTCCATTTATGTGGCACGCGCTTCGGCGAACCGGCTTTTTTAGGCTTGTGGAAGGAGTTAAAAAGAATCACGCTAGTGGCTGTTGAATGTAGAAGCCGAGCCGCGCGTGTTCACCACCACGCGCTGGAGTCTCGTCCTTGCTGGGGCGAACTCCGACGGCGACCAGCAGAAGGCTGCTGAGGCGCTGGCGGAGCTTTGCCGGACTTACTGGCGCCCCATTTTTTCCTATGTCTGTCGCCGCGGCTATTCGAGTGAGGACGCGCAGGACCTTACGCAGGATTTTTTCCTGATGATTCTGGAAACTAACTGGCTGCGGCAAGCCGACCAAGGCCGGGGCCGTTTCCGCTCGCTCCTGCTCAAGTCGCTCCAGAATTTTCTTCACAACGTTGCCGACAAAAACCAAACGCTAAAGCGAGGCGGTAACGTTCAATTCGTTGCCTGGGATGCGTGGATGGCAGAAGCGCCCTCGCAAGTGTCGATGTCGCCTCGCGCGCTCGACGCGCTTGCCCCCGAGCGACTTTTCGATCTTCGCTGGGCTACAACAGTCGTGGACCAGGCGCTCCGGCGTTTGCGAGAAGAGTGTGAAGGCAAAGGACGCCTTCGGCTTTTTG
>WNGR01012092.1_pt1 | contig 11157 bp, 11 predicted proteins | sample 5407581 | NCBI WGS metagenome assembly WNGR01 (sample SAMN13153383, study PRJNA577476) | soil metagenome | isolation source: 80 cm soil or saprolite under Garry oak tree replicate 2 | place: USA:California | collected 2016-06-15 | reverse complement strand
AAGAGATCGCCGCCGCGAGAAAACGCCTCGCCGCCATAGTCGAGTGAATGCGGCCGCATGATTGACGAGTCCAATCCAAAAGAAAGTGGCCTTGTACCGGCCGCAAACAATGCGCTAACGACACGTTCGTCTGCCCTCGTTAGACGGGGATTAGAATCGCTTGCTGCGCGGCAGCCACGCATCGTTCGTTTTCCATCAGATCATTCCTTGGGGCAATACATAATTTTCGACAGGGATGCAGTTCCCTCAGTCGCCAGTGTAAGTAGCTGGTTTGATGGCTCTACTCGTTCGGAAAAGAAACCAATCGAAGAAGCAAGAGGTTCTATAGTCTTGTCTCCCGGACAGGTTCTTTGCGTCAAGTTGAACGATTCCGCGTCGGACGATATGTCGACTTTATCAAATATTAATCCCGATGCCTTTCACACGATTCTTTTAGATAAAGGTTTTACGGATCGGGAATTAGTACGTCTCCAGCACTTCAACGGTCTCGTCGGGCTTCGGTTGACCTCAAACATCACAGATGCAGGATTAGTGCACATCCGAGAGCTTCCAACTCTTCAGGATCTTAGTTTGAGACAAACCAAAATCACCGACAAGGGATTGATACATCTCAAAGGCAAGACAGGACTTCAAGTTCTAGATTTGAGCGACACTGAAATAACCGGTACCGGACTAGAAAACGTTGGCGGGTTGATAGAATTACAAGCAGTATATTTGTCGAGCACACGCGTTAGTAATAAAGAATTAAAATACCTGCAGAACTTGTCGAACCTCCGTCGATTGTTCCTTCGTGACACTAATATAAGTGATGCTGGTTTAGAATATCTTCAGAACTTACTCAATTTAGAAACGTTAGACCTTTTCGATACTGAAATTAGTAATGAAGGAATGAAATACGTACGGAGTTTGGCGAATCTATCGTGGTTAAGCCTTGGCTATACTGAAGTCAGCGACGAAGGGATAGGATTTTTGCAGAGCCTCTCCAAGCTTGGATTTTTAAGTCTTCGTTTTACTAAAATTCACGATAAGGGATTGATGTATCTTCAAAGCTTATCAAATCTCTGGTGGGTAACCCTTCGCGGCACCGACATTAGCGACGATGGTTTGAAATACCTTCAGAATTTATCCAAACTGAAAATTCTCGACCTTCGCGAAACGAAAGTTACCGAAAAGGGGTTGGGCCAAATTAAGCAGGCATTGCCGAGCTGTACATTAAATTGGGACATCGTATAGAAGAAATCTCAGCTAACCTAATTAGCTCCGATCAGCCCGAAGATCGCGAACAGTACCAACGTCCCAATGGCATAGGCCCAGGCTACGCCGACCCGCACCGTCTTGAGTTCTCCCGCTGCAGGCGTTGCTAACCTAGCGTCGAGTGTGGACGGAGGCACCCAAGCAACGTATACAGCAGCAATAAGGCCCAAGATTACCAGAACCACGTTTCCAACAGTACCTTGAACCGAAAACAGCGCCACAGCTTTGACCAGCGTCGCGAGGAAGCATCCATAAAGCATCCCAAAAATCAACGCAGTTGTGCGGGTCCATAAGCGGGCGCGGTTCATCACAAAGTACCGAACGTTGCCGGTGGCAATGATAATAAATACTGCGCCTAGCGGACGCCATATAACCCACGCAATAGCCGCAAGAATGAGATACGAGAAAATCTTCCAACGCCTCGGAACGGGCCCCTCTTGGGCTTCCTTCAACTTTTCATCCAAGCGGGTCAAAGTCGTAGCCCGATCCAATGTGCTCATTCCTGCCAATTTGCTCTCGAGGACGTGGAGTGCCTCAGAAGGATCATCAATCCCGACCAAACTGAAGTCTTCGGCCAAGATTTCCTTAACTGCGCTGTCCAATGCCTTCGTGTTCTGCTCGACGTTCTTCTGCAAAACGGGCAACAACTCGGAAACATCATCAACCGCCTCAAGACCGGCTACGCCCGACTTAGCGAGCCTCTTCTTGAGGATCTCAAATTCTCGTTGGTCCGCATCCTTAGGGAGCGTCATTGACTCATCTGCCCTTGTGATACGTGAAGATTTTCGTGCTCGGACCGTAAGCCTGAACGCGTGGGTTGCATTTCTCACAGACGACGGCTAAAAACCCGGCTCTCGTCTCCAGCCACACCGTATGACCCCGATCGACATGGCCCTTGAAAAGTACTGACATAGCGTCAGTGACCTTTTTGAACTCATTCTCTTCTTTAATCCGGTGAAGCATCACAAAACCATCCTTTCTGTCATGGTGCTCGCTTTAACTCATTCAAAAACCAATCAGAGGTCAGGTCCGATCATAGTTCTCTAGCCGCGTAGCTGTGATTCGCACGCAAATGAAATTCCTTTCTGCGAGCAGCCATCCGGCATTCACTAACCCACTTTGTGATTGTGCGCCAGGCCGGTGCGAAATCCCACTGCAGTAGCGAGGGACAATGATGGCTTAGCTCCAGACAGTGATTTTGGGCACAAAGTATCCGATAACCGTCGGGTGGTGTCAACTCGCTGTAGTTTCAACACTCGCTGTAGTTTCAAATCGCTGTAGTTTCAAATCGCTGTAGTTTCAAATCGGCCTGCACATTTTTCGCGACTCAAGAAATAGGCGTTTAGGCCCCCGGACCTTTCCTGAAAATCGGTTTCAGGCTTCCGCGGAGCCACGCTGGAAGTTTCCGGGCCCTGACCCGAACCAAAAAAAGTTTCGCTTGCCAGCGCCCCTCCGCTCCTATAGAGTCGGTGTAGATCATGCCTCTATCTTAAGGCGCGCATGAGGTAGAAGACCGGGCCACGAGCTTCAGCAAAACGGTTTCAAGAAGAGGAGAAGAATGAAAAAAAACAAGACACTTGATCTGTGTCCGCTGTGCGGTGGTAGGAGAAAACCGGCGATGATAACCTCTCGCGCGGACGCGCGCCCGCAACTTGCGGTCATTCGCAGAGGTTCGACGGCTGTCGCTGATTCCGTTGTAGCCGTATCCAGCGACGATCAGACCGCGAATGGTTTTGCGGAATTCCTGCTGGACACTCCAAAGGGGGAACTTTGAATGCAAGTGACATCTCTGCGCGGCACAATCCATCCCATCAACCGAAGCCTGTTATTTAACGGTTCTTAACGCCCCGGAAGCTTTGATGAGCCTCCGGTTCAGCCGCCTGCTTGGGATAGTCAACTCCGGCTCGGGGCCGTTTGTTCATTTGGGGCGTTAATGGTATATTAAGCTCGTTTAGGTGAGTCTTCAACCGTTTGAGTAAGCCCCTGTGCTTAGACGAGCCAGGGGCTTTTTTATCTCGGCAAAAAAGGGGGCCTTATGTCAGAAAAAGTCAGCGAGGTCAGATTACAGAGTGGCACGGTGATTCGCCATAGAGTGACCGGTTATGAAGGCGTCGTCGATGGGATAACTGAGATCAGAGATTGCTTCACGTCCGCCGGAGCACCGTTGAGCAGATTGAGTTCCAAATATTCGTTCCAGTATCGAATCGTCGTTTCAGGCGAGTCCACACGCAGAATTGCCCCAACCGAGGATCTTGAAGTCTTGGATGGAGCGGTGTTGGTGTTCTGTCCCCATTGTCGAGACTCTTTTCAGAGCAAGCCGGGGACTCTTGGCAAGCCTCGTGGTCGTTGTCAATGCGGCGAGTGGATTTGCCCGTCATGCTTATATTGCCAGGGAGCTATTTCGGACTCTGCGGCACCGGAGTCTTGTGTGTACCAGCGCAAGCGCCTCGTCAAGAAGGTCGCCATGGCAAAAAGGACCAAAGTCCGAAAAAGCAATTCGGGTTGACTCGGGCGGGAAAAAAACGTAAAGTAAATTCTACCTACTTCAGTAAAGGGCCTTCTGAAAGAGGAAAGTACAAGCGTTGAAGGCCAGATCAGTCTCTCCTTGCGAATCGATATCTAACGGACACACCGACCAGAGCGTGGTTACAGTCAGTACGTTCCCCATGTTCTGCTCCCATTAGCGGTCAGCTTCTCAGGGTCAAAGACACTAACAGTCTCTTTTAAGGAGGAGAACATGAGTAATAAAATATATGTCGGCGGTTTGCCTTATTCGGTAACCGACGGCCAACTGCAGGAAGTATTCTCGGCGCACGGGACCGTCGAGTCGGCCAGAGTGATCTCGGATAAGTTCACCGGTCAGTCACGAGGTTTCGGCTTTGTGGAAATGAGCTCCGGGGGTGAAGCCCAAACGGCCATTCAGGCTTTGAACGGAAGCCAAATGGATGGGCGTACACTGGTCGTCAACGAAGCGAAGCCGATGGTTCGCCGTGATAACGGTGGCGACAGTGGAGGGCGCGACAACAGAACCGGCGGACGTAATCGCTGGTAGGGTTTTTCATTCTCGTGTCAGCAAGGGGGGCAACAGGTCGGGTTGCCTCCCTTTTTTTTTGGTCCGTGCAGTCGCGGCTGCAACGAACACGGTCTGGCCATTACGTCTTAGTCCTGTATGTCCGATGCCGGCCTGTCAAGCGCAAATCCTTTTGCCCGGGGTCTATTTAAGCCACCCGCGGGGTTTTGCAGGGCCGCGTTGGGCGTGCCGGAGCTTTCTCAATGCTATCGCCTCAATTTGGCGGATTCTTTCTCTGGTGACGCCGAATACCTTTCCGGTTTCTTCTAAGGTGTGCTCCGCTTTTTCTCCAATTCCGAAGCGCATACGAATAATTTTTTCCTCCCGCGGGCTGAGAATGGTCAGCAGCCTTTGCGTATCGCGTTCGGAATCGAGAGAAATAGCCAGAGTCTCAGGATCGGGAGAGTGCTCGTCTTTGATGAGATCCCCGAGGCAGGTTTCTCCATCCTCGCCGGATGGCCCGTCAAGCGAAACAGGTTCTTTGACCAACCGGCGGACAGCTTCTACCGCCTTCAGGGGCAGCGCCATTTTTGCCGCGATTTCTTCAAGCGCAGGCGGACGGCCGAGATGACTAACGAGACCCCGCTCCGTTACAGTGAATTTGTTCGTCAGTTCAACCATGTGAACCGGGATGCGGATTGTCCGCGATTGGTCTGCAAGAGCCCGGGTCACCGCCTGGCGTATCCACCAACTCGCATAAGTTGAAAACCGAAAGCCCAGCCGATGGTTAAATTTGTCCACAGCCCGAGCAAGGCCAATGTTTCCTTCCTGGATTAAATCCAGAAAGTGAAGACCCCTGCCGCAATATTTTTTCGCTATGGCTACAACCAGACGGAGATTGGACTCGATGAAGCGCTTTTTGGCTTGGGCAACGTCCGCCTGCTTGTCCCCAATGCTCATCACCAGCCTCCGAATTTCCGAGTTCGGCATCCCCATCCTAGTCTCGATATTGTGAAGCGCCCGCCTTTTGACCCTTCCTCCAATTTCCCCTTCGATCTGCTGAAGGTTTTCATAGAGCCGTTTGTGACCGGCGACGATCGATTCAATTTGACTACGGTTGAGCTGAAGTCCCCTGAGGGCTACGGCGATCTTCTTTCTCTGGCCGTTGAGTGATTGTTCCAGTTTTTTGCGTCTGATCGGATTCATTGGCTTGCCGCATTGGCCGGTTGTGCGTTCGTATCTCCGAGCCAGGTATTTGAGGCTCGTCAAGCGATTTTGAAAACGACTCTGGAGGATCTTATCGTCGATCAAGGGATTTCCAGGTGTTTCGTTGGGCTGGTCGACGACGTCGCGTGCATTAACAAGTCCGCTAGCGACCTTCTTTCCCGTATCGAGCACCCAATAAAGAGCGAAAAGGGAAGATAACGTTTCCTGGGCGATCTGCGCCTCTCCTTCCGCAATCCTTTTGGCAAGTAAAAACTCTTCTTCGCGGCTGAGAATGCGTGTCGATCCTATGGCGCTCAGATACAGCCGAACGGGATCCGCGTGCTTTCCTGAAGCACCGATGTTGTCAACGCTAGCATCGAGCTCTTGCTCATCCGGTAGCTTGTCCCATGAATACTCCCCATCGGGTAACTGGGAGGAGTCCCAGCCGGTTTCATGAGAGTGCTCCCGCAAGGCGGTATTGGCGGAATCAAGGGATTCATACTTCGACGCTTTGCGATATTTCCGGTAAGAGCGGTTGTACGTATTCATTTCGCTTATGCTTTGCAGGATAGTTTTTTGGCGTCGCGCGGCCCTTTTGATTCTCGTCGAGTGACCAACAACTCCGGCGAATCCTGAAGATTGCGGTTCGTGAGGGGTCCCTTTGACTAATTAGAGTGTAATGAGTGAGGCGTATTTGAAGAGTTCATCTGCTCGAACTAGAGAACACAGTAGGTGGTTTACGCAGTATTGTCAAACTATATCTTTACAGGGCGGATCGGTCAGGATATAAGTAACCCAAGAACGTAAGCAGCACTCTAACAACTATCGCGACCTGCAAACCCCAGAGATTCCCCTGAGTCAAAGTTGAGCGATCGATGTGAGAGAATCTGAGCTGGTCAATTAGTAGTAGCTAGGGGCTGACAGTGATTTCAGTTGTTGTCCTCTTGTTATGGTTCCGGCGGCACAAAACCTGATGGGAAAATGAGAGGAAAGAGGGAAAGACATGGATAAGCAATTCTTCGTGGGTATGAAGATTTCGAAGGATTTACAAAATCGACTCGATAAACCGGCACCGGGTACTGATTGCTATTTTAAGAAGGACAACGTGGAATACCTCCATATTGTCAATCTAGGTGAAGACAGATTTATCGGGAGATTCCTCAAAGACGGCTTCCCCGTGGGTGAACTCGACAACGTTAGCCGCAACGTCTGCAGCATCGTTCGACTAATCACCGGCGGCCAAAGGATCGCAGAAGATTCTCTCCACATTTATGTCACGTGATGGTGCCGCGCGAGACTGCTCTGATTGAGACGCAGCACTGTTCCTTCTTAGACTCTCTCCCAAATTCGGAACCGAAGGACATGGTTTTTCTCATCAGGAGGGTCGCGCTGACGCTGGCACATTTTCCACCGTCTGGGAAAGGGAGAATCTGGGCTACCAACGAGCACGGGTCGATCCAAGTTATTCGAAAAAGTCGAATAACGACCGACAAAGTGAGGTATTCACAACCGCCGGAAAACAAGGATCAGTAGTTTTGCGCCCACCGACCGGGACGGATCTCTCCGGTGACGGGATCCTCGCCCTCAAGCGGCGGTCCGCCTTTTTTTTTCTCTCCCTTACGCTGCTCTCGCCGCACAGCCTTGTCCCGCTGCTTTTGCTGTCGCGCCAATGTCTTCTGGCGCTTCTTGTAGGTCTCATTGCCCATAATGCACACCGTATCATATACCCTGACAAAACGGGAACCTCAACCGAATAAGGTTGTGAAGATGTCGGAACCCGGGTAGGTGCGGCTTAATTGATGGAATTGAGATCGTTAAAAGCAGAGGAATCGAATACCACCCGAGATTGCTTTGTATGCAATTACTCCGTCAACGCGGCGTTGACGGATGACGAGGACGTGAAACAGCGTTAATAATCCGCCGCCCTTCTCTTTAGCTTAAGAAAGAAGACTCAAGTCTCATCTTTGATCTTAAACTTTTCTCCGGTCAATGCTCGATGGATCCGTTGGATATGCTCAGGGCCGGTGGTTTCGAGGATCAATTCAACTTCAGTTTCGCCGATCGCCATCTGTCCGAAGCCGCGGCTGTGAGCGATGTGCAGAATGTTGGCGCCCAGTTCGCCGATGCGTTGGCTCAGCCGCGCCAAGGTACCCGGCCTATCAGGCAACACCACGGAAAAGCGTGTTAGCCTGCTATCCTGGATGAGCCCTTTTTCGATGATTCGCGAGATGAGATTCATATCGATGTTACCGCCGGAGACGATCAGCCCAACGTCCATATTTTTCACGGCCACTTTGTCGTTCACCAGGGCCGCCAGCGGAGCAGCGGCGGCTCCCTCGGCGACCGTTTTTTCGATTTCCAATAGCAGCAAAACGGCCTTGGCGATTTCGCCTTCGTTGACGGTAACGATCTCATCGACGTAACGCTTTATCAGTTCCAACGGTGTCGCCCCCACTGTACGCACGGCGATGCCGTCGGCGATGGTCGCCGCTCGGGGGAGACGGATTGGTTTACTTTTCTCTAACGCGGCTTTCATTGAGGAGAGCGCCTCGGCTTGAACGCCGATGATTCGAATTTTCGGATTGAGCGTCTTGAGAACTAAGGCGATACCGGCAATCAATCCCCCGCCACCGACGGGAACGATGACGGCTTCCAAATCCGGATTTTGCTCGTGGATCTCGAGCCCGATGGTTCCCTGCCCAGCCACGACCCACGGATCGTTAAAAGCATGAATGAGAGTGAGTCCCTTCTCTTGGCTTAGCCGCTCAGCTTCGGCAAAAGCTGAATCGTAGTCCGCACCGTGAAGTACGGTTTCGGCGCCGTACTGCCGCACGCGACTGACCTTGATCAAAGGCGCGTGCAGGGGCATGACAATGGTTGCCGCTATATTGAGTCGTTGGCTGTGGAAAGCCACGGCCATGCCATGGTTGCCCGCACTGGCGGCAATCACGCCGCGCTTAGCCTGGTCCTGCGTGAGCGTCAGCAGGCGGTTGAGAGCTCCTCGTTCCTTGAACGAGCCGGTCATCTGCAGGTTGTCGAGTTTAAAAAATACTCGACTCCCCGCTATCTGGCTGATAGTTTCAGAATAGGGAAACGGAGAAAGATAGATCTTGTTTTGGATCCGTTGGCGCGCTTCTTCGACGTCGACAAAAGTAATCATCTTCGCGCAACGTTAGAATGAAAGAGCGAAGACTGCAAGGTAAATTTACAGACAGTTAATTTGACTTGCGCAGTGAGTATATGGCAAGGAAATTTGGGGAATCTTTGAGAAACTCGCGGAGAACGAAGAGCGCCATGCCCAGCGTTGGGCCCGGCTCATTCAGTTGGCCGGAGGGGTTGTGCCAAAACATCGCCCTTCTGCGCGTGTCCGGATGCTGGGTTGGATGGCACGGCAGTTTGGAACAAAAAGAGTTCTGCCGATCATCAGTAGCTTGGAAGCGCGGGACGAGGCCGGCTACATGCATCAGCCGGAGGCGGCTGGCCTACCGGCCGAAGAGCGAGCCCATAGCCGCACACTGTGGGCGATGTCGGGAGGTTCCTCGGGTCCGGCGTCGATTGTTGGTACCGAGCGCTGGCACTTCACCTCGCGGGGCGGAAGTTTGCGTGCGGCCGTGTTTGGCATGAACGATGGATTGCTTTCCAACTTTAGCCTCGTGATGGGATTTGCCGGCGCCGAGGCGAAGCCGGAGTATATCCTGCTCGCCGGTGTGGCCGGGTTGCTCGCCGGCTCATTCTCGATGGCAGCCGGTGAGTACGTTTCCATCACGGCGCAGCGAGAAGTGTTTGAGCAGCAGATCGCGATGGAGAAACAGGAGCTGGAAATGTCGCCCAAGGAAGAGGAAGAAGAGCTTTCCTTGATCTATCAGGCGAAAGGTGTTCCCGAATTGGAAGCCTCGCAGCTCGCCCGACGCATCATTCAGAATCCCAAAATCGCCATCGATACCCTGGCTCGCGAAGAGTTGGGGCTGGATCCTTCCGAGTTGGGCTCGCCATGGACTGCAGCAATGAGTTCCTTTTTCGCGTTTGTCATCGGCGCGTTTGTCCCCGTGGCGCCTTACCTTTTGACCTCAGGTGTGACCGCTTGGCTCACGAGTGCTTCCCTCAGCTTTTGTGCCTTGTTCGGCGTCGGAGCCCTGCTGTCGATCTTTACGGCTCGCGGTCCGATTGTCAGCGGCGCGCGCATGCTCGGCATCGGTTTGCTGGTTTCCGCGATTACCTACAGCGTGGGGTGGTTGCTCGGCGTATCGGTGGCCGGGTAGGAAGGACGAGAACTTAGGGGCGCAGCTTTGAGTCCTAAGTGACCTCCAATTGCACAAGAGGTGCTGTCTCACAGGATCGGGTATTCGACACGGCTTTGCCCGCTTATAGCACAAGAGCTATTCTTCACTTGTGACGACCAGCGAATGATTCATTAACCTGGTATCTCCACCGCAAACATGGAATCTTTGCCGACATTGCTCTCCACCGAGATTCTGCCGCCGTGAGCTTCTGCAATCATCTTGCAGATGACCAGGCCCAGACCTGTTCCCTTGCTTTCAGATCTTGTACCGCTGGTGGTTTGGCGGTATTTCTGGAAAAGATGAGCGATTTCGTCGGGAGATATTCCTTCCCCATTATCCCTAACCCAAAATCTTACATCGCCGTTTAATCTGTGGGCGCCTACTTCGACTGCGCCGCCCGGCGGGGTGAATTTAATGGCGTTGGTTATCAGATTGGATAGCACTTGCTCCAGACGTCGCGCATCCGCATTGATCTCCGGCAGGTTAGGTTCAAGGCGGCTCGTCAACAAGATGTTTTTAACCCTCGCCATCAGAACATAGCTCTCCAGACTCCCTTCGATGAGCTTGTAGACATCAATCCTTTTCTTGACCAAATCAAGCCTGCCGGCCTCGATCTTATAGATGTCGAGAAAGTCACTGACAAGATCGATGATAGCCCGACCGGTGTTCTGCGTCCGATCCAGCCATTTTTTCTGTTCTTCGTTAATCTCGCCGAACAGACCGTCCTTCATTAAGTCTGTCGTATTGAGCACGGTGGACAGGGGCGTCCGAAGATCGTGCGCGATCATGGCCGTGAAGTCGGCCTGTAGCTTGTTGGCCTCTTCCAGTTCCGCGGCCTGCTTTTTAATCTTATCCAGAGACTTTTCGTTGAACCTCCAGGCGATGACGCTTCCCACACAGGACCAAAGCACGAAGAAAGCGTGGATGCCGGCCCAGGTCCAGGGCGCGTTGATCGCCGCCGCGTGATTGAAAACTTCTTTCGGCCAGAGGGTGCCAACAATCCCGTGATGCAACGCGACATAGAGAATGGCCAAAATGTACGGGACCCAATCCTGCAGTAGCGCTAGGAAGGAAAGCATGACAAAGAAGTGGAAGTGGAACTCGATATAGCCCCCCGACAAATGCACGAGTATCGCCGAGGAACTCATGAGCCCCATGGCAATGGCCGTGGCCTGCAAGGTTCTGCCGACACGTCTTAAACTTCCCACCCCCGCAAAGAAACCAACGATGGCCCCCTCGAGTATCGTGTGGAGGACGGTGCCGTCACGAAAGGGCGCGTCGGCGCTTATCTCCCAACTGTATCCGAGCAACGGACCCACGAGCGCAATAATCGCCGCATGAAACCAGGTCAGACCGAGCAGAACGGAGTACCGCTTCTGCCAAACATCTTCGGGAAGACTACCACCA
>WNGR01008038.1_pt1 | contig 11157 bp, 10 predicted proteins | sample 5407581 | NCBI WGS metagenome assembly WNGR01 (sample SAMN13153383, study PRJNA577476) | soil metagenome | isolation source: 80 cm soil or saprolite under Garry oak tree replicate 2 | place: USA:California | collected 2016-06-15 | reverse complement strand
CATGCGGTAGAAGCCCGGCGCTTGCGTGCGGACCTGCGGAGCAGCGGCATGCGCCTGCTCATGCGACAACAGCGATATGAGCGCCAAGAGCGCGATGATGTGGATCGGCTTCATTTTCGTCTGCTCATCTTCAGGTGCCTGGCTCAGTTGCTGGCGTCTCAGCCGTTCCAGCCCTTCAGGAAATCGAGAAGGAGTCTGTTGACCGCTTCCGGCTGTTCTTCCTGCGGAAGATGGCCGCAACGTTCGATTGGAGCCACCGAGAGGTTTTCCGCCATCTCGCTCCAGACCGCCTTCATGTCGAAGCGACGGCCGACGGCGCCGAAGTCTTCGCCCCAAAGCGAAAGCACGGGGCACCTGATCTTCTGCTCGGCGTCCTCGAGATCTTGCGCGATGTCTTCTGCGCCGGCGCGGTAGTCGGACATTGCGCCCCGCACGGCACCAGGTGCGCTGTAGGACTTCACGTAGGTCTCGAACGCCTCGCCGGAGATCGTCATCGGATCGTGGCACCAGTCGGAGAAGAAGTGACGAAGCCAGATATCCTCGCGTCCCGCGATCAGTGCCTCCGGCAGGTCGGGGATCTGGTGGAACATGAAGAACCAGTATTCGCGGGCGATCTTCGCGTTCATTTCGCGCGCGACGATGCGGGTCGGAACGTTATCCATGACGACGAGGCGATCGACCAGATCAGGGTGGTCCTTGACGAGGCGGGTCGCGACCCGCGCGCCGCGATCATGCCCGACCAATGCGACGCGCCCGATGCCGAGCGTCTTCAGGAGCTCGACGATATCGTTGGCCATCGTTCTCTTGTCGTAGCCGTTCGACGGCTTGTCGGTCTCGCCGTATCCGCGCAGGTCCGGCGCTATCACCCGGTAGTGAGGGGAAAGAGCCGGTATCTGGAAACGCCAGGCGAAGCTGGTCTCGGGGAAGCCGTGTAGCAACACGACTGGGGGGCCGGCCCCGGCTTCCAGATAGAATTGGCGGATGCCGTTTGCCCGGCAGGTTGCTCGACGAATGGTGGTCACCGATCTCACGCCCCGGTCGCACGGTTTCGAGGCGCTATCCTTCGTCAAGTCGGTCGGGACTGATTGCAGGTTTTCATGGCTCTTTGTACGATTGCGTCGCGGCAAACGCGAGAACGCCTGGTTTGGTACCGAATTCCACCCCGGCGGCGGTTCCGATATCGGGAGAAAGTCCAAGACGCGCGACGATGTTCGGGATTGTCTGTTCGAAACGACCGGTTACCGGAGCCAAAGGGAGGACCCGTAACGTGAATATCACAGGCCGAACGGACCGCCTCAGGACCGCGCATTGGGCAGCGGCGACGTGAACGCGCGGGGACTTCATCACGTCACGACGATCATCGGCGACGTGCGCCGCGCCGCCGACTTCTACGCGGGTGTTCTGGGACTCAAGCGGGTCAAGAAGACCGTCTGCCATGACGACCCGGGAAGCTACCATCTCTATTATGGCGACGACGTGGGGAGGCCGGGTACGGTGATAAGTACCCTGGCATGGCGATGTATCGCGAAGGGTATGGTCGGGGTCGGCGAAGTCGTGCAGACGGCTTTCCAAGTGCCGACGGGGTCCTTCGAATGGTGGTCGGAACGGCTCAAGGCTGGGAACGTGGCTTGCAGATTGGACCACACGCCCTTCGGAGAGCCGATGCTTTGCTTCGCCGACCCCGACGGAACAACGCTTGCCCTGATCGAGGCGGAGCAAGCTCAACATGAAGCCAAGCGCAGCGCCGACCCTCGAGCGATCCTCGGTCTGAATGAAGTGATTCTAAACGTCCGCAGAGAGGACGCCACGGTCGATATCCTCCAGGATGTACTGGGGTTCAAACGCGTTTCACAAGCCGAAGATTCGATCCGTTTCGTCGCGCATGGCGGTCCCGGAGGGACGCTGACACTGCGAACGATAGGAGCTTCGTCTCGGGGCCGACTTGGGGGAGGCACGATCAGACATGTGGCTTTCCGTGCGGCCGACGTCGAGGACCAGGCGGGAATGGTCCAAAAGCTTCAGAGAATGCACGATATTGTCGTAACCGACCCGATTGAGAGAACATATCTCACCGCCGTCGGCTTCCGCGCACCATGCGGCGTTCTCTTCGAAATCGCAACCGATGGACCCGGCTTCACGATTGACGAGGCACGCGATCGCTTGGGAGAAGGTCTCAAATTGCCGAGCTTTCTCGAAGAGCGCCGGCCCGAATTACAAAGCATCCTGCCGCCACTCAACTAGCTGGGCTCGTCGTTGTGGAGTTTCTGCGCGGCTGACTCGCGAGGTGGTTCTGCCTGAAGCTCTAGCGACCACACTCCGTAGGTGGCTGCGATGATCCCACCAGCCGCCGTTCGCGCCGTTGTGCTCCTTCTCAGAAACGAGCACTCGACCTAGGTGTCTGCTTCGAGGCGGTCGTTCCCCGCAGTTTGTCGAGCATGGTCTTGGCGCGACGGAAGGGTACGGTTTCGAAGCCCTCCGAGAATTTTCTAAGCGTTCCCTCCAGCAGCGCCGAGGCTTCTTCTTTTTGGCCCCGTTGCCACAAGAAGTTCGTAAGGCTCTCAGCCGAACGAAGCTCCCATCCAAGGGCTCCCTGCTGTATGCAAAGCTCGATCGACTCGCGCAAATGAGTTTCGGCCGATCGCGAATCGAAGCCTTCCAATGCCGCCAGGACATCGCCGTGAATCCTCAGAGCATCCGGCAACAACCAGAAAGCATCGGTCGCTTTTGTCCGCTCCAGGTACCCTGTCGACGCCAACAGCCCCTCTTCGGGGCGACCATCGGCCGCCAGGAGTTCGGCCAAGCGCCCTCGGAATGGAATGGACACATTCTCGTATTGGGCACCGCTTAGTTTCGAGAGCGCCTCTCGCAACAATCTTTCGGCAGGCTCGATCTCGCCTCTCAGGAAGAGTAACCTGCCTTCAAAACCGATCGACGAAAACACATAACTTTGAATGTTGTTATCCTGAGCCACTTGCCTGAATCTCTGTATCGCGCTGGCAGCTCGGTCGACATCCTCCAGGCTCAGGAACAAGGACACCCCGCACCAGATGAGCGCCTGACAGATCGAGGTTGGATTACCCGTCTCTTCCGCCTCGGAATGCGCCGACAGGCAGGCGCGGACAGTTCGATCGAAATGTCCCAGATTCCAATAGGCCCGCGCCATCACGCATTGCGCATAGATCGAGTGGTTCAGGCCCCATCGGCCCATCTGCGAGGCGTCACTATGAGTTCGGAAGTATTCGTGTGCCTCGCGCGCGAGCTCCAAGGACGTCGCGTACTCGGCACGAAAAAAAAGCGATGCGCTCTTGACGCTCCTCGTCATCGCCAGGGCCGCCGGCTCATCGGCGTCCTCCACAAGCCTCTCGATTCTTTTCGTCCCCTCCAAGGCTCCCTTGAAGTCACCGCGCCTATGCAGGAAAACGACGAGGCCAAGCCGGGCCCTAAGCTCCCATTGCCGGTCGCCAAGGCGCACAGCAATGTCGATTGCCCGATTCAGAGCGTCACGCGACTGGCTCGTCATGCCGTGGGTGAACATCGCCGCTAGACCGAGAGCCGCCCTCAGTACCATTTCGGTTCGTTCGCTTTCGATGGTCGGATCAAGGGCGTCGGTCGCTCTTGTCGTCCAGGCCATGCACTCCGTCAGGAGCGAGTTTTCCAACCATACAGGCACGGCGGCGGCCGCGAGCGCAACGCCTGCATGCGCATCGCCGCTCGTCGAGAAAGCCCAATTCAGCATCCCGCGCACATTGTCGAGTTCATAGACAGCATCCCGGGCGGCTTGCACGCGGTTTGGCCCATCCGCGCACTTCCGAAGCATTTCGACGAGGCAGGATGCGAGCCGGGTGGCAAGTTCGTTCCGTTCGTTCTTCTCGATCAGCTTTCCGAGCGCGAACGCCTTCGTGATCTCCAGTAGCCGAAACTTGGTGCCGTCGGAGCCGATCTCGACGGAGAGCAACGATTTGCAAACCAGATCCGCAAGGATTGATGCGGTATCGGTCCCCTCCGCCGCTGGAATGACGGAGACGCTCGCCTCGAGCGTGAAGCTGCCCGCGAAGATCCCAAGGCAGCGGAAAACATATCGTTCGCGCTCGCTCAGCAGTTGGTAGCTCCACTCCAGTGCTGCAGCGATCGTACGGTGCCGTGCCGGCGTGCCGCGGTGAGCATCTGCGAGCAGGTGCATGCGGTCCTCGATCCTGGTGGCCAGTCCCTTAACGCCGAATGCATCGACGCGCGCGGCAGCGACCTCGATCGCGAGCGGGTTGCCGTCCAGTCCGCGGCAGATCTGCGCGGCGAAGGCGGCGTTAGTATCGGTAAGTTCGAAGTCACTGACGATGGCAGCCGCCCGCTCGACGAATAATTGAACCGCCGGGTAGGCTAATACATCCTTCGGGCCGAGGGTCGTAGCGTTCGGAGGGACCTCCAGCGGCGGGAGCCGGAAGACCTGCTCGCCCTCGATGCGTAGCGGTTCCCTGCTCGTGGTGAGCACCTTGATGTCGCGGGCACCGCGCAGCAGCTCGCTGCTAGCCGCCGCCGCCCCATCGATCAGATGTTCGCAGTTGTCGAATACCAGAAGGAGATTCTTGTAGCGTAAGGCGGCAGCGATGCCGGACAATATGTCGCTCGAACGGACATCGATCGGGAGTGCGGAGGCGATCACACTCGGGATAAGCGAGGCGTCCGTGATCGAGCCGAGGTCAATCAGCCACACGCCGTGCCGAAACTCCGGCAGCATCGTTTCCACCAGTCGAAGCGCGATCGAAGTCTTTCCGACGCCCGCCGGTCCGACGATACTCACGAGGTGGCCGTCGGTCAGTTTTTGTTTCAGCGACTGAAGCGCTCCCGCGCGTCCGATCAGCCGGGTCAGCTGTACCGGCAAATTGTGGGCCGCGAGCAATACCGGCTGATCGATGGCGGTGCGCTCGTCTTCGAGCACTTTGATGGGGGCGACAAAACGATACCCACGACCCGGGCTGTTTACGATGTACTGATTGGCGGTTTCGTCCTCGCCGAGAGCTCGGCGCAGTGCGGCCACCTGAACCGTAAGGTTCGCTTCTACGACAATGGTATCAGGCCAAGCGATCTCGACGAGCTCGCCCTTGCTCACCAACTCCCCTGCGCGCTCGACGAGCGCGATCAGGATCTCGATGGCCTTGCTGCCAAGCCGAACGACCCGGTCTCCCTCGAACAAGGCCCGTTTGGAGGTGGAAAGGCGAAACGGTCCGAAAAGAAACGTACGCTCTGGTCTGTAGTCGCGATCGGACATCCGTCAATCAGCCATCGGCTTTTCGCAAGGATCCTCAATACGCTACCGACCGGAGACTGTCTATCGTCGAGGTCCGCTCGAATAAGAACATCAAGGGGTGCGCTGGACCTGCACGGCAACCGCTTGTCGACGCACCATGATCGCGGCTATCGTGATGCGTTCGGCTTCGATCGAGGACAGTTTCGCCAATTCCACCGCGACCGTGGCCAGTTGTTCGATTAGATCAGCCCGGGCGTGAAGCTGCGCCGTCTTTCGTCTCTCCACCCATCTGGACAGCGTTTCGGGCGCGAGTGCGGTGTCGCGCTCAAGACCAGCCTGCAACGTTTCGCGAAGCTCCTCCGCGCGGTCGGAAGACTCCTTCATAGCCGCGCTCAGTTCTTCCAACCGGCTCGCGAATTCCGCCTCCCTGGCGATGGCGGCCCCGGCGAACAGTCCGTTGATGTTGTCCAGGCTTACCTGCAAACCGAACAAATGGAGGCGCAAATCCTCACCGAAATGAGCCAAGTTGCTGTTCATCAAATCCGCGCCTCTTCGAATTGCGCAAGTCTCTCTCGGCGGAAGGTCGCAGCCAAATAAAATCTTACAAATTCTCGACGAAGGGCGTGGCGATGCCGTTTCAGCCGGCCCCGCAGCAACTTTTTGCAACGATTTATTGGCCATGCGATGGGGGCAGGAAATAACGGTGGATACGGCGCGCAGCAACTCGGAGATCGATGATGTCGACGATCAAGACCAGGGATCAAGTCGAGAGTCGGTTGAAGCTGGAGGGGGCTCCGATTGCCGGCTCCGCCGACGGATTTTTTGGTCGTCGTCTCAGCAACCACCTCGGAATGGAAGGCGATTGCATTCACAAGATCAATCGTGAGGGCAAGCTCGCTCTTGCGGTCACGCGGTTGACCTGTACTCGCTTTGTTCGTGAGCGGACGGCGCCGATTCCCTCGGAGAATGCTTTCAGCATCCTTCATCAGCTGGGCGATTTGGAGAGGCATTCATGCTGGCTCGCCGGTCGCCAGAGATATTCCGGATCGTTCAGTGCCGGAACGGTGAGCGTCATTGACCTGCGCGACGATCCGCAGTGCGAATTCAAGGGTCCGTTTGACGCCGTTCAATATTACATTCCGCGCCGCGCACTTGACGAGTTCGCTTATGAGAACGATGCCAAGCCGATCTCTACGCTCAAATGGGCTCGTGATCGCCGCGATCCCTATCTGTCTACGCTTTCGAACGTCCTCTTGAGCGCCCTGGAAGAGGAGCGGGCAAATAATCAGCTGTTTGTAGATCAGTTCGGATTGAGCTTGCTCGCCCACTTTGCCCAGACTTATGGGGATCTTCGCTCTCGTGACGGCAAGCAGGAGGGCGGACTGGCGCCATGGCAGGAGCGACGAGCCAAGGAAATCATGCGGACACGGCTTGCCAGCAACCTGACGATCGCCGACGTCGCCGCGGAATGCAAGTTGACGCCCAGCCACTTCGCGAGGTCTTTCCGGCGCAGCACGGGCGTCGCTCCCCACGAATTTCTCTCGCAACTGCGAATCGACGAGGCCAGGCGCCTCATGCTGAGTACGAAGCTTCCGCTCGCCGACATCGCGCTCATCTGCGGCTTTGGCGACCAGAGCTACTTCACCAGGGTGTTCTCCCGCAATGTCGGGGCCAGCCCCGGAGCATGGCGAAGGGCCCGCTCCGAGGGCTGACGCGAGCATGATCGTGTCTCAAGCGGGTCGGATCATGTCGCGGGCATAGGCGAGGCCGATCCCGTATCCTCCAGCATGGGATTCGACGATGGCGCGTGCGCCATCGTACGTTTCATGCCTCGTCCAATCGCGCTGCATCTCGAGCAGGACCTGGATCCAGGACGTGAGGCGGGCGCCGGCGGCCTGCATCCGGCCGAGAGCCAGTTCGTGGCTTGCGGTCGTCAGCCCTCCGCAGGCATCGCCGACGACATAGACCTCCAGGCCGGCTGACAGGGCCGAAAGCACCGCGAACGTCACGCACGCCTCGGTCAGCAGGCCCGAAACGATCAAGCGGCTTCGACCGGTGGCGAGGATGGCTTCGCGCGCCTTGTCGTCCTCCCACACGTTCATGCTGCGCCGGTCGATCGGCTCGACGCCTGGAAGCGCCGACTTGACCGCCGGCATTAGCGGCCCGCTGTACACTTTCGTCGCCGAGGTAGAGGCGACAACAGGGAGACCGAACACCGTCGCGGTCTTCGCGAGCGCGACAACGTTGTTCATGAGAACCTGCCGATCGATCGAACCCACGCCGAAAGCCAGACCGGCCTGTTGGTCGACCAGGAGCAGGGCGCAGTCCTTGGGCTCGAGCAGAAGAAGAGGATTCGGGGCCATCGACTTTCTCCGGTTAGGCCTTCAGGAATGCGAGGAGGTCAGCGTTGACCTGGTCCGCATGCGTCGTCGCGGTCGCGTGCGGAGCGCCCGGGTAGATCTTCAACTTGGCACCCTTGATCATCTCGGCGGAGAGCTTGCCCGTATAGGGGAGTGGCACGACCTGGTCGTCCTCGCCGTGGATCACCAGAGTGGGCACGTCGATTTTGGTCATGTCGGGTCGGAAGTCGGTTTCCGAGAACGCGGTCACGCAATCGATGGTCGCCTTGACCGATGCCTGAAGCGCGATCTGAAGGGTCTGCTTGAATATGCCCTGCGACACCTTCATGCCGTGGTTCGTGCCGTAGAAGAGGGGGCTAAAGTCGTCGAGGAACTGCGGACGGTCCTTGACCAACCCTGCCTTGATGCCGTCGAACACCGACTTGTCGACGCCGTCGTGATCCGAGGTCTTGACAAAGAGAGGCGTCACGGCACTGATCAGGACGAACTTGGCGACCCGCGACGTTCCGTGGCGCGCCACGTAGCGCGCGATGTCTCCGCCGCCCATGGAGAATCCGACGAGTGTCACATCCTTCAGGTCGAGATGCTTGATGAGTTCGGCGATGTCGTCGGCAAAGGTGTCGTAGTCATACCCCGTCCAGGGCTGGCTCGACCGGCCGAAGCCCCTGCGGTCGAAGGCCACGGTCCGGTAGCCGCGCTCGGCGAAGAAGAGCATCTGCGCGTCCCACATGTCCGCGCTGAGCGGCCAGCCATGGCTGAACAGGATCGGCTTTCCGCTTCCCCAGTCCTTGTAATAAAACTCGGTACCGTCCCGCAATTTAAGCAAGGCCATCGTTCGCTCCTGTGACGAGGTTATGAGGACCGGGACATCATCGTGCGAGGTGGTTCAGTCCTGCTGCGCGCAAAATCGCGGATGGCGCGCGGGTTGGCTTGGACTATCTGCGCGTTCTTTGGACATGTTGGCGACTTCGGACTTCGGCCCACCGACGGGCGCTCGGCAATTCGTCGCACTGCGATGGATCATCGGGCCGGAGTCCAACCCACGACGAAATCGTCCAAGCGTTGGCGGCATTCAAGGTTCACGATGCAGCCACTTGCACCATTCCCTTCCGCTCGATCGCCCATGCCGATCGCAAGGAGAACTTCTCGATGTCGAAACTCGATATGCTCACCCCCGACAACAGCGCGATCGCATTGATCGACTATCAGCCGGCCATGTTCCAAGGTGTTCAATCGCATGACCGCCTGGTCACGATCAATAACGTCCAGATCCTCGCAAAGGCCGCCAAGCTTTTCAAAATCCCGACCGTGCTGACGACGGTGGCCAGGGATTCGTTTTCCGGCCCCTTCATTCCGGAAGTCACCTCGCTGTTTCCGAAACACGATGTCATTGACCGCACGTCCATGAATTCCTGGCTCGACGCGAACTTTCGAAAGGCGGTGGCTGATACCGGCCGCAAGAAATTCGTGCTGGCCGGTCTCTGGACCGAGGCGTGCGTGATCTTCCCGACGTTGGACATGCTCAAGGAAGGTTACGAGATCTACATTGCTGCCGACGCTTGCGGCGACCTTTCGCTCGAAGCTCACAACCGCGCGATGGAGCGCGCCATCCAGGCCGGAGCGGTTCCCATAACCTCGTCGCAGTACGCCTACGAGCTTCAGCAGGATTGGGCGCGCACCGAGACCTACGAAGGGATGATGGACATTCAACGCGCGCATTCGCCTTACGGAATCCAGATCCGCTTCTCGAAGTGGGCGCTCGGCGAACATGCGTCCGAAGGAGGCGCGAAGGCCGGCTGAACGTCCTCCAATCGCGGATAGCTATGATGAAGGTCTACCTCCTGTCACTCGGCGCCGGCCTTTTGGTCGGCGTCATCTACAGCCTTCTCAACGTGCGTTCGCCGGCGCCGCCGCTGGTCGCGCTGGTCGGGCTTCTCGGCATCCTCGCCGGCGAACAGATCGTTCCCGTAGCCCGACAGTTGCTATCCGGGCACGGGCTGGCGTCCGCCTGGCAGCAGGCCAAGTGCGCTCCGCACATGTTCGGGATGCTGCCCGGACGCCAAAGCGACCAATCGACGAATGCCGCCTCGGTAGACGGCCTGGAGAAACATTCATGAACTCCGTACCTGATATCATCCTGCACCGTGGTTTGTTCACGACGCTCGATCGCTCGAACCCGACGGCGTCGGCGGTCGCGATCGCGGACGGCCGTTTCGTTGCGGTCGGGCACGATCATGAGGTGATGAAGCTGGCGGGGCCGTCCACGAAGATCGTCGATCTCAGGGGGCGGCGCGTGTTGCCTGGCTTGATCGACAACCACCTCCACATCATCCGCGGTGGTCTGAACTTCAACATGGAGCTCCGCTGGGACGGGGTGCGTTCGCTGGCCGATGCGATGAGCATGCTGAAGCGGCAGGTCGCCGTCACGCCGCCGCCGCAGTGGGTGAGGGTGGTCGGCGGGTTCACCGAGCACCAGTTCGCGGAGAAGCGGCTTCCGACGATTGAGGAACTCAACGCCGTCGCGCCCGACACGCCGGTCTTCCTGCTGCATCTCTACGACCGCGCCATCCTGAACGGTGCGGCCCTGCGTGCCGTCGGCTATACCAGGGATACACCCGAACCGCCGGGCGGCGAGATCACGCGCGACGCGAAGGGTAACCCGACGGGTTTGCTGCTTGCAAAACCCAACGCCAACATTCTCTATGCGACCCTCGCCAAGGGACCGAAACTCCCCTTCGATTATCAGGTCAATTCGACACGCCATTTCATGCGCGAATTGAACCGGCTCGGCGTCACCGGTGCGATCGACGCCGGTGGAGGATTCCAGAACTATCCCGAGGACTACGCCGTCATCCAGAAGCTGAACGACGAAGGGCTCTTGACGATTCGGCTGGCCTATAACCTTTTCACCCAGAAGCCCAAGGGCGAGAAGGAGGACTTCCTCAACTGGACGAAAACCTCGAAGTACAAGCAGGGCGACGACTATTTCCGGCACAACGGCGCCGGCGAGATGCTGGTGTTCTCGGCAGCCGACTTCGAGGATTTCCGGGTCGCGCGTCCGGACATGCCTCCGGAGATGGAGGGCGAGCTCGAGGAGGTCGTGCGCGTCCTGGTCCAGAACAAATGGCCATGGCGGTTGCACGCGACCTATGACGAGACGATCTCGCGTGCGCTCGATGTCTTCGAACGGGTCAACCAGGACATGCCGCTGGAAGGCCTGCACTGGTTCTTCGATCACGCCGAGACGATTTCGGACCAGTCGATCGACCGCATCGCAGCGCTCGGCGGCGGCATCGCCGTGCAGCACCGCATGGCCTATCAGGGCGAATACTTCGTCGAGCGCTACGGGGCGGGAGCCGCCGAGGCGACGCCACCGGTCAAGAAGATCATCGACCAGGGTGTCAAGGTGTCGGCCGGTACCGACGCGACCCGGGTGGCTTCCTACAATCCGTGGGTCTCCTTGTCCTGGCTCGTCACCGGCCGGACCGTCGGCGGATTGCGCATTACGCCCCAGCGCAACTGTCTGGATCGCGAGACGGCGCTGCGGATGTGGAC
>WNGR01008037.1_pt1 | contig 11157 bp, 11 predicted proteins | sample 5407581 | NCBI WGS metagenome assembly WNGR01 (sample SAMN13153383, study PRJNA577476) | soil metagenome | isolation source: 80 cm soil or saprolite under Garry oak tree replicate 2 | place: USA:California | collected 2016-06-15 | reverse complement strand
CGGGCTTGGCTGATTCGCCGCTCCGCCAGCCGATCCGGGTACGGCGCCGACGGCAGGCGGCTTGAACGTCGCCGCAACCCCCCCGAACTGACCGGGCGACCCGGACAACCCGTAGTCAGCAGCCCCCGCCACACCACACGCGTCACGGAGGCTGCTGTAGGAGATCCTTAGATTGCCGACATCACGTGCTTGACGCGGGTGTAGTCCTCGAAGCCGTACATCGAGAGGTCCTTGCCGTAGCCCGAGTGGCCGAAGCCGCCGTGGGGCATCTCGGCGACGAGGGGGATGTGGGTGTTGATCCACACGCAGCCGAAGTCGAGGTCGCGGCTGAAGGCGAGGGCGCGCGAGTGCGAGCTGGTCCAAACGGAGGACGCGAGGCCATACTCGACACCATTGGCCCACTCGAGGGCCTGGTCGTCGTCGGAGAACTTCTGCACGGTGATGACCGGGCCGAAGACCTCGTTCTGGATGATCTCGTCGTCCTGCTTCAGGTCCGCGACGACGGTGGGAGCGAAGAAGTAGCCGGTCTCGCCGACGCGGTGGCCGCCGGTCGTGAGCTTGGCGTGCTCCGGCAGGCGCTCGATGAAGCCCTGGACTCGGGTGAGCTGGTTGGCGTTGTTGAGCGGGCCGTAGAGCACGTCCTCGTCGTCCTGCCGGCCGGTCTTGGTGTCCGCAGCGGCCGCGGTGAGCTTCTCGACGAAGGCGTCGTACACCCTCTCGTGCACGAGCACGCGGGTCGCGGCGGTGCAGTCCTGGCCCGCGTTGAAGTAGCCGCCTACGCTGATGCCCTCGACGGCGGCGTCGAGGTCCGCGTCCTCGAAGACGATGCAGGGGGCCTTGCCGCCGAGCTCGAGGTGCACGCGCTTGACGTCCTTGGCCGCGGAGGCCGCGACCTCCATGCCGGCGCGGACCGAGCCGGTGATGCTGGCCATCGCCGGGATCTTGCTCTCCACCAGCGCGCGGCCGGTGTCGCGGTCGCCGCACACGACGTTGAACACGCCGGCCGGGAAGAATTCCTGGGCGACCTCGGCGAGCAGCAGCGTGGACATCGGCGTGGTGTCCGAGGGCTTGAGCACCACGGTGTTGCCGGCCGCGAGAGCGGGGGAGATCTTCCAGATCGCCATCAGCAGCGGGTAGTTCCACGGCGTGACCTGGGCGCAGACGCCCACCGGCTCGCGCCGGATCGAGGAGGTGTGGCCTTCCATGTACTCGCCCGTCGCCCGGCCCTCGAGCAGGCGCGCGGCTCCGGCGAAGAAGCGCAGCTGGTCGATGATGGGGGTGAGTTCCTCCGAGCGGGTCAGGCCCAGCGGCTTGCCGGTGTTCTGCGACTCGACGGCGGCGAACTCGTCGGCGCGCGCCTCCACGGCGTCGGCCAGCTTGAGCAGGGCCAGCTGGCGCACTGCGGGAGTGCTGCGGCGCCAGTCCTTGAACGCCTCGGCCGCCGTGCGCAGCGCGTGCTCGACATCCTCCGCGCTGGACACCGGGGCGAGGGCGATCACCTGCTCGGTGACCGGATCGATGATCTCGCTGGTTTTACCGCCAACGGTCTCGACGGGCTTTCCGCCGACGATGTTGCGCAGCACGCGGGGCTCCATACAGCTCTCCTGAAGGGTCGTCTAGTCGCTCTGCCACAGCACTCTAGTCCGAATATCGAGACTCGGCGAGACCTCCGATGCTATGGATTCCGTGGTGACGGCGGCTACTTAAAACGAAATCCATCGGATCGGCCTTGCCAAACGACGGGAACAGCAGACATGATGAATGACGTGTCGATCGACGGCGCGGCCCGGCGCAGAAACCCGGGAGCGTCCTTGGACGCGGTGTCCAAGGCGATCATCGAACAGCTCCAGCAGGACGGTCGGCGGTCCTACGCCACGATCGCCAAGGCCGTGGGGCTGTCCGAGGCGGCGGTGCGCCAACGGGTGCAGCGCCTGCTGGACTCCGAGGTGATGCAGGTGGTGGCGGTCACCGACCCGCTCACCATCGGCTTCAACCGGCAGGCGATGATCGGCATTCGGTGCGAAGGTGACGTAGAGCCGGTCGCCGAGACGCTGACCGCGATGGAGGAGGTGGCCTACGTGGTCGCCACCGCGGGTTCTTTCGACCTGATGGCGGAGGTGGTCGCGGAGGACGACGACCAACTCCTATTCATCATCAACAAGCGGATCAGGGCGATCCCGCAGGTGCGGAGCACCGAGAGTTTCGTCTACCTGAAACTGCACAAACAGACCTATACCTGGGGTACCCGATGACAGACACCGTCGACAGCCGCGCCTACGACCATCTCTGGATGCACTTCACGCGGATGTCCAGCTACAAGGACAACCCGGTCCCCACCATCGTCAAGGGCGACGGCGCCTACATCTGGGACGCCAACGGCCGCCGCTACCTCGACGGCCTCGCCGGCCTGTTCGTCGTTCAGGCCGGGCACGGCCGCGCCGAGCTGGCCGAGGCCGCCGCGAAGCAGGCCAAGGAGCTGGCGTTCTTCCCGGTCTGGTCCTACGCGCACCCCAGCGCGATCGACCTGGCCGACCGGCTCGCCGCGCACGCCCCGGGCGACCTGAACAAGGTCTTCTTCACCACCGGCGGCGGCGAGGCGGTGGAGACCGCCTGGAAGCTGGCCAAGCAGTACTTCAAGCTGGTCGGCAAGCCGATGAAGCACAAGGTGATCAGCCGCGCGGTGGCCTACCACGGCACCCCGCAGGGCGCCCTGTCGATCACCGGCATCCCGGACGCCAAGAAGTACTTCGAGCCGCTCGTCCCGGGCGCGCACAAGGTGCCGAACACGAACTTCTACCGCGCCGAGGAGATCTCCGGCGTCGCGGAGCTCGGCCAGGACCTCGAGCGCTTCGGCCGCTGGGCCGCCGACCAGGTCGAGTCGACGATCCTGGCCGAGGGCCCGGACACCGTGGCCGCCGTGTTCGTCGAGCCGGTGCAGAACTCCGGCGGCTGCTTCCCGCCGCCGCCCGGATACTTCGAGCGGCTGCGCGAGATCTGCGACAAGTACGACGTGCTGCTGGTCTCGGACGAGGTCATCTGCGCCTTCGGCCGGCTCGGCACGATGTTCGCCTGCGACAAGTTCGGCTACGTCCCGGACATCATCACCTGCGCCAAGGGCATGACCTCGGGCTACTCCCCGATCGGCGCCGCGATCATCTCCGACCGCATCGCCGCGCCGTTCTACCAGGGCGACAACTACTTCCCGCACGGCTACACCTTCGGCGGGCACCCGGTCTCGGCCGCCGTCGCCATGGCCAACCTGGACATCTTCGAGCGCGAGGGCCTCAACGAGCAGGTGCTCAAGAACGAGCACGCGTTCCGGTCCACGCTGGAGAAGCTGCACGACCTGCCGATCGTCGGCGATGTGCGTGGCGACGGGTACTTCTACGGCATCGAGCTCGTCAAGGACAAGGCCACCAAGACCACGTTCGACGACGACGAGTCGGAGCGCCTGCTGCGCGGCTTCCTGTCGACGGCGCTGTTCGACGCGGGCCTGTACTGCCGCGCCGACGACCGCGGCGACCCGGTCGTGCAGCTCGCCCCGCCGCTGATCTGCGACCAGCAGCAGTTCGACGAGATCGAGCAGATCCTGCGCTCGGTGCTCACCGAGGCCTGGACGAGGCTCTAAAGATCGCCATGGAAACACAACTGCTGCTCGCGAACCCGGGTTCCGGCCGCGCATGAGCACGGAAGCGCTGCTCGCGAACCCGGGTTCCACCAAGCGGACCCGGGTTCGCCGTATCCCCGAGCTCGCCGTCACGGACCGTTCGACGCTCCATCAGGTCCTCGACGCCGGGCTGCTCGGCCACCTTGCGCTGGCCGACGAGACCGGTCAGCCGTACGCGCTCCCGGTGGCGTACGCGCGCGACGGCGAGTCGCTGCTCATGCACGGCTCGACCGCCAGCCGCCTGTTCCGGCTCTGCGCCGCCGGCACGCCGGTCTGCTTCACGGTCACGCTGCTGGACGGGCTCGTGCTGGCCCGCTCGGCCTTCGAGTCGTCGATGAACTACCGCAGCGTGATGGCGCTCGGGCACTGCAACGTGCTGCACGGCGAGTCCAAGGAGCTCGGCCTCCGACTGATCAGCGATCACCTGATGCCCGAGCGCTGGGCCGAGATCCGCAAGCCCTCCGCGCAGGAGCTCAAGTCGACCGCGGTGCTCGAACTCCCTCTCGACGAGTGCTCGCTGAAGATCAACGCCGACGGACCCGACGACGGCGCGGATGACGTCGCGCTGCCGGTCTGGGCCGGTCGGATACCGCTGGTCCGGCAATGGGGCGACCCCGTGGCCGCCGAAGACCTCAAGCCCGAGCACGCCCGGATACCCGACTACGTGCACCGCTGGAAGGCATAGCTGTGACCGGCCCGAGCTTCTGGCACGACTCCCTGCCGCACCCCGTCACCCCGCGCCCGACGCTGCCCGGCGACATCGTGGCCGACATCGTCATCGTCGGCGCCGGATACACCGGCCTGTGGACGGCCTACTACCTGAAGAAGGCCGACCCCGCCTGCCGCGTCGTCGTGCTCGAATCCGAGTACGCGGGCTTCGGCGCGTCCGGGCGCAACGGCGGCTGGTGCTCGGCGCTGTTCCCCTCCAGCCTGAGCAAGGTGGCGAAGGTCGCGGGCTCCCGCGACGCCGCGATCGCCCTGCAGCGCACGCTGAACGACACCGTCGACGAGGTCGGCAAGGTCGCCGCGGCCGAGGGCATCGACTGCCACTTCGCCAAGGGCGGCACGATCGTCCTGGCGCGCACCCAGGTCCAGTTGGAGCGGGCGCGCGAGGAGATCGCGGAGTTCCGCGACTACGGCTTCGGCGAGCAGGATCATCGCCTGCTGACGGCCGACGAGGCGCGGGCCGAGGTCGCCGCGACCGACGTGCTCGGCGCCACCTACACCCCGCACTGCGCCGCGATCCAGCCCGCGCTACTGGTCAGGGGCCTGGCGGACGTGGTCGAGCGAATGGGCGTCCAGATCTACGAGCAGACGCCGGTCACCTCGATCTGGAACGGCGAGGCCCGCACCCTGCGCGGCAAGGTCACGGCGGAGGCCGTCGTGCGCGCGACCGAGGGCTACACGAAGACGATCTCCGGCTTCAAGCGGGCGCTCGCGCCGGTCTACTCGCTGATGCTGGCGACCGAGCCGCTGACGGACGCTCAGTGGGCCGAGGTCGGCCTGAGCAGACGTCAGACCTTCTCCGACGGTCGGCATCTGATCATTTACGGTCAGCGCACGGCTGATCATCGCCTCGCCTTCGGCGGCCGCGGCGCGCCATACCACTACGGCTCCTCGATCAAGCCGGAGTACGACAGCCACCCGCGCGTGCATGCCGAGCTCAAGCGCGTGCTCGACGAGCTATTCCCAAGCCTGCGCGACGTCGGGGTGAGTCGCACGTGGGGCGGCGCGCTCGGCGTGCCGCGCGACTGGTTTGCCTCCGTCGGCTACGACCGCGCCGCCAAGCTGGCGTGGGCAGGCGGCTATGTGGGTGACGGCGTGGGTGCGGCTAACCTGGCCGGGCGTACGCTGGCCGACCTGATCCGCGGCAGGCGCACCGAGCTGACGACGCTGCCCTGGGTCGGCCACCACTCGCCGAACTGGGAGTTCGAGCCCTTCCGCTGGATCGGCGCGAACCTGGGCCTGCGCGTGATGGACGGCGCGGACGCCAAGGAGGCGCGCACGGGCCGCCCGTCCCACCGCGCGGCGCTCTTCGGCAGATTCCTGGGAAGCTGAAGCACGATCCGCCACTCCGGGCTGCAGATCGTCAGATCGGATGAATTCCGCGCGAATCGGCGAGAAGCGGGCGCCGACTTCGGGCACAGTGGGAGGGTGAGTCTTCCCTCGGACAATCCCGTACTCAACGCCGTCGGCCTGACCTTCCCGGCCGACGGCTCGGTACTGCGCGGAGCACATCTGGCCGTTGGGGAACGCGAGGCCGTGGCCGTGCTCGGCGAGCCCGGCTCGGGCAAGTCGGCGCTGCTCGCCCTGCTCTGCGGCATGCTGGAACCGGCCGCGGGCAGCCTGTGGGCCAACGGCCGGCCGCTGCACGTGCTCCCGCCCGACCAGCGGCAGACCTTCTTCCGCCGCCGCTTCGGCGTGCTCCCGCAGGACTGCAGGCTGCTTCCCGAGCTCACCGTCGCCGAGAACGTGGCGCTGCCGCTGCGGCTGGCCGGCATGAAGGCCGGGCAGGCGATAGAGCGCAGCCGGATCTGGCTGGAGCGCTTCGAGATAGAGGATGACGCCTCGAGCCTCGCCGCCGGACTGACCAGGCCCGTGCTGCGCCGCGCCGCTCTGGCCCGCGCGCTGGTCGGTGACCCGGTGGTGCTGCTGGCCGACGAGCCGCTGGCCGACCTGGCCGTGCAGACGGCCGAGTCCACCGCGCGGATCCTGCGCTCCATCGCGGTCTCGCACGGCACCGCGATCGTCGTCTTCACGCGCGAGCCGATGGCGGCCGCGTACTTCAACCGCACCGTCAAGCTCGACGACGGCCGCACGGACACGCTGCCCGCGAGCCTGCCCCCGGTCGCCGTGCCGCTGCTGACCTTGAGCGGCGAGGAGGTCGGCTTCGGCCTGCCGCTGGGGCCGGCGCGATGAGCCCGGCGAACGCCCGGACCGAGGAGGCGCCGGAAAGCTCGCGGCTGCCCACGCTGCTCTGGCTGGCCTGGCGCTTCCTGCCGCCGCTGGACCGCCGGGATCAGCGCACGCTCACCTGGGTCGCCGCCTCGTGCGCGTACCTGGCGGTGCCGCTGACGATCGGCCTGGCCGCCGACCGCGTGCCCGGTCTGACGCTGTTCAGCCTGCTGTTCCTGTCCGCGCCCGCCCTGCCGGCCTGGTGGATGAGCGCGATTCCGCTCGGCGCGCGCCGCCGCGAAACGGCCCTGGCGCTGCGTCAGGCGCGGATCAACACGCGCAGCGCGGCGGCGACTTCGATCAGCAGGCAGATCGCCTACCCCTCGGCCGGGGCGATTGTCGGCACAGCGCTGATCACGGCGCTGCACGACCCCATCGGCCGCGCGCTCCCGCAGCGGGCGCCGCTCGTGATCGCCATCAAGAACTCGGCGGGGCACTGGCCGCTCGCCACCGTCCTCTCCGTGCTGATCCTGGTCGCGCTCACGGCCGTACTCAGCAGCGCGCGTTCCGCCGAGTGCTACGCGGGGCTCAGGCGGCTGGCGGCCAGGCTCGGCCGTCGCGAAGCAGCTCCACAGCCTCAATGAGCGAATCCACGATCGGCAGCCCGAGACCGTCGGCCTCCAGGTTCCGCCGACTGGACGAGCCGCCGGTGTAGAGGACGGCCGTGGCGCCGACCTCCAGCGCGGCCAGCGCGTCGTCCACGCAGTCGCCGACCAGCGCCACCTCCGCCGCGTCCAGATCGTCGTAGGCGGCCTGAAGTTGCGTCAGATGCGCGGCCAGGTACTTGGTCTTCGGGCCGTAGTCGAGCGCGGGCGGCCGTCCGTCGACCCGGGCCAGCCGAGCGGCGAGCCCGAACGAGTCGACGAGCGGGATCAGCTTCTCGTGGTCGTACATCGAAAGCAGCGATTGGGAGCGCGGCGACCAGGAGTCGAGCGCGGAAAGCGCATCGGGCGTCAGGCCGCACAGGTTCATGCCCGCGGAGTACGTCTTGCTGAAGGCGTCCTCGACCCGCTCCCACTCCTCGGCCGAGAACTCCCGCCCGACCATCGCGAGGTAGAAGTCCTGCAGGGGACGCCGGTAAAGGTCCTGATAGCACTCGCCGCCGAGCGAGGGGAGGCCGACGGCGTTGAGCGAGGCGTTGGTCGAGTTCGTGACCAGCGGCTGATCGTCGAAGAGGGTGCCGTTCCAGTCCCAGACGATGTGTCTGATGCCGCCGCTCGTCTCCATCCGCACCGGCGTCAGTCCTCGTGCGCGGCGAGCTGGCCGCAGGCGCCGTCGATCTCCCGGCCACGGGTGTCGCGGACCGTCACCGGAACGCCGTGCGCCTCGAGCGTGCGCACGAACGCGGCCTCGTCCTCGGGACGCGAGGCGGTCCACTTCGAACCGGGAGTCGGGTTCAGCGGGATCAGGTTGACGTGCGCGAGCTTGCCCTTGAGCCGCTTGCCGAGCAGGTCGGCGCGCCAGGCCTGGTCGTTGATGTCCTTGATCAGCGCGTACTCGACGGAGACGCGGCGGCCGGTCTGCCCCGCGTAGTCCCACGCGGCGCCCAGCACCTCGCCGACCTTCCAGCGGGTGTTCACCGGCACGAGTTCGTCGCGCAGCTCGTCGTCCGGCGCGTGCAGCGAGACGGCCAGCGTGACGTTCAGCTTCTCGGCGGTCAGCCGCTCGATCGCCGGGACCAGGCCGACCGTCGAGACGGTGATGTGCCGCTGCGAGAGCCCGAGGCCCTCCGGCGCCGGATCGACCAGCCGGCGTACGGCACCGATCACGGCGTTGTAGTTCGCCATCGGCTCGCCCATGCCCATGAACACGACGTTGGACACCCGGCCGGGACCGCCCGGCACCTCGCCGCGGGCCAGCGAACGGGCGCCGGCGACGACCTGCTCGACGATCTCGGCGGTCGACATGTTGCGGGTGAGACCGGCCTGGCCGGTCGCGCAGAACGGGCAGTTCATGCCGCAGCCGGCCTGCGAGGAGACGCACATCGTGGTGCGGTCCGGGTAGCGCATCAGCACGGACTCGACGAGCGCGCCGTCGTGCAGCTTCCACAGCGTCTTACGTGTCGTGCCCTTGTCCGCGGTCAGCTCGCGGACCGGCGTCATCAGCGTGGGCAGCATCGCTTGCTGCAACTGCTCGCGCTGGGCCTGCGGAATGTCCGTCCATCCCCGCGGGTCGTCGACGAGCCGGTCGAAGTAGTGCTTGGACAGCTGTGCGGCCCGGAAGCCGGGCAGGCCCGCGTCGCTCAGGGCCTGCTTGCGCTCGGCGAGGGACAGGTCGGCGAGGTGACGCGGGGGCTTGCCCCGGCGCGGGGCCTCGAAGACCAGCACCCCCGGCTTTTGTGCGCTCATCCCGCTATTGTCCCATGCGAGGCCGGGTGGTCAGTTCTTCAGGAACACCGAGAGCAGCAGGTAGACGACGGGCGCGGTGGGCAGCAGCGAGTCGAGCCGGTCCATGATGCCGCCGTGGCCGGGCAGCAGGTGCCCCATGTCCTTGATGCCGAGGTCGCGCTTGATCATCGATTCGCACAGGTCGCCGAGCGTCGCGCTGGCCACGACCGCGGCTCCGGTCACCGCACCCTGCCAGTACTGGCCGTGCAGCATCAGGTTCATCCCGATCGCGCCCGCGGCGCCGGCGGCGATGAAGGAGCCGATCAGCCCCTCCCAGGACTTCTTCGGCGAGATCTTCGGGGCCAGCGGGTGACGGCCGATCAGCACGCCGGCCGCGTAGCCGCCGGTGTCGTTGCACACCACCAGGAGCAGGAAGAGCAGCACCCGTTGGGCGCCCTGGTGCTCGGCCGTGAGCAGCGCCGCGAATCCGGCGAGGAACGGCACGTAGACGACGGCCAGGATGCCCGCCGTCGCGTCCCGCAGATAGCCCTCGGCGCCGTCGGCCAGCCGCCAGACCAGGATCGCCACGGCGGTCAGCGCCAGCACCGAGGCCAGCGCGCCCTCGCCCGAGAAGTAGGCGGCCGCGAGTATGCCGAGCCCGCCGACGCAGACGGGGACGAGCGGCAGGACGATGCCGCGCTCCTTGAGCGCGTTGCTCAGCTCGCGCAGCGCGAACAGGACGGCGAGCGCGATCACGCCGATGAACGCGACCTTCTGCACCAGCAGCGAGGCGACGATCACCGCGCCGAGGCCCACGCCGACGGCGGTGGCCGCGGGCAGGTTGCGACCGGCCTTGCCCGTGGCCTTGGGCTCCGCCACGGGCTGCTCCCTCCGCTTTCGGGCTGCGACGGGCTCCGCCACGGGCTGCTCCCCCTGTCCCTTCACGGCATTCGCCATCAGCCCGCCCACTTTCCCTCTTCGCTCTCTCGGCACGATCCTCGCTCTGGACCGCCGCCGCAGGAAGGCTACACCGAGCCCCCGGTCACACCTCGAGCAGTTCGGCTTCCTTGTGCTTGAGCAGCTCGTCGATCTGCGCGGTGTGCTTCGCGGTCAGGTCGTCGAGCTCCTTCTCCGCGCGCCGCCCGTCGTCCTCGCCGACCTCGCCGTCCTTGACCAGCTTGTCGATGGCCTCCTTGGCATGCCGCCGGACGCTGCGCACCGAGACCTTGGCGTCCTCGCCCTTGGACTTGGCCAGCTTGATGTAGTCCCGGCGGCGCTCCTCGGTCAGCTGCGGGAAGACCACCCGGATCAGGTTGCCGTCGTTGGACGGGTTGACGCCCAGGTCCGAATCGCGGATGGCCTTCTCCATCGCGGCCAGCGAGGTCTTGTCGTAGGGCGTGATCACGGCCATCCGGGGCTCCGGCGCCTGGATCGTGGCCATCTGCGGAACCGGCGTCATCGTGCCGTAGTAGTCCACCACGATCTTGTTGAACATGGACGGGGTCGCCCGGCCGGTGCGGATGCCGGCGAAGTCCTCCTTGGCCACGGATACGGCCTTGTCCATCTTCTCCTCGGCCTCGAGGAGGGTCTCGTCGATCATCACGGCTCCCTACATCCGGGTTCTACGTATGGGGCTAAGCCTAAGCTGCTGCAGGGCACACGCTACTGCGCGTCGACGTCGTCGACACGGCACACCAGGGTACCGATCTTCTCCCCTGCCACGGCGCGCCCGATGTTGCCCTCGGTCTCGAGCTCGAACGCGAGCAGCGGCAGCTTGTTGTCGCCGCACAGCGAGACCGCCGCGGCATCGATCACCTTCAGGCCGCGCACCAGGAACTCGCGCGGGTCGATCACGTCGAAGCGCTGCGCGTCGGGGTTCTTCTTCGGGTCCGAGTCGTAGATGCCGTCGACGCCCTGCTTGGCCATCAGCACCACCTCGGCGCCGATCTCCAGCGCGCGCTGGGCGGCCGTCGTGTCGGTGGTGAAGAAGGGCATTCCGGCGCCCGCGCCGAAGATCACCACGCGGCCCTTCTCGAGGTGCCGGATGGCGCGGCGCGGGATGTACGGCTCGGCGACCTGGGACATGGTGATCGCGGTCTGCACCCGCGTCTCCACCCCCTGCTTCTCCAGGAAGTCCTGCAGGGCCAGGCAGTTCATCACGGTGCCGAGCATGCCCATGTAGTCCCCGCGGGCCTGGTCCATGCCGCG
>WNGR01023638.1_pt1 | contig 11160 bp, 10 predicted proteins | sample 5407581 | NCBI WGS metagenome assembly WNGR01 (sample SAMN13153383, study PRJNA577476) | soil metagenome | isolation source: 80 cm soil or saprolite under Garry oak tree replicate 2 | place: USA:California | collected 2016-06-15 | reverse complement strand
CTATAGGCGGAACCTTGAGCTTGCCTGCCTGTATTGCCGAATTCGCTCCCTGGAAGAAGGCCGGGGCATTACAGTAGGAGAACTGCCCAAAGATCGAGCCGTCGACCCCATTCGTACACTGACCCTGTTGTAAGCTACCATTCGAGTCCTGAAGGGTCAGGGTATTTCCGTGGAGCCGAACCACAGTCCAACGACTGCTCCCGCTGGGAGCGTCGGCACAACCGGTTTCACCGCTGGCTGTGTGCCCTTGTCAATTACAAGCGGATCATAGATAGAGATGTTGCCCGTTGCCGGGTCAATGATGGCTCCCTGTACGAATGCTGCTTGAGCAGCATTCGCTTCGTTACAGGGTCCATTGTCAGGATTGGTCGCCGTCAATTGATAGGGCGTTGCCAGACCCCGCGCGCTTAGTGGCCTGGCTGGTACAATCAATGTGCAATCGCCATTGGCTGCCGCAGCGTGCGATCCCAAACGCGGCAGCACGAAGACGATGGCGCCCACCAGCACTACAATAATCGTTACCAGTGCTCCAACGAGCATCAATGGCGACAAACGCCCGCGTCTTTTTGGGACTGAGCCAAACGGGCTGCGTCGTAACTTTCGCATTTTACAAAACTCCTCGGCTTGCATCATGTGAAAGCAGGGCTTCCTTCATCACAGACAACAGGATGCCCGGCTGACCACATCTGTGGAAGCATCTCGACATTTCTGGACGCGATAAAGCGTGTCCTACATGCGCGTCACACCCCTGGACGTTTCCGTCGATACGCGCTTCTTGTTCTCTAAAGATAGGTAGTCACGGATAGACACCGTAAGCTAATTTGAAACTGTATGAAAATACTTAATACGGTTGGGATATTACCACAGCCGAATCTTGCTGTTCGTTTACTTGCTTTGTTTAATGGTAGGAAAGTACCGGGTTTGGGTTAAGATTTCTTAACTTCACCTTTCCAACCAATGGAATAATCTGTAATGTATACTAATAGTAAGTGCGGTGAATCAAGCCAGAAACCGAGCCGAAAGGATATGATAGCTATGCGAGCGATTGTCAGTGTTGCCGACCGTGAGGGACTCGTCCCGTTGGCACGTGAATTACAGTCCCATAACGTCACGGTCTTCTCAACCAGCGGTACAGCCAGCGCACTGCAAGATGCAGGCATTCCGGCGGAAACGGTAACTACGCTGACCGGGTTTCCAGAGATACTTGGTGGGCGCGTCAAGACTCTACATCCGGCTATTTTTAGCGGCATCCTGGCGCGCCGCAATAGCGAGACCCATGTACAGGAGTTGCGGGAACACAACCTTGAGCCTATCGATATCGTGGTGGTGAATCTGTATCCTTTCGTCGAGACAGTGGCACGCCAGGATGCGACCATGGACGAAGCTCTGGAGCAGGTTGATATCGGTGGAGTCTCATTAGTGCGCGCTGCAGCGAAAAATTTTGAAGATGTGATTGTGCTGGTGCGCCCGCAAGATTACGCTTCTGTCATGCAGGAATGGGGCGAATCGGGACAGGTGAGCCATGCTACTCGCCGTCGTCTCGCCGCCATTGCGTTTCAGCATACCGCAAGTTATGACACGGCCATCGCAGAGTATTTACGTACACACACTTCGGAACCAGAATATTTCCCCGAAGACCTCACGCTCTCCCTGCGGCGCGTTCAGTCACTGCGCTATGGTGAAAACCCGCATCAGCAGGCCGCGCTGTACAGCTGGAACAAAGCGGCTACCGCCTCGCTAGAGCCAGCGGTTACCAGGGCGGAGATATTACACGGGAAAGAACTCTCATTCAATAACTTGCTTGATCTGGATGCCGCGCTCACCTCGGTGAAGAGTTTCAGCGCGCCCACAGTCGTCATTGTCAAGCACACCAACCCGTGCGGCCTGGCCTGCGACGATACACTGCTCGATGCCTATAAAAAAGCGCACGCGGGTGATCCCATTTCGGCCTATGGCGGTATTATTGGCTGTAACCGCCCCCTGGATGCGGATACTGCTCGCGAGATTCACCAGTTGTTCTACGAGGCCATCATCGCCCCGGAATATACACCCGAAGCGTTGGCGATCTTGCGCGAGAAAAAAAATATTCGCTTGCTTGCCACGCATCTCCCATTTGAATCCAATACGAACGGCACCAGGCCGCTTGCGCTTCCTGGCAAAGAGCTTGATGTGCGTAGTATTAGCGGTGGGCTGCTTATACAAACCTCCGACACATTAAGAGAACAGGAAGTGGCCTACCGTGTCGTGACCGAACGAGAACCAACCTTAGAAGAAGTGACCGACCTGATGTTCGCCTGGAAGGTTGTCAAGAATGTGAAGTCGAATGCAATTGTGCTGGCGCATAAACTGGCAGTAGTGGGTGTGGGCGCGGGACAGATGAACCGCCTGGCAAGCGTGCAACTGGCGCTGGAGAAAGCGGCGCAACGCTCACGTGGCTCGGTGCTGGCCTCTGATGCGTTCTTCCCCTTCTCAGATGGCGTGGAATCTGCGGCCAAGGCGGGCATTACGGCCATAATTCAACCTGGAGGTTCTATCCGCGACGAGGAGACTATTCGCATGGCCAATCGCTATGCTATCGCCATGATCTTCACAGGACAGCGGCATTTCCGGCATTAACAAAAAATGCAGGGGCGGAACCGCCCCTGCATTTGAAGATGCTATCCCTCTAACGAAACCTCATCTGAGAAGAAGCGTATCCATATCAGGCAAAAACCCAGGCCGCCGACAAGCGCGAAGAAGGCTACTGCGCCCCTTGTGCCTTCATCGATCGCTGGATTTGTGAATGGATAGAAGAACATCAGCGCCAGCCAGACAATCGAATAATCAACGCTCAGGCTCAACTTGGTGACTTCTGTGGATGAGCGGTAGAAAATATGATACAGCACGATAATGAGCAGGCCAACAATTATCACAAACAGTTTGAAATTGAAGACAAGCCCTGCTCCAAAATCGATTACGAGCGTTGACCTTATATACATGAAGCCAAGTAGCCATAAGATGGTTAAAATAGCGCCACCAAAAACCTTGGCCAATCCGTTTCTCACGATACAAATCTCCCTTCGTTGACACCGCTGCCGAGCGCCTGTTTGTATGTATTGTAGTCCTTAGAAGCAAAGAAATCAACCGCTTTGGGACGCTTCATAATACGCGCGAGCGAAACGCGCCGCCCACACTGCATTATTGACCAGCAAGGCTTTATTGGCCTCGACGCTCTCGCCCCTGGTCGCTCTGGCGACGTGCGCGAGCAGGTATGGCGTCGTTGCCGGGCCGCGAATACCCTCTTTTTGCGCCAGTTGTAAGGCTTCCTCGGTAGCAGCTTCCAGGGGTTGGGCTGCCATTGCATATGCCTCTGGTATGGGGCAGCCCACGACCAGCCCTTGCAGGTGACAATCCCACTGCGCACGCGCGATAGCCGCCATTGTCACCACATCATCGACACGATGGTTCAGGCGTCTCCCACTGGAGCGCACGTAGAAGGCCGGGAACTCGTCGGTCTGCCAGCCAAGCACGGGTACGCCCTGTGTCTCCAGGTATTCTAAGGTCAGGTCGAGATCAAGGATAGATTTCGCTCCGGCGCAGACGACCAGCACGGGAGTGCGTGCCAGCTCGGTCAGGTCGGCGGAGATATCCATACTGGTCTGCGCGCCTCGATGCACGCCGCCGATGCCGCCTGTCGCAAAAAAGCGAATGCCAACCATGCTCGCGCACAGCATGGTCCCGGCAACCGTGGTTGCGCCCAACTGACCCGTCGCCAGGGCCACCGCCAGGTCGCGCCTGCTGATCTTCAAGACGTGCTGCGCGGTTCCCAGGTGTTCAATGTCGCCTCTTGACAGGCCAATGACGATTTTGCCATCGTGTATGCCGGTAGTCGCGGGGATCACACCCTCGGCCCGGATCGCCGCTTCCATCGACAGCGCGACTTCAATATTGCCAGGGTACGGCAAACCGTGCGCGATGACCGTTGATTCGAGCGCCACCACTGGCCGTTGTGCCTGTAAAGCTGCCTGCACTTCGTCTGACAGCTTGATATAGGATGAGAATGCTTGCATTATGCCTCGGTACGTGTGAATGTATGCTTCCACCATTCCAATGTTGGTACGCTGCCATCCTCGACCATGTGAAAGCGCACCAGGCCGACTATCGAAAACTTACATTCCTGGATATCTTAAAAGTATACGAGCAATAGTACCAAAGGGCAAATGCGCTGTATAGCGCATTTGCGCCCAGGTTATACAACATGATATATTACCCTTCGGGCTGACTCAGCCACTACTTCGATTGAACGGAAAGAGGCGCAACGGTAGGATTTGGATGCGCAAGGTAGGATGATAACAGAGGGGTTAGCTGGGAGCGAAAAAGAAACTGATCGGTTGCGCGTATGTAAGGTAAACAAACGTATACTATTGAGGAGAAGTGCAAGTGAAATTTACAGGTAAATTACTTACCACCACCCTGGTGTTGGGCGGTATGCTTGGGGCATTGGCCCTGGTAAACAAAATGGAAGAATCGCAGGCGGGCGAACTCAACACCATCTTGAAAGGCGAAGAGCGCCGTTATCCCTGGAAGTATGGGGATGTATTTTATCAAGTCAAAGGCAATCGCGAATCGAAGCCATTGTTGCTCGTTCATGGTTTTGGCCCCGGAGCGTCGTCATTTGAGTGGCGTAAGAATGTGGATGCGCTGTCGGAGCAGTTCCGTGTCTATACGCTCGACTTGCTGGGCTATGGTCTCTCGGATCGCCCCGTTATCGATTATACCGCCGAGACCTACGCCGACCTGATTAGCGATTTCCTGAAAGAAGTGATTGGCAAACCCACGGTGGTTGTCGCGCACGGCGAGACCTGCGCCTATGTCATCGCCAATGCCTATCGCCGCCCGCTGCTCTTTGAGCGCCTGGTGCTGGTTGCGCCTTCCCCGACTCTGTTAGAGGAAACCGTGCCTGGCCCCCTCAACACCGCGCTGAAGTTCTTGCTGCGCACACCCATCGTCGGCCAGTTTGTCTATAACGTCCTGCTCATCCTGGGGCTGCTGGCTGCAATGGTCCAGGGTCTGAGTATCGATGCGTGGGTTGACTTGTTTGAAGGCCGCGCTCGCCTCCGCGAAGCTGTCCCCACTCCCGCGGAGGCGAGCGCGGCCTTCAAACAAGTCAACCCACGCATCGATACTCAGACCCTGGACCATTGCAGCCAGCAGCCCCAGGATGAGCAGGCGACGAAGTTCAATACTCTGGTGCGCGAGTTCGTCGGCGCGAAGGTTGCACAGTAGCAATTTGGTAATAAACAAAAAGCAAGCAGGCACCTGTCCGCCGGACAGGTGCCTGCTTGCTTTTTGTTTATTATGAGGAGTTATTTTCGTATATTACCCAACAATGCCCTGGCAATCACCACGCGCTGAATCTGATTCGTCCCCTCGAAAATCTGCGCCACCTTCACATCGCGCATGTAGCGTTCGACGGGATAATCGCGCACATAGCCTGCCCCGCCGAGCACCTGCACGGCGTTGGTCGTGACCTCCATCGCGATATCGGTGGCGAAACACTTCGCCATCGAAGCGTACATGCCTGCATTCTGTCCCTCGTCGAGTTTATAAGCGGCCTCGTAGACCAGCAGGCGCGCGGCCTCGATCTTCATCGCCATGTCCGCCAGCAGGAACTGGATGCCCTGAAATGCGCCTATGGGCTGGTTAAATTGTTCGCGCGTGCGGGCATAGCGGGCGGCGGTTTCAAATGCGGCTTGCGCCACGCCTACGGCAACGGCCCCGATGTTGATACGCCCGCCATCCAGCGAAGAAAGGGCGATCTTGAAACCCTGGCCCTCTTCACCAATGCGATTGGCAGTGGGGATGGCACAATCTTCAAAGAGCAGCTCGCGGGTGGGTGAAGAGTGCAGGCCCATTTTGCGCTCCTTCTTGCCAAAGGAGAAGCCGGGCGTGCCTTTCTCGACGACAAAGCAGGAGATGCCCATCGAACCCTTACTCTCGTTGGTGCGTGCCATCAGCAGGTAAATATCAGCTTCACCGGCATTTGTCACCCACATCTTGGAGCCATTGACCAGGTAGCGATCACCCTGGTTTTCCGCCCGGCATTGCAGGCTGGCTGCATCTGAACCTGCCGCCGCTTCGCTCAATGAAAAAGCGCCCAGCAGCTCGCCAGAAGCCAATTTCGATACCCAGCGGCGGCGCTGTCGTTCTTTGCCAAAACGGGCAATCGAGCCTGTGACCATGTTGTGTACCGACAGGCCAACTGCGGTCGCCATCTCGCCTTTTGCTAGCTCCTCGTACACTAACGCGCCCGTCAGTCGGCTCAGCGCGCTCCCGCCGTACTCTTCAGGCGTGGTCATACCCATCAGACCCAGGTCAGCCATTTTCGTATAGACTTCACGCGGAAAATATTCTTGTTCATCCCATGCTTCAGCGTGCGGGGTGATTTCCTGTTCGGTAAAGCGACGTACCATGTCGCGAATATCTGATTGCTCCTCATCGAGATCAAATTTCATGGCGGGTTCCTCTTTTCAAAATCGTCACGTCATATACTATAGTGTTTACTCATAGCACGCTTTTATTGTATCTCATCGAATCTTTTTCGAGCGGTTTAGAAAGGCTCATGAAATATGAGCAGCATCACCCTACTGGGCACCGGAACATGCCAGATCGAACACGAACGCAGAGCATCGAGCGTGCTGCTGGACCTTGATGGACTACCCATCCTTTTTGATTGTGGACATGGCATCGTACAACGATTGCTCGAGGCTGGCGTCCAGCATAACCGGCTAAACCATATTATTCTCTCACACTTTCATCCCGATCACGTCTCTGACCTCATTCCCTTGTTACACGCGGGTGCGTGGTCAAGACGCGACCCGCGCAGCACGAATCTGCATATCTATGGGCCAGCAGGTATACAGAAGCTGGTAGATGGCTTGATGAGCGTCTTTGGGGCATCAAGCTTCACGCAGCCATCATATGCTGTGCAAGTTCATGAAGTCACGGAAGGGCCATTTGAGATAGAAGAACATGACTTCGAGTTCATCAGTCTACCACCCGCGAATAATCATGGCCTGTGTCTCACGTGGAACGGCAAGCGGTACGCCATCACCGGCGATTCCCATTTTCACGAGCAGGAAATCGCGTTTCTGAGCCAGGTTGACCTTGCCATCATCGACTCGGGTCATCTTGAGGACGCGGAGATTGTGAAGCTTGCGGCGCGGTCACAGGCAAAAGTGATAGTGTGTTCACACCAGTATCGCGAATTGGATGCTAACGACTTGCAAAGGCGAGCCAATGAGGCTGGTTATAGGGGAACGATCATGATAGGGCGTGACCTGATGTCGTTTGTGCTGTAAATTGCGACTTCCCATTAGCTTTTACCGCTTCTCCCACACCTGTACCGTATGATCAACACTGGCTGAGGCGAGCAATTTTCCATCGAGCGACCATGTGAGGCTCGTCACATAACCGGTGTGGCCGTGATAGGTATAGACTGAGTGGCGCGTCACGTTATCCCAGATTTGCACCATTTTGTCATTGCCGCCAGAGGCGATAAAGCGGCTGTCGGGCGACCAGGCTACAGCATTCAAACCGGCGTTGCTGTTACGATTGATGAAATATTTTTTACTCGTTGACGCGTCCCACACCTGCAAGGTCTTGTCCGCGCTGACCGAGGCGAGACGCTGCCCATTGGGCGACCACATAAGCGCGTGTACCTTCGCGCTGTGCCCGCGATACGTCAATTCACCGCGTGCCGGTAGGATCATGGTAAAGAAGCCGCTTTTTGGCTTAACTGGCATCCAGATCTGCACGGTTTTGTCGTCGCTGCCGGAGGCGATGCGCCTGCCGTCTGGCGACCATGCTACCGTTTGCACTTTGCCGCTATGTCCGCGATGGGTGAAGACGTTTGCCCCACTCGTGGCATCCCATACCTGCACCGTTTTATCGTCGTCGCCCGACGCTATGCGCGTACCGTCGGGCGACCATGCTACTGCCGCGACGGGCAAGCTATGCCCGCGATAGGTGAAAAGATGGCTCCCGGTGGCCGCTTCCCAGATTTGCACGGTGCCGTCGTTGCCCGCCGATGCGATACGTTTGCCATCAGGCGACCATGCCACCGCCTGTACTCGATCCCAGTGTCCGCGATAAATAATCACGCTGAAGCCGTGCGCGGTATCCCAGAGTCGCACGGTCTTATCATAGCTGGCGGTGGCGATGTGTGTGCCCTTTGGCGACCATGCCACCGCCGTCACGCGGCTGGTATGTCCATTGCAAATGTAGCGCGTATTGCTCTGCGTCTGCGGTTGAGGCTTGCTGGTGCGCGTGAGCCTGGGCAAGGGTGGCGGCTGTGGTGGTTGATAGGTTGTCGGCAGACCCGCTGGCAGGGGATTGGTTTTGCCGATCAACAACTGCGTAGCAATTTGCTGGAGTTCCTGCCGCACGGCTGCAACGCTGGCAGGGCGTTTATTGCTATCCATCTCGACCATGCGTATAATCAACTGTTCCAGCCGTGCCAGGATTGGATGACCGGGCAGTTTGAGTGCGAGAAACTGAAACGGTGTCTCGGAGGGATCATGACCTGTCATAAGCTGGTGCAGCGTGGCTCCCAGCGCGTAGATATCGGCGCGGGGCGTGGTCTGAGCTTTACCGTATTGTTCCGGCGCGGCATAGCCCGTCGAGCCAAGCGCGGCGGTATCCCTGGCCTGCCCCGGCTTGAAGTGACGCGCGATGCCAAAGTCGATCAAGTAAATATGCTTGTGCGGGGTTAACATGATATTGCCGGGCTTGAGGTCGCGGAAGATGATGGGCGGCTGGCGCATATGCAGGTATTCGAGCACCATACAAAGCTGGACGGCAATCTCCAGCGCGGTTTCTACCGGCAATTTCTTGCCCGGCCGCTTCTCCAGGTGATCTTCCAGCGTCTCGCCCTCGATATAATCCATGACGAGGTACCAGCGCCCCATATCCATGAATTGCTCATAGATGCGCGGCAGGTTGGGATGGGTCAGTCCCGCTAGAAGCATGGCTTCGCGCTTGAAGGATTCGGTCGCCTCGACCAGTTCTTGCGGACTCAAGCTGCTCTGGCTCATCTCCTTGATTGCCACCTGCCGGTTGCCAAACTGGAGATCAGCCGCCTTGTAGACCGCGCCGAACCCGCCCTTGCCCACCTGTTGCAGGATACGGTAGCGCTGTTTGAGCAGGTGATTGTAGACCAGTAGCCCCGTGGTCTGTCTCGCTGATTTCCCCCCTTGCGCCTGCAGCGGCTGCCCGCAGGCAAAGCAAAAGAGTGCCTGGGGACGATTTGCCGCGCCGCAAGCGTCACAAAAGAGAGGGTTGGAAAGAATGGCGCATCCTCCTGCTGCTATTTGAAAATCTAAATATGGATTGCTTCGGCAGCATGGTAGCATGAAATAAGAACAAATGTCAATATTTTCCGAAAGTGAATCTTACCCCTTAGTCCTACTCTTTAGGCAATTTGCTTCTTCTCTACGTCCCTTTTGTAAGGCATAATGCTATAATAAGGATGCCGAGAGAGCGAAGTGCATTACTAACGTGAACTGTTACATGAGGGGGCGCCGATGGCGAAAAAAATCCTGGTCATGGACGATGACCCAACCATTGCTGATCTACTGCGCGAGGCGCTGGCCGATGAAGGCTACGAAACGTATATGACGACGCAAAGCCTGCGTTTCTATGATGCCGTGCGCGAACACCAGCCGGACCTCATCTTGCTGGACCTGATGATGCAGTACCTGGACGGACGCGACGAACTGCGGCTCATGGAAATGGGCGATCATAAGATTCCCGTGATTGTCGTGACGGCCTTCCTGGATGCCAAAAATGAAGAAGAAGAGTTTCGTAAGGCGGGCGTCGTGCATATTGTCTACAAACCCTTTGACCTGGACAAGCTGGTTGACCTGGTAAAGGCCACCATTGGTGAGCCAGAGGGCAGACGAGTATGAGTGAAACCGGTGTAGGGGCCGCAGGCACTGCCCAATTCATTGCGCCTACCACGCGAGTGGCCCTGGACGCTATGGGCGGCGATAACGCTCCTGGCGAAATTGTCGCGGGCGCTGTACAGGCGGCGCGCGAGTATCACATGGGCGTCTACCTGGTGGGCCGAGAAGATGCCATTCGCGCGGAACTGGCGAAACACGACACGCAGGGGCTTGATCTGCCTATCATTCATACCGATGAAGTCATCGAGATGGATGAGCATCCCGCGAATACCGTGCGCCGCAAGAAAAATGCCTCGATGACCCTGGCGCTGCAGCAGGTGCGCGATGGGGCAGCCCTGGGCGCGGTCTCAGCCGGCAATAGCGGAGCGATGATGGCCGCCTCGCTCTTCACCCTCAAACGGATCGAGGGCGTCGAGCGGCCAGCCCTGGGCGGTGTCTTCCCTACAAAAGACGGCGTGTGCCTGGTCATCGACATGGGCGCGAACACCGATTGCAGGCCCGAGTACCTACAGCAATTTGCCCTGATGGGTTCCATCTATATGGAGCGCATCTTCTCTATTCCGTCTCCCCGCGTGGGCCTGCTCGCCAACGGCGAAGAGGAGAGCAAGGGCAACCAGCTGGTACAGGAGGCCCACCAGCTGCTCAAAGCTACCGCCGGTACGCTGGGCCTGAACTTCACCGGCAACGTCGAGGGGCGCGATATTCCGGCGGGCAGCGCTGACGTGGTAGTCTGCGATGGCTTCGTCGGCAACGTTGTCCTCAAACTCAGCGAGGGCCTCGCCGAAACGCTGATCGGCCTGCTGCGCACGCAAATGACCAGTTCGCTTCCCAGCAAGCTGGCGGCTGCCGTGCTGCGCCCCGGCCTGCGCAAGGTCTTTCGACGCCTCGACTACGCTGAATACGGCGGTGTGCCGCTGCTCGGCGTCAATGGCTCGGCCATCATTTCGCACGGCCGCTCCAACGCCAAAGCCATCAAAAATGCTCTGCGCGTAGCTCGGCAGACGGCGGAAACCGGCGTGGCGGGGGCTATTGCTGAGGGATTGGCGAAATTACATATGGGCACAGAAGCGAGCGGTTGAAAATCTGCACTCATCCCAACACTGTCGCGTAGATCTTCACAACAATACTGCTCGCTTCCTCTTTGCCTACATGCTTCTCTAAATCCTCCTGGTGCTTCCCCAGGTTCTTGTATCTCTGCTCAATGACTTTGTGGGAA
>WNGR01008033.1_pt1 | contig 11161 bp, 8 predicted proteins | sample 5407581 | NCBI WGS metagenome assembly WNGR01 (sample SAMN13153383, study PRJNA577476) | soil metagenome | isolation source: 80 cm soil or saprolite under Garry oak tree replicate 2 | place: USA:California | collected 2016-06-15 | reverse complement strand
TGGCGAATGTGTTCACCGATATGATCTACATCCCGTATGCGGTTACGGTGGAGGGTCAGATCATTCGTGTGTTCGACCCCAGTATTCACGTCCCGATTGCCAATGCGGCCGGCGCCGAGAATGGCTTCTCGCTGCTGCGCAGCCAGTCAGTCGATGCGCGATGGCTGCCTTGCAAGAGGCCATTCGTGGTGGCCGGCGGCGAACTGACGCTGGAGATGCTGGATCTTCGCTATGACCAGACGTCGAAGTTCTATGAGGCGCCACTGCATATGAAGGCGCTGGGCGGGTGCTTCGTCATCGACGACTTTGGCCGCCAGCTTGTTAGCCCCTCAACCTTGCTGAACCGATGGATTGTTCCTCTGGAGAGCCGGGTTGACTACCTGAAGCTGCATACCGGAAAGAGCTTCAGCATCCCGTTCGAGGAGTTGGTGATCTTCTCCACCAACCTTGAGCCGGAGGATCTGATGGACCCGGCGTTCCTGCGCCGCCTGCCGTACAAGATCGAGATTGGTGCGCCGTCCTTAGATATCTACAAGAGAATCTTCACGAAAGAGTGCCTGGCACATGGGATTATGCTTACCGACGAGGTATTTGCGGCCATTGTGTACAAGATTCGGCAGGAGAAGGAACTCGATCTTGCGGCCTATCAACCCAAATTCTTGCTGGAACAGGTGGTTGCCGCCTGCCGGTTTATGGAGAGGCCGCCGAGCCTGGAGGCGCGGTTCCTGAACTACGCGATCGATAACCTGCGGGTGAAGCGGAATGCCGAGGTGGCCGATCCTCTGGAGTCACTGGTGAGGGCGGGGAACTAGCTGGCTGGGAATCTTCCTGGGCGTCCGTGTTGACAATATTCGTTTGAACGAGTATCGTTGAACCAGATGAAGACAACAGGCCAATCCGAAGAGAAGAAGCAGACGATCTCGAGTCCTGAAGAGATGACGTTTCTGGAACTTTGCAGGACTACGGATCTACTTTCGCGGCACTTGTCGGGATTGTTGAAGGCAGAGGACTTATCTTCCAATCAATATAACGTGTTGCGGATTCTGCGTGGGTCGCCGGACGGACTGCCTTGCGGGGAGATTGGCAACCGGATGATTACGCGGGACCCAGACATTACGCGGCTGCTGGACCGGCTGGAGAAGCGCGGGCTGATCTCGCGCTGCCGGGAAACCAGGGACCGCCGCATGGTGATGGCAAGGATTACGCCGGAGGGGTTGGATTTGCTGGCGCGGATGGATGAGCCGGTGCAACAGGCGCATCGGCGGCAATTGGGGCATTTGGGACCGGAGCGGCTGCGGGCTTTGACGGAATTGCTGCAGGCTGCCCGTGAGGAATTGAATTGATTTTTTGATCACAATATTCGTTGCAACGAATATTGTGATAACGCATCTAAAGGAACGTGACGCAGCAAAAATCTAAAAAGTGAGGAAAACTAAGATGAGCACAGCACAAGCAGCGGTTACGACCTGGAACATCGATCCGGCCCACTCGGTAGCAGAGTTCAAGGTCAAACACATGATGATTTCCAACGTGAAGGGGACGTTTCCGAAGGTTTCGGGAGCGCTGACCCTGGATGAGTCAGATCTGGCGAAGTCGAGTGTTGCGGCCACGATTGATGTGTCTTCGATTCAGACACGTGACGAGCAGCGCGACGGGCATTTGAAGAGCGCGGATTTCTTCGATGTCGAGAAGTATCCGACGATGACGTTCAAGTCGACGGGCGTGAAAGTTACGGGGGCCGGCGAAGGCACGGTTGAGGGCGATCTGACGATTCGCGATGTAACGCGCAAGGTTGTGTTTGACGTCGAAGGGCCGACTGCTCCGGGACAGGATCCGTGGGGGAATACTCGTATCGGTGTTTCGGCGACGACGAAGATCAGCCGCAAGGACTATGGGTTGATATGGAATGCGGCGCTCGAGACGGGTGGCGTGCTGGTGGGCGATGAAGTGACGATCACGCTGGATGTGCAGTTTGTGAAGGGGAAGTAAAGAGAGTTGCAGGTTGTTAGTTGCTAGTTGAGGTACGCGGGATTCCTGGCTTCGACTGTGTTCAGAACGACGAGCGCGGGAAGGGAGAGTCTCCGAGAAGGGGAAGAGTAATGTCACTCCGACCGGTAAAAGAAGTGATTCAGACCAAGACGACGATGGAGGGTGCGGGAGTAAAGCTGGAGCGCGCCTTTGGGTTCGGGAAGACAAAGGAGTTCGATCCGTTCCTGTTGCTGGATGATTTCCGCAACAACAATCCGGCAGATTATCTGAGGGGATTTCCGTGGCATCCGCATCGCGGGATCGAGACGATTACGTATGTTCTCGCGGGCACGGTGGAGCACGGCGACAGCCTGGGCAACAAGGGCAGGATGGGCGCCGGCGACGTGCAGTGGATGACGGCGGGCAGCGGGATTCTGCACCAGGAGATGCCGAAGGGCGATCCACAGGGACGCATGCACGGGTTTCAGTTGTGGGCGAACCTGCCCGCATCGCTGAAGATGACGGACCCGCGGTATCAGGACATTCCGTCGGCGGCGATTCCGGAGGTCACGGATGACGATGGGACTCACGTGCGGATTATCTGCGGCGAGTTCTGGGGCAAGAAGGGGCCTGTGGAAGGGGTTGCGGCTGATCCCAACTACATCGACGTGTCGGTTGCACCGGGCAAGCGGAAGCGGCTGAAGGTGGAGACGACTCGGAATGCGTTTGCGTATGTGTTCGCGGGCTCGGGCACGTTCCGCGACGCGTCGGATCCGCAAGCGGTGCTGACGGAGTCGGGCGTTGATCCGAACGCGGCTCCGGTGTATGACGTGGCGAACCACTCGCTGGTGCTGTTCGATCGCGGCGACGAGATCGTGGTGCAGGCGGGGCCCGAGGGAATTCGGTTCCTGCTGGTATCGGGCAAGCCGATCGAGGAGCCAGTGGCGTGGCATGGGCCGATCGTCATGAACACGCAGGAGGAGATTCGCCAGGCGATGGCGGAGCTTCATACGGGCGGGTTTATCCGGCATCGGTGAAGTGAGTTGTGGACGTTGGAGCGCCGGGGTATTCTGCCCGGCGCTTTGGCGTTTAAGATGGGCGCGCAGAACCCTGAGTGCCGCGTCCGTGCTCTTGCGGTTTGTGAGTTCTTGCCGGCTGCGCGGGCAAAATGCGGGGATTCTTCGCTGCGCTCAGAATGACAAACGTTAGCTCAGAATGGCAAATGTTAAAGGCAACCGGTCAGCGCCTCGCGGGCTTCGCGGTTCCGATCATTTGTGCGCTGGCGGTGCTGAGGAGGGCAAGGACGACGGAGATCCAGATGACGTCGCGGAAGCCGGAGACGAATGCTTCGTCGATTGCCTGGCGGATGCGCGGGTCGCTGGTCTGGGCGCCGGCGAGACGGGACCGCTGGCGGTCTACTTCCTGGCGGGCGCCGGGGGAGAGTTCGATCCGCGAGAGGCTGCGGTTGAGGGAGCGGTTGAATCCGGCAGACAGGACCAGTCCAAAAACTGCAATCGCAAGAAGGCCGGCGATTCGGGATACAGCATTGTTGACTCCGGAGGCTACTCCCGCTTCGCTGGTGGAGAGCGATTCCATGACGGCTGTGGTCAGCGGGGCGACGCTGATGGACATTCCGATGCCCAGTACTGCGACCGGCGGGAAGAAGGTGGTCCAGTAGGAGCCTCCGATGCCGGGCCTGAGGAAGAGTGCAAAGCCCAGCGCTGCGACGAGTGTGCCGACGGTCAGGGGTGGTCTGGCTCCAAATCGGGCTACGAGGCCGCCGGACCAGCGCGAGAGGATAAAGAGCAGCAGGATTAGGGGCAGGAAGGCGGCTCCCGCCTTGGTGGCTGAGTAGCGCTGCACCTGGATGAGGTCGAGCGGGAGGAAGAAGAAGATGCCACCGAGGGCTGCGTAGAGCAGGAAGGTAAGGAGATTGGCGCCGGAGAAGTCTTGGGAGCGGAACAGGCGCAGGGAGATCATGGGCGCTGTCGAACTCGCTTCAACTTTGAGGAATGCGGCCAGCGCGCAGAGCCCGGCGACGGCAGTGATCCAGACCGCGGCGCCGCCTGCCGGAGCCTCGATCAGGGCATAGGTGATGGCTCCGAGGCCAAGTGTCGCAAGGATCGCTCCCAGCCAGTCGAGTGTGCGGCTTGCGCATTCGTTGCGGCTTTCGGGGACCCGAGTCAGGGAGATGAGAACGACGGCCGCGGCGAGTGGAAGATTGAGGAAGAAGACGTAGCGCCAGGAGAGGTGCTCGATCAGCCATCCGCCGAGGACAGGGCCGATGGCGGTGGTGATGGCGGTGAAGCCGGACCAGGTTCCGATGGCCCGGCCGCGTTGTTCGGCAGCGAAGGATGCGCTGATGAGGGCGAGGCTGCCCGGCACCAGCAAGGCCGCGCCGACTCCCTGCAGTCCACGGGCCAGGATTAACGACGTGATCGAAGGTGCGAGACCACACCAGGTAGACGCGACGGCGAAGAGCAGAACACCGAGGACAAATATCTTTCGACGTCCATAGAGATCGCCGAGCGAGCCGCCCAGCAGCAGGAGGGACGCGAGCAGGAGCGAATAGGACTCGACGACCCACTGGACACCGCTGGCGGTTGCGTGGAGAGTGGACTGCAATGCGGGGAGAGCTACGTTGACGACGGTCCCATCGATGAAGGCCATGCTGGAGGCCAGGATGGTTGCGGTCAGGATCCATGATCCACTGGCCGCCGGGGATGAGTCGGGAGCGGTCGTCCGTTCGGACTCTTCACATGGCGACTTGATCGGGATGCTCATAGGTGGAAGCCACTCATTTTAAAAGGCCGCGCAGAAATCCATCGTGAGAAGTCTTGTTTTGGATGCGAGGGCTGACCCGGAAGGAGCGAAAGAGGTAGGGTGGAGGTATGACTTTTCGGCCATGGATAGGTGGAATGAACAAGCGGCGTGCATTGCTGATGGGAATTCCGGCGGGGTTGCTGGTACTTTGCCTGGTGGCGAGCTATCTGACGCAGGGGTCGATGGCGAACCTCGCGTTTCAGAACGGGCAGGGTGATTCCAGGCTGGTGGATCAGCGGCCCTGGCAGACGGTGGCGGCGCTGGCTCCGCTGGCGGTAACGGCGGAGGAGAAGTCGCTGGCGCTGGAGGCGGAGCGGCTCGCGGACCATGAGGTGGACCAGGCCTTTGCGATGGCCCTGCGCCAGGCCGAGACGGAGCCTCGAGTGCTGAGCGGTCCGGCGCTTGCGTTGCAGCAGAAGGTCAATACTCTGGAGGAGATGGTCAAGGAAGATCAGGCCAAGGTGGATGACCTGACCGCGCAATCGAAGAAGCCGAATGCGCCGGAGTCGGTCTCGGACGACCTGGATGTTGCGAAGTCGCAATTGCAACTGGACAGCGACGAGCTGAACGACGTGAGCGATGACCTGGCCCGGGAGAGCGGTGACAAGCGCAGCCGTATTCAACAGGAGTTGACGGCGCGCGAAGAATCGATGAAGAAGTACGACGCGCAACTGAGTGGGGGCGAGGTTGCGGTCATCTCGGAGAAACGCCGGCGAACGTTTGCGGCGCTGGTCGGCGGATGGTTCGGGCAAAGGAACCGCAAGGCCTCGCTGGAGCAGGCGAAAGCAGAGACCGATGCAGATATCGCTTCGCTGACCGCACAACACGCGGAGCTGGAAAAGCGAGCCGGAGCCATCAACGCAAAGATCAATGATGCGGCAACGGCTGCGGCGGGTCAGTCTGTAGCTAGCGCGGATGCGAACGTGGGGGCAAAAAAGAAGGCGTCGCGTCTGGCTCAGATGCATGGGCTCGCACAAATCCATTCCATTCTGGATGACCGCATCGAAACGGAGAGACAACTTTCCGGGGCGTACCAGCGTTGGGTCGACCAGGTCGCGTTGCAGCACCGGATCGTGGCTCACCTGATTCTGCAGTCGCTGGCTGGCATCGCAAGCATATTGCTATGCGCGGTGCTGGTGTGGTGGGGTGTTCAGGCGCTGTTGGATCGGGCGACGGGAAAGAGGATGGGGTTGGATCCGCGGAGTGTGCACACACTGCGCACGATCGCCAGCCTGGCGATTCAACTGGTGACGTTGATTGTGCTGCTGCTGGTGATCTTCGGCACTCCCAACCAGATGCCAACGATTCTAGGGCTCACAACCGCCGGACTGACGGTTGTGTTTCAGGACTTCATTCTGGCGTTCTTCGGATGGTTTGTGCTGATGGGGAAGAACGGGATTCGGGTGGGCGATTGGGTGGAGATCAACGGCGTGGGCGGCGAGGTAGTGGAGATTGGTCTGTTCCGGACGGCGCTGCTGGAGACGGGGAACTGGACCGATAAGGGACATCCTACGGGGCGGCGGGTGACGTTCATGAACAGCTTTGCGGTGACGGGGCAGTTCTTCAACTTCTCGACCGCGGGGCAATGGATGTGGGACCAGATCAGCGTGAACGTGCCTTCGGGCGAGGGGACGTACAAGACGATCGAGGCGATTCACAAGGCGGTTCTGGAGCAGACGGAGAAAGATGCGAAGCTGGCGGAGACGGAGTGGAAGGGGGCGACCAAGCTGCAGGAGTTGGGGCAGTTCTCAGCGACTCCTTCGGTAGATATGCGGCCTGCTGCGAGCGGCATCGACATCCAGGTGCGGTATGTAACGCGAGCTGGGGAGCGGTTCGAAATGAGGAACAAGTTGTATGAGACGGTGATCAACTTGCTGCATGGGCCGGACGGGGCGAGCGCCGGGGCGGCTGTGGCGGAGAAGTAGGGCAAGGCTTTCTGGCGGACTTTCAGCGTTTGGACCAGTTGAGTTCCATGCCGCCCATGATGGAGCGGCCTTGCATGGGGACTTGGGGGATTTCCTGATACCCCGTGTTGCTGAGGTTGAGCACGCGCAGGTAGGGGCGGACGCGGCCAGTGTTGCGCGCTAGACTTACGTCCCATAGCGGATAGGCTGTGTGGCCGGTCTTCTGGACTACGTTGACCTGTGTGTGCGCCGTGACCTGACGAAGCTGGCGGGGTAGTGCGGCAGTCCAGGCGAAGACCGCGTTCTGGGCGGCGTAGTTGAAGGCGTATTCGGAGATGTAATTGGACGGCAGGTTGCCGGAGTGCGCGGCCGTGTAGCTGAGCTGAAGTTGCTGCGTTGCGGTGAGACGGATGCGGAGGCTGGTCTCTGCGCCGGTGATGTTGAGGGTGGGGACGTTGGCGGCCTGCCACTTTTCTCCCAAGGTGAGCGGCAGCAGTTTGGAGTAGTCGATGGCGTTCTTTTCGTTGAGCCGGAAGCCGACGGCGGTCAACGTGAGGTGGCCCCCTGCCGGCGTCCAGTCGGCGCCGCCTTCGAAGCTCCAGCTTGATTCGGGCTTGAGGTTGGGATTGCCAATGGTGGCGGGGTCCGAGTAGTTGAGGTCGATGTAGGTGGGCAAGCGGAAACCGTGTCCCGCGGAGGCGCGGAGGCGGACGGTTTTGGTCAAGGTGAAGGCCGCCGCTGCGCTCGGAGAGAAAACGGAGCCATTGCTGGAGAGGACCTCCTCGCGGGCTCCAAGGGAGAGCGAAAAGCGGCCGAGCGAGCGCAGGCTGAGGTTCGCATAGCCGGCGCCCTGGTTGCGCGCATGTTTGCCGAGCGAGTTGGAGTGGATGGAGTCGCCATCCTCTTCGAGGCCGTACGCAAGTGTGGTATTACGGCCGAGTTCGTCGGCGCGGCGCAGTGCGGCCTCGTAGCTGGTGGTGATGTGGTTGTTCTCGTAGACGGCAGGGCGATCGGCGAAGAGGACGAAAAGGTCGCTATGGCGGCGGTAGCCGAAGCTGGCCGCGGTGTACGCGCCGAGTTGCTGCTGGATGCTGGCGAGCGAGCCCTTGGTGCGCTCCCACGAGTTATAGGGGCCGTAGAAGAGGTTCGCGCCATAGGGACGGTCGCTGGTGGCGACGAGGATGTCGGTGGTGCCGGGTTTCCACTTCAGCCAGGTCTCACTGGCGAGCGCATTCGAGGCATAGCTGCGGTCGACGATGAAGCCGTCGGAGGTGTCGCGGCTGCCGGTCAATTGCTCGGCGAAGTGGGTGGTGGAGTATGCGGCGCGGAGATGTTGTTCGAGCGATCCGTAGTTGCCGGCGCCGGAACGGGCGACGACGGTTAAGCCGGGGCCAGGTTTGCCGGAGAGGAGATTCACTGCGCCGCCGAGCGCATCGGACCCGTAGAAGGTGGAGCCGGAGCCGTGCAGGATGTCGATGCGGGTGACGGCGTCGAGCGGGACGGCGATGTCGAGGTTCAGGTGGCCGGTCTCGGGGTCGTTGACGCGAAGGCCGTTGACGAGGATGAGGGACTGCTCGAAGGTGGTGCCGCGGATGGAGAGGTCGGCTTGCACGCCTTCGGCGGCGCGCGCCTGGACGTTCAGCGACGGGTCGGTGCGGAGGAGGTCGATTGCACTATCGGCGCCGAGCGGCATCTCGCGCGGGGAGAGTATTTCGACGGAGCGATCGCTCTCGGCGAGGGGGAGCGGCTCGACGGTGGTGGTGACAGAGATGCTTTGGGCGACGATGGGCAGAGTGAGAGCGCTGGCCGGCCGCGCAGTCGCGTCGGGGGGTGGAACTTGCTGGGAGAGCACAGTGCTGGAGCAGAGCAGGAGCAGGGCGAGGCTGGGGAGGTGGTTCTTCATAGATTTGTTTCGGACTTGCCGGGACGAATCAATCATCTGCTTTTGTGGGTCGTCGCGATGACTAATTTTATCCTGTTATAAATAGTTGAGTTGCTAAACCAATCGGAGGGACGAATGCGGATTGAGGCGTTCTTGCGACAGAGCCCGATCGTTCAGACCAGCAGGATAGCGCGGCGGATGGAGGCTTCGCTGAACCTGGCGCTGAAGGAGGAAGAGGTGACTGCGTTCGAGGCCCTGGTGCTGGCGGCGATCTTCTTCGAGAGGCGCGGGGAGATCAAGCCGTCTGGGCTGGCGGAGGCGTTCGAGACGACGCGAAGCAATGTTAGCCATTGCATCTCGTCGCTGGAGGCCAAGGGACTGGTGCAGCGGAAGATTGATCCGGAGGACGCGCGGGCAGTGCAAGTGGTGCTGCGCCCGCAGGGAAAAAGGCAAGCGGTGCGGGTAGTAGGTATTCTGGACCGGATGCAGCGTCAGTTTGAGCAGGGGATTGGGGCGGCGAAGCTAGAAGCGATGATAGGGCAGATGTCGGAGGTCGAAGAACTCTGTTCGCGCGTGGCCGAGGCGGGAAGATCATTCATGGGTAGATGATAAGGTGGGTCGCAGCGGCATCTGACCGAAATGCGTATGCATATTCTCGTCCTCAATCCGGGTTCGTCGTCGATCAAGTTTTCGATGTTTGCGGAGGATGCGGGGGAGTTTCGTTCGCTGGCGGAAGGCGAGCTGGGCGGCATCGGCGGCAGGTCGGCTAAGCTTGAGTTCCGCGATCCCGACGGGAACGATCTCAGCGGCAAGTTGGGTGAGGTGAAGACCGGCTCGATGGAAGAGGCGATTGGCGTGGTCGAGCGCGCGGTCAGCGTGGCCGGACTGCCGCCGCCAGATGCGGTTGGTTATCGGGTGGTACATCCGGGGCCGCATCTGCGCGGACACCAGCGGCTGACTCCGGAGGTGTTGGCGGAACTTCGGAGTGCGGTGCCATTCGCTCCGCTGCACGATCCTGAGGCGATCGAGATCATGGAAGAGATGATGCGGCGATTTCCGGGCGTGCCTCATTTCGGGTGCTTCGACACGGTGTTTCACGAGACGATGCCGGAAGAGGCGACGGTGTATGCGGTGCCGGCCGTGGTTCGCGAACAGGGTATGCGGCGGTATGGGTTTCACGGACTTTCGTGTGAGTCGATTGTGGTGCAGATGCGGGCGGCAGCGGGTGTGGAGTTTCCGCGGGCGATGCTGATCGCGCATTTGGGAAGCGGTTGCAGCGTGACTGCGTGTGTGGATGGCAAATCGGTCGATACCACAATGGGGTTGACGCCGACTGGCGGTGTTGTGATGGGGACGCGGCCGGGGGACATCGATCCGGGCGTGGTGATCTTCCTGATGCGGCGTGCGGGCGCGACGGTGGATTCAGTGGAGGCGATGCTGAACCACGAGTCCGGACTGAAGGCGCTGGGTGGTGTGAACGACATGCGCGAGCTCCGCAAATCCGCCGCGCAGGGAGACCAGCGGGCGGAGCTGGCGACACGCATCTTTTGCCGCGGCCTGGTCAGGGCTATGGCTGGATTGATCGCGCTCCATGGCGCAGATGCGATTGTGTTTACCGGAGGGATTGGGGAGCACGATGCGGTTTCGCGGGAGGAGATCGCGAGCGGACTTGCGAGGCTTGGAGTGGATCTTGACCGGGGCGCAAATCAATTGGAGCGGAAAGAATTAGGCCGGGCCGGCGGCCAGACTGTGCACAAGATCAGCGACGAAGATTCGCCAGTTGCGGTTTACGTTGCGCCGGCCGAGGAGGACCTGATGATTGCGCGGCATGTGGCGCGAATGTGCCGGGTATCACCGCGCGCGGAGTCGCAGTCATCGTAAATTGATCTCGCCGGCGTGCAGACACGCGACTCGCGGCCGGATACTGGCATCTGAAACATTTCGCGTCCCAATTGGTCGACGCTAACCCTTGAGAGCAGCGAAACGCACAGGAGGGAAACATGGGCGAAGTCTCTGCAGTGCAAACCGATCCGATACTTTTGACCGACCAGGCGCTTTCGGCCGATGAGTTGCGCAGGATGGATGCGTATTGGCGCGCGTGCAATTATCTGTGCGTCGGAATGCTGTATTTGCGGGCGAATCCGCTGTTGCGCGAACCGCTGAAGCCGGAGCACATCAAGAACCGGCTGCTGGGACATTGGGGATCGGACCCAGGGCAGACGTTTGCGTGGGTGCACCTGAACCGGCTGATCAAGAAATACGATCTCGATCTGATCTATATTTCCGGACCGGGACATGGGGCACCGGCGACGCTGTCGAACAGCTATCTGGAGGGAGTGTACTCGGAGGTTTATCCGGACAAGAGCCGGGACATCGCCGGCATGCAGAAATTCTTCAAGCAGTTTTCGTTTCCCGGCGGGATTGGGAGCCATTGCACGCCGGAGACGCCGGGCTCGATCCACGAGGGCGGCGAGTTGGGATACAGCCTTTCGCATGGATTCGGCGCGGCGTTCGACAATCCGGAGTTGATTGTTGCGGTGATGGTGGGGGATGGCGAGTCGGAGACTGGACCGTTGGCGACGAG
>WNGR01008032.1_pt1 | contig 11161 bp, 9 predicted proteins | sample 5407581 | NCBI WGS metagenome assembly WNGR01 (sample SAMN13153383, study PRJNA577476) | soil metagenome | isolation source: 80 cm soil or saprolite under Garry oak tree replicate 2 | place: USA:California | collected 2016-06-15 | reverse complement strand
TTTGCCCAGCTCACACCCAGAACATCGTCGCGATGCCATCGATAGCCATGGGGTGTCATGGGGAAATGCCCCCCAAAGCGCCCTAGGGGGCAAGGATGGTCAGCGGATGAACATTCGAATTTCACTCACAACCCCGAGCACCGAACCAAGCGCCATGCGAACCGCATCCTCATCGAAGGCGAGCCGCTCCCGGTACGTTTGACCAGGCCACGGATCCGCAAGGCCGCGAAATGACCCGGCTCGTGCCCGCCCCGCCGCGGGCCGACAAGTGGATCAGCCGGGCCGCGACGGCGACGGTGGCTGGGCTGGCCGGGATCGCCGGCGCCATTTCTTATAGCCATATGCGCCAGCTTGCAGCCGCGCACGGCGATTCTGGCTGGCACGCCCACGCCTTCCCGCTGTCGGTCGACGGCGTGGAGATCGTGGCGTCCTTGGTCTTGCTCGCTGACCGGCGCGCCGGGCGCAGGTCCGGGTGGCTGCCCTGGGCCGCGCTGATCATCGGTACCGCCGCCAGCCTGGCCGCCAACATCGCTACCGCCGACACGGGCATCGTCAGCCGGATCATCGCCGTATGGCCTGCTGTCGCCCTGCTGATCGCGGTCAAGCTCCTGTCCGGCATTCTGGAACACCACACCGACGGCGGGCTGATCGGCACATCCGCAGCCGATGGCGCCCTTCGGCCGGATCGCCATCCGCTGCCCAGCCGTCCCGACGGTCCCGTCCAAAGGCCGGGAACCCGTCCCCGCCATCCGGCAGGCCCGCCACGCGGCAGAACTGTCCTCGACGGCGACGCGGCACTTGAGCGAGCCGCCCGCGTTGTGCGGGACCGGCTGCGCCAGGACTGCCAGCCGCTCACCCGGGACGCCCTCGCGACCGGGCTTCGCGCAGCCGGCTACCCCGTGCGCAACGCGCGCCTCACCCTCCTTCTGGCCGCCCTGCGAGCAGAGACAGCGCCGTCAACCTGACCGCCTTGCCACCCGCGCTCCGGGCCACCGCGCCAGATGACCCGGAGCGTGGCGGCCCGCCCGGTCAGCTTCGCAGTCCGCCGTTGCTGTGGATCAGGCTATCCACCTCGCGCCCTGCCTGCCTGTCCGCCAGGCGGGCAGGTTCCCGGACATGCGCCCGGACGGCAGTTCTGTCTTTGATGCTGATGCAAACTCGGGCCGGCTACCTTCTGGGCATGGCGTTGGACCAGCCGGGTGTGGCTGACATTCCGGTGGTCGTGTTTGCTGCGGCGATCCTTGCCGCCGAGGGTGTCAGCTTCATCCTGGTCGGCAGCGCCGCGCTGTGGCTGCGCGGTGAGGCAGTAACTGTCGGCGATACGGACGTCGTGATCGAGCCGGGTGAGGTCAATCTTGACCGGCTGCACGACTGCCTGAAGACGATAGCCGTGCACCCGGCCGCGCTGTCGTCACCGCGGCGTCTGGCGATGCGGTCGATCGTTCCTGTGCAGACGTCTTTGGGCAAACTCGATCTGCTGCTGGAGGGCGGCCGGCAGGATTGGAACTGGCTGCGCGCTGGCGCCGCGATCATCGACGTGACGGACGTCGGCGTGCTCGTCGCGTCGGCCGTGGATTGCTGGGCGCTGCGGCGCCGGTACAAGAGGCTGGTGAGGTGAGCGAGCGCAGCGGAGTAGGTGTCGTCGAACTGGCGATACTGGACGCCCTCGATACTCTGCGCGGGCGGCCAGGCCGCAGATTTTGCGGGTGCGAACAGGTGCTTGCCGTCGTGGAGGACACCAGCGCCGTCCCCCGCGGCTACGGCTATGAGGTGCTCGTGGACACCGCGTGCGGCTGGCTGATGCAGGTGCCGCTGATCGAGCCGCAGGGAAACTTCGGCAGCCAGGGCAATGACCCGCCCGCGAGCCCTCGCTACACCGAGGCCCGGCTGACGCTCGCCGGCCAGCTGGCACTCGCGGCTGAACGTGGCGAGGTGGCTCCGGTGCCCATTGGCCTGATCAACGGAAATACGCACCGCGGCGGCCTGCGGCCTCCGTTCCGGCCGCAGGGAATCATCGACGCCATCCGCTTGGTCCACCGCAAACCGCGAGTCGCCAGCGGTGAGCTACTCGACACGATCGGACCACCCGATTTCTTGACCGGCTGCACGGTGACGGGCGACATGAGCGCGCTGCACGCCGGGGAGCTCACGGAGCTCCGCCTGGACTCGCGCATCACCCTCACCGACCGGGCCAGCCTGCCGCAGCGGGCACGGCCGGGCCGGCGACCTGACGCGCCGGCCCTCCATCGCGCCGTCCTGCTGATCGACCGCTTCCCGCCCTACTCCAACCCGGACGAAACCGTGCAGAGCCTGGCCGCGCGCTCGGAGCGACGCAGCTGGGACAACAACTATCCGCAACTCCGCGACGCCACCCGGCTGCAGCTTCGCGATGTCAGGGACCTGTCTACCGACCGGTACGGATTCCAGATCGCCTGCCTTCCGCCACCGGATGCGGACCCCGACCAGGTACGTGACCAAGTAAGGGACATCTACGGCGTCTGGGTCGGCGTGACCATCCGGCTACGACGTCCGCTCGCCACGACGATCAGGCAGTGGGTCGCGAGGAACCAGGACGAGGACATCCTCGCGAGCCTGACAGCCCTAGAACAAGCAATCGCAGCGGGCCAGCCCCGCTCCGGCCGTTGAGCAATCCGAACTTGCCTTGAGCGCTGCGGAGCAGATGAAGCCGGCGGCGCCCGCGCAGTCCGGCTCCCGGCCGACACGACCGGAGATGGTTCGCACAGCGCTTAGACCAACCCTAGATACCCGCAGGTCAAGAGCACGGAGCACCGAACCCTGCGCCATGCGAACCGCATCCTCATCGAAGGTGACCCGCTCCCGGTACGCCTGACCAGGCCACGAACCCCTAAGGCCGCGAAGTGACCCGGCCGTCCGCCCCGGAGCGGGCCGACAAATGGATCAGCCGCGCCGCCACCGCCACCGTGGCCGGACTGGCCGGCATCGCCGGCGCCATCTCCTAGAGTCACATGCGCCAGCTCGCCTCCGCCAACGGCACACCGGCTGGCATGCCCACGCCTTCCCCCTCTCGGTCGACGGGGTGGAGATCGTCGCCTCCCTGGTCTTGCTCGCCGACCGGCGAGCAAGACGCAAGTCCGGATGGCTGCCCTGGGCCGCCTTGACCATCGGCACCGCGGCCAGCCTGACCGCTAACGTCGGCACCGCCGACCACGGCACATTCAGCCGGGTCATCGCCGGATGGCCAGCCGTTGCTCTGCTCATCGCGGTCAAGCTCCTATCCGGCATCCTGGAGCACCGCACCGCCGCCTGTGACTCAGCCGGCGCCTGCTCGGACGACTCTGCCGGGACGCCCGATTCCACCGACTCGCGGGCCGGCCGTCCCCGCCCCGCCAGTTCCCCGGCCGACCGTCCCCGATCCTCAGCCGGGCAACTGGTGTCGGGGACGCACCGGGATCGTCCACGGCGACATCGCCGCGCTGGAGCTGGCCGCCCGAGCCATACGTGACGAGCTGGACCGGGATGGGAGCCCGCTCACCCGAGACGCCCTCGCCGCCGGGCTGCGCGCCGCTGGCCACCCCGTTCGCAACGCCCGGCTCACCCCGCTTCTCGCCAGCTTCCGCGCAGAGCGAGCACGCCCGACCTAACCGTTGCGGGACTATGCTTCGGGTCGCCAAGGATCGGCCCGAGCAACGACTTTCGCCGGCCACAACTGCTCAGGACCACGCCCCTCAGGACGAACGGCAGCCTGCAGCGGACAGCCATTGCCGACGTATGGCAGTCGCTCGTCCGGCCCGTCGGCGGCCGGTCACATGGGCTCGCCCGCCGCAGGGAATCACAATCGCATCTGTTTCGTTCATATCGCAAGCTGTGTTTCGGGGTGATGGTTCTGCAGTCGCCGCATTGCTGAAGCCGGGGCGGAGAGAACACCTGCCTGATTGAGTTCCTGGACGTCAATTAGAGCGTTCGCACAAACGTCCACCAAGAGACTTTCCTGGGCTGGCTCCAGTGCCACGAGCTGGCCGACGACCTTCAGGAGCTCAAGCAGGTCATCGTTTAATGCCTGGGACCAGCTGATGGCATTTATCTTGTCGAGAGGCGACGAGGCTGGGCGGCCGCGCGGGGTTCTCAGCCGGTACCCGAACCATTTGCTGATAACGCGCATGCCGCCGACTTGATAGTTCCAAACTGCTGCCGGCACTGGAGCGATCCTGCCTGTGGTGCCGATATGTATGGTCTGGGTCCATTCTTCGTAGCGCACCGTGTCGGGCATGTCCGCTGCCGTGTAAGGAATGACCGATATGATCTTAGGGGCCGGGTCGGCGGCCCGAAATGTGACGACTTGATGCGCTCCCTGGTTTCCGGGTCTAGTCGCAAAGGTGTGCAGCCGTAGGACCTCACGGCCGAGCGTGATGGCCTGGCCCCAGAGCCGTTGATCGGCGCTCAGGGGGACGCGGATGCCTGGAACCAGAAGGCATTCTCGGTACTGCCGGGTGTAGGCCGAATGCGCGACTACCGCCGCCACGTATGCGAGGAGATCCTCCGCCTCCACCCTGCGAGCGAGTTTCTGCTGAAGGTAGTCGAGCAGTCCTGGGGCGATATTCGGCGCTTTTCCGGTGCTGTCACGGTACAGCGCTAGCACGCGCCCGCCGTGATGGCCCTGGAAATAGTGCATGTCCGGGACCGTTGCGGAGAAGGTGACCCCTGGTCCGTCGCTGATGGCATTAGTGTGCGGTTCGTTGATGAAGACCTGGCGAGGTCCCATGACCTCCCACAGGTCAGGCCTAGGACGGTCGATTACCCGAGTATCGAGGATGAGGTACTGGCGATCGAAGCTCCGGTATGCGTAAGGCACGACCACGGGGATTGGCTTGGCCTCGGCGCGAAGGGTGCCAGGCGGCTGCGAGTGCCTGGGCACGGGTTCTACAGCGCGGTCGGCGTTACGGTCCCGGGTGGCTTTCAGGAGGATGTCTCGCTGCTCTGCGCCGCTGCTGATCAGCGTCTCCCACCGCTGGATCAGGACCTCTGGATCGGGGGCGATGACCCAGGTGCGGTTTGCCTTCACGCCGGGCGAGTGCCACGGGAAGATGTCGCTGAGGGCTGGATGCCGGAGCCAACCGTGATCCCCTGCCGGGACAAACGGGTCCTGGCTGCCGTTCATACTGTCCTGCCAGCCGCCATCATCGAGGCGCAGCGTACCGAGCGCGCGGAGTTTCTCCTCGTGCGTTCCTGCCACGGAGCGGTAATGGACCCGAGCCGGGATGCTTTCGCCGCCTGGGCCGTATCGGGCGAACACAGCGATGCACAAGGGCTGCTGCACAGTCGGAAACAGACGGGTGGGTACGGGGGGTTGGTGCCCTTCCGGGGTGACATCGATGATCCATGCCTCGTCGGCCAGGTGCCGCAGGTAAGCCCGCATCTGCGCGAAGACTGCTCCGGTCAGATAGGACGACGGCGTGATGAATGCCACCACTCCTGCTGAGTGCCCAGGGTGGGCCTCGAAGGCTTTCCAGACCGCCCAGCGCCAGTAGAAGACCCAGGTCGCGGCCAGTTTGTAGTCGAGCCGGTCGTGTCGGCGGAACTCATCGAGAGAAGGGCGTCGCACAACATCCGCTGGCTTACCGGCCTCGCGCCGATCTTCGATCCATGGTGCCGGATCGCGCTGGTGCGCCCGGTCGAGATAGGGCGGATTACCGATGACGACCATGACCGGGACGTCACGCTTCACCCTGTTCGCCTCATCGCGTGAGCGCTGAAGTTCGGCGTACATGCTCCCGAATGCCAGTTCCTGCTTGTCTGGGTCCTCGAAGGTGTCGGCCAGGAACCTCATCTCGTGCTCGGGCACGTCGACGCCGTACCGGGTCTTCAGCGCTTCGTGGAGTCGCATTTCGGCGACGGCGTACGGCGTGACCTGCCGCTCGAATCCGATCAGCCTTCTGCGGAACAAGTCGCGGAGCCGCTGCGCGCGGGCGCCCTCACCCTGCTGGGCGGCTACCGTCTCGGCTACGAGGTCCACGACCTCGACCAGGAAGGTCCCGGTCCCCATCGCCGGGTCTACGACGATCACATCATCGCTTGCGAACCCCCAGGGGCGGGCCAGTTTCTCACGGAGGATTTCGTCGGTGAGCCGGACCATCGCCCGCGCGAGCCGATCTGGGGTGTAATACGAGCCGCTCAGACGCCGCAGGCCAGGATCGTATTCGTGCAGGAACGTCTCATACAAGGTGGCATGGACATCTCCGGCTGCGGCATCGATCTGATCCCAGTCGACAGCGCCGATCACGCGGCGGAGCGTATCGATGACCATGAGGCTTTCGGCTGCGACCGGGTTAGACAGAACGGCAAGCGCTTTGCCGACCAGCGCGTACTGCTTGCCGAGTTGGCGGCCGATGGCTGGAAGGTCATGCCCCTCGAAGTCAACGCCCGCGTTGCGTGCCAGCAGGAGCGCGAAGGTAACTGTCTGCGCGTACGCATCGGCGAAGCTGGCGTCCTCGGTCATCCGTGGAAAGAGGATCTGCCTCCATTCCCTAGCCAAAGCGGTGAACGGCTTTCGGTTGCGCGAGGTCCTCTCGTACTCAAGGACTTCGATTACCTCCTCGCGAAGGTAGCGGCACAGGCGCGCGACCGCACGCACGAGGTGCCGCAGGTTCCGCGGCGGCGTCGGCGCCATCCGCAAGAACTCCGCCAGCACCCGCTCCAGATCGTCGTCCGCAGGCTGGAGAGACCTGCCAGCCTGGTACAAGTCGCCGGCTAGCCGGGCAACGGGGCCGACACGCTCGCCGTCGCGATACAGCGCCCAGTCATGCCCGTCCGTGTACAGCACATTGGGCAGTAGCCGCAGACCTTGCCACTGACGGCCGTCATGCGAGCGCACCGGCCACACGCTCGGGTCAGCGCCCTTGCCCGGCCGCTTCACCTCGATGAACCCGACCGCTCCGCCCGCGACGTGAACCGCATAGTCCGGACGGATTGACAACTTGGCTAGCGGGGTTTCTGCATGCGTCACAACATCCAGGCCGAGCGCTTCCCCTGAGGCCAAGACCAGCCGGGCCACAGGGTTCTTGATCTGATCTTCCGGCCCGCCAATACCAGCCGCAAGCGGCTGCCTGACCGCGGCCCCGAAATCGGCGACTGCAGCGGCCACCTGCGCAGGATAATCAGCAGAGCCGCGGACTCTGCCAGATGCACCTACCTTCGCTCGCGCCGCCGGATCGTCCATAGGCCCCCAGTCCAGATAGCGCCGCTATAAACAGCAAGCCACAGGAATGGGGTTTTGTCACTACCGTGCGCGACGTCTTGAATTACCGAATGCGTCCTCGCGCCCCTGGATTCAGCGTGCAACCGTAACGCTGTCGTAACTATGATCCACGTTCTTCACAGCGGTCACACACGCACCTAGATTCCAGCGGCCAGTCCATCTTAAATGCCTTAGCCGCAGGAATGGACCCGGGCTTGAACTCGGCAGCTCGCGAGATAAGACCACAAAGGTGACAATGCCCGAATTCGATCTCCAGGCACGGCCCAGCCAATTCACCTGGGACACATGTCTCGCGACCACCCGTCCACGCCTGGATGGGAACCTTGCGGTGCGACCGCGGATGGTTCGCATAGCGATCAGACCGATTCTAGATACCCGCAGGTCAAGAGCATGGAGCACCGAACGCTGCGCCATGCGAACCGCATCCTGATCGAAGGTGACCCGCTCCCGGTACGCCTGACCAGGCCACGCACCCCCAAGGCCGCGAAGTGACCCGCCCCGCGCCCGCCCCGAGCGGGCCGACAAGGGGATCAGCCGCGCCGCCACGGCCACCGTGGCCGGGCTGGCCGGGATCGCCGGCGCGATCTCCTACAGCCACATGCGCCAGCTCGCCGCCGCCCACGGCCAGGTCGGCTGGCACGCCCGCGCCTTCCCACTGTCTGTCGACGGCGTCGAAGTCGTCGCGTCCCTGGTCCTGCTCGCCGACCGCCGGGCCAGGCGCCCGTCCGGCTGGCTGCCCTGGGCGGCACTGACCATCGGCACTGGCGCGAGCCTGGCCGCCAACATCGCCACCGCCGACCACGGCACCATCAGCCGCATCATCGCCGGCTGGCCAGCCATCGCCCTGCTCATCGCAGTCAAGCTGCTGTCCAGCATCCTGGAACACCGCGCTACGGCCAATGACCCGGCCGAGGCACCCGTGGACGACTCTTCCGGGCGGTCCCGTCCCGCGCCGACGGATAGCCGTCCACGCCACGCTGGTTCCCAGGCCGCCCGTCGCAGGTCGCAGAGCGCCCGGCCACGTAGCGGCATCGTCCCCACCGACATCACCGCACTTGAACAGGCCGCCCGAGCCGTTCGGGACGAACTGGATCGGGACGGCCGACCGCTCACGCGGGACGCCCTCGCCGCCGCGCTGCGCGCCGCCGGCTACCCCGTCCGCAACGCTCGCCTAACCCCGCTCCTGGCCACCCTCCGGACGGAACCAGCACCTACGACCTAGCCGCCGCACATACACTGCTTCGGGCCGTCCATTGCGGAGGCGGTCGGGAGACCTCCTGATAACTTTCGATGCTTGCATTCGATGGCCTGCTCGGATGGCATAACCCTGTCTTATGGCCGGGACGCGCCGACGAACTCTAGAACCATGTTCTCAAAGCGCCGACTTGCCTTCCCGCCAAGAGCAAGTTAGGGACTCGCGCGTTCACTCAGGTTTATTCGAGCGGGCTACGGAAGAAGGCCCACTTCGTATGCGTAGGCAAAGAGGGATGCGGCATCCGATACGGGAAGCCTCATTCCAGTAGCGATCAGATCGTTGACGATGCCCTCGGCCGTAGCCCTATCAATAGTCTTTGCTTTGAATGCACGTATGACCAGCCATAGCGATCCATGCACGGCAATTCCGTTGGCGTCGCCGATATTTGTGGCAGCCTTCTCGTCAATCACCGCGACGCCGTCATTTATAGCTACCCATGCGAGCACTGCTGCCTCGCCGTTGTTCTTCTCAGGACCACCTCCGAGTTCGCTCTTGTACCTAGCGAACGCGACAAGTTCTTGCAACTCGTCAAGTTCCACCGTCTTGATCCAAGGCTGGCCGATTATTGTCCCGAGGGCTGGGTATTCCGCTATCCCACGGGTCAGCTCCGCTAGGACCTCCGCCGGTACTACTCTTTCATCATCGGCCGTGATAGTTTCAAGATCGGCCAACCGGCCAGCACGGGCGAAATGACTCAGCGCCGTGCTGTCGAAGGCAAGGGTGGTCACGAAAGATCTTCGAATTCGCGGTGGATCTCCGCCAGAGAAACCTCTTCCGAGGGAGGCAACTCATTCTCAGTAATAGTGCCATGGAGCAATTCAACCGCCCTGGCTGGCGTCAATCGCCTCAAGCGATAAGCGCTGATGACCGATCGTGCATACTGTGGCGGTATTGCAGGTGCTTCCAGCTCAGGTATCCAGCGCTCACCGAATTCGAACATCTCCCCCTTCGTCAACTCAGTTCCAACAAGGCGGTCGCGCTCTCTATTATCGATCAGCTCCAGATTCCTCAGCTGGTTGCAAGCCACGGTCCAACTGACCCTGAATCGGATGGCAACAGCTATGGCCGCGAACCGTGATGATCGCTCATGGAACTCGTTCCAAGTGTCTTGTACTGCGGTCCGGGGCATGAGGAAATACGCTGCAAAAGCGTTGAGTAGACTTTCGGTCTCGCCTGCGCCCACTCTTGGCTGAGGTTCGTACGCGTCGCCGACCAGGTGGTGACCCAACTCGTGCGCGAGGCTGAATCGCCTGCGGCCGGGAGCGGCAGATCCATTTACGACCGTTACACCAAGCTCCTCGACCTCAACATAAGCAGCGTCCCCAGCATCCGGCCCGAGTTCCAAGGCGAAGGCGAGCAGGCCAAAGCGCTCACACAGGGCCTGCAAGTCGACGATCGGACCATCTGGCAGTCCGGCTTGCGCCCGCATCTCACGTGCCAAGTTCTCGGCAGCCTCGAAATTCTTCGGCATGTCACGAGATACTCGCTCGCCATTGGCGATGACTCGGCGTTCTATCAAGAAGCTGACATCACGAGCCACGTGCTCGAGGGCAATATCAAGTCTTCGTGAGAACCCACCCACCGCAGGATCCCGGCGTCTGCTGACCACAGCAGGAGGGGGTTCAATGACGAACCAGTCGATCGGCCGCTCCAGGGCAGCCGCGATAGCGACGAGTTCGGTCGCGGATACCTTCCGCGACCCGCTTTCTATCCGGACGAGGGCCGTGCGGTCTAGGCCCAGGAGGGCGGCAACCTCAGCCTGAGTCTTCCCGACATCCTCTCGCGCCTCTGCGATACGTCGTCCCAGGTCAGCCTGGGTCTCGATAATCCCTTGGCTCATAGTGCGATTATCACACATCCTGATTACGTCGAAACCCTAACGTCGCAGCCCGCTCACCTCCGGGGGGCTGCGTCTGCCGCTGGCACCCACAGAGCCGGTGCGCGGCACGCGCGGCGCACAATACATCCTGCCGCCGACGCGGAGCCTTCAATCAGCCGTGGCCACACGCTACCGCCGCATTTAGCTCCCGATGTGACCGGACTATCGAAGCCATGTCGCAATCTGCGCACTCAGCGCAGGAGACGCGTCTCCAGGACCCGGTCCACAAGACCGGCGTGTCGGACATATTATATTCGAAATAGCATTGCTGAGCTGCGAGCATCGAATGCACGCGGCGGTCCGGGTCTGAGCTGACCTGGTCCGGTCCGGCCGGGGTCATCGCCGCGAAGCCCGCCTGCGCCGCGGAGCCGGCACTGCTTCTTCTACCCTCAAACCCCAGATGGTTCGCACAGCGATCAGACCGACCGCAGATACCCGCAGGTGAGGAACATGGAGCCCCCTTACGGAATCGAACCGTAGACCTTCTCCTTACCATGGGGCACAGCGACCATGGCGTGACCTGGCACGACGTCACGCAGCGTGCCGACCTGGGCATACATTGGGCATGATCAAGCTCTCAGTGCCCTTCTGACAGCTCCTGGCCGGGCGCCCTCATCAATCATCGCCGCCATACCTGATCGCGCCTTTGTGCGCGTTCTGGACGCGCACCAGCGCGCTCGGCCCTTCGAGAGTCAAGGGTTGCCGAGCTACGACACGCCCGCCAGCAGTCAAGAGCGGAACCACGGGGACCAACTCTGCCTACGTGGCGTGCTCAGCGCTGCCACCTCGCTCA
>WNGR01024934.1_pt1 | contig 11163 bp, 10 predicted proteins | sample 5407581 | NCBI WGS metagenome assembly WNGR01 (sample SAMN13153383, study PRJNA577476) | soil metagenome | isolation source: 80 cm soil or saprolite under Garry oak tree replicate 2 | place: USA:California | collected 2016-06-15 | reverse complement strand
GCCCTTTTCATTTTCCCAATTGGTCAACGGCCACGAGGAGGGGGCCTACTATTTTGCAAAATCAGCCCCCTTCGTCCAGATAAATTCGTTTAACATCTCCTCGTCAACTTACCAAGGACCGATCAACACTTCGCTGAGCCCAACGAGTTGGACGCCGGTGTACAGAACACCAAATGCTCAAGGTGCATTACTGACCACCCCGAATAGTATCATCGTCAACTTGACAAGCACAGACACGACACAGAGTTCCCAGTTCAACATCGGGTCGCACCTTCCAACCTTGGTTCCACTATTGAGCAACTTGACGATCAGCTTGTCGATCCAAGCGACTCAAGATGTCAGGCTCGGCTTTAGCTTCAATCCGCCAACATCCTGTTGCCCCAACTATGTTGGACTTGACGAGAACGTAACGAGTGGAAACCCAGTCCAACTACAGATCCCCTACTCCAGGTTTGACAAATGGGACAACATCTCCAGAATGTTCGGTGTCACCCAAGACCTCAGCATTGCTCTAAACCTGCCTCCTGGAATTCCAAGTATTACGGTACGACTTGCCAACGTATCCTTGTCCGTCCCGGCGTACACCAAATCCGCTCTTCCAAAGCCAATTTCGCTCGCTAGTGATGGCCTCGTGACTCACGACTTGGGAGTAACGGGCATAGGATTGCTGAATGGGTTCAACTCTTCGACCTCAATCCTCAACCTCGCCAGCAGCACGCCTCAAGCGGTGACTACCCTCGCAAGTTTCAGCGGCGGTAGACCGGGCGAAGAATATGATAGCATTATTACGGTAGGCGGAAATGGGCAAGCCGCACCCATGATCGTCCTATTCTCTCAACCACCATCGAGTCTTGTTGGTCAGAGATGGATGGATAACCAGGACATGGTCGCTTCATCTATTCCACGAGGGTTCCATGGGCTCTTGTGGAAGGAAACCTACAACAAGCTTTGGACATTCGACGCAGAATCAGGCTCGACTCTGAAAGGTCTAACTTATTACTACGCGGGTCCGGGAATGATCTATATTCCTATGCCAATATATGCCAACGGCATCAAGGCGAGGCTTGTCTCCCTCAACCTGCCGTCAGTAACACTTTTTTCCATCCCGATCGCCACAATCGCCGCTCTAGCCTTGTTTAGGAAAAGAATCCCTGCATTCGGTCGCATCAAAACAAAAATCTCGGAACAGGGCAAAAAACCTTGAAGGTTCCAGACACCATCTCTGTCTTCGGACTAGGCAAGCTGGGATTGCCCTTCGCCGTTTCATGGGCAGCCAGAGGCTTTCGCGTTGTTTGTGTAGACGTGAGACCCGAAATCATTCAGGCCGTTTCCGCGGGTGAGGTTACCGGCGCCGAGCCCCCAGTCGGATCGATGCTGAAGAAGGCAAAGTCCATGATCAGGGTAACAGAGAATCCCGTCGAGGCCGTAGAAAAGTCGGACGTGTCATTTGTAATTGTTCCCACTCCAAGCGACACCATCGGCGGTTTCTCGACGCGTTACATCGAGGAGGTCTTGGAACCTGTCGGCAAAACGATTCGCGAGAAGGACACTTTTCACCTAGTCGCGATTGTGAGCACTGTCCTTCCAGGCGCATCAGACTCCATTCTCAGGCCTCTCTTGGAGCGATTGTCAGGTAAGGTGTGTGGTAGAGATTTTGGGCTCTGCTACAATCCTGAGTTCATTGCACTAGGCGAAGTGGTCCGCGGGCTCTTGAAGCCCGACTTTGTGTTGATTGGAGAATCAGACGTGCAATCGGGAAACCTCCTCTCAGGGATGTATGACCGATTCTGCGAGAACAGACCCCCGATCGTCAGGATGAGTCTCTGGAATGCCGAGCTCGCAAAAATCTCCCTCAACGTCTACGTGACAATGAAGATCTCTTTCGCGAACACCCTCGCAGCACTATGCGAAAAGATCCCGGGCGGAGACGTAGACGTCATCTCTCAAGCAATCGGGCTCGATTCTCGAATCGGGACCAAGTATCTAAAGGGCGGACTGGGCTACGGCGGACCATGTTTCCCCAGAGACAACCGAGCATTCTCCCATATCGCAGAGAAGCTTGGAAATCATGCTAGGCTGAGCCGGGCTACCGATGAGATTAACTCGGAATATGCTACCACACTCGCAGGGAGAATTCTAAAGAGTCTTCACGGAATCGAGAAGCCCCAAATTGCCGTTCTTGGCTTGACCTACAAGCCCAAGACCTTCGTCGTGGAAGATTCCGCCGCGGTCAACATTGCCAAATCTCTAGTAGACAATGGCGCACTGGTCAAGTGCTATGATCCGGCGGGAATGGATCATGCTAAGAGAGCTCTGGGTGACAGAATACAGTTCGCTTCGGACGTCTCCTCCTGCTTAGGAGGATCTGATTTCTGCATTATAGCGACACCCTGGCAGGAGTTCAGGAACCTCTCTCCATCAGTCTTCCTCGGGAATATGAGACATGCGACAGTCCTCGACTGCTGGCGAGTCCTTGATCGTTCCAAGTTTCATGCTGAGTCCAAGCTCCGGTACCTCGCCGTAGGAGTGAACAACTCCACCCCCTGGTAGAGCAAGCGTTCCCCCGGAGCGGCGGCCGAAGAGACGTACGCTCTCATCGAGAAGAGGGAGCGGTTCCAAAACCCTTCGATAAGACGGCAGTCACCAGAATCGTTAAGCCCTACAGGGATTGAAGCGAAAAAGGCGAGGACATGAGAAACGTGTCGCTCTCAGAATTTGACCTCGATTGGGAAGCTGTCAAGAATGAGATTGTAGTTTTCATTCAAAGGACGGTAAGAGCAGCAGGGGCAGAAGGTACTGTCGTTGGGCTGAGCGGAGGCGTGGATAGCAGCCTTGTCGTCAAGCTACTCGTATTGGCGCTCGGGAAAGAGCACGTTATGGGGGTATTGCTGCCGACCGCCTTCACTCCCAAGGAGGACATTGACGATGCAAAATCATTGGCCGCAGAACTCCGGATCAAGTCAGAGCTTGTGAATATTCAGCCAATCGTCAACGGATTCTTTGAGTCCCTTGGCATAGGAGAGGAACTTGAGAGACCGAAGATACCTCTAGCGAATATACGATCAAGAACGAGGATGATCATTCTCTATTATTTCGCCAACCTGAACAACTATTTGGTGGCTGGAACTGGTGATCGGAGTGAGGATCTTATCGGTTATTTCACAAAGTACGGAGACGGTGGAGTAGACTTTCTCCCAATCAGCCACCTGTACAAGACTCAGGTGAGGAAACTAGGCGAGCACTTGGGGCTACCTTCTCGAATGGTGCTGAAGCCAAGTAGTCCTCAGCTATACCCTGGCCATACAGCAACAGATGAGATCCCGCTGGATTACGACCGATTGGACCCGGTGCTAAAGATGGTTTTTGACGAAAATGGCTCTATAGAAGCGGTGGCAGAGAAAACAAAGGTCCCGATTGAAACGGTACGGGACGTAGTGCGAAGGTTTCAAGGTTCCGCTCACAAGCGCTCGTATCCTTTCATGGTCCGTCAGTGGTGAATAACTAGCTATGGAAAAGAAACCGTCCGCTCCGAGCGGCCCATCCTCCCTCCGACTAAATCTTGAGGATGACGAACCCCATCCGTCGAGTTATCCTGAGAAGATATGGGTAGAAAATGGATGGGTGATTGAACTCCAAACTAGGAATTCTTCCCAAGACAGCCCAAGAAACGATTTTTCCAAATAGCCGAAGTTTGTTCTTAGGATTGAGCGTCCTTTCGCTTAAGAATCGGGATCGAGGATGAGGCACCGCTCGTATCACCTGGAGTCGCCTTTCTTATCATATTGATCAGGTGCTGTTCTACGTGGGGCTCGAGAATCGTGCTGGAACCTTGCTCTTCTGGGGTTGAGTCCTCTGTCATGATTAGATGCTCCAGCTCCTTGTGCGTTCGCCGGAGCTTCATGTAGAGTCCCATCGCCACGGCGCCGAAGATTCCTACACTGCTCAACGCAACTATCGTGAAGCCGCTGCCTTGCAGCGACGCATTGACGTAGGCCTGAAAGTAGAAGTCGTTCTGATAATTCTCATACATCCAGATCCCAAGATAAGCGATAACAAACGACTGTACAATCAGAAGGACCTTCACAGGACCAGGAATATGCCTTCTCGGAGTCTCGACATGATCGCTCGTGCACATTCACCCGGGGATTAGAAGATCTCAGCTTCCACTCCCCGATCGTCTACCTATCCGGTTCGATAAGGGCGGTTTGTGCCCTTGGGATTGGATGGATAGTATCCATGTCCGAACCTTGGTGAGTCTAGGGGCGTCGTTCTATTCTGGCTGGTCATCCTCGTCACTTCTCTGCTGGGCTATCCCACGCCTGACGCTTGACGTCCCAGCGATTGAGGCTCTCTGTCTAGGCACCGTTGTTACGGCCACGGCGTCTTTCTCGCTTCTAGCAGATGAAACCTGCGGCTTCTTGACCGTCCTCTTCGTCGATGCCCGTCTAGGTGACAGTTCCCCTTCCCTTGATCCTTCCCTTTGTCTGATGCTCCTCATGGTGAAATAGAGCAGGGTGGCAACCGTGGCTGAGGCTATTCCGAACCCGACACTTATGATCGGAACAAGAACTGGTGAGAGACTGTTTACGTAGCTTTGAAAGTATGAGTTGCTGAGATACTCAGCGTAGACCCAGCTGCCTAGACCGATTATCACTACAAGTTCCGTGAGAATTATGATCCAGCCTCTGCGAGGAATACTCCACCATTCCAGCAGCTGGATAACCCGGACCCCCGTTCGTGCATTCTTGGAACTTCGGGGATTAAGGCGACGCGTAACCCCACTCATTATCCGAGAGGTTGAGCAGAAGAAGCGTCTACACCGTCCTTCAACTTGGACTGCCTATTTCCTAGGTACCATCTGAAGCCCTGCAGAACCCCAAGTGCAAGGATTCCGCTGAGAAGAATATGTCCGAGAGTGATTATGGTCAGCGCTCTCCTAGAGAAAGCGAACTCTGCTAGAGGAATGCTCCTATCACCGGCGAAGAGCAGGGTGAGCGTAACCAGAGCGAAGAGAGGGATTGCAAGCAGCAGGCTTTCCCGCGAGGGCTTCAGAACTAGTTTGTAATCGCCGTTCCGATACGCGTACAAGAGGACTAGCCCGTACGCTCCAATTTCGAGCGCCGTGTCAGCTAGACTGGGAATTCCGAGATTTAGTCCAACATCAAAAGAGTTGGAGTAAAATGGATAGAGTAGAGGGATGGTCCCAACCAGGAAATCACCGAGAAGGTGGGAGAGGATTCCGATGGAGAAGGCGAAGCCTAGTCTTCCGAAGAAGTACGTAAGCACCAGTACGAGAGGGATGATTACTATCAGGGAGTGAGTATAGGTGTGGTGTACGAGGTAGGGCTGAAAGTAGATATCAAAATCTGGAAGGATGCCTGAGAGAAGAGCGAGATACGCAGGCAGGTTGAGATTTAGCCTCCGCCCCGTCACTTTCGAAAACAGGTAGCTCCAGCAACTGTGGCCAAGCAGAAACATTGAATCTCATGTCCTCGTGTCTGATGACGAGTCTGGGCGGGTTGGGCTCTTACAAATGATTGATGCTGAGCGTCGAAAGATATGCAGAACGAGGCGTGTGTCATACCGATGGACGAGCTCGGACGTGAGCTTCCAGCGAACTATCAGATTGATCGAGACTGAGTTGGCCAAGGTTCCAGTGACACCTAGAACCACGATCGTGTATGTTCCAAGCCAGGTCGTCCCTATGGTGTTGATTGTTAGTACTGCGTTTCCTGTTCCGCCTGACAGTAGCGTGATACGGTTGGGGTTAAGCCTCAGAGTCGGACTCCCGGCATTACTCGGTGATATTGACATTGTCAGATTGACTGTCCCAGGAAGGGGGCGGGGCGACTCTCAGAATGCTTGTGACGTTATGCCTGAGACTCCCGCTAGCGCCACCGATGATCATTATAGCTATTCAGCTGGGTTGAGGACGGGAGAGACATAGAGAGCGTTGAGTTCGCAGTTTCCGTCAGAAGCGATACTGAGTCCGGGTTCAGCGCGATCGTGGCGTTCGTAATAGCCGGAGAGATGGAGTAAGTCAGGTTCACGTTGCCAGCAAAACTGTTCAGACTCGCAAGTGAGACTGTGAAGGATGCTAGGCTGCCCTGCGGCGAGGTCAGAGAGACAGGATTTGTCCCTGGAGCAAGGTCGGGAGCGGTAGACTGGTCTATCCCGGCTACTTCGTTGAATATGGTCGAGGCGTAGAATCCGACTCCCGCTCCGAGCAGAAGCACGATGAGTAGGGACCATGCTGGCAAGGGTTCTTCAACTTAGGAGTGAACTGCGCCCGCCTAGGACCGTGAAGAGCGAGGGTCCGGAATGGTCTAGCGAACGCGACAATTACCGGCCAGAGTGTGAACGGTTTCCGTAGACTCTTCAAGGCCCGGACGAGCCGTATCCTGAAAGTCTTAAGGATCAAGCGTGAAAAGTCGATAGACAACGCTCCGAGTCTTGGACCGGCCGAAGAGTCTTTGAGGCCTGTGTATCGGAGGATCGTGGAGGAAGGAACAAGTAATGTCGCGGCGGCGGAGAGTGACGGCTTGACTTGTCCGAGTGTTAGGTTATGGATACAAGTTGGTCGTTCATGGTCTACCAAATTGGCGTAGAGCACTACGATGATTTTCGTTAAGAGGACGTCTGTTGAAGGAGAAGATCAGCGATCACCGACTTATCTTTTAACGTGGTGTTGAGCGTTTAGGGAGCCGGGTCATACCTGAAATTGTTGTGAAATGACACCTTTAGACGGCCTGTTCGATAAGAACACTTTCGGCCATCAGGCGCCTCGAAAATATAGTTCAGACGAAACAGACTGAAAAAAGGAAAGGTGGGAGGGTTTGTCAGTCTCACCGTGGTTTGGTTTGCAAGACTAGTGTCAGTCCTAAACTTGCCAGAAGTCCAATGACGAACCCGATCATCAATCCTTCGGGCGAAAAGTATGGGTGGTTGACGAGCGATCCGAATATCAGCCCGGAAGCGCTTGCCACGAGTATAGCCCCGATCATCGATTTCATCGGTTTGCACCTAGTCGAGTCTGCACGGGCATCCGCCGCCGCCACCAGCACCGTAATACCAGTAGTATGCCGGAAGTGTCATTGTGCTGACGTCGCCGAAGCTACCAACCGCGTTGACAGTAATGTAATACCAACCAGCAGTAGTGAGCCCGTACGGCGCGCTTATTGACAGGCAGTCAGTTGCTTGCCCGCTAAGATTCACCGTTTGGTACTGCCAACTGTATCCCCAGCCCGAGGGAACGCTTGCGGACATTGTGTAGGTCTCAGACGTTCCAGAATTTGTCAAGGTTATCGTATCACAAACCGGGACTGGGGGGCAGTAGCTTGGATAACACGAAGTTGGACGCGCACCGTACGGCATCGTGTAGCATTGATACGCAGTTACATAGCACATTTCGTACAAGCTTGACGGTGAGGCCGAGAGTTGAACAGACGGGTCGGAAGTAACCGTAAGACTTCCAGTCATATCGAACTGGTGACGTGAACCGTCATGGCTGAAGAATACTCCATAGCTACTATGATCAACATAATGAAAGTTGACCGTCCAAGTTTGTCCCTTCGGAACTGCCAGATCCATTCCCTGTTGAGCGTAGTCGCTAAAGACATTGCAACACCACGAATACACATGCCAATCGTACGACGTTAATGCCTGAGGATTCACGTCTTTAGACACATCGATTTGCGATGAAGGGATGTACACCGAAGCGCTGAGCGAGAGGTACGTCAGCGTCACAGGTCCTTGACTAAAGACCCAACCGGGTTGTGGTACCCAGTTCATTACTCCACCGGGGTTGGGCGTATTGAACGAGACGGTAGCACCATAATCGGTCACGCCATAGTTGGTGCAATAGAAACAAGCGGTGCCGTTCAAGTCGTACACTGTTAGAACGATCTGATAGTAATCTATTTGGGCGTTATTGTCTACAGTGTCGAGCTTGATTTCCGCGCTGATTGTCTCGCAGAATTTCCAGCCGTATGGGTCAGCATAGAAATAACATTGCATGTACTGATTTGGGGTTATAGACCAATCAGTGACCTGGCCAGCATGAGCGGGTCTAATCCCTCCTCCAAAAAGAGAAATCGTTGCGGCCGTTGCTATTACTATCAACAAGACAGATTTGTTTTTCAAGATCTGCGTTTCACCTCGCTCACCACTTGGAGAGATTAGCTTAAAAGCACGGTTCAGCTTTCAGCCCCTCCTTGCATTCAGAGTTCGCGCTTTGGCTTTCTTCAGCCCTGCCAAATCTTCATTGCAAAGATTTCAAGGCTAATCACCCACATTAGCGACGATGAGAGAGTTCTGCGGATATCCCGAGGCTCTAATTTTCCAACGAAGATGATAACAGATTACTTCGGTGCGCTCATTGAATCGCTTGCTCGCCTAGGCTACCCGGGAATTTTCATCTTAATGATCCTGGAGAGTACTAGCCTGCCTGTCCCAAGCGAGGTCGTCCTGCCACTAGGGGGATATCTCGTGTATCAAGGAACGTTCGAGTTCTGGTCCGTTGTAGCGGTCGCTACACTGGGCAGCCTTATAGGTACTCTGGTGGATTTTGCCATCGGCTACTATCTCGGAAGGCCAGCAGTTTTGCGATATGGCCGCATTGTACGATTTAGCGAGAAGCGCCTAGAGACGACTGAGAGATGGTTCGCGACGCATGGTAAGAGCGTTGTTCTCCTCGCCCGGTTCGTGCCGCTGCTCAGGACCCTGATCGCGTTTCCCGCAGGAATGGTCAGGATGGATACTAAGCGGTTCCTTCTATTCTCAGCGGTCGGAATCCTGGTCTGGGATATTGCGCTAGTCTATCTTGGCCTATTAGCAGGACAGAACAGCACAGCCATCGCTAATACCCTCCAAGCATACTTCCTTCCTCTGGGCTTGGGGGCTCTGGTAGTAGCTGGAATCTTCGTCTATAGGAAACTACGAACCCAGAACGCTTGACTAGGGACAGATCGACTAGCTCTATCGGTATCCTTGGCTTCGGAGGGTGGTGCTGGCCTGAGCGATCTTCAGCAGCGCTTCAGGTGTTCTCGACTTTAGCTGGTACAGGTAGGAGGTCACGCCCTTCGCGACCAGTCGCTTGATGAATTCGGTCCTCTGAAGGTCTCCCTGACGGTACCGGTAGTCGTTGTATACTGATTCTAGAACCGCCCAGTCTTCCTCCTTCATCTTGACCATTTTGGAGTAGGGCTCCCAGACCTTGCTAGCTTTAGAATCTGCCATATTCCATCGACTACTCTTTACTAGTACGAGAGAGGAGCGTGGCATGGACGGAATGAAAGGATACTGTAACCCGCGCGAAGGGAACAGCAACGAATCCCACAATGTGGTCTGGGTTCCAAATGCCTATCAACGGTTCCATCGGTGAAGAGCCTTGAACCTCTTCAATAGCCCCGAAAAAGGGTTGATGCCCTGAATGAACCCGCTCTACGCAATTATCCTGGGACTCGTTGAGGGAGTATCCGAGTGGCTGCCTATCAGTAGCAAGACCCAGACCCAAGTCGATATTGCCCTACACGTGGTTTGGCCAACTGGGCATCTTGATCGCGACATCAACCGCGGCTGTAGTAGGGATCGTCGTAATGTCCTATTTGGTAAAGTTCGCGAAGACGCGTAGAATCTACATGGTCGACTTCGTTCTGGGATCGATCGCGCTAATCCTAGGAATCATAGTGACCCCGTACACCGCCTCGACCCCGCCTGCCATATCCTAAACGCGAGGGACGAGGAAATCAGGAAGTCTGGCAATCTTCAAAATCTCTTGACCGGAATTTCCTATTCTATTCAGGATCTGAAGCTGGAGCGTGAGCATGCTTATCCGGCACTCCTGAGCTCCGCCGCTGGTCTGCGATTGCGAGAATGATACTTTGCAAGAAATACTCCAACGCTGATGGCTCCACCGGCAATGAGGCCAATATAGAGATAAGTAATCGTTGTGATCGAGTTTGAAACCGTGACTTGCTGGGTGCTGGTCGAGGTCGAGCTGTTCGAGTCTGTCACAGTCACTGTTACAGGGTAGGTGCCGGTGTTGGAGAATGCGTGTGTGGCGCTCGCTCCAGTGGCTGAGGTTCCATCGCCGAAACTCCAAGAGTAAGAGTAGGGGGCTGTTCCTCCAGCAGCCGAGCCGGTGAATGCCACGACTGCTCCGATGACTGGGGATGTTGGGGTGTAGGTGAAGGATGCGGACAGTGTTTGAGGCCCCCCAGTCCCGAGTATGTCTGTCATGATGGGCGCCTGGGCGTCATACGACAGGGTGGGTAGCTCCCAGTTGTTCTCTATCATTCTCAGCTGGGAATATTCGTCCCAGTTGTTGGATGTGGAGATGAATCCCTTACTTATCATCGAGCCATACTGGATGTTGGGGCTGGGATCATACTCGTCCCACCAGATCCAGAGCAACGTGTGGAAACTAGGGTTCGTGAACAGAGTAGACGAGAGGAGGGAGCCTGATGCTGGACTCGCGATCGAGCCTGAGCCGACAAGGAATGATTTGAGCCAGCTATCGCCGGAAGATACAGTGTTGTCGTGCATGTTGTGACCGTCGGTCGGAGTTATCCAGACATAGTTCGACGTACTACCGAGCACTTGAGAGTTACCGATCAAGGCTCCTGACAGCGTCACACAATTAGGACTATTCGCGGTGTCAGCGTATTGTAGACATGGTGAATGGTCCGGTCCTCTGTGACAGTTGCTCTCACAGAACTCTGTCCATGAGAGTCCAGCGGAAGACAGGCTGTCGAAAATGTTTGTGGCGCTGATAGTTCCATTACCAATACCATCAGTCGAGCCATACGTAGCACCGGAAGTAATGGCGGTGTAACAAGCGGCGGAACAGGGCGGGTTGCCAAGGGTCCCGGCACCGGTGCAGGCTGGATCGCTGCTCCCTATGCAGTAGCTGTGGTAGTTGGGAATCGTGGAGCCCAGGGGAAGCAGACCACAGAGGAAGGGAGCTGTGCTCGAGGGGCATCCCGAAGGAGTGCCATCACCCAAGACATCTGCGTAATTCTGATTCTCCATCGCGATAATCACGATATGATCAAAGTTAGCGCCCGTAGGAGCGGCATAGGTCCTTCCAATCGAAGATAGGAGTATCAGACTGGCTATTGACAGAGCCACTAGGAAGATTGGCAGGCTCTTACGGTTGAGGTG
>WNGR01008030.1_pt1 | contig 11164 bp, 12 predicted proteins | sample 5407581 | NCBI WGS metagenome assembly WNGR01 (sample SAMN13153383, study PRJNA577476) | soil metagenome | isolation source: 80 cm soil or saprolite under Garry oak tree replicate 2 | place: USA:California | collected 2016-06-15 | reverse complement strand
ATACATGGGCCTCATGCAGTTTCCCTATATGTGTTTGGTTGGCCCATACGAAGCCCATACAGAATATATATTCATGGGCCCATACATCTATATGCACTTAAGTTACACAATGGGCCCACGTCGGCTTTACCAAGGCATTCGTGAAATTGTCACGTGGGCTCTACTGAGTACAATGACCCAGATCTGCGTCATGGGCTCATCTATGAACTTGAACAAGAGGAGAAGGGCCGTGCATGAGTTGCACGACACACCTGTGGCAGGACACCCGGGAATCACGAATACCTGGGCGTTAGTAAATCAACGCTATGAAGGACACAAGTTATGAGAGTTCGTCAAACAGTACGTAAAAGGATGTCCAGTGTGTCAAGTGGACAAAAGTCAACATAAAGCACGGGCCCCAACCCAACACTTCAATGTACCAGTAGAACAAGGCCCCTTCCAATATATCAGTATGGACTTGATCACAGATTTGCCTCAATCTGACAAGTACAATGCAATCCTAACCATCGTCGATCAAGGGTGTAGCAAGGCGGTAAAGTTCATCCCATGTACGAAGAACATCACCGGAGAAGGAGTGGCCACATTGTATCTTCGGAATCTGGTCCCTTGGTTTGGAATGCCAAAAAGGATCATTACCAACCAAGACCCCCAATTTATCAGCGTCTTCTCCACCGAAATCTGCAACCAAACAGGGATTCAACAAAACGTCAGTACTGCCTTTCATCCCCAAACGGACGGACAAATGGAAAGGAAGAATGCATGGGTAGAACAGTACCTACGCCATTGGGTGAGCCAACAAAGCCAAGATGACTGGGTAAAGTACTTCCATTGGCAGAGTATGCTTATAATTCCTGGCCACACGACACAACGAAAAGAACACCCCAAGAATTATTGTTTGGAATGAAAGCTACAATACATATCGAAGCGAACGGAGAAGATAGATCTCCAACGGCAACAGAATGGCTGATCAAAATACAACAGGTGAGGCTACACGCATCATAAGCCTTGTTAAAACGTTTCAAGACCAAAGATCCAGCCATTCAGTTCAAAGAAGGGGATCTAGTATGGCTCGATGGGCGTAATCTAACTATTCGAGTCCCATCACGAAAGCTAGCCACAAAGCGATACGGACCTTTTCTGATCATCAAGAAAATTTCTCCCATCACTTATCGATTGCAACTTCCGGAATACATGAAGGTACACAATGTGTTTCACATTGACCTCCTATTTCCCTATAAGGAGACAGAACAATATGGACCCTCTTTTCCGCGTCCCCCACCTGACTTAATCGATGGACAAGAGGAACAGGAAATAGAAGCAATCCTAGATGTATGACGGAAGGGAAGACAACAAGGCCTTCAGTATCTGATCAAGTGGAAAGGGTTCCCTTCATCGGAAAATGAGTGGGTAAGTAAGGAAGAGATGCATGCGGACGACTTGGTCAAACAATTTCACACCTCGCGATTGATGAAGGATAAAAGGACAATGAAATGACCCAAAGACCACATCCCACTTTCTTCCACACATTCCACATCTCTTATCTCCACCCTATTCATTCTATGGCCGAACAATGACTCAATGACTACCGCCACATCCTCGACAACGAGTGGACTCGCGACCATCTCAATGCCGCTCAAGAAGCTGCAGAAACCGCATTACTTTGGCAAGTAGTGCGCACGGGAAACCACAAAGAACAGCCAGCTCCCACTTTACAACAAATCCTATTCCCCCCTATCTACGAACCACCCACCAAACTGTCTCCAAATGCCGAACTCAATTGAATCCTGGTTGAGGTGGTCGAGGAAGTAGAGAATGCAGGTATAGCAAGAGAACTCCCCAACAACCTCACGCCACTGCTCCCCACCACACCTCGATCCATCTACCCTGAAAACCACCCTGGAGAAGGATGGGTGTTCAACCACCACAAAAGCAAGCAATTCTATCCCCTCAGTGTCATGTCTCGAGGGAAGAAGGTTCGCGCCCAATATGTTCGTTATCACCGGTACAAACCATTCCCTCGGATTGAAGGGACAATGGGATGCGACTGTATGATCTATGAAACCTATTTACAAGCCCCAGACATCAACAGAGGACTCCCCATCCTAACATTCCCTCAGCAACACATCTTTGATCCCGACATGGCCACGCAGACTGATGTTGACAGAGCATTACGGCTAGTAGATGACTGGCCTATACAAGCAGAAGTCCAATACTACCGAAGCACCACAGAGATGCTAGACAACTATCACGAACAGATGATCAAATTACATCAAAGCATCGCCTCGGCCACTGCCAATATCAAGAATTTGGTTTGGCAGTTATCTCAGGGTAATGTATACCAACGGGTGCAAAGAGTCCTCAATTGGGAAGGAGATCACGCTTTGTGGGTCAGTAATCGGGAGCTCTGGAGGCAGATGACACATGCAAGTCAACAACCGGAAGGTCAAGACCGGCTTTGCAAATGGTGTCAAACTATCTCTCACGACACCCTCCATTGCTGGATGTTCCTCCAGTGCTACTATTGCCACAAGTATGGACATGACGGCGTTGACTGTTTCAACCCCCATCAAAATTGTGATTCCGATTGCCAGATCCCTCGCAACCACCCAAAGTACCACCGTCCCTGTCCGGCACAACTGGCCCCAAGTGAGACCTCCAGCGATGGAGAACGCCGCCGTTATCGCAGACGCGAGGAACGCTTGCAACGCCACGAAGAGTATTGCCAACACCAGCAACTTCAGCAAGTTATTAATGCACACGAAGAGGGAGAAGTAGAAGAGGCGCTAGGACGTTGAGGAGGGGGTGATGTTACACATGACTTGTACGGACTTCTTTTTCCCTCTGACTCCCCATTCCCTGAAGACTCAACATGACTTGTCGTGACTCAATGATCCGATTCTTGACTTGTTATGACTTGATAACCTGACTCACTTGCTTTGTATGGCTGTGGATAGACATTCGTATGACTTGATTACCGTAGTACTTAAGTGTGACTTTTGTAACTACCAAGAGCTCTAAGCTCGACCTGCTGTATTCAACTACCGCAGTTTCTCTTTCACAATCTATCGACTTGGCTTCATGAACAACGAACAATCCTCAATTCCCTCTCGTCTTGTGAATCATCGCTCTGCCAATTGTTATTGGCATTCTCCGAATCTCCAAATGAACTTCGATCTCCGAATGAACTTCGATCTCCGAACGAACTTCGATCTCCGAACGAACTTCGATCTCCGAACGAACTTCGATCTCCGAACGAACTTCGATCTCCGAACGAACTTCGATCTCCGAACGATACGCATTGCGGTGCGTAACACAATAACCATCTACCCTCCTTCTCACACCTTTTCTTCCGACCGGCTGCGGCGCTAGTAGTTGCCGCCAGAACCGCCTCTGCGTTAAGCAATTCCGCGTCCCGCTCCAGTTCTACATTACTCATGACGGATTTCTGGGGTGCACTAATCAGTCAAGGTACCACCAAGGTAGAGCGCACGTAGCACGCAGGTATGGGTGAACGTACGAGATCATGGAGCTTCAGGCCTTCAGGCTTCCCGCGGCTCGCTCGTGCTGTGACGCGGTATCCAAGACCATGCTCTCGCCCTCATGTAGAAGTCTGTCTGTGCAAGAGTAGAAGGGCTCGAAGGTCACACGGTGTATTGGTAGCACGTACGGCATTCTTGACATCCCATGACACCTCTCCGCCTCTGGCAGGGCAACTGCAGCTGTAGCTAAATAGAGACTCGTCTTGCTCTCCGCAACATCTATACGGCACGGTTCCCTCTGGTACTTGCTGGTGCCAGTCGGTCTTGCGGCAAGACAGGAATGGAGGCCGCAGACAAGGACGGAGCCGCGTGGCAGAGACGACGTTGTCACATCCAAACTACTTCATGGCTTCAGCTCTGCTATTGAATGATTTGCTTGATGGTTTGGTGTTGCTCATCACGGCCTGGAGCTAAGTTGAGTGGTGTTCCAATGAAGTAATCATCATCTTATCGCAGACCAGCACGACCCTTACCACCCCCGTTGAGTTCTTCGCCAAACATTGGTAATAGTCTCCCCGAAACGTTTCGCGTGCCACCGACGCCATTGGAGTCACGTCTAGCTGCGATACATGTAGCTCCACAGTAGTAGTCACTCGTCGCGCGTGATGTAATGCAGGAAGCAGGACTGCAGTGGGATGTCGTGTAGAGCGAAAGCTGGAAGAATTTACATGAAATGGTCAACTCATGTCGAACGCTGAGAGTGAGAGCGAGGACGGTAGAAATGGTTGCCAGCCAAACCGGCCTCGGCCCAACATCTCCGACACACTATGACCGTCTTCTCGCTCGACAAGTGTCATGCCGAGTCGAATCAACCAGTCTGGATCTCAACAAAAGCCGTTCCAGCTTGCTCTCACTGCTCACGTTCCCGCACACACATATGGACTAGTAGGCCGCCTCCTCTCCCTCCCGCCTCGCCGTTTTCTAAACCGGCACGCCATAAACAGGGCTCCCGTTGGGTGATGGACGGAAAGTTTGTCACCGGAGTCAGAAAATGCTTGGTTCCTTGATACAGTATTGATGATTTCTTGAGACTAATGGCCCCGGCTAAACCCACCAGCTTGACAGCATGGCTTCTCTACCCGCCGGCTTAACGGCACTGGGGTTGAGCATCACACGCACACCTCCCCCAACACCTCTCATCTGGGTCCCTCACGCTCAATGGCTCCAGGATACGTCGCATGCACCAGATCAACAGCCTTCGCGATCACTTCCCCGTCCGCCTGGAACATCGCCACTCGCAGCGCCTCATCCACCTCAAAGAGCACGCTTTCGAAGCTCTCCACTGCCGTCTGCGTGTTCTCGACCTTGTCCTCCCCCGTGCACACTGTCGCGAACTACCAGATGAACTTGACCACCCCGTTCTCGGTGCGTTGCGATGTGAGGTGGAATGGCTCATCGCTCCCAGGAACGGGCACCGCAGCGTCCTTCGTCTGCGCGCCCGCCTCGGGCGCACGCCTGATCAGGTCGAGCGGCAGCCGCTGGCATGGGTAGCCCGTCTCCTCGAATGTCTCCCGCACTGCTGCCACGGTCACGTCTTCACCGCGGTCCTTGCGGCCTTTGCAGAAGCCACTCGTCGCGTACGTTGTGATGCAAGGGGCAGACATGCAACGGTGTGCAGGTCGATGCGAACAGGATCGATCCGCCGCAGATGAGGAAGTGGGAGGATGGGAATTGCTCCGTCGGGTGCATAGGAAGCGCCATCGGTTTGTGTTTCTGTCACAAGTGTTATGGATGAAGTTGGGGGGTGTTGTAAGGATGGGGCGACGAGAGCTGGAAATCCTTATATGAGGAGGATGATTGGGGAACAGGCTGCCAGTGGCGGCCGTGGAAATCCAAAAGACGCCGAGGCCGCACCGACCTCGGCCCGCATCTCCGACTCAGTAAACATGACTAGGGCTCGGATGAGTGATATCGTCATTGTCTCTACTGCGCGTCAGCTATCATACACCCGCAACTTACACGCTCCGGCCGTCTATGAGAGGGATAAAACTAGAACAGGAGGGTCGAGCATTTCAACGTATTTGAAGACTTTGGCAACGAAATGTCTGTTGCACTCGTCACCTGATGGCCCTGCGTCTGGTACATCGGTTTGCATTCGAGCGAGGACGGTAAAAGAGGAGCCGGGGGTGGAGAAGGAGGGCGCCAATGTCCCACGCGCGGGGGAACGTATGAGCAGCGCTGGGCAGACGAGCGGCGTGGACATGTTTCCTGCACTTCCTAGGTCGCGCTTCCTTGCTCACGCACATTCTCGCAGCGCGCATTTCTCCTGCGGTCCTCAGCGCCCCTCCTGCGGGATTTGTACCGCCTCTGCGTCTCCAGGTGTGACGCATGTGATACATTACCTTCGTGTCAAAGTGGCCTGGGCGATGCTCCGCGATCTCCTCCTCTGACAAAAGTCAGGTTCGCACGCCCGTCCTTGACGAAATAAGTTTACTTTTTTCCCCAAAAACCACACTCCCTCACAAATTCCTCTCTTGCCCTCCTCTCCTTTCTTCAACAGACGATGCCAGACGCAGGGATCCCATCGACCGACGAGCGCAGCGAGAAATTCTTCGCCAGAGTTCGGCAAATATATTGAAACACTCGATCTATGTGTCCTCTCTCTACTGTCCCTCACCACTTCTCGTTCACTTCCTCTCATGGATGGCCAACGCATACAAATGGCACTTCGCTTGATTCCGCGCGGCGTGCGTCTCCACTACAGTGTTCCGGCGTTATTCGTCCCATTCCCGCGGGGTGTTTGGCCTCCTGACCATCTACCGCCTGCACTTGCGTCTTCTCCCGTGAGGCCATCTGACGCTAGTGGTACTGTTACGTGCGGCGTGCTCGATAGCCTCACCAAGTTGCGTGATATGCGGTGCGCCAAGATGCTGGTCCATGATGAGGCGCTTATGGAGCGCGGGATCGTCGTCACGAGCGAGGGTAGCGGAAGGGACAGCGTTTTCATGAATGGGCAGGCTGGGCAGGGGTGACACGGTGACGTGCGGGATTTCCGCGATGGCTTTTTACACTTCACATACAACTACTATTAACTATCCGCGTATTCGAACAAATATGACAAACAACGCCACATTTTTACACTAATGTATCGTAGGGCAGACCTATCACGACTACGTATCATGCTTGCTTGGCACAATATTCCGACAACAATCGCTTCATTGCCTTCCCTTTCCTCCCAGAAGCGAGCTGCAACGGGGACTTGCCCTCGGAGTTCTTCACATTGACATCGGCACCGTGCTTGAGGAGAAATCGTGCCATCTCGTGCAGCCGAAGGCGTGATGCCAGATGTAATGGGGTTTCGTGGTCCTTGTTCTGTGCGTTAACGTCCGCCCCGCGCTCCAGTAATTGTCGCGCGAGACGAACAACTCTGCCTGGATGGTCTTTTAGATCCCATGATTCCATCCGGAAACTGTGGTAGTCGTGGTTGCCTAGTACCACTTGGTGCAATGGTGTCTGGCCCCGGATGTCCTCCGCATTTTCCCATGCCCCGTGGTCAAACAGCACCTCTACAACTTCGGGATGCCCATAGTAGGATGCGAAATGTAACGGAGTTGCCTGGTTTTTGTCTCGCACATTTATGTCCACGCCACGCTGCAATAATAGCTGCACAACACGGGAATTGTCGTCTTCGCTAAAATGTGAGCTCTGTGATACTTGGTGTAAGGGGGTCTGGCCGTCTACATTCTGTGCGCCGGCTTCTGCGCCATGGTCTAGCAGCACCTGTACAATCTGCGGCCCCGAGTTGTAAGACGCCAAATGTAACGGGGTTGCCAGGTCCTTGTCTCGTGCATTTACGTCCACACTGCGCTCCAACAATAGCTGCGCAACACGGGAATTGTGGTTCCCATAATGTAAGCTCTCCGACACTCTGTGTAATGGGGTCTGGCCGTCTGCATCCTGTGCGCCAGCCTTTGCACCATGGTCGAGTAGCACCTGTATAGTATGCGACTTCGACCAGAAAGACGCCAAATGTAACGGGGTTGCCCGGTCTTTGTCTCGTGCATCCACGTCCGCGCCGCGCTGCAACATTAGCTGTGCAACACTGTGATCGTCGACGTTGTTGTCGTCTTCAAGAAAAAGGCTTTGTGATGCTTCGTGTAATGGGGTCTGGCCATCAGCATTCTGCGCGTTGACTTCTGCGCCGTGGTCGAGCAACACAAGTGCGGTCTGAAAGTGCCCATGGAAACACGCGAAATGTAAAGGGGTTGCCTGGTCCTTATCTTGCGCGTTCACGTCCATGCCGAGCTTCAGTAATAGCCGTGCAATATCGAGGTTTTCGTTGTGGGACTGTTCGCTTTGTGATACCAGGTGCAGGGGGGTCTGGCCCCGAACATTCTCTGCATTGGCTTTTGCACCATGATCGAGCAGCAGTCGTGCGACCTCGAGCATCCCACTGGAGGATGCAAAGTGTAATGGGGTTGTGTAGTCCTTATCTAGTGCATTCACGTTCACGCCGCGCTCCAGTAGGAGCAGTGCGACATCGCGAGCTATTTTGCGGTGATATGATGTTGCTATGTATTGACGGATGCCTCGTGACGCCTCGTGCAGTGGGCTCCGGCCTTGGATGTTCTCTGCTTGAGGGTTTGCGCCATGGTCGAACAGTAGCTGTGCAATCTCGGCCTGCCCGTAAGATGATGCGAAATGTAACGGGGTTGCGTTGTCTTCATCTTGTGCCTTCACGTCTGCACCGCGCTCCACTAATAATCGTGCAAGAATAGCACGTTCGCCTTCATCTTTGCCGGACTCCCTGGTCGACACTAGGTGTAATGGAGTTCGGCCCTTGTCGTTCCGACAATCGACCTCTGCCCCGTGTTCGAGCAACATCTGAGCTACCTTGAGATATCCCCTTTCAGTTGCCATAAGTAGCGGAGTCCAAAAATACTCCTCCGTGGCATTCACATCTGCGCCACGTCTGAGCAGAAACTGCACGGCGTCGACACAGGCATCTCCTAAAAACCGGATCGTGTGGAAAAGTGGGGGGTGTCCCCGAACATTGATACGCGCGCCGTGCTCAACTAGGAGCTCTGCAACCTGAAAGTGTTTTCTGGATAGCGCTGCGACCAGGGGACACTCGAGGTTGCCATTACGGTAATTTACTTGCTCCGGGTGCTTAACGACGAGGTGCCGAACTAAATCATAGAATCCACAAAGAGCGGCGTAGTACAGGGGTTGAGGTTGGGGTATTTTCCAGTGCCCATATACGTTAGGGTCTATGTTGTATATCCGTATCCATGCCAAAAAATATGGCCCGTTCAAGTCAAAGAGAGTCTTCATCGCATCCTTCAGGCGTGACGACACGTTCCCGACCTGGGCGTGCGAAGCCCAGTGTTCGGCAGCATACTTGATCAGAGGGATGTCCTTGTCGCTGTGCTTGCCGCCGCCTTCGTTGCTGTTCTCTTTGCTCTCTTTGTTAATGCAATTATCCAAGGTGAGTAGAACCCCAAGGCAGGCACGCGCAAGTATCAAGTGCGCAGGTTCGGGAAGAATGTGGTACCGTGAGACATCTCCACTCGCAGTGGCAAGACGATTCGACGTGAGGTATTCTTTCACTGAAAAATGTGAAAATTGGACAACCCGCGAATCGCCGCTGTCAACGATGGAAATCAAGCTCGAACAAGCAGACAACACTGCTCGTTCTTGGTCTTCCCATCGCCATTCCCCATGGAACCTCGGGATCTCTCCTTCGACCGTATCAAGGTCAAACGCAAGCACCTCTGCGAACTCCTTAACACGAAGCGGCCGAAGAGCCACAGCAAGGCAATGCAACAGACGACGCGCGTAGTGGCCTTGGTTTGTGGACTCAATCTCCTTCAAGACCCGCTCGTACGTCTCGTCCAGGCTTTTCGGTAGTTCATCAAGTTGACGCCGAAGACTGGGAGCGAGACAATGCCTCAGCATCTCCAGCTGACAGAACACCCATCGGAACCTATATGCTCAATATTAAGGAAGTATTGACGAGAATAAAGCATCGCCTTACATGCCATCGGCTTTCTCGGAGAGAGTCTCGATTACCAGTATTCTGTCATCTTCACGCCAACTTATCATTTGGGGGTCTGATTGAACAACAGAGCTGACATATTCAGCAATATCTCTCTTCTGTCCAGGTTGATCATGAAGGGAGAGGTCGCCCGATGTCAAAGGTTCGAGAGCGATCCAGATGTCATTCTCCTGGCGACTAGTAACGCACATGTGTAGATTCGGAAGGCGGAGGTCAACAAGATCTTTCACAAGTTCGAGGACTTGTCCTCGCGGAGTTGGGATGCCGGACGTGTTGGGACATTCGTCAATGGCGTCTAGGATGATGTAAGTGGGGAGTTGAGACAGGGATGGCGCCATGAGCATGTCTTTGAGGCATTGCACCAAAGCATGTTCACTGGGCTGTTCCTTGCCATCGTTATAAGTCGAATAGACGTGGGAGAGCACGTTGAGACAAGGCTTAGATCGAGAGGAAAGCTGTATTAGAAGTGAAGAAAGGAGGTTGCGCCGATTCTTCTTCTGGATATCTCTAAAATCGAAATAGTAATAGGCCACGAAGGCTGACCCGGCATCGCGCAGAGTGATGATATGCTTGATTATTGCAGAGCTGATCGAGGACATAAGCGTCTGTATACGGAGAGCAAACAGAATGCCGAACCAAAGGATGCTCTTCCCCGAGCCCGCTGCGAAACCAGGAGCAGTCAGTGACATGTAAACCTCGCTGTGTGAGAACATACGTTTCCCATGGATCCACAACAAGGAACCCGACGACTCCCATTCCTTGAAGATATCCTCATTGAAAACCCACGCTGCGGTTCTCTCGTGCTGAGCGTCGCACGCAATGTTGTGATTCGTCGATGGATCAGGTGGAGTCAGCCATCGTCGGAGGTCCTGTAGGAGCTGCTCCCCTACAATCATGTGTGAGCTTTGTACAAGCACTCGCGATGAGGTCATGACAGTACGAACAATCGCGGGAGCTCATATCGCTTACAATCTGCTGCACCATCAGTTTTGTTTCCTTCGCGTCTAATCCGAAGAGGTTCAGCATGAATTGTGCGGCCAGAAGAACAAGCTACGCACCATCCTTAAGATTACTGGTGGCGTCCTTGATATCACTGGTGGTCTTTAACACTTGCGCATTCACCGTACGGAGCTCCCCCTGTTCCAATTTATCCAACCTCTGTAATGCGTCCTCGATATCGTTCCTTCCAACCAGCTTCTTAAGAAATGTTTCTGGTCGAATTTAAGTGAGGGGAAGCTTGGCGGCGGAGATGAACCTACTCTTTCGTCCTTGCTTCATCAACGTTGTCGCGATGGCAAGCATAGATAGCACTTCAGCCATAACTCTCCCCATCACATCCGTCATCTGTGCAGTCGGTGGGACTTCGGTGTATATCTGGAGGCGTACAAAGAAGTTTTCAATTCTGTCGAAGAGCTCGATAAGCGCATCGCGGCTCGTTGCGGTGTCCCTTGCCGCCTGTGGGATATCGTGTTATCACGGGTTATCACGGCCCACGCAGAGGGAAGACTCACTACAAGGAGGATACTGATTGCAGAAAAGATGATTTTGGTAGGGGGAAATACCTGAAAGTTAACTTAGGACACAGGCGGGTAATCAGGCAACATGCTGGCGCTCACCGTGCTAAGGC
>WNGR01025441.1_pt1 | contig 11167 bp, 9 predicted proteins | sample 5407581 | NCBI WGS metagenome assembly WNGR01 (sample SAMN13153383, study PRJNA577476) | soil metagenome | isolation source: 80 cm soil or saprolite under Garry oak tree replicate 2 | place: USA:California | collected 2016-06-15 | reverse complement strand
CACGAACGCCATGCGCGACCCCGACGGTCCGGCGAGCACGAGCGGGTGCTCCCGGAAGACGAGGCGGCGATCGACCGCTGCCGGGACGGCGAAGCGAAGGGCGCGCTCGCGGAGCTGGAACGCGATCGGGCTCTCCGCCACGTCCCAGAGCACGCGCGGCGCGAGGCGGCCCGCCTCGTCGCGATGGAGCCGGTCCCAGCGTCCGTCGTAGGCGAACGCGCCCAGGGCCTGGATCGCCACCGAGGCCACGGCCACGACCACGCCGGGCATGCGCGTCGCGTCCAGGCCCTCGGGCAGGAAGAGGAAGAGCAGCGGCCAGGCGGCGGTCATGGCCAGCGATCCCCAGGACGGGCCTCCGCCCGGCAGCCAGAGGGCCAGGATGCCGTGGGCCAGGAACGCCGCGCCCAACGTGGCGGCGAGCCAGCGCTCGAAGGGCAGGGTCCGCACCAGGCCGACCGCCGCGACCACGGCCACGGGAGCGAACACGAAGGCCCCGAGGGCCGGCGAGATGAATCGCCCGAGGCTCTCCGCGCCCGGCGGGGTGAGCGGGCCGACGTCCAGGGCTCCCGGCACGGTCATCCCGCCGCGGACCGCGAGCAGAGCCAGGCCGGGAAGGGCCCACAAGGGGAGCCAGAGCGCCCTCATCGGCCAGCGCAGGACCACGCCCAGGGTGATCACGAGGGCGAGGGCGACGGTGGCGGGCAGAAGGGCCACCGCCAGGGACAAGGGCAGGCCGGCGCGCCCGGCCCACGCCGGCCGGTCCTCCGCCCGGACCAGGAACAGCACTGCCAGGGCCACGGCCGCGGCCGCGGGGGGCTGAGGGGAAAACGACTGGCTCGCGGCCCAGAGCGAGCTGCCGAGGGCCAGGAGAAACGCGGCCGCGCCGGCGTCGCCGGTCGGCCGCCGGTGGCCCGCCGCCGCGAACAGGAAGGCGGCGCAGAGCGCCGCGAACGCCGAAGCGGCCAGCTTCCCGGCAAGGGCCCGCGCGGTCTGGTCCGGCTCGACGAAGACCCCGACGACGGCCATGAAGGGACCCGTCAGAAGCCCGCCGAGCCCCCCGGCCTCGGTCACGCCGATCGGCCGGCCGTTCGCGAGAAGAAGGAGCGCCGCGGCAAGGCCCACGAGGACGGCCGCGAAGAAGCCCGGCCCGCGGCGCACGGCCTCCGGGTAGAGGTCCTCGGACCCCGACTCGTAGGTGCGGCCGGCCATCAGGACCGCCCGCTGGCGCTCCGCGGGGGCCGCCCGCGGCGCTGGTAGCGGTCCACCGCCCGGTTGTGCTGGGTCAGGGTCTCGCTGAACTCGTGCGACCCGTCGTTCCGGCTCACGAAGTACAGGTCCTTCACCTCGGCGGGCGCGAGCACGGCCAGGAGCGCCTCGCGCCCGGGGGAGGCGACCGGGCCCGGGGGCAGCCCCGGATACCGATAGGTGTTGTAGGGCGAGTCGAGGTCGAGGTCCTTCTTGCGGATGTTCCCGTCCCAGCGCCCCGCGAGGCGCAGCGCGTAGATCACGGTGGGGTCGGTCTGCAGCAGCATCCCCCTCTTCAGGCGGTTGAAGAAGACGGCCGCGATCCGCGCCCGCTCCTCCGGGCGGGCGGTCTCCAACTGGACCAGGGAGGCCATGGTCACGGCCTGGCGAACCGTGAGGCCGCGGGCCACCAGCCGGGGCAGCTCGGGGGTGACGACGTCGCGAAAGCGATGGACCATGCGGGCCACCAGGGCGGAGGCGGGGCCCGGGCTCCGGGGCAGGTCGTAGGTGTCGGGGAACAGGTAGCCCTCGAGGTCGGAGGCATGCGGGTCGAGGTCCCGGACGAGGGTGGGGTCCTTGGCCGCGGTCAGGAACGCCTCGACCTCCACCCCGTGATCCTCGAAGATCCCGGCGATCTCCACCATGTTCTTGCCTTCGGGGATCGTCACCTCGCGCCGCACCACCTGGCCCCGCGCCATGAGGTCCACGATCTGCTCCAGGGTGAGGGGGCCCTCGAGCGAGTACTCGCCGGCCTTCAGGCTGCCTCCCACGCCCTTGAGCAGGACCAGGACCCGGAAGACCAGGGGATAGCGGACGAGGCCCTGCTCCTGAAGGAGGCGGCCGATCGCCTCCGCGCTCGCCCCCGGGGGGATGACGAGCTCGCCGGGCGGGGCGTCGGGGGGCCGGAGCGGCGAGCGCGTCTCGAGCTCCCAGAAGAGGCGCAGCGACAGCCCGACCACGGCCGCGAGCAGGCCGAGCCGCAGGAGGTGGCGGAACCTGCGCACGGGCGGCATGGGCTCACACCTGCTTCCGGTAGTCCAGGTAGTTCTGGAGGATCAGGACCGCGGACACCTGGTCCACCGACTTCTTGCGGTCACGCCGCGAGACTCCCCCCTCGATGAGCGCCTGGGTGGCCATCACGGAGGTGAAGCGCTCGTCCCACTCGATCACGGGCACCCGCACCAGGGCCCGCAATTCCGCCATGAAGACGGTCACCTTCTCGGCCTGGGGGCCGAACGTCCCGTCGAGCCGCCGCGGCATTCCCACCACCACCTCACCCACACCGTGCTCGCGCACGAGGGTGGCCACCGCCTTCACGTCCTTGCGAGGGCCCACGCGCTTCAGGGTCGGCAGGCCGGAGGCGAGGGTCGCGGTCTCGTCGGAGAGCGCCACCCCGATCCGCACGTCGCCCACGTCGAGCCCCAGGTAACGCATGGTTGTTCATCGACCCCCCACTCCGCGCCGGGCCCCGCCCTTCCGCCGAGTATAGCCGCGGACGCGGCGGTTCCTTGACACCCTCGGGGGGCGTCTGCCATGCTCGCGCCCTCTCCTCCCCTGAAGAGGCCGAGGTGGCCGAGCCGGCGAAGTACCGGATCCTGCACGAGCTGGGCGCGGGCGGCATGGGGACGGTCTACAAGGGCCTCCTGGTCGGCCAGGCCGGCTTCCAGCGCCCGATCGTCATCAAGCAGCTCCGCAACTGGGAGCCCGCGCACCTGCGCCTGTTCGTGGAGGAGGCCCGCCGCTACGCGCTCCTCGACCACGAGAACATCGGGCGCATCTTCGACTTCGAGGAGGTGCGGGGCGAGCCCTGCATCATCCTCGAGTACATCGACGGCTGGACGCTCGTGGAGTACCTGGAACGGCAGCGCCAGCTCGGACGCGCCCCCGACGTGGAGCTCACGGTCTTCATCGTGAGCCGGGTCTGCCGGGCCCTCCAGTACGTCTTCGAGAAGGCCGCCATCGTCCACCGCGACATCAGCCCGAGCAACATCATGATGACGAGCGAGGGGACGGTGAAGCTGATCGACTTCGGGATCGCCACCCGCAGCGGCACCCGGGACAGCTGCCTCACGGGCAAGCCCTCCTACATGGCCCCGGAGATGGTGGTCGAGCTGCGGGCCGACTACCGCAGCGATCTCTTCAGCCTCGCCACCGTGCTCTACGAGATGCTGACCGGGGAAAGGCTCTTCCGGGGCGGCACCACCGCCGAGATCCTGGAGCAGGTGGTGGCGGGGCCGATTCCATCGGCCCGGGCGAGAAAGCCCGACCTGCCGGACGGGGTGATCGCGATCTTGGAGCGCGCCCTGCAGCGCGACCCCGCGAAGCGCTTCCCCTCCGCGGGATCCATGGGCGAGGCCTGCGAGCACGTGCTCTACGACAAGGGCTATGGCCCCACGAACCTCACGCTCAAACACCACCTGGCCTTCCTCTTCCCGGAGCGGGAGGCGGGGCCGGTGGCCGATCCAGAGGAGCGCTTCCCGATCGTGGAAGCCACCCTGATCCCGATCGGCGACGGGCCGACGGCACCCCACCTCGGTCCGCGGGACAGGGGTACCGGGGTCGCGCGCCTCGACCGGACCTACACCCGCGTGGTGGCGGAGCGTCCCGCGGAAGCGGCGCCGCGCACCCCTGGATCGACGCGGCCGGTGGGGATCACGCAACCGCCGGTCACGCGGCCGGCCGCCACCCGACCCGTCACGCGATCGGAGGCGACGCGCCCGCCGACCCGCAAGCAGGCCCCACGCGGCCGGCGTGCGAAGGCGAGAGGCCGGGCGCGAAGCTGATCGTTCAGCGACCCCCCCTCCTAACCTCCCCCACGTAGGGGGAGGGGAACGCTGATGCCCGTCTGGCCCCGCGTCCTTTCATCGACCCCCCACCCTATCCCTCCCCACGTAGGGGGAGGGGAACGCTGATGCGCGTCTGGCCCCGCGTCCTCAGACCCTCCACAGGCAATCCACCGTCGATTCACAGGGTTTCCGCGGACATTTCCGCCAGCGGGTAGAATCGGTTCGTGGCGACAACCCCCGGCACGCTGCGGTGTCCGTCCTGCGGGGCGCCGGTCGCTCCCGAGACCCGCTCCTGCCCCTATTGCGAGACTGCCCTCGCGCTCGTCTCCTGCCCCTCGTGCTTCGCCGCCATCTTCCAGGGCGCGAAACACTGCTCGTCCTGCGGGGCTGAAGTGTCTCGCGCGGCCGCCGAGCCGCGCCCGGTCCGGCCCTGCCCCGAGTGCCGGCGCGACCTGGCCCCGGTGAAGGTCGGCTCGGTGCTCCTCGACGAGTGCCTGGCCTGCGGCGGGGTCTTCGTGGATCCCCCGTCCTTCGAGCGCATCTGTGCCGAGCGGGAGCAGCAGGCGGTCGTCCTGAAGGCCAGCTTCCCCGCCCCCGCGGGGCGGCCCTCGCGAGCCGAACGTTACTGGCCCTGCCCGGCCTGCGGCCGCCTCATGAACCGGCAGAACTTCGCCCGGCTCTCGGGCGTGATCGTGGACGTCTGCAAGGGTCACGGCGTCTGGTTCAACCACGGCGAGCTGCAGGCGATCGTCGAGTTCGTCCGGGCGGGGGGCCTCGACCGCGCCCGGGAGCGCGAGAAGACGGACCTCGAGGAGGAGCGGCGCCGGCTGCACCAGGAGCGGTACGCGCACGCTCTGCGGGGCGGCTCGCCGCCCGTCCCCGAGTCGCATGGCGACCCCCTCGACTATGGGGCGATCCTCTCGGCGGCCCGCGACCTGCTCAAGGGCATGTTCCACCATTGACTGGCGTGCCGGTTGGAGGCACACTTCCCCTGCTGGAGCCTAGGGGTGGCCGCAAACGGCCTGAGATCACACCCTCGAACCTGATCCGGTTGACACCGGCGTAGGGAAGGCAACGGGGCGAGAGACGCCCCGTTCATCGAGACTCCCCGAAGGATCCGCTTCGAAGCCCCGGTCGCGGGGCGGGAGGCGTTTCCATGAAGTCACAGACACCGTATCCCTCCCCACGTAGGGGGAGGGGAACGCTGATGCACGTCCGGCTCCGCGTCCTCGCTGCTCTTTTCGTCATGCTCGGGGGCGCTTTCCCCCTGTGGGCGGACGAGGACTTCACGGTCTCCGGGACCGTGCGGTCGGCCTCGGGCGCTCCCCTCGTGGGCGTGGCCGTCTCCGTCGACGGGGGCTCGCCCTCGGCCACCACCGACGCGGCGGGGACCTTCCGGCTGCGGGTCGCCGCGGGCGACCACCGGCTGCGGGTCAGCCATCCCGGCTACGGGACGGTTGCGCGGCCCTTGCCGGTGACGGCCGATGTCGCCCTCGACTTCCGGCTCGATCCCGTCTACCGGCTCTCCGAGGACGTGGTCGTGCAGGCGATCCGCGCCGATGCCCGCGCGCCCGTGACCAAGAAGGACGTGGACCGATCCAGCAGACCCGGATCAACCTCACCCTCGACGGGGTGCCTCTGAGCGAGCCCGAGGACTCCGCCCTCTACTTCGTCGATTTCGGGGACTTCGCGAACAGCGTGGACAGCATCCAGATCCAGCGCGGGGTCGGCACCTCGACCGTGGGGGCCGCCTCCTACGGCGGCTCGATCAACTTCGCGAGCCTCGAGGTCAAGGACCGCCGCGAGCTCCTGGGAACCGCCGGGATCGGATCCTTCGACTCGAACCGCGGGAGCCTCGCCTTCCAGTCGGGCCGCGTGGGGCCCGGCCTCGCCTTCTACGGCCGCGCGTCCTACCAGGGCACCGACGGCTTCCGCGACCACTCGGGGGTGATCCAGCGCAGCGTCTTCTACGGCGCCACCCGCCAGGGCGACCGGTCCTTCTTCAAGCTGTTCGGCTTCTCGGGACGGGAGAGCACACAGCTCGCCTTCCTCGCGGTCGAAAAGGATGTCCTCGAGAAGGACCTGCGTGCGAACCCCCTGTCTTCCGCCGAGCGGGACCGCTTCGGGCAGGACTTCGTCCAGGCCCAGTTCACCCGGGCCCTCGGCGACTCCTCGAGCCTGGCCGTCCAGGGCTACTACAACGGGGCCGGCGGCTGGTACCGGCTCTGGGACGGGCCGGCCCAGGCCACGCTTCTGCAGTACGAGCTGGACTGGCACTTCTTCGGCGGGCTCGTGACCTTGAAGCGGACCCGCGGCCGCTTCAGCCTCACGGCGGGCGCCCATTTCAATGACTTCACGAGCGAGCACGGCCAGCGCGACACCGGGGCCAACCTGCGCAACTACACGAACCACGGCCACAAGAACGAGGCGAATGGCTTCGCGAAGCTGGGGTACGACCTGGGGCGCTGGCATCTCTACGGGGACGGGCAGCTCCGCTGGGCCCGATTCGGCTACGAGGGAGCCCTCGACCTCGGGTCGGTGGACTGGACCTTCTTCAACCCCAAGGTGGGGCTCCGCTACGACCTGACGCGGGCTCTCGGCGTCTACGCCTCCGCGGGCAAGGCCACCCGCGAACCCGCCCGGAGCGACATGCTCGCGGGCGAGGACAACCCGACGATCCGCTACGACCTCCGAGCCGTGCACCCCGAGCGCGTCTGGGACTTCGAGGCGGGGCTGGACTACCGGACCCCCGCCCTCAGCCTGCAGGCCAACGCCTACGCCATGGAGTTCAAGAACGAGATCGCGCTGACTGGTGAGCTGTCGGAGATCGGCCTGCCCCTGCGGCGCAACGTGGACCGCAGCCACCGGCGCGGGCTCGAGCTGGACGCCAACTGGCGCCTGGCTCCCTCCCTGCGCCTGAAAGGCAGCGCGAACCTCTCCCGCAACCGGATCCGCACCTGGACGCAGTTCTACGACGTCTACGACGCGGAGGGGAACTACCTCGAGAGCTTCGGCCAGGTCCATCGCGACGTGGACCCGCTGCTGACTCCGCCCTTCGTGGGGAACCTGGGCGCCGAATGGGCGCCCGTGAAGGGCCTCAGGGTGTCGGCTTTCGGGCGTTACGTCGCCAAGGCCTACCTGGACAACACCAGGAACGAGACGACCACCACCCCGGGCTTCTGGAACCTCGACGCGACCGCCGCCCTGGACCTCGGCCGCTGGATCAAGGTCGGCCAGCCGCGGCTGCGTCTCCAGGTGAACAATGTCTTCGACAACCGTCGCATGTTCGCGAGCGGATACAGCTACCTCTACTTCACCCGCGACACCGGCGGCGCGCAGACCCTTACCGGAACCCCCTACTACTATCCCCTGGCCACCCGGGCGGTGTTCTTGGGGCTGGACCTCAAGCTGTGACCAGCCCCTACGAGGTAGCCGCGGTCCTCTTCGGGATCGTGGCGGTCTACCTGACCGTCCGGGAGAACGTCTGGTGCTGGCCCACGGGCCTCGTCAACGTCGGCCTGTCCATCCTCGTGTTCTGGCAGGCGCAGCTCTACGCGGACATGGGGCTGCAGGCCGTGTACGTGCTTCTGTGCCTCTATGGCTGGTACGAGTGGTTGCACGGTGGGCCGGGCCGGGGCGTGCTCGTGGTCACGCGCACGCCCCGGCCGGCGCTCCCGGCGCTCGCGGCCCTCGGCCTGGCGGGGGCGGGGCTCCTGGGCCTCGCCCTCGCCCGCCTCACCGACGCCTCACTCCCCTTCTGGGACTCTTCGACCACTGCGTTCAGCCTGGTGGCGCAATACATGCAGACCCGCAAGTGGCTGGAGAACTGGATCGTCTGGATCGCGGTCGACCTCGTCTACCTCGGCATCTACACCTACAAGGCGCTCTACCTGATGACCGGGCTCTACGCGGTGTTCCTGGCCCTCGCCGTCCTCGGTCATCTCGACTGGAATCGGTCTCTCGGGGCGAGCCCCCCGGCCGGCGCCGCGGCCGCTCCGGCCTGAGTCGGCCGTGGAGCCCCTCCTCCGAGTGGTCCTCATCGGCTCCGAGTCCACGGGCAAGACCACCCTCGCGGCCGACCTGGCGGCGCGTTACGGGACGGTCTGGTCGCCGGAGTTCGCCCGCGCGTACGTGGACGGCAAGCACGGCCCTCTCGACTGCTCCGACGTCGAGCCGATCGCGCGCGGCCAGATCGCGGGCGAGGATGAGGCGGCCCGCCGCGCGAGCCGCCTGCTGATCCTGGACACCGACCTCCTAAGCACCGTGGTCTACAGCCAGCACTACTACGGCCGTTGCCCCGAGTGGATCGAGAGGGCGGCCCGGAAGCGGCTCGGGGACCTGTACCTGCTGCACCAGCCCGACGTGCCGTGGGTGGCGGACGGCGCGCGGCGCGACCAGCCCCAGGCGCGTCGGCATCTACACGCGTGTTTCGAGGCGGCCCTGGGTGCATTCGGGTCGCGGTACGTGGATCTCCGAGGCACCTGGCCCGAGCGCCGGGCGGCCGCGATCGCGGCCATCGACGCGCTCCGGGGGGTACCCTCGACGTGAGTACCCCCCGGATTCTTTGCTAGACCGCGTCCGGGATCACGAACCCCTTCCGGTAGTCCCGCCGCAGGAAACGGTTCGCTTCCGCGTCCCCCACGCAGGTCTCGGTCTTCCCGTCGAAGGTCAGGGCCCGGCCCGCCCGGTACGCGATGTTCGCCAGGTGAGGCAGGGTCGCCGAGAGGTGGCCTTCCAGGATGTCGCAGGCCAGCTTCTTCGGGTCGCCCGCGCGAATCGCGTCCACGAAGTTCTGGTAGTGGGGGTACTCGATGCTGGTGAGCACGAGGGGATCGCTGCCCCCCGCCTCGGGCGGGGCGGTGGACCCGGGCCCCTTCTCCTCCTTGCGGCCGAGGTAGGACTGCCACTTGCGCCCGTCACCGTCGATCCAGACCCAGCCCTTGGAGCCGTAGAAGAGGTTGCCGATCCGCTGCGTCCCCTCTTCGTTCGTGCAGCCGCCCCGGGTGGCGAACTCGAGGATCTTGCCGTCCGCGTACTCGAAGACGGAAGTGTGGACGTCCGGCGTCTCCTGGGAGGACGGCTCACCGAAGTAGCCCCCCGCGGAGCGGACCTTCACCGGGTGCTCGTTCTTGTTGAGGCCCCAGCGGGCGATGTCGAACTGGTGCGGCCCCTGGTTGCCGGTGTCGCCGTTGCCGTAATCCCAGTGCCAGTGCCAGTTGTAGTGGAAGCGGTTCGGGTTGAAGGGGCGCTGAGGGGCCGGCGCCTTGTCGTATGTGGGCTCGTCGTGGGTGGTCTCGACGTTGAGGCGGTACCTCGCGCCGGGGGCCATGGGGCCGTCGGGATACTTGCCGATGGCGGGCCGCGACTTGAAGCAGAGCCCGCGCGCCATGTAGACCTCGCCGATGCCGCCTTGGTGGAGGAACTGGATGGCCTGGCGCACCGCGGGCCGGCTGCGGTTCATGGTCCCCACCTGGACGACCTTGTTGTACTTGCGTGCGGCCTCCACCATCTTCCGGCCTTCCCACACGGTATAGGAGGCGGGCTTCTCCACGTAGACGTGCTTGCCCGCCTGCATGGCCCAGATGGAGGCGAGGGCGTGCCAGTGGTTCGGGGTGGCGATGACCACCCCGTCGATGTCCTTGTCCTCGAGCACGCGCCGCAGGTCCTGCTGGAAACCCGGCTTGAAGGTCGCGACGTCGGCCAGGGCCTTGTCGTTCGCCCGCTCCCCGAACAGGTTCTCGTCGACGTCGCAGAGGGTCTTGATCTCGACGTTCTTGAGCTTGGCGAAGCCGCGCTTCAGCGCGTTCCCCTGGCCGCGGATGCCGATGCTCGCGACCACCACCCGATCGTTCGCGCCCGGCACGCGGTCGCTGACCAGGGGCGCTATCCCCGCCTTCTCCGAGCCGAAGGCCGACCCCCCGGCCGCGACCGCGGCCGCCGCCACTCCCATGCGCGACGCGAAGTCGCGGCGAGAGACCTCATTTCGCTTTTCCGCCATTGCCGACCTCCTCCGAATGAAAAGAAGCTACGCCAAATCGCATCATAACGCCTTCGCCTCCGCGAACGGCCAGCTGCGCACGTGCCAGGACCAGGCGACGAAGCCCAGCCCGCCCAGCAGCAGTGTGCCCAGGCCGAACAGGATCATCTTGGGCTCGGTGGTGGCGAAGACGAAGATCCAGCCCACGAGGGCGACCAGGCTGGGCAAGGGGTAGAGCCACATCTTGAAGGGCCGGCTCGCTTCCGGGGTGCGCTTGCGCAGCAGGGCCACCGCCCCGATCTGGCCGATGAACTGCACCAGGATGCGGGTGGTGAGGAGGGCGTTGATCACCTCCTCGAGGGAGAAGAAGCTGCCGAGGATCGAGATGATCCCGATCACGAGCAGGGAGACGTGGGGGAACCCCTTCGTCGGGTGCAGCCGGCCGAACACCTTGAAGAAGTAGCCGTCCAGGGCCGCCGCGTAGGGAATGCGCGAGTACCCCAGCAGGAGCGCGAAGACCGAGCCGAACGCGGTCCAGAGGATCATCGCGGTGAACAGGGCCGCCACCCGGTGCCCGTAGATCTTCTCCATGAAGAGCGAGACCACGAAGTCGGCCCCCGGACGCTCCGCGGCGGGGACGAACTCCCGCCAGGGGACGCCCCCGATGATCGAGAGGTTGATCGCGAGGTAGATCAGGGCCACCGCGAGGATGCTCCAGAAGATCGAGCGCGGGATCACTCGTCCGGGGTCGCGGACCTCCTCCCCGATGTAGCAGACGTCGTAGTAGCCCAGGTAGTCGTAGATCCCGATGCGCGAGGCCGCGCCCAGGCCGAGCAGGAAGCCGAGAGAGAACTGGAAGGCGCCGGGCGGGAAGTCGAAGGCCTTGGCGGGGTCGAAGTGCAGGGCCCCGGTCGCGATCACCGCCCCGGTGGTGAGGAGCGTCCCCACCCAGAGGGTGACGTTCAGCTTCCCGATGGGCCCGATGGCGCGGTAGAGGAGCGCGACGTTGAGCACCCCCACCACGGCCGCGATCACCGCGAAATCCCACTGGCCGAGGCCCGGCCAGAGGTAGCCGACGTAGCGCGAGAAGCCGATGTAGCCGGAGGCGATCTCGAGGGGGCCGCTCAGGATGAACTGCCAGATGAAGAGGAAGGCGGCC